>MRWG01000315.1_pt1 | contig 70066 bp, 69 predicted proteins | sample 1013341 | NCBI WGS metagenome assembly MRWG01 (sample SAMN06117577, study PRJNA244670) | biofilm metagenome | biome: Water; feature: Cathode Biofilm; material: Biofilm; isolation source: microbial consortium enriched at the cathode of a solar microbial fuel cell | place: USA: District of Columbia ...
TGACAACTCGAGCGCTGAGCGAAAGCCCGCAGAACGAGGCGAAGTCGATTTTTGAGTCAGGAGCTTACTGTAGTAAGTGACTGGCTCAAAAATCGGCTTCAACGAAGTGCTGCGGGCTTGCAGCCAGCGCGTCCCAACCACAGCCCGGAAGGAAAGCACTAAAACTCAAAACTAGTCGATGCGTACGATGCCTACCTGATTGGTCGAACTCTGATGAATAAGCAAATCCCCCTCCTCAGTAACCCAGGTGTGGCGAATAATGCCTACCCCTGACGGAATCGCCCAGGACTGAAACGACTCATCCGAAGGATCAAAGCGCACCAGTGCATCCGGCCGCATACCCGACTCGTTATACCAGATCACATCATCAATGACTGCCATGGAATAAGGGTGAGAACTGGGTCCACTGGGTGAATCCCATTGTTTAATCTCTCCATTTTGGGGATTAAGACGACCAATCTTGCCCATGGTGGAATTGACGAACCAGACCATGCCATTACTGTCGATATCAAGACGGCGAATGCGGGTTCGCTCATCCGGCACTTCATAGTAACGGATGTCCATGCTGTCCGGATTCAGGGCACCCAGCTTGTTGGTGCCATTGAAAGCCACCCAGACAGTGCCCTGCTGATCCACCTTGATGCCATAGGGCCGCGGTTCAACATTGATTTCGTCAAGCTCGCCGGTCGCCGGGTCGAGACGCCCCAGCATGGCGGCGCGCTGGGCCGTGAAATAGAGCTTGCCGTTGGGATGGAAAGTGGCGCTGTGGGGATCATCCGCCTCGGTTTCATATTCGGTAATCAGGCCGGTATCCGGCTCCAGCATGCCGATAGTGCCGTTGCTGTTACCGGTGTACCAGATATTGCCTTCGGCATCGGGCACAATTGAGTGAGGACGGGCATCGGGCGGCAGATGGAATTCCTCCATAAATCCGGTATCGGGGTCCAACCGGCCGGTCAGTGATGCCCACATACCGGTCCACCAGATGGAACCATCAGGAGCTTCAATCGGATCTCGGGAGCGCTGTCCAAGGGTCGGTACCGTCCATTCAACAATTTCAATCCGGGTATCACCGTCAATCAGGGTCGGCCTTCTTGATGGATCTTCCGGGAAATGCTCGGCAAGATAACCGGCAATAGTCTCGGCCTGGGCATCCGGCAGGCTCACCATCGTGGAAAAGACATCGCGCCATTGCTGGGGGCTGTTATAGCCCGCCGCGCGGGTAATAGTGGCCGGACTGTGGCAGGTAGAGCAGACATCCAGCAGCAACTCCTTGCCCGGACCATCCGGAAAAGGGTTGGCGGCGGATTGTGAAAAGACCACCGGGGCGAAGACACCCAGGGCGAGACTGGAAATCAGATGACTCACTCTTGCGGTTCTAATCATCGTCGAACTCCTGTTCGAAATTTATTGGCAGGGAAAGTGGCTTACTTTAGCTTTAGCTGTGGCATCAGAACAAGATGAGCACAGATTTGTGGGGCCAAAACGCGTTCAAAGCCCCGGCTCATGAGCCAATTGACCATCCAGTTCCTGCACGTAGATAAAAACCGGGATCAGCAACTCGCCGAGCTGGGAATCCATCATGCCGCGCACCTCCGCCCAGTCGAAGCCGTATTCGCCTGCACCGATTGTGGGCATGGCCATGGATTTAAAGCGTTCATCCAGCGCCAGGCGGTTGAGGGCGCGAAAGCAGCGATTAAGGGCTATCTTGTCCGGCCGGCGCTGGCGCCTGGGATCCGTATCGGCAGCATGGGTAATCAGATTTACAATCTGCAGCTGACCGGGCTCACCCCATAGCCATAACATTCCGGGCTCGGGTTTTTCCTGTTCACACCAGTCGGCGAAGTCATCCACCAGGGCGGGGAATTTGTTGTGGAGCTTGCGCGCCAAACCGCGGATCATGGGATCTGCCACAGACACGCTTTGCACGAGAACTTGTGCGCGACTTAACATCAGATCGCCTTCCACTTCGTATAACATAGCTCAGGTCTGCTTGCTTGCGGTCGTTATTACTATTCGTTAGCCAAAGGAATGCCTGGTGTTCGGCAGACTGACTTTTGCCCTGCTTCGCAAAACTGCTGACACCAGATGATTGTAACCCGGCAATTGTTGCTATGCGGTAATAATGCGACTGCTTCGGGCTCAAGCCAAAAATAACAAGCCATGACCAATATTTCCATCAGCAAGGAACCCCGGCACTGGATCCGCACATTATTGTGCTGTTTGCTGCCGCTAGTGCTGACTCTGTCCGCCCAGCCGGGACAGGCACAGAACGACCCGCAGCCCCTGAATCATCGCATTCTCATACTGCACGGAGTATGGAAAAATGATTTCTGGGAACATGAATTCGACCATCTGTTCAGCACCCACCTGAATGCACTGGATGGCCATGAAATTCATGTTTCCGCTCAATACCTCGGACTTAACCGGGCACTGCCACCAGGGGCGCGCGAACGCCTGCTCGAAAACGTTAATGCCATCATCACAGAACAGGAAGTTGACCTGTTGGTGGCGGTTCAGCCGGAAGCGATAGACTTCCTGCTGGAATTACCGGTAGTCCATACCCTGCCATCCCTGCTGGTCTTGCCTGATGAATCCAGCCTGCCTGAACCAGCCCTGCCCCGACAATCCATTATTCTCTCCGCCTCTCTTGAGGCCATGCGCGGCACACTGGAAGAGATATTCATGCTTCTGCCTGACACCCGGGAAGTCAGGGTGGTTTCCGGCAACAGCGACGGCGATCTTGTCTATCTCAACCGCTTTCGACGCCTGGCTGAAGACTATGCCGACCGGGCCGAGTTCAGCTATGTCATAGGTGAGGACCGCGAGCTGATGGCCAATGAAGCCAGCAGGCTCCCACCGGACACAGCAATTTTGACGCTGCCCTATAATGCCTTCGGCCCGGACCAGCGGCCGGTACCCAGTGAATCTCTGTCGGTACTGGCGGACCAATCCAGTGTGCCTGTTTTTGGAATTTACGACACACAACTGGACTATGCTATTACCGGTGGCCGCATGACGTCGGTAGGGGAATACGCCACCGGCGCCGCTGAGGCCAGCAAAAACCTGCTGCTTGGTCTGCCTGCCGAAAACGGCGTTGGCCGAGTAGCCAGCTTCTATAACTGGCCGGCTCTCAGGCGCTTTGATCTGGATATCGATCAGCTACCCTATGATGTCATTATCGCCAACCAGCCAGGCAGCCTGTTCGATGACTATCCCTTCCTCAGCGCTTTGGGAATCAACCTGATACTGTTGCTGATACTTTGCCTGGCATTTATATCCTGGATGTACAAACGCTCTCTGGCCGCCACCGTTCGCATCAGGCAAAGCGAGAAACTGGCCAGGGAGAGTGAGGAGCGATACCGCTTGCTGGCGGACAATGCTGCCGATGTCATCTGGGTGGTGGAGGAAGGTGTTCCCTTTCTGAAATATTGCAGCCCCGCCAACGAACAGGTGACCGGATTTACCGCTGAAGAATCCATGCAGACCCACTTTCGGGAGCTGATCTCGAAAGAGGATTTTGACAAACTGAACAAGGCCATGGTTAATGGCGGCTCGGAACCCATCATTGAGGAAATAAAGCTGCGGCACAAAAATGGCGGCTGGGTCTGGTGTGAAATTGTGGTGCAACCCAGCAAGGTGCAAACCCACGGCAAGCGCGAATGGGTTGGTGTCACCCGCGATATCAGCAAGCGCCGGGAAGCGGAACAGCAACGGGAGCGCCTGGAAGAACAAGTTCGGCAATCACAGAAATTCGAATCTCTGGGCACCCTGGCCGGCGGTATCGCCCATGATTTCAATAATATTCTGACCGTGATAATCGGTATTGCCGACATGCTGCGCCTGGAATTCAAGGATCATCCCAATTCCCAGCGCCTGCTCAATCGCCTGCTGTCTGCCTCGGACAAGGCCAGGAGTCTGGTACAACAGATTCTGACCTTTTCCCGCCAATCCAAAGGCGAGAAGTCCGTGGTAAATATAGCCGAACTGATTGAAGAGAGCATGCAGCTAATACAGTCAGGCAAGCCGGAGAGTGTTAATATCACCGCCCACTTTCAGCGTCGGGACGTAAACGTGCTGGCCGATGCCAATCAGTTGGAACAGGTGTTCCTGAATTTGCTGACCAATTCCCTGGAGGCCGTTTCAGAACAGGAAGGTATTATTACGGTCGAGCTTTCTCTGCGCTCATTTGAATCGGCTTGCAGCGCCACCCATGGCCAGCTGGAGCAGGGTGACTATGTTTGTGTCACGATCACAGACAATGGCATTGGCATGAGCGAAGAACAGCAGCGCCAGGGCTTTGATCCCTTCTACACCAGCAAGGAACTGGGCAATGGCATGGGCCTGGCGATCGTTCATGGCATCATGATGGGGCACGGTGGCGCGATCAATCTGCAGTCGGCCCCTGGTCAGGGCACCACTATAGAGCTGTATTTGCCGCTTGCCAGCGCAACCGTTGAGTCCCACAGCCCGGTCGACCAGCCGTTGAACAAGGCAGGCAAACAACTACAAATTTTGCTGCTGGATGACCAGGCTGAAGTGCTGAATACGGCCGAGGCCATGATTGTGAAGCTGGGCAATCATTGCACTGCCGTCAGTTCACCAAGGCAGGCCATGGAAATAATTCAGCACAGAGCCGCAGACCTTGACCTGGTGATCACGGACTTCTCCATGCCCGAGCTCACAGGCCGGGATATTCTGGAATACTGCGACGCGAATTTTCCGGATCTGCCGGTCATCATCAGCACCGGCTTTGGTGAGAAAATTACCGAGGCTGCCGATTGGCAGGCCCAACCCCTGTGTATTCTGAACAAGCCCTATCATCTGGATGAACTGCGCCAGGCCATTGCCAAATGTCAGGCCTGGCGCAAGCAGTAAGCTCATTGCCTGTTCCCAGGATTACTCGGCCATAACCATTCGCAATCGCTCGGGGTCGCGCCAGATGCCGCTGCGCAGCCTGGCGACAAAAACCACGGCGATGGCCAGGATCATCACCACAAAAGCCAGCCAGGATGCCCGGGGGCCATAATCAAACACCCGAATAATCAGAAACTGCAGCACCAGCATGATCCAGTGCAGGCTTACCGATGACCACATCACCCAGCGGGTATCACCCGCGCCCCGCAAGGCGCCACCACAAACCTGGATGATGGCATCCGCCATGGCGTAGCTGGCCAGGCCCACCATCATGAAGGCCGCCAGTTCCCGAATCTCCTCGAAATCTCCTGTCGGCGGTTCAAACACGTCCACCAGCGGATAGCGAAAGCTGATATAGATCAGCGCCAGTATCGCCGAATAGAGAAGACCGATCAGAAAACCACTGCTGATCACCTCATTGCTGCGCTGCATATCCCCGGCACCGACGAAACGGCCGATCATACTGAGCACACCGATATTGAGCCCCACCATGGGGATATAGGAAAGAATATCCCAGTTGAAGACGATGGCAGCGGCCGCACCCTGGGCCACACCGTAGGACTGGAACATCAGCAGAAAGAGATTGAAGGCCGCCACATTGAGAAACATCTCCATGCCCGATGGTGTGCCCAGACGCAGGAAGCGTCGCATAATGCCGCGATCAAAATGAAAGGATTTGCCAACCTGAAAAGTCTCCCGATGCTCCCGCGCCAGGTAGTAGACAAGGAACAGCAGCAATGCCGCCAGGGTGGCGATAATGGTACTGAAACCGGCACCGATAATGCCCAGCTCCGGAAAGCCCAGCTTGCCAAACACCATCACATAGCACAGCGGGATATTGATGATCAGGCCAAAGACATCACAGACCATAACCACGTGACTGCGACCGATACCGGCAAAATACGAGGAGATACACACCTTGGCCAGGGTAATCAGGGAACCCACCATCAAAAGCTGATAATAACTGCGTTCAAGCAGCACCTGCTCCGGTTCATGGTCCATAAACTCGAATATCCCGGCTACCAGCACGGTGATGAGAAACAGCAGTGGTGCACAGGCCAGGGTCAGGATCCAGCCCTGGGTGACAACCCTGGGACATTTCGCCCTGTCACCGGCGCCCAGATACTGGGCCGACAGGGCATTGGCATAGGAAAACAAACCGGAGAAGAAGCAAAAGGAAAAAAAGGCCGCCACACCGCCACCGAGAGAAGCCGCCATATGCACAGCATCGATCTGCGACATGAAGAAGCGGTCGGTGAATATCATCACCGCAAAGGTGCCCTGGGAAACCACCATGGGCAGGGCGATGACGATCAGTTCACGCAAGGTGGCGCGATTAAAATGTAAACGTTCCAGCAACATTGCCTCACACCAGCCGATGGCGAAGCTTTCCGGGGGTCAGAGATTCGGGTTGTCAGACTGGGGCGGCTATGGGATTGTCTGTTTCCAGACCCGCCGGCAACCGGAATCGGCGGGCATGGTAACCGCTGCCCCGGGCCAATACAAGCAGGCCGGATTAGTCCTGGGCCAGACGCAAGGGCTGACGTTTACTGTAGGTCATACTGCGCCACAACCATTCCAGGGGACCAAAGCGAAAACGGCTCAGCCACCAGACGCTGAAAAAATATTGAAAGAGCCACACCCCGATCACCACTACATAGATCTCGACCCGCTGCAATTGGCCGGCAAGACCAAGGCCGAAGCCGAGGAAAATGAAATTGCAAATTACCGACTGCATCAGGTAATTGCTCAGTGCCATCTGCCCTACCCGGGCCAGCCCGGCCATTAATGCAGACAAGATACCGGCCTTGCAGATCAGCATGATCAGACCGGTATAACCAATGGCCAGCAGCAGGCGCCCCAGATCATAACTGGGCCGGTTGAATGTTGCCCAATAGATCTGAAAATCGCTGTTGACGAAGGTGAGGGTTTCCCAGGCATTGAGTGGAATTCCAAGGCCAAAGCCCAGCAAGCAGAGCCGCCAGTAAAAACCGCTGCTGCGGGAAGCATCGAACAAACCCCATTTCATGAAAGCCATGCCCAGCAGCATCATGGCCAGGGCATCCCAGAAGGTATTGGCAATAAAGCCGATGGTCTGGATGAAGACATTGGCGCTGGCAGCAAAGACGAAATTTTCAACATAACCGCCCTGCTTGATTTGCCGTTCCTCGGCAATGGCATCCGGCGCCATGAATTGCTGTTCCAGAAAATTGTCCCAGGTGGCGAGGGTTTCACTCTGCTCGGCGTTCAGGGGGGTTCCTTCGGGCAGGGCATTGATGGCATCCACTTCATTCTTGAGCATGCGAGCCTGTACATGCATGGCGCTATGCAGGGCCGCCAGCATCAGCAGCACCACGATCGCAAGCTGGCAGAGACGACGCGCCGGAAGATTGCGGAAGTGATACAGCACCAGGCCTGTCATGCCATAGGTATAGAGAATGTCTCCGGGCCAGATCAGCAGATAGGCATTGAACAGGCCGAAGGCCACCAGTAACAGGCTGCGGCGGTAATACAGCGCTTTCACCCGGTCCGCATCCGCGGCAGGCTTGTTAAGGAAAATCAGCATCCCGGCGCCAAACAGCATGGAGAACAATGTCCGCATGCTGCCTTCGGCAAGCATGTCGATAGTCATGAAGATGGCCAGATTGATACCACTGTCGGCCCCGTCCACACGCGGGTCCAGATAGGCCGCAAAGGGATTGGCAAAGGCAATGATATTGAGCAGCAGAATGCCAAACAGGGCCAGTCCGCGCAGACTGTCGATAGACTGAATACGGGCCTTGCGACTGACCGGTGTGGTGAGCGTGGCGGTCTCTTGCATCGCCTTTTCCCCTTCTTGTTCCCCATCCTTGGGCAGCATAGTCCTGCAGGCGGTCGGGCTCAATGCCAGGGTTCAACCCCCTTGAAGGTGCGCAACTGCCTGTCAGGCGGTATAGTTAGGCATTCAATTCAGCCTTGAACCCTGTAAGCCAGCCCCAATATGGCTGGTAGTTACTGAATTCACCATGATCGGGGGCCCCATGAACAAACCAGTTGCCAGACCCATATCAAAAAAATACCGCGATTTCTTCTCCACCCGGCTCAGCCTGCGGCGCCATTTTTTCGCCTCACTGCTGGGTCTGATCGCCTGGCTGATTGCCCCGCTGGGCACGGCGCAGTCGCTGGATGACATCACCCTGAATGTCTACAAGAGTGAAACCTGTGGCTGCTGCCAGGGCTGGATCGACCACATGACAGAAGAAGGTTATGAATCCACGGTTTTCCATCCCAGCGACCTCAATGCGGTCAAGGCCGAACTGGGCCTGAAACCACAATGGCAGTCCTGCCACACCGCCGTCACCGAGGAAGGCTATCTGTTCGAGGGCCACATTCCAGAGAAATTCATCGCCCGCTTTCTGGCCAACCCGCCGGAAAACGCCCTGGGTCTGGCCGTTCCCGGCATGCCGATTGGTGGCCCCGGCATGGAGATGGGCAATCGCTTTACGCCCTACGATATCCTGCTGCTGAAAAAAGATGGCAGCAGCGAAGTCTGGGCCAGTATCGATTCGGCTGACGAACAGTACTGAGCTGTCTCAAATCTCCCCGCGCTGTGCGGCCTGATCAATCAGTTCGGCGGCGCGGAAGGCCAGGGCCATGATAGTCATGGTTGGCTGCCCCCTTCCTGAAGTCACCAGGGAACTGCCGTCACAGATGAAGAGATTCTCCACATCGTGGGTTCGGTGACTGGAATCGATTACCGAACTGGCCGGATCATCCCCCATTCGGCAGGTACCCAGCAGATGCACATTACCTTCCTGGCCATTTTCCGGATAAAACCCGTTGATATTGCTGGCACCCGCCGCTTCCATTAATTCGATGCTCAATTCATAAAAGAAGCGCATGGTGGCAATATCATCAGGATGATCCTGATAGGTACAACGCACCGCGGGTCTTCCCCAGCGGTCTGTCACGTTCGGGTCCAGTGTCACATTATTACTGTCCAGGGGTAGCGAGGTGGTATGCCCCTCGAATGCCGCTGAGTGGGAGAACTGCCGGGCAAGATTATTCTTGAACTCACTGCCCCAACCCGGACCGCCGAACATGCGTGGCGCAAAGCCGGCGAAACCCATGGGCACACCCCGGGACGGATGCCTTGAATCAATGCCTCCACCTCCATAAAAGCCCAGCGCAGGATCCAGACTGTAGTAGTCATGAACCACCCTGGTGGCGGGCACCGATTTCCAGTCATTGACCGGCTCATCAAACAAGCCGGACACACTGGTATAGCCATTAAACATCAGATTCCGACCCACCATGCCACTGCTATTGGCCAGGCCATCGGGATGCTGGTTATTGGCCGACAGGAACAGCAGGCGCGGTGTCTCCGCACCATTGGCACAGAGCACCACTGCCCGGGCGCGCTGGGCCTGCTCAACACCATCGGCATCCCAATAGCTCACCTCAGTCACGCGGCCGGCACTGTTGGTAATCACCTGAGACACAGTACAGCCGGTGCGCAGTTCACAATTACCGGTGGCCAGGGCCTGGGGAATCATGGCGGCCATGGAGGAAGACTTGGCGTCGACCTCACAGCCATAGCCATTGCAGAAGCCACAGTGAATGCAGGCAGGCCGACCATTATGGGGTTGGGAAAGAATCGCCACCGGGGCCGGATAGGCAGTCAGCCCCAATTGCTCCGCAGCCCGCTCCAGTAACACGCCAGAGGACTTCACCGGCATGGGCGGACAGGGATAATCTCTCGAACGCGGCGGATCCCAGGGCCCCTGCTGACCGGACACTCCGATCTCCCAGTCTACCCGGGTATAGTAGGGTTCCAGATCCTCATAGCGAATCGGCCAGTCGGCAAAATTGGTACCGGCGATGCTGCCACGCACACTGGCTTCCATGAAATCGATTGGCCGGAAGCGCCAGAAATTGCCGGAAAAATGCACACTGCTGCCGCCCACGTTATGGGCATAGCCGCAGACGGAATCGCGCACCTCTGCCGTTTCCGATTCGGTTTTGCGAAAAGTCTGGGGATGGCCGCGCCGGTGGTTCCAGATCAGGTCGCGGTTTACATCATAGCCCCATTCGTCATGCTTGAAATCAGCCGCTTGCAGATGGGGCCCCTGCTCCATAAGCACCACAGAATGGCCGGCGGTGGCCAGTTCCCTTGCCATGATGCCACCGGCGGCGCCGGAACCGACAATCACGAAATCCACTTCCTCGCGGGTAGGATAAACTGCTTCAGCCATCTTATTGTCCTCCCCCATTGTATTCGGCATCGTAATAGCCAAAGGGCGGCGCCCAGGCATGCTGATTTTCAAAACCGATCAGTTGATAACCAACAAGATCACGATTGCCACCGTATTCCGGTAGCGAAAACATACCGGCGATAGTCAGAAAATGCAGAGTGCCAAAAAACGCGCTGTCTTCAATTGCGGCCAGCGCGCTATCCTGCTGCGCTTCGGTCAGCATCCGGAAGCTGTTCTGCCCATAGTCGGCCTGCAGGCTTTGCTGCAGATCGCTGAGTCCCTGGCGAAGCAAGGCGAGTTCTTCATCACGGTCGTCGGCCAGCACCGTGTCCATGAAATAAATAACGCCGGCTTCACGGGCGCCAGGTGTCTCATCGCTGGGAATTATGCGCGCGGCGATCGCTTCAAACTCTGCCGCCTCTTCAGCTTGCAGCAGGGTAAATGGCGATTGTTGTTCCCGTGCCGGGCTGGCCCTGTCACAGGCGGCGAGAATGGCTGGTGCGGAAAGCACGATCAGGGACTGGCTGGCAGCCCGCGCCGTGAGGGCAAAAAAAGCACGACGATTAATTGATTTATTCAAACCTGAATCCCCCTTCTCTAGCTCAAGTCTGTTATTTTTTTGGCGCTTCTGCTGACAACGTTGCGGAGCGAGCCAAGGTTTTGATTCGAGTCTAGCACGGGCAAAGCAGCCGTCCCATGCCAATTTCACCACCTGATTCCTTGCCCCCTTCAGATTCTTCCCGACTCTTCCCGGAATTCCCCATTTGTGCCTTGAAAATATCTGATATATTGCCAGAGCCTGAGATATTGAAAGCCTGCTTATTCCGAGCTGCCAGGCAGCAGGGGAATTACTGTGAAATGCCATAATCATCCATCGGTAACTGCGAACGGTCAGTGTGAAAGCTGCCGTCTGCCCCTGTGTGGCATTTGCTCAATCTATGTACAGAACAGCCTGGTTTGTGAAAAATGTGAACAGCAGGCCTCGCTGTCGGAGTATGTCGAGAAGCAATCCCGGAGCCAGGGCGAAAGCGCCATGGGCACATTGTTGGAAGAGGGCGAAAAACGGGCTCGTGAAGCGCCAGTCATAATGCCCCGGAGGCACAGTGACGGGAATGACCGCAAAGACAAAATCCTCATGGTGATTGTTATGCTGAGTTGTGTTTTCATCGTTTTCCAGATCAGTCGGTCCCTGGGTTCGGGCGCGATACTCAACCAGCAGCAGATCGCCGCACAGGAACAGACTCGCAACAATATTGAAGCCTGCATGCTGATTTTCTGGGAGATAGCCATGCAGTTCAGCAATGGTGATAGCGCAGTGACTCCGCGCCGCTGTCCCGGCTCGGCGCTGAATCTGACTGTCACTCGTGAGGCTTCCGCAGTAATAGTACGTCATCCCGAGCCAGCCACACTGGGAGTCAGCGATATCTATGTCAGCAGTGCTGACCCCACTCCGGTATTGGTGGAATAATGCCATGAACAGCAGATCAGCCCGCCGACAACGGGGTTACACTCTCATCGAGCTAATGGCCACCACCGCCATCCTCGGTGTGCTGCTCAGCGTCGCTGTTCCCTATATGCAGAGTTATACTATCCGTGCCCGCGTTACCGAAGGCGTGCTACTGCTGGGCGAATTGAGCCGCCGTGTGGCAACCGAGTTCTATCAGCGAGGTGACATAAGCAGCGGTATTCCGGGCGCGCCCCCGCCTGATGGCACGATCCACGGCGGCCCATACTGGGACTACGCCACCATGTTTGGTGCCGAGCATGAGATGTGGTCGCGCATCGAATACCAGCCCAAAGGCCCCCACCGGGTGATCGCCCTGCGCGCTCATCGCAAGGAAGAATGGCTGAATTCCGATATAGGCCTGCATCTGCAGGTGAAACGGGTCAATGACAACCAACTGGATTTTCGCTGCACCATTAACAACACCCAGCACCGTATCGAGTTTGTGCCCGCCAGTTGCCAGGACGGCAACGTCAATGACTGGAGCAGTTGGTAGTCCTGCCGGCCTGGGCAAATTCGCCTCCCGGTGGTGAATATCACCACATCTCCGCCTCAAACTCAGTAGAATTGGCTAACTTTCAATAAGTTACATATTGGTATGCTTACTGCATCAACTTTCCTGTTTGCCATAGATCTTGCGGGAGATGCACGATGAAACAGTTTCAGAACACCAAACCCGACAATCTGCTGCTCAAAACTGGCATCCTGTTGCTGGCCGGCCTGTGCCTGTTAATCGGTGTTATCGGTGTTGTTTTGCCAATCATCCCCGGCATTCTGTTTTTGGGCCTGGGCGCCTGGCTGCTGGCCAAAGTCTCCCGCCGCGCTGCCGCCCATCTGGATGCCCGGCCAGGCTGGCAGAAGGCGCAGCGCTTCTGGTATCGCAGCCGGCATCTGGGCATTGTCGGGAAGTTGCAGCTGTCACTGTTGCTGGTCTGCAAAACGATTGTGGATAGTTTGCGGAAAATCAGCAGCTGACACGCTTTCCAGGGCGCCTGGCAACGCCCCTTGCCGCTGCAGCATTGCCTGCCCTTGCCCATTGACGGTAAAGAGACGGTAAAGACCTGTGAGCTCAAGCGCCAGTGGGCCCTGTCCATGCCGGCATTGATCAGCCTGTCTTTGCGAGCCGGCGCAGACCCTGATTATCAGGACAGAATGCCCGTCATTACTGACCTGCAGCGTGACAGGGCCGATCACACCCGCACCGAAAGGCCCCTGGCAACACGCCATTATTTCAATACAGTCACATTCGCCCTGCCCCCCCACTTGCTTGCCCCCAGTAAAAAACGCTGGCAAGGCTCGGCAACAGCTTGCCTCAGTTGGCAAAAACCAGGGCCGATGTAACAGCGGCTGGATCAGTCCTGTTATCATCCCGGTTTTGTCCCAACAAGTACTATAGGGAAGCCCAGGCAGTTTTTTATAATTGGCAATTGTGTAATTCATATCCCGAGCATGAGAAAGAACAACAACAAACAATCCGGGTTCACCCTGCTGGAACTGCTGACCGTTACCGCCATCATCGGCACGCTGGCCTCTGTGGCCATTCCTACTTACCAGCATTACTCCCTGAGGGCACGGTATTCGGAGGTTCTGCTGATAGCGAGTCCTTACCGCAATGCCATTGAACTGGCGGCTTTCCGCGGCAATGTCAATTCAGTGAACGATTTCGATTTCGGCAAACACGGCATCCCGGACCTGGACTGGTCGACGATATTCGACAAATTCGTCTACGTCTGGAACGGGCGTATTTACGTGCTCTGGGGTTTTGACGGCAGCCCCCTGGCAGGGGTCACTTTCATCCTCGAGGCGCAGAATCACACCCCGCCAATCCGCTGGGAGACCTATGGCTCCTGTGTCGATCTCGGTTACTGCTAGCTCGATTGCGCCAAAATCGCTTCTTTTTCAATAACTTAAGACCCAGAACAGGGCGCTGCCAAGCGGCTTCGCCAGATTCCCTCAAATTGGGCAGATTTCGCCCCCTATCAGGTCATGTGCCACATTTTGATATGGGCGCCGCACCATCGAACGGCAGTTCACCGTAACAGCTGAAAATATTTGCACTTTTTTGACAAATTTGCCCATTTTTCGAGCAATCTGGCTGGACATTTTGGGGGCTGAATTTTATGCTGCTGACACGAACATGTGCTCGATTGGGAGGGGACACGCACCAGCCTTGGAAAAGGCTCGGCGCAGTGCTGCAATGAAGCGCATTCGTGTCAGAAAAAGCACCTCGCCTGGCGAGGTAAAAACTCAATTACTATCACTCACTATCAAAGGGGAAGTAAATGAAACATCGACCTAATCTGGCAAGACGGGTTCTCCCGACAGCCATTGCTCTTGGTCTACTTGCACCTGCGGCCTACACGCCCATGGTGTTTTCCCAGGATGCATCTGGCGATATCGAAGAGATTGTCACCATTGGTTCGCGCCGCCCGGAACGCAGCGCAACTGATTCGGCCGTCCCGGTAGATGTCATCAGCGGTGATGAGTTTGTTAACCAGGGTTATGCTGACCTGGATGACATGCTCCGCACCACTGTGCCGTCCTACAACGTGGATCGTTTTTCCATTTCTGATGCAGCGACGCTGGTTCGACCGGCCAACCTGCGTGGCCTGCCACCGGATAACATCCTGGTACTGATCAACGGCAAGCGTCGCCACCGTTCCGGCGTTATTGCCGAACTGGGTGGCTCACTGGCCGCTGGTTCACAGGGTGCTGACATCTCCGCGATTCCGCCGCTGGCCTTCCGCCAGACTGAGGTTCTGCGTGACGGTGCTGCCGCCCAGTACGGTTCCGACGCCATCGCCGGTGTACTGAACTTCGTACTGAAAGACGACCCGGACGGTTTCACTCTGGAAGCCCGTACCGGTGAGTACTCCGAAGGCGACGGCACACTGACCCAGTTTGCCACCAACTTCGGCCTGCCCCTGGGCAACGATGGCTTTGCCAACGTCACCGCCCAGTGGATGGAACAGGATGCCACCAGTCGCTCCCAGCAGCGAACTGATGCGGCCAACCTGATTGCCAATGGTAATCCGGCTCAACAGGCCTCTGTTCTGAACCCTGCCCAGATCTACGGTGGTCCGGAGTATCGTGATAACTGGAACATCTTCGTCAACTCCGGTATCCGTGTTTCCGACACCCAGGAAGTCTATGCTTTCGGTAACGTCGGTAACCGTGAAACCGAAGGTGGTTTCTTCTACCGCAACCCCAATGCCCGTAGTGGTGTGTACACAAATGGCGATGTCCGTGCCATTGTTGACACCAATATCGCCGCTGGCGAGACCGGCATCACTTCCAACTGTCCTGCGCTGACCAGCCCGGGTTCAGGTGGCAGCGGTGTACCTCTGGACGCCGCCGCAGTAGCCGCTGACTATGCCGCTCTGCAAAGCCTGCCTGACAACTGCTGGGTAATGAACCAGGTGGCACCGGGTGGTTATACACCTGCTTTCGGTGGCCGTGTTCGTGACTCCAGCATCGTCCTGGGTGTTCGTGGTGACATCAACCCGAACCTGTCCTATGACCTGTCCGGTAGCTACGGTCAGAACAAGGTGTCCTTCATGCTGGGTAACACCTGGAACCCCTCAAACGGTCCTGACGGTTTCGTCAACGGCGCGCTGCAGCGTGACTTCGACCTGGGCTCCTATGTTCAGTCTGAAGTTAACCTGAACGCCGATTTCGTTTACCTGATGCCGGTTGATGGTTTCTCCTCTGACCTGAGCATCGCTTTTGGTGCCGAGTGGCGTGATGAGATCTTCCAGACCCTGATTGGTGAAGAAGCGTCCTGGGAAGCCGGCCGTTTTGCCTTCCAGAACGTGGACGGATCCAACACCTACAGCGATGGTGTTACTCCGCTGCCTAACCTGAGCATCGGTGCTCACGGTTTCGCCGGTTTCAGCCCGCCGCAAGCCGGTCTGTGGGGACGTAACAACTATGCCCTGTACACCGAAGCAGAAGCTGACATCACCGATAACTTCACTGGTGCGGTTGCCGTGCGTTTCGAGGATTTCGAAACTTTCGGTACCACCACCAACTACAAGGTATCCGGTCGTCTGGCGCTGACTGACACCCTGTCTCTGCGTGGTTCATTCAACACCGGTTTCCGTGCTCCGACCCCTGGTCAGGAAAACGTGACCAAGGTGTCCACAACTACGGTTGACGGTGAATTGCAGCAGCGCGGTCAGATTCCGCCCACCAACCCGATTGCGGTATTCCTTGGTGGCCAAACCCTGAAACCGGAAGAGTCTGACAACTTTTCTCTGGGTATGGTTTGGGATGTCACTCCTGACATCAACATCACCGTTGACTACTTCAACATCGAGCTGGAAAACCGTATCGCCCAGACTGGTACTATCGACATTACCGGTGAGCCGGTACCAGGTGGTGTAAACTGCCCGAATGCCGCAGCCAGCCCTGTTGGTAACCTGGCCCTGTGTCTGCAGGAACTGGGTGTTCCGGGTGCTGCTGACCTGAGCTCCGTATCCTTCTACACCAACGATTTCGCCACCACTACTGAAGGTGTTGATATCGTTGCTACCTGGGATCTGGACTGGGGTGATGCCGGTAACGGTTCATTCGTGGCTTCCTGGAACCACACTACCACTGAAGTGGACAATGCTGGTCAGGAAGTTAGCCGCAACCGTGTAGTTAACCTGGAAGAGTACAACCCGCATAACCGCGGCGTATTCACCTACAACCACTTCATTGGCGACCTGCGTCTGTTGGCCCGTGCCAGCTTCTATGACGATTGGGTATCTGCTGACTGGAGCGGTGACCCGACTGCACGTGGTGCCGACGGTACAGGTTACACAATCGACTGTACTTTCGGTCTCTACCGCGACAACTGCTACGACGGTGAGGTCATCTTCGACCTGGAAGCAGCGTATACCTTCGCTGATTCCTACACTCTGACTGTTGGCGCCAACAACGCCTTCGATCAGGATGCTCCGCTCGACATCGACAACCTCGACGGCACTATCGGTTCCGGTAACATCTATACCGGTTCCACGCCCTGGGGTTACGAAGGTGCGTTCTACTATGCACGCTTCCGCGTTGACTTCTAAGTCGACACCCATGCCCGGGCCGGTGGCAACATCGGCCCAGTCATAAAAAAAGGGGATCCATCTGGATCCCCTTTTTTATTGTCTGCCTCTTTTTGAAACAGTTCGTTACTTTGCAGACTGATTAATCGGCAACACACTGCTCCCATTGCTGAGCCTGCCAGTCAGTGTCTTGCCCAATCCGAAGTTCGCAGTTGCTGCATCAAGCCAGGCAACTGCCATTGGTGAGGCCGAATCAGCGCCCCCGACTTACCGCACCAGCCGGCATGCTGGAATTGATGACCCCCAGTTGCTGATAGGTATCGGCCTTGTTATTGACGATTTCCCGTACCGTCAGGCAGATATTCTTGCGAATGCGCGATGAGGTATGACGCCGCTCCTGACAAACCACCTGATCCATGGGCGCCTTGTCCTGGTTATAGACGAACAATTCCTCTTCCGTCATATAACGAAAACTCTTGTGGCCATTGCTGCAGGCGGCCAGCAGCAGTACAGCCGGGCCCAGTAATACCATCCTTTTAAACATGACAAACATGATAAACATGATAAACCTCCCCGGGGAATGGCTTTCCCTGAAAAGATAACAGACATTTACTTCTTTCAGCTTACTCTCCGGCCAGGCATAAAAAAAGGGGGACAGTTGCCTGTCCCCCTTCCAACTCACTACTAGTGGAGAGTCTAGCAGGGCAAGTTTAGAAGCCTGGCGTCCAGTCCAGAGACAGCCAGAACTGGCGGCCCCAGGGCTGTTGCAGGCGACTTTCGAAACCACCCAGTACGGGCAGTCGCTGCGGCATCTCGTCGAAGAGATTGCGAATACCACCGCTTACCAGCACCTGGGAACCGAACAGATTGTCGAATGCATAGCTGTACTGTGCATTGGCGATAATCTGGGAATCGATCACATTGGGAGCGGTATAGCCGGTGAACAGGGCATTAACCTGATCATCAAAGCTTACTTCATCAGTGAAGTTGGCATTGAAGGACGCAGAGTGACTGCCCATGAACCAGTTCAGCTTGGCGGTCCACTTCATCTCCGGCAATGGCGGTACCACACCACTGTTGGCGTTCTGTCGACCCAGCGCATCCTGCACACCACCGAACAGATCTTCGTACTCATAAGTGGTGTAGTAAGTCAGGTTCAGGGACGGGGCAAAAGTACCCATGCCATCGGTGTTGAAGGTGTAGTCCACTTTCATGTCGAACAGATCAATCCATACTGAACTGATGTTGTTGGACTGGCGGATAACCCGCAGCACACTCTGGTCATTGGAGTCACGAATCACACCGGCGGCTCCTGACGGATCCTGGCTTCGCAGCCAGGCATTGGCGGCTTCACGGCTGGCAGAACCAGGCGTCGGATCATAGGAGGCTTCGGTCTGACCGGTAGCCAGCAACATTTCGGTGAACTGCTTTTCAACGGTGTCGTTGGTGCTCAGGGTACGAATACGGTCAGTGTATTCGATAGTCTGGTAGTCCAGGCTCACGCTCAGGCCGTCCAGGTCACCCGCAGGCTCCCAGGTGAAACCGAAATTGCTCATGATCGAGGTCTCGGGCTTCAGGCCGGGATTACCGGAGCTACAGGTGGCACCACCGGTAAGCTGACCGCCGGTAAGCGGGTCGGCACCGAAGAAGATCTCGCCACAGCCTTCGTTAGGATCGAAGGGTCGTGCCTGGGAGGCGGTGGGGGCCAGGAAGGATTCACCCCAGGACGCACGCAGTGCCAGTTCCGGCAGAACTTCCCAACGCACACCAACCTTGGGCGTGGTGGCATCCAGACCGAAGTCCTCAAAGCGCTCATGACGAACTGCCGCCTGGGCCGCGATGGTATCGGTAATGGGAATGTCGAACTCCAGGAAGGCCGCATACACTTTACTGAAGTAAGTGTCGTTGGAGGGCGGCGTATCAACGATATTGACGTTGTAGTCCTGCTGCATCAGCTCCAGCGGATTGTGGTAAATGCCTTCGATCTTGTCACGCATCTGGAAACCGGTCGCCATCTGCAGGATACCGGCCGGCAGGGCAAACAGCTCACCCGCGATGGTGGTTTCGAAGATGTCCAGCTCGTCTTCGTTGACCTGCACGTTATCGATGTTGGTAAACAACCAGTCCACCAGCTCCTGGCTGTTGCGGGTGGTTGGCTCATCGAAGTAAGGCGAACGGGGGTCAGCGGAGCCGAAAGGATTCCAGTATTCATTGCCATTGGGGCCACCCTGGCCGATCAGCGCCTGCTGCATCTTGCCGATGTGCATCAGCTTCTCGTCACGGTCTACATCGTAGTACTGCTTGGAGTAGTAGGTGTAGCCATTCCAGGAAGAGCCCAACTCATAGCTGGCCGCCAGCTTGTAACGCTGGGTGTAGTAGGAGATCGGCTGCTTGCGGGCACCGGTGGATTGCTCGAAGTGACTGGGCCAGCGCTCTTCGTCCAGATAGGTAAACGGACGGTAGTTCTGGGGCACCACATCGACACCAAAAGGATTGGCCGGGTGACTGGCCGGAATCAACAGAGAATTACGGTTATTGGTGTTCTGACCGTAGGTACCGGTGTTGCGGCTCTCAACTTCATGATAGCTGTGATTCATGGACAGCTCGAACTGGACCCAGTCCGCTGCATCCCAGGTCATGTTGTTGTACATATTGTAGGTGGTCTGCTCACCCATCAACGGCCATTGCGGGCTGTAGGTCATGTAGCAACCACTGTCACCCACCGGCAGGCCACTGGGATTGTTCTTGGCATTGCCCAGATAGGTTTCTTCCGGTGACAGGCCAAAGGTGCCGCAGCTTGGGTCGCGCATGCTGGGCGAGACTACTGTACCGCCATGTACGCCACCGATACTCGGCGTACCACCTACAACCTCACGGAATACACCGGGGTTGCCGGAAGAGGAGTAACCATAGTCGTACTCGAGAATCTCCGGGCGCTCGAAGGTCATCAGTGAGCCAATATGGCCATAGTCGGCGGCACCGACATAGTTGATGCCATTGTCGAAAGAACGGCCCCAGAGCATGGAGATCTTGGATTCTTCAAAATCCGGGTCGGCGTCACGCTGGTAATAGGTGCGCACGCGGATGCCATCGAATTCCTTGATCGGAATCATGTTCACCACACCGGCTACCGCATCGGAACCATAGAGTGCCGAACCACCATCGAGAACCACTTCCAGGCGCTCAACAGCAATATCCGGCAGCAGGGTTCCCAGAGAATTATTGATGGAGCGAACACCGTCGGCCAGAGTCAGGGTACTGTTCTCACCAAGACCGCGCAGGTTGAACGTGGCGTTACTGGAATCCTGGCCACCATCCTGACCCGCATTCACATTGGCTACGGTATCGATATTGGAGGTATAGGTGAGGTCGCGAATGTATTGCCCCATGGAGGGGGCACCGGATTCGAACATGTCTTCCTGGGTAACGGTAGATACGTTTGAATCCTGGGCGAAGGCGCTGTTACGGATGTAGGAACCGGTAACCACGACTTCTTCAACTTCAGGCTCCTGTGCCAGGGCAATATTCGCCGTGCTGGCCAGGCCGACCACAGTCGCGGTGGAGATCGCGTGGCTGAGTCGGAAGAGCTTGTTACGTCTGAACTCTCGTGTCATTAATTTTCTCCCTTGTGGGTTTTTCTTCTTGCCCCAAAACAATGCAACTCAAGGCAAGGATTTTTCTTACAGCAGCAGCTCCAAAAAAAATTACACAATCTCATTGCAGCCGAACCGCTGTTACAATTTGTTGCAGGACCATAAAACTTCTACAACAAAATAAGTATTGTTAAATCAGCAAGTTAATTCCTGAAAAAAAGCTCCCTTATTCCTCCCCAAAAGACGAAAAGCAAAAGCTGTATTGCTGATTTGAGCTATACTCATTGGCAGAGTCACGGGCGGCAGTAATGAACGTTTGCTCGAGATTTTGTTTAGAGAACAAAACAAAGTACGGAATCCCTGACTCCAATTCCGGCCTGGCTACCCACAACAGGCAGATGAAAACAATGATAAGAATCGGCACATGGTTGGTTAATCCTGCAACCTGCACCATGCGTCGGGGTGATGAAGAAGAAAAATTATCCCCCCGGGCTATGGATGTACTGGTGTGTCTGGCAGAAAATGCACCCGACGTGGTGAGTATGGAAACCCTGCTGGATCGTTTCTGGACCGCTCACTCGTCTTCTGATCATGCCGTGCACAAAGTACTGGCCACCCTGCGCCGCGCTTTCGGCGACAAACCTTCCGATCCCAGCTATATAAAAACCTTTCCCAAACGCGGCTACGCCATCATCGCCGATGTGGAATTCATGGCTGCGCCAGAGCCACAAGCCCAGGAAGCCACTGCAGCGACCGAACAAGCGCTCCATTGGCAAGCACGAAAAATTGGATTGGGCCCGGCAGCGATCGCCGCCTCGTTTATAGCGGCTCTGTTCATTGTTGCTGCGTTTGTTTTTGACTCCGGCACCAGGCCTGCCCAGACGAACAGCCTGAAAATCGTTGCCGTGAGTCCGGCCGATTTTGTCGGGCAGGAGCAACAATCCAGGGGCGACTACCTGAGCACCGGCCTCAATGCCGGCCTGGTGAGCAATTTGTCAAAACTGACCGGTCTGCGCATCGTGCAGCTTGAGCACAGCAATTCCGACAACGCTGTCAGCGCCGCCAGAGAGGTGGGCGCCAGTCATTTATTGCAAAGCCGAATTGTGGAGTCGGCCGATCAATACAGCCTTAATCTGGAACTGCTGGAACTGGATAACGGCAGCACGATTTATTCCGAAGACTTCCAACTCGAACCGGGCGACCTGCTCGCCACCCAGAATCTGCTTACCGATAATGTTGTCGATTCCCTGAGAATTTATCTGGATGACAAACAACGGGCGGCCATGCATGACTGGGGCACGGCCAACGCGCTGGCCTACAAGCATTTTCTGAAGGCTGAATTTTTCAAGGAGCAATGGAACCACGAGGACTGGCGCGAGGCACTGAGCCATTATGAACAGGCCATCGAACTGGATCCGGCATTCGTGAATGCCTATTCCGGTCTCGCCACTGCCGGTAATTATCTGGCGGTCTACAGCTCCCAGGCCGTCGCCTCACAAGTCAGCGAATTGCTGCAGGAATACGCACGCAAGCTGGCTCTGGAAAGACCGGGGCACGCCACGGTCGAGACCCTGAAGTCTGCCGCACTCAACAGTGGCGGTCAGTTACATGAACTGGCATCAATTTATTCCTCACGCATTATTCAGGGCAATGCGCCCAAGTATGTGTTCGCCCAGTACGGGCTCTACCTGCAGGGCGCCAGGCTTTATACAGAAGCGGAGCAATTTTTTGAACTTGCCAGAGTCGAAGCGCCCTACAAGACCTCTCCCAATCAGCAGTTGAATTTCAGCGTCGCATCCCTGGCGCCCTGGAATGCTGTCTCGGCCTGGAAACAGCGCCTTTATGAGCAGCCCAGGCATATTGGCATCCTCGGCCTGCTGGTGCAGTCCCTGGCGCTGACCGGCAACATGGATGAAGCGGAGTATTATTTCCAGCAGCAGGCCAGCGTCGACAAAGAAGGTATCCGCACCCATTTGAGCAAAATCTATCTCAGTGCCATCAGTGGGGAATTGTTCACGCTCGCCCGCGCAGGTGATAACAGAGATGAACTGGCGGCCAAACTGAGTCCCAGATTTCCGGAACTGTTTGATGAAGACAATCTGCAGCATCCGGATCTGCAATTCAATAATGGCGTCATGAAACTGATTCTCGGCGATATAGACGCCGCCGCCGAACATATGCGGCAACTAAACGCCATCGACCGTCGCAGCATTGTGACCCGTCTGCACAATGCCGAGGTGATGTTTCCCGACAGGGTTTTGCAAAGTGGCGACTACCACGAACTGCTAGAGGAATTGGGTTTCGGTCGTTCCTGGCAACAAAAGCTGATGCGGGAAATCAAGGAAATGCAGCCGGTTACCGGAATCCGTCTCACCGCCCAGGCCGAGCAGGCGCTGCGGGAAGACCGCTTCATGAGTTACAACACGCTCTGGGATGAGGCGCAATGGTCGCTGTTGCGCTCCTACAAAAATGAGCGCATCGCCGATATTGACGAAGACATGAAATTTCTCGGCAGCGGCAATCTCAATGGCGCCAGATCATTCTGAGTCTCGCCAGCAGATGGGGCGGGAAACTGCTGCTGATAGTCTGGTAGACTGTCATTTTGCCAAGCAGAACTGATTCGATCATCGACTACAGACAACCCCCCAAAACCCGTCACGCAAAAGGCATCCGGCGCGTAGGCTTTGAACTGGAGTTCACCGGCCTCGATCTGGAAACGGCCGGTCAGTGCCTGCTATCAGCCCTGCCGGGCAAACTCTCTGAACACAACACCGCCACGCAGAAAATCATCAGCGAGGATCTGGGTGAGTTCACGGTGGAGATGGACTGGGACTATCTGAAAAAGTCCGCCGGTGCCGCTGACAGCAGCCCCCAGCATCTGCAATTGCTGCGCGATGTGGTTAGCCCTTTTGTGCCGGTGGAAGTAGTCTGCCCGCCGGTGCCCCTGGACCGGCTCACCGCCCTGGACCCGCTCGTGAAAGCACTGCAGCAGGCCGGCGCCCGGGGAACGGATGACTCCCTGATCGCCGCCTTTGGCGTACATATCAATCCTGAACTGCCCGCCCTGGACAAGGAGCTAATCGAGAATTATCTGCGTGCCTTTGCCCTGCTGCAGTGGTGGTTGGTGAAGCAGCATGAAGTGGATCTGTCCCGGCGCCTGACGCCCTATATCGACCTCTATCCGGATGCCTACCTGAAACAACTGCTCAGTTTCGAGGCAGCGGATATGGAAACCCTGATCGATGACTACCTGGATTTCAATCCCAGTCGCAATCGCGCCCTGGACATGTTGCCGCTGTTCAGTGAACTGGATGCCAAGCGGGTCCGGCAACGGGTTGAAGATGCACGCATCAAGGCACGACCCACCTTTCACTATCGCCTGCCCAATTGTCTGATTGGCGATCCTGACTGGAGTCTCGCCCGGGCGTGGAATATCTGGTGTGTGGTGGAGGAGCTGGCCATGCAGCCAGAGCAAATAGCCGAACTCAGCGACAGTTTTCTGAGTGCCTGGCGACCCCTGCTTGGTGTAGATCATCAAGCCTGGATCGACAGGATCGACGATTGGGTAAAGCGATGCGAGTGGGTGTAACTGGCAACAGCCGCCGCTTCTCCCCCAGCTGGGAATGTGCCAGGCTGGCACTGGCCCTGGTGGGGGCGCGTGCTGACAGGATCAGCGTTCGCCATGACCCTGGCATCGAAAATATCCAGGCACTGGTGATTGGCGGCGGCGATGATATTTCCCCGGAGCACTACGGCCATGATATCAATGCCCGCATCAAACCGGACCCGGCCCGGGACCAACTGGAGATTCGCTGGATCAAATGGGCGCTGGAAAATCAGCGTCCCATGCTGGGCATCTGTCGCGGTGCCCAGTTAATCAATGTAGTGATGGGTGGCACCCTGCATCAGGACATTCGACCCCTGCGCAAGAAGACCTATAACCGGCCCGGCCTGCTGCCCACCAAGCAGGTTATGCTGGATACCGACAGCCTGCCGGCCCGGGTTTGTGCCAAGCAACAACTGCGTGTGAATTCCCTGCACAGTCAGGCAGTGGATGAGATCGGCAAGGACCTTGCGGTGGTGGGCCGCGATCTCGATGGCATTGTTCAGGCCATCCAGTCCACCATCAGCCTGCCCATCATCGGTGTGCAGTGGCACCCGGAATACCTGTTCTACCTGCCCTCGCAACTGGCGCTTTTTCGCTGGCTGGTAAAAACCTGAATCATGCTGACTTCCCTGTTCGTACTTTTTGCCTCGGCCTTTCTGGCTGCTACTATTTTGCCTTTTTATTCGGAAGTGGTGCTATTCGCCCAACTGCGCCAGGGTGGCGACCCGCTACTGCTGGTGGTGGTGGCCACCCTGGGCAACACTCTGGGGGCCGTGGTGAACTGGGTGCTGGGTCGCTATCTGCTGCATTTCCAGGATCGCAAATGGTTCTACTTCAATCCGCAGCAAATCGACAAGGCCCAGCAGTGGTATCAGCGCTATGGCTTCTGGTCCCTGCTGCTGGCCTGGCTGCCCATCGGCGGTGACGCCCTGACCTTTATCGCCGGCATCATGAAAGTGCGCCTGTGGCTGTTTCTGCTGCTGGTGGGTGCGGGCAAGGCGGCGCGCTATGTTTCCATCGTCTACCTGAGTGCTGCCATCCCCTGATACCCTTGCCTGAAACTCTTGCCTGAAACTCTCCGCCCTGAAACGCTCTACCCTTAAAACCCCGGCCCGGCCAGCCGCTCATCTATGTTAAGCTGGTAAGCGTAACTCCTTCATCAGTCATCAAACCGGGAGTCATCATGGCGATCGACACTGAACAACTTAAAAAGATGGTAAGAGATCCCGCCGATCATTTTGCCTCTCCTTCCCAGGTGCTGGACCACAGCGACCTCAGTCACGAGCAGAAGCAGGCCATTCTGGAATCCTGGAAAGTGGACGAACAGGAATTGGCCAAAGCCACCGAAGAAAACATGGGCCGCAGCGACAGCAATCTGCTGCCGGAGGTGGTGGCGGCGCTGGAGGCATTGGGGTCAGAGTAATGCGATTCCATCTGTCCGATAAAACTGATTCACGACCACGCAAAAGAAAGCCGGGAACACATCCCGGCTTCATCAAAGCGCTGACTGATAAACTTATAAGTTCTTGTTCCTGAGTCCCCGTCAGTTTGCCAGCGTAATAAGAGCGCGGGCATCGATGAACTCATCATCCATCAGTTCATTATCCATGATTCCTGTCACACGCACCTTGTCGCCTTTCTCGACTTTCAGATAGCCTTCATTGTCCATGGGGTTGTAGGCCATTTCATCGACTCCGACGCTGACAGACTGTAATCCCTCATTCAGCACGAAACCGTCATTGTGAGTCTCGGTTACCGTGCCCTGCAAGGTGACCTGGCCCGGCTCTGCCGGTGTGGTGAACCAGGCCGCATGATCTTCTTCGTCCAGGGCACTGGCGTAAAAATGGGTGCCAAGCTTGTCCACATAGACACTGGCGGCCTCAATGGACGTGGTCTCGAAGAAATCATCATCGATGACGCCAGTTACCGTGACACTGTCGCCGTCGATCAGTTTGTAGGCGTCGGCATCGCGGTCACCGTCATCCATTTCCACAATGACCTCCCCCTCGCCGTAGTCCAGGTTGAAAGAATCCCGGGTAACATCAGCCACGGAACCGCTGATACTGATCCAGGAATTGTCGGGCTGCAGATAGGGGTTGGGCTGGGCGACAGCAGTCGATGCACCGGCCCCGGTCAGGGTTGCTGCGATAACTGCGGCTAATGCTCGCTTCTGAAATTTCATAGATCCTCCTTTTAAAATCCGTATAAATGGGGTCAGATGACACTGATCAAGTCAGCATGTTTTTCAGATCGCGGCTATGTGCAGGTGGAAACACCTCCTGTGAGTTGTTGACTGATGAATGAAGCTACTGATCCGGGATATCTGAAACCCTCAGATGGCCTGATCCCGGCCAAACTGGGCTTCCAGATCTTCCCAGGATTCATAAAACTCGTCATAGGCACTGGAAAATCCGTAAATAACATCATCCCAGGCCTGATCACTGTCCTGACGCAGGCTTGAGAACCACTGAGCCAGATCCTGGCGCTGTCGCTCGAGATTATTCAACATATTGTCTGCATAACGCTCCGCGGCAGCACTCATGTCCTCGCTGCGGGCATCGATGCTGTGACGCAAATTATCGATGCGACGATCGAAATTGTTCAGGGCCGATCGGGTTTCGGCAATAAGATCCTGACGCTGTTGTTGGGAATAGGTCAGTACCGATTGCTTCAGCTCCATGGCCTGTTGCTGCACGTCAGAAAACGCCGGCAGGGAATCGTCCCGGTCTGCCTGCGCCCAGCTCACTGGCGCGGCCAGCAGAGCCGCCAGCATCATTGTCGCCGCCAGGCTGTATCGGCGCTGCCCGCTCAACTGATTGTTGCGTTTGCTGTCGATTCGTTTTCTGAAGTTCATGGATTCCTCCGCGCTGTTTTCATCATCCGTGTATGAAAAGACTTGCGGACTGAGCGAAAAATTTCAAGGCCGATCCCGGCGCGAATCTTGGCCCTGGAGCACTGACTGAGTCATCACTTACCGTGAAACTGCCATGCAATGGCGTGAAACCCTGGCAGCGCCTGCCGGGCGATTGCAAGGCGAACCCGCAAGTGTTTTGCTAGGCTTATGGAAAACCTGAACGCCAACAGGGCACCCCTGGTAGTAGCACTGGGGGGCAATGCCCTCAATGAGTTTGAGTCACAGGAACTCGGTGCTTCCCTGAGTCGGGTCTGTGCTGTACTGGCCGAACATGCCCATCGTGGCCTGGTGATTAGCCATGGCAACGGCCCCCAGATCGGCTACCTGGATGCCTTGCAGATGCAGGCCGGGAGCAACCCGGATGACTCTGAAACCACTGCCCCGCGCCGTTCCCTGGACGTGCTCGGTGCCGAGTCCGAGGGCTGGCTGGGCTATGAAATACAACGCTGCATGGCCAATGCTCTTGCCAATGCCAGTGCTGCAGTCACGGTGCTCAGCTTTATGGAAGTGAATGCCGATGATGAAGCCTTTCAACAGCCGGACAAACCGGTTGGCCCCTGGTATAAGGCGCAACAGGCGCAGCAACTCGCCGCTCAACATGGCTGGCAGTTTCGCTGTCAGCACGGGCGCTACCAGCGGCTGGTGCCCTCCCCCAAACCGATCGCCTGCCCGCAACTGCCGGCTATCAAAGCCCTGCTGGATAAGGGTCAGGTGGTGATTTGTGCCGGCGGTGGTGGCATTCCCGTGGTTCGCAATGACGAAGGCGAGTTACAAGGGGTGGAGGCGGTTATCGACAAGGATCGCGCCAGTGCCCTGTTGGCCGGGGAATTGGGCGCCGAGCGCTTGATACTGGCCACCAATATCGACGGTGTCTATCGCCACTGGCCTCGCCAGCAAGGCGACAAGCCCCTCAGGCAAACCAATGTGGATGAGATTGCCGGGCTCTCCCTGGAGGCTGGCAGTATGGGGCCCAAAGTGGCCGCGGCAGGCCAGTTCGCCGCGCAGCAGGGTGGCCCTGCCGTCATTGGTGCCCTGGAGCAATTGGCAGAGCTGATCGCCGGCCGGGCCGGCACTGTGGTGAGCCCCTCTAATCGTGTCAATACCGAGCAAACGACTGACGAGAGTGGATTATGAGTGACTCCAATTCCTATCAACCCATTCCAACCCTGCGCAGCATCAGCGATTCGGACTCGGCTCGCAATCGCCCCTGGCAGAGCTGTTTGCTGTGCGTGGACCTGCAACACCTGGGCTGCAGTGAAGGTTTCGGTGTGTTTGAAAATCACCGCAAATCCGGTGTTTCGGAAGAAGCCATCCAGTACTACCTGCGCAGCGTACGCGAGACAGTGATACCCAATGTGCGCAAGTTGCAGGATTATTTTCGTGGCCATGGACTGGAAGTTGTGCATACCCGCATTCAGTCCCTCACCGAAGACGGGCGGGACCGCAGCCCGGAACACAAGCGCCTGGGCCTGCACGCCCCACCGGGCTCAAAGCTGGCGCAGTTTATTGACGAGGTCAAACCCCACAAGAATGAAGTAGTATTGAACAAGACCGCCAGCGGTGCCTTTGTGTCCACCAATATTGAATACGTGCTGCGCAATATGCAGATCGCCGAATTATTCGTGGTGGGGGTATATACCAATGAATGTGTCAGCAGCTCGGTGCGCAGCGCTGCCGACCTGGGTTTTGATGTGCGACTCATTTCCGATGCCACCGCCGCCATCACCGAGGATTTGCACGAAGCCACACTGCTGACCACCAAGGATCGCTACGCCCGGGTCCTGACCAGTGACGAGGCCATCGAACAATTGAATCAGCAGGCGCAAGCAAGGCAGTCTGACTAAGCAATCAAGAGAGGAAACTATGGAATCAATCAATCCGGCCACTGACAAAACACTGAAAACCTATGAGGCCATGGACAACAGGACTGTCGACGACATCATCGACGCAAGCCATGAGGCCAGCCTGACCTGGCGCCGGACTTCCTTTGCCGAGCGCAGTGAATTGCTGCACAAGGCTGCCGCTATTCTCAAGGACAAGCGCCAGCAATTCGCCGAACTGATGACCCGGGAGATGGGCAAGGTGCTGGGTCAGGCCCTGGCGGAAATCGACAAGTGTGCCGGGGCTTGTGAATACTATGCCGATGAGAGTGCCAGCTTTCTGGCCCCGGAAGACATCGAAACCGATGCCAGCCACAGCGGCATTGTCTACCGTCCCCTGGGCACCGTACTGGCGGTGATGCCCTGGAACTTTCCCTTTTGGCAGGTGTTTCGCTTTGCCGCCCCGGGACTGATGGCCGGCAATACCGCCCTGCTCAAACATGCCAGCAATGTCACCGGCTGCGCCCTGGCCATCGAATCGGTATTCCGGGAAGCCGGCTTTCCCGAGAATGTGTTTCGCAGCCTGATCATTGGCAGCGATGCGGTGGCCCGTGTCATTGAAAACCCGAAGGTGCACGCCGTGACCCTCACCGGCAGCACCCCCGCCGGCAAGGCGGTGGCTGCCAAGGCCGGTGAAATGCTGAAAAAGTCGGTGCTGGAACTGGGGGGCAGCGACCCCTACGTGGTGCTGGACGATGCGGATCTGGAATCTACGGTACAGACCTGCGTCAACAGCCGACTCAATAATGGTGGCCAAACCTGTATTGCCGCCAAGCGCTTTATTGTGGTGGAGTCCAGGCTGGAAGAGTTTAGCAAAGCGATCATCGCAGAAATGAAATCCCGGGTTATGGGCGACCCCATGGACGAGGACAGTGATATCGGCCCCCAGGCCCGCAGCGATCTGCGGGATGAATTGCACAAGCAGGTAGAAGACAGTGTAAAAAAAGGCGCCACCCTGGCCCTGGGCGGGGAAATTCCCGATCAGCCCGGCGCCTGGTATCCGCCTACGGTACTCACTGGCGTCAAACCCGGCATGCCCGCCTATGACGAGGAAACCTTCGGGCCGGTGGCGGCAATCATTGCGGCCAAAGACGAAGAAGACGCCATTCGCATCGCCAATGACACCAGTTTCGGCCTGGGTGCGGCGGTCTTCACCCGGGATCTGGAACGGGGGCAAAAGCTGGCCGAGAATGAATTGCAGGCAGGCGCCTGTTTCGTCAACGCCCTGGTGAAATCAGATCCAAGATTGCCCTTCGGTGGCATCAAGGAATCCGGTTACGGGCGGGAGTTGAGCTATCTCGGTATTCGGGAATTCGTTAACGCCAAGACCATCTATGTGGCCTGACGCCGGCAGGCTCAGCGATTCTGCTCTGCCTCTTCCTTGCGGTGGGCATCCTGCTGCTTGACCAGCCAGCGATTGGCATCAATGACACTGGCGAAAACATCCAGGTTTGAGCCAGTCTCTTCAATGCGGCAGTAGTCCAACAGGAAGGGTTTCAGGTCTTTGTCGATATTCTGGGGGAAGACGAAAGCCTTGCGATCACCCTTGCGGGAAATGCGCTTTTTTGCCGGCAGAACCCTGCGGGGAACGGCCGGTTCAGCATCGGCCAGGCTGGCATTGCTGAAATCGAACAGGGCCATATTGTTGCGATTGCCCTTGTAGTAATGGTCGATGCACTTGGGAATTTCCGGCGCCTTGATCTCGCCACAGACCGTAATCACGGTCAGGCCCAGTTCCCGGTCCAGAAAGGATTCTATTTCAGGCATCACTCTGTTTCCGTACAGTGTACTTCGATGCTTGCAGTGTACTGGCAGCCATCCCTGGCTGTCACCCGGCAAATACCCCAGTATGGGCGAGATTTACCGCATTTGTCCCTGTCAGGGGTTTTCAGCCACTACTGCATCAATGAAATCGGAGAAATTCTGGTAATTACTGCTACCCGGGGCCAGCAGCACGCCACCGTCATGGGCCTGGCCGCCTGAGGGCTTGGCCAGCAGGGTAGAGGCGCCGCCACCGGTGATATAGCTCACCAGGGTATTGTAATTGCTATTCAGAAAGTCATTTTGCGCACTGCTGAGATAGAGCAGTGGCGTCGCCGTGGCCTGTCCGCCCTGGAAATGACATACCCGACACTGGCTCTGAATAATCGGTCCGGAAATGTTCTCGCTATACAGTGTCAGGCTCTGGGCCTGGGTCACTTCGGCGGCGATGGAGAAAGTCAGCGGCTGGGCCGTGTAGTACAGCTCATTCTCCGCCGCGACACTGTCATAGGCCAGGAATATCTGTAATGTCGTGTCAGAAACACCTGCCGGACCGAAGGCCACGTTTTCCACCACCGGAATGGACTCCACATCGGCCAGGGTTTTCTCGGCGCGAATGGGCTGCAGGGTTTCCAGGCTGAAATCCCAGACCACAAATTCCCCGCTTTCCAGACCAATGAAATAGGTGTTTTCCCAGAAGATGATCAGGTAAATATTGCCCACCGTATTGACATGCTCGGGCTCCACCCGCAGCTCGGTAAGCACATCAATGGCCTGATCGAAAGCAAACTCACTGCCATAGCTGAGACCATCATCGCCGGTGACACCGCCAAAGAAGCGGGCACTGGTATCGGCACCGCTGCCGGTGGCCGCCGCCAGCTCCGGCAGCTGGGCCTGACCCGCCAGTGGCAGAGAAACAAGTATCAATAATGCCAGCCAGCGCAGTGCGGCGCCGGATTGTTGTCGTGGTTTTGTATTGGGCATGCTGCCTCCCTGATTAATTTGACGGCTGTTGTTAGCCCCACTGGCAATAAAAAAACCGGGGCCTGTATGCAGTGACGCACAGCCAGGCTATTGGTTGACATTTAAACCCGGAAGCCCGGGCAGGTATGCGAATCAGGTCACGCCCCGTGCAGGGCGAAATTCAGACGAGAATGATGATTTCAGTTAATCAGCATAAAGGTCGCGGAGGTTTTTGCCACCAGTTTATTGGCGCTGTAGACCCCGATTTCCGTGCGAAACAGGCGACTGCCGGCATGAATAACCCGGGCCCGGGCCTGCAATGACTCACCACCGGGTGGCCGGATAAAGGCGATGCTGAGATCCGTGGTGGCGGTCTGCTTGCCCTCGGGCCGTACCGTGCGCACAGCCAGGCCGGCGGCGGTATCGGCCAGTGAGGTCAATACCCCGCCGTGAACCCGACCACCATTATTGAGATGGTGCTCCTGCAGGTCGATCTGGCAAACAGCCTCGCCGTCTGCCGCTGAGAGCACCTCAATGCCAAGAAACTCGCCAAACGGGCTGCTGATCAGTTTACTCATCCCAGATGCCGGCAGCGGTATAGGGCCCGCCGGGCAGCTCAAAGAATTTGGCGGTGACAAAGCGGTAGTGCCGGTCCAACTGATCCAGTTGCTGCATGTCTTCTGCCGACAGCTCGATTTCCGCCGCCGCCAGATTCTGGCCCATGCGCTGCGGATTCACTGATTTGGGTATCACCACGGTACCGCGATTGATAGCCCAGGCAATCAGCAGCTGGGCCGGACTGATATCACGCTGCCGGGCGATAGCCTGCACGGCATCGATCTCCATCAGACGGGGCTCGTCTTCGGCCTTCATGCGAGCATCCCGGTCGCCGGAACCCAGGGGGGAATAAGCGGTAATGACAATACCATTGGCATCGCAATAGTCTTTCAGCTCCTGTTGCCGCAGCAGGGGGTGGCCTTCAATCTGGTTCACTGCCGGTTTGATGCGGCATTGATCCATCAGCAACGCCAGTTTGCTGGCACTGAAATTGGACACCCCGATATTGCGCACCAGACCCTGATCGGCACAGCACTGCATGGCCTGCCAGGTTTCCGTCAGCGGCACTTCTTCAAGGGACAGGAATTCATCGGCCGAGCTGGCAATGCCCACGCCCTCCTTCACCGCCACCGGCCAGTGAATCAGGTACAGATCCAGATAGTCGAGCTGCAAATCCTGCAGCGTCGCCTCCAGGGCTGCCTGTACCTGATTTTCACGGTGACTGTTGTTCCACAACTTCGATGTGATGAACAGCTCATTGCGGCTCACCCGGCCACTTTTAAGCGCTGCATTCAGTGCCACACCAATTTCGGATTCATTGCCATAGATGGCAGCACAATCGAAATGGCGATAGCCCAGTTCAATGGCCTGACTGACTGCCTCAGTCACTACACCCGGTTCGGACTTCCAGGTGCCCAGACCCAGCATGGGCATGCTGTCGCCAGTGTGCAGATTCAAATATTTCACAAGACCCCCTAAGCGCGGTTTTTCAATCGTTGTTGTTTCTTGAACGCCTGTTTGCGCTGACGACGCTGCTCGATGGTTTCCTGCATGTCGTGACCCAGATGGGCCTCACCACGGCTTCTGGCCAACTCCAGCTGCTTCTCCCGTTCGGCATAGCGCTTGAGTTGCTCTTCGCTGTGCTTGTCATGGCAATGGGGGCAGCTGACACCCTGGCGGTAGAACTCACTGGCCTTGTCCGCCTCGGTGACAGGCATGCGGCAGGCGTGACACTGGTCATAACTGCCAGGCTGAAGATCGTGATTGACTGTAACACGGTTATCAAACACAAAACATTCACCCTGCCAGCGGCTGTCCTGTTTGGGCACTTCCTCCAGGTAGTTGAGAATGCCGCCCTTGAGATGATAGACCTCGGCAAAGCCGGCCTGCTTCAGATAGGCGGTGGATTTCTCACAGCGAATGCCGCCAGTGCAGAACATGGCAACTTTCCGGTGTTTCTTCGGGTCGAGATTTTGCTTCACATATTCGGGGAATTCCCGGAAGGAATCAGTCTCGGGATTGACCGCGTTTTCGAAGCTGCCAATCTCAACCTCGTATTTGTTGCGGGTATCCAGCACCAGCACCTCGGGATCACTGATCAGCTCATTCCAGGCGCCGGGTTCCACATAGGTGCCAACAATCTCATTGGGATCGATGTCCTCAACCCCCATGGTGACGATCTCTTTCTTCAGCTTGACCTTGCTGCGATAGAAAGGGTTCTCATCACTGAAAGACTCCTTGGCCTGCAGAGAGGCAAAGCGTTCATCCTCGCGCAACAGGGCCAACACGGCATCGACGCCCTCACGGGAACCGGCTATGGTGCCATTGATGCCCTCGGCGGCCAGCAGCAGGGTGCCCCGCACCTGCTGCTCCAGCATGAGTTGTAAAAGGGGTTCCCGCCAGGAGGCAAACTCCGGAAAACGGGCAAATTGATAGAGCGCCGCGACGACGACGCTAGCAGACGGACTATTCATAGAGACCTCATTGCTGACCGGAACGTAAAACCGGCGCAAGATTGATAACGCTGGCGATTGTAGTCATCGGCGGGGATTTTTCAAGCAAGCAGACAGCCGCCAGGCTGTTGTCAGGGTTTCAGTCGCTGACTACGGGCAGTTTTGAAGGCATGCCCCACTCCACCCAGGAACCGTCATAGACCGACAGTTTTTGGTGGCCTGCCCGGGCCGCCGCAAGGGTCAGAATGCAGGCTGTAATGCCGGAGCCACAGCTGCTGATCAGCCGCTGCTCTGGCCTCAGCAGACCCTGAAACAGGCTTTTCAGCTCTTGCGGCGGTTTCAGAAACTGACCATTCAGCACCATCCGGCAAGGCAGGTTGCCGGCGCCGGGCATATGGCCGCCTCGCAATCCGGGCCTTGGCTCCGGTTCAAGTCCGTTGAAGCGCCCGGCGGAGCGGGCATCCAGGATTTTGCTGGACGCATCATCCAGGGCCTTGAGTACTTCAGCCGCATCACAGAACAGGCCAGCTTGCTCATCAGCTGTAAAATCGCCGGCTGCAACTTCGGTCTCATAACTGTCGGTGGTTTCCTGGCCTGCGGCTATCCAGGCGGGCAAGCCACCATCAAGCACTGCCACCTGTTCATGCCCCATGGCCCTGAACATCCACCAGGCCCGGGGGCTGGCATAGATGCCGCAATCATCATAGACCACGATAAAGCTGTCCTGATTGATGCCAAGTTCGCGCACCTGGGATTGGAATTGCCCGGCTTCCGGCATCATATGAGGCAGGCTGCTGTCGGGTTTGCAGATCTTTTTGTCGTAGTCGAAACGCCGGGAGCCCGGTATCAGTTGCAGTTCATCCCCGCTGTTAATGGCTTCAAAGCCGGGCACCACCGGTGCTACCGAGGCATCGAGAATCACCAGGTCAGGATCACCCAGTTTCGCTTTCAGTTGCTCGACAGTAATCAGGGGAGAGAGCGGCATGACCTAGAGGCGACTCTGGAATTGACGTAATTTGTTTTTCAGACGAGCGGTATTTTCCGGCCCGATGCGAATCAGTTGCTTGTGCACAGTGGACAGATTTTCGATCTCCGCATCGGCATAGAGATACATCACCGAGGGTTTCACCAGTTGATAGGGCCCCTCCGGCAATTCCATGGCCAGTACATTGTCGATAGCCTGCTTCAGGGTATCGTCGAAATTCTGGTCCCGATAGCCAATCTCGGAATAGGCCTGCTGAAACAGTGGCGACAACAGCCGGTATACCGCCATGGCCGCATCGGTATCGACAGCGGCAAAGGTATCGATAACAGCATCGAAGCGGCGATGGGCAGAATCATCCATGACGAACAGATTTTCGTCGATATTGCGCACCGCCATTTCTTCAGTCATGGACTGGTAAGGCAGGCCGGTCTGTGGAAAGGTATCACGACTCACATTTTCGACCAGCACTACGAAACTGCGAATCAACTGCTGGGGATTCAGGCGCTGAACCAGCGCCGCACCATTTTCCAGCATGCGCAGATTATCCAGCACAAAACTGTCGCTGTTATTGAGGCTGGGCAATTCCACCTCGTTCTCTGTCTCGGCAACAACTTCCGGTTGTTCCGCCTCGACCTCAACCGGCGGCGGCGCCACTTCCGCCTCTTGCTCGGCAATGGCCGGCGCGGGCTGCTGCGGCTGAATGCGAATCTGCGGCAGGGTCTGCGTGTTGTTATTACTGCTAGTGCTGGAGCCAGACGAAGAGCTTGTCGGCTGTGCCGGGGGCGCCGTTTCGGTCGGGGTCGGCAAAACAACGGTGGTGGTGCCTTGCGGGGCTTCCCAGGTGAGCGCCAGATAAACCAGTCCCAACAGGGTGAAAACGGCAATACCGACGATGGCCCAAAGACCTGATTTACTCATGGTGAAATTCCTGCTGCACAGAGGCGGCTATTCTGGCACAGGCCCCAGACAGCCTCAATATAAGGACCGCAGAGATCAGCAATTAACCCGCAATAGCCATAATTTCGCCACAATTAATGGCTGCTCCGCTTGAGTGCACAGCCCAGCACTGATTGTCATTGCAGCAATAAAAAAGGCATGGTGCCGGGCACCATGCCTTTTCTGTCAGAAACCTCTTTCGCGCCAGTATCAGTGACGCGGAAAATTCAGCTCCTCCATGGTGCGGGTCAGATCCCGCCCTGCAGTAGCCGGATTGGTTTGCTTGTCTATCTTGAGAATGGTGCCATCGCTGTCGATATAAAATGTCCAGCGACTGGCAAAGCCAGACGATCCAAGAACGCCATAGGCTGCTGTCATCTCTTTCTCCGGATCCGCAAGAATCGGAAAGTTGGCCTCATGCTCATTGGCAAAGGCTGTATTGTCTTCGAGCGTATCGACGCTGGCCATGAAATAGGCTACATCGAAGCTCTGGATTTCTCGGGCACTGTCACGCAGCGCCTTGCATTGCATGGTTCATCCGCCAGTAAAGGCTTTCGGGAAGAAGGCAATCACGACGGGTTTGTCACCGATAAACTGCGATAGCGTATAGGTATTACCGTCAGAGGCAGGCAGGGAAAAATCCGGTGCCTTGTCGCCTTCTTCCAGGGCCATGGCGAACTGGCTGAAACCCGCCGACACTGCGACGAATAAGGCAGCCAGAAAACGGGACAGAGCCCGCAGCGAAGTAGTCATCAGATCACTCCAGATTGCCAGGTTTTTGCGTTATTGCCACTCGAGTGTTACATGCCTGCCGGGCTTTGTCACCCGCCACAGCAGACTAGAAACGCATCAGGTTGCGAGAATTACTGCGAATCTCCCGGGACGCAGTGCGCAGTTCACCAATACGCATGTCCAGGCGCTCGAGCTCGGCCGTGCTGAGGCTGTCATTATTGTTTCTGATGGCCTGCATCTGGTCCAGGGCCTGATTGATCTCGCGCACATAGCGCGACAATTCAAAACGTTTGGCGTCGGACTGGGACTGGCGGTAGCGGGGGTTTTCCACCTGCACGTTATAGCAATTGCGAACCTGCTGGCCCTGCTGATTGATCACCGTCTGACAACGGGTCTGGGTCACATAGCGCGGCGCCGTGCCGGTAAAATAAGAGGCCGGTGTCATGGCCACCGAGCGCGCCATGGTCAGATCTGCCTCGGTCTTGCCTTCCAAAAGGGCCAGCACTGTTTTGTCCCTGGCATCATTATCATCCAGGGCGAATGCAACGGGATTCTGCTCCACGTCAATCAGCAACTGCTCATAGAACACACTGAGATTGCGCGCTTCATTGAGGCGGGCCCGACTGCCCAGATCCAGCAGGTTTTCATTGATGACCCGCAGCTTCCACTTGCCGTAATCTTCCGCCTCGGCCAGATAAATGGCGCTGTCGCGGCCATGCAGGCGCTGCTGTATATGCAATAGCAAATGTACCAGGTCATCCACCTGACGCCAGTCACGCTGCCGCTGATGGCTGTCGATGAGTGAGTGCAGCAGAGGAACCTGGGCTTCGCTATACAAACCGGTATTGATCCGGGCCAGCTGCCAGGCCTCGTTATACACCCGGCTGGCGTTTTCATAGTCTTCAAGCTCGGTATACAGAGCTCCCAGATCAGAATAGGTTTCGGTGAGGACCGGCGAATAGACCCCCAGCTCCGATTGCAGGTCCTGCAAGCGGCGTTGCACCTGGGTCACTTCCCGGCTCAGGGCTTCAATACGGGCCCTCTCCTCGGCCGACAGTTGCTCTTGCTGCCCGGAATCGACCTGCTGCGCGTCATCGCCAGCCGGCTCAGCCGCTTCCTCCTGGCCCAGGGCCAGGCTGCAGAACAGCAATAATGCGCCCGCCAGAAGCCCTTGCCAAACATGTAGTGGACGTTTCATTTCGACCTTCTGCCAGCTATCAATGGCCCGGCGGGCCAGCTTGTGAGTTTGCGCTGTGATGCAGTCATTGTGGCATTTTCACATGAATCAATACTGAATTGGTGAAGCAAATGACCACAACCGGTGGAAGATTTCCAAGCCACTGATTTTTGTACAGAAACAGTACTACTGCGGGGCCGATCCAGGGGTGGGGTGCGACAATTTGCCGCGTACAAGCCCGCCCCTTCCAGCCTCTATAATGCCCGCCAATCTTCGAATAAACCCTAAACAAATCATTTACTTAAGCTCAAAACAGGGAGAGCACCATGAGTAACAGACAGTTATTCGGCGCCATGCTGTTGGCAACGCCCTTGCTGGCCACCCCCGGCCTGCTCCAGGCCCAGAACAGCAACGACGCCCCGGAGGAAATAACCGTCATTGGTCGTCAGGAATTTATCGAGAAAGAATTCACCGCCCGCCGCAGCGGCTCCAATGTGGACCCGGCCAAGTTGATGAACCAGGTCCCTGGCGGCGCCGCCACCAATAATGGACCACTGACGGGCCAGATCCAGTATCGTGGCATGTTCGGACCCCGCATCAATGTGCGCGTGGATGGCATGTTGATCCATGGCGGCGGCCCCAACTGGATGGCCCCTCCCCTGCACCATATACCCGCCGGGTTGATGGAAGAGCTGGTCGTGGAACAGGGTATTCCTTCCATTTCCACCGGCGGTGGTATCGGTGGTGCTGCCACGGCCCTGTGGAAGCGCCCCGACTATGCCAGCGGAGATGGCTGGGAGTTTACCGGAGATACCGAACTGGCCTTCGGCAGTGTCGATGCGGGGACCAGCGCATCCGGCATCTTCGGCGCCAGCTCTGAGAATCAGCGCCTGTTCATCATTGGCTCCCTCGATGAGGGCGACAATTATGACTCCGGCCAGGGTGAGGTCACTGCCAGCCAGTACGAGCGCGCCGTTTACGGCCTCGGCTATGGCTTTCGCAGCGGCCCCCATGAACTCAATATCCAGGCCCATAAAATAGCCACCGAAGATACCGGCACCCCCAGCCTGCCCATGGATATCGACTGGTTCGAAACCGAAGTCTGGAATGCCGCCTACAGCACCGAACTGGGTGGCGTCGGTCTGGAACTGCGTGTTTACGGCTCTGAAATCGATCACGGCATGAGTAATTACCTGCTGCGACAGACCCCGGACTTTTCCTCCCTGCCGCTGCCACCCTTTGAGGGCGACGACAAGCGCCAGGTGCTGACAGACAGCGATGAAAGCGGCTTCAAGCTGGCCCTGGACTGGGCCCTTGGCGCCGGTACCGCAATTCTGGGTGTTGAGGGTAAGGACGCGACGCACAACGCCACGGTCTTTGATCCGGATTTCGCCATGTTTTTTGTCAATAACTTCAACAACACCGAAGTGGAAAGCCTGTCCTGGTTTGGCGAGTGGTCGGCCAATGTCTCTGAGCGGCTTTATCTGGAAGCCGGTATTCGCAGCGAAGATGTTGAAATGAGCACCGGCGAGGTGGATGCCTTTCCGGCCCGCCTGGTGGATATGAACCCGGATATGTGGCCCATGGGCACAGCTCCCCGCGCCGTCTGGATGCTGCGTGAGGCCTTCAACAATTCCGCCCGCAGCGCCGACGACAACAACCTGGACTGGGTGTTGAAATCACGCTATCAGGCCACTGACAATCTGGTGGTGGAGCTGGGCTTTGCCCAAAAGACCCGCTCACCGATTTATCAGGAGCGCTTTTTGTGGATTCCCCTGGAAGCCAATGCCGGTCTGGGCGACGGCAACAATTACGTTGGCAACCAGGCCCTGGAACCGGAACAGGCGCAACAGATCGAGCTGGGTCTGGACTGGGATTTTGGCGACACTTATTTCTCTCCCCGCGTCTACCGACGCGATGTGGATGACTATATCCAGGGCATTGCGTCCAGCAATATGGCTGTCGTGGGAGTCAGCAGCAATGCCAATGGAGATCCGACACCCCTGATGTTCGCCAATACCGATGCCGAATTTACCGGTGTCGATCTGACCGGTGGTTTCCGAATCAATGCCAACTGGCGCTTTGAAGCGATTGCCTCAACGGTCAAGGGAAAGCGCAAGGACATTGCCGATAATCTTTATCGAGTTGCGCCTGACACTGCACGCCTGTCTTTCTACTACGAAACCGCCGCCTTCTCGAGCAAGCTGGAGCATGTCCTGGTGGCCAATCAGGATCGCCTGTCTGCCAGCAACAGCGATGACCCCGGCAATCCCAACAATTCTTTCGAGGCCACCGGTGGTTACTCACTGACCAATCTCTATCTGAGCTGGTTGCTGGATGACAATCTGGTGATCTCGGCCGGTGCAGAGAACATGTTCGACGTGGAGTATGTCGATCATCTGACCGGCTTCAACCGGGTCATTAACTCGGTTGTGCCCCAGGGCAGTCGCATGTTTGGTCAGGGCAGGAATATTTTTGGCCGACTGCAGTACCAGTGGTAGGCACTCCCGGACCAGGCCCGAAGCATGAAAAAACCCGCGTCAGCCAGGCTGGCGCGGGTTTTTAAATGGTCAGCAATTGCTCTAGTTGTCGTTGGCGAGGGTGAAGCTCTGTTCCACCCCGTTGACACGTACCAGGTAGTCACCGGCGGCAAGGCCTGCCACATCCAGCTCAACACTGGTGCTGAACGGATCGATCACGGCGATACAGGTTTCGGCAGGACCAAGTTCACTCTCGGCAAGCGTGACAGTAAAAACCCCGTCACTGTAGTTAATCGCCGGTGTCAGCAAGCTCACACAGGGCACTGATTTATTGCCTTCAATATCAACACTGACCTGAACCGGCAATGACTCCATGACATTCACCAGCACAGTCTCAACGCTGACCAGATCCCGTGGCTCAGCGGCGATGGGCAGGAAACTGCCGTCGGCCTGTTCCTGCAACTGGATATTTTCAAAATAGACGCTGCTGTCGCCGGTCTGTACCGCTCCCTGGGGAATGCTCAGCACTCCGTTCTGATAAATAGAGGGCTGCGCCAGCAGGGCCGGACAGTAGCTTATCAGCATGATCAGTAAAGTAAGTCTCATCTCAATCCTCCTTGTATTTGAGTTCGATCTTCAGGCCAAGTGTAACAAATCTGCCTTCTGCCACAATGAGTACTACTTACGGCAAACTTGATACTGCTCAACACCCTGGGTTAGTTTGCTGATAGTCTGTAAGGCGCATTGAAGAGGAGATAACTCATGAGTCGCAAACAGCACGAAGAGGATGTCAAAAAGAAACTGGATGAACTGGCTGAAGACATCGAAAGACTGAGCCGGCATCTTAAAGATATCGAACATGAGCTGGACGATGAACACCACGAAGGCTTGGCCAAGCTCAAGGATCTGCAGGATGAAACCAGGCGCCTGTTCCACGAAATGGTGGATGCAGGAGACGAAGCCTATGACTCTGTGCGCAGCCGCATGGAACAGTACTGGACTACCCTGGGCCGTGAAATCAAAGCCTACGACCGCAAACTGAACGACGGCAACGACTAGGCAAGCCTGGCTGGCCTGCTGTCAGCGCCGGGACTTCCCAAAATCCCAATGCTTTGCTTTCATAGTGCTCCGAGAGGAGATCACTATGAAAGCATTCCGCCCCCTGAACACCTTCAGCTTCTGCCTGCTGTCCGCCCTGCTGCTGCCCCAATCGCAGGCAGACGAAACCCTGCTACATGAGATTGTCGCGTCGGTGTCTGCCGAACGCATTGCCGACGATGTAGCAACCCTGGCCGGCTTCGGCACTCGTCATACCCTGTCAGAAACCCAATCGGACGTGCGTGGTATTGGTGCCGCCCGCCGCTGGATCGAGGCTGAATTCAATCAAATCTCCGCCGATTGTGGTGGCTGCCTCGAGGTCTTCACCGTCAGTGATACGGTGTCTGGCAATCGCATTCCGGAGCCCACTGAGGTGGTGGATGTAGTGGCAATCCTGCGCGGCACACAAGATCCTGATCGCATCACCCTGATGAGTGGCGACATCGATTCTCGGGTCAGTGACCCCATGAACTTCGAATCCGAATCCCCCGGCGCCAATGACAACGCTTCCGGCATGGCCGGCACCATTGAAGCAGCACGGGTATTAAGCCAGTACCGTTTCCCCGGCTCTATCGCCTTTGTGGGCCTGTCGGGCGAAGAGCAGGGCCTTTATGGCGGCGCCATACTGGCCCGCTACGCCATGGAAAATGGCTGGAATCTGGATGCCGTGCTGAACAACGACATGATCGGCAATATCACTGGCGTAAACGGCGTTACCAATAACACCACTGCCCGGGTTTTTTCCGAAGGTACCCGTTACGTGGAAACCGAAGATGAGGCTCGCCAACGCCGTTTTCAGGGCGGCGAGGTAGACTCGCCTTCACGCAATATCGCCCGCTATGTCGACACCATGGCAGACCTGTATATCCCCAATCTGGATGTGATGATGATTTACCGCCTGGACCGCTTTGGTCGTGGCGGCCATCACCGGCCTTTCAATGAAGCCGGCTTTCCGGCTGTGCGCATCATGGAAACCAATGAAAACTACACCCAGCAACATCAGGACATCCGTTTCGAAGACGGCATCCAGTATGGCGATACTCTGGAGCATGTGGATTTTGACTATGCGGCCAAATTAACCGCACTCAACGCCGTAACCCTGGCCTCCATGGCCCTGGCCCCGGCGCCGCCAGCCAATGTGGAAATCGCCGGTGCCGTGCGCCCCAGCACCACCCTGAGCTGGGACAAGGTTAACGGGGCCGTTGACTACCGCGTGCACTGGCGTCTGACCACCTCCCCCACCTGGCAGTGGTCACGCAGCACTGGCGATGTGGACAGTTTCACCCTGGAGAATGTGGTGATCGACAATTACTTCTTCGGCGTCTCCAGTGTGGCTGCCGATGGCAGCGAATCGCCGGTGGTGTTTCCGGGGCCAGCGGGGTCATTCGAAACGCCCTGAATGTACAGGCTGTGCCGGCAGCGTCACGGACAGGCAGCTGTCTGTGCGGCGCCGCGACCACGGGCCAGACTGCATGACAACAAGCGGTAGCTGGGTTAATCTCGGGCTTCCTGCAGGCACAGTTCAGGGCCGCTAAACACTGGTTCCACTACCACCCGGTCCATGCCAGGCTTCTGACACGGCTTCAGGACTGATAGCAATTGACCAGCCACTGGGCATACGACAGTGCAGTCCCGGCACTGGCTGACATAATTACCCGAGATAAAGAGGTAAGGAAATGACCAGACTATTCTCACCACTGCCAGTGGCCATGCTTCTTCTCGCGCCGCTGTCTGGCCTTGCCCAGGACAGCATACCCTGGACCACCCTGGGCAGTGATTATGCCCATACCCGCTCCACCCCCGCCGACCAGATCACCCCGCAAAACTTCGCGGATCTGGAACTGGCCTGGACCTGGGACGGCGCCAGTTTTGAAGCCCAGAGCGGGCGCTCCACACCCAGCTATATCAATGGCCGCCTGTACACGGTTGCCGGCCCTCGCCGCCATGTGGTGGCTATCGATCCCGCCACCGGCACTACCATCTGGTCCTACCGGGAACCTGACACCGGCCGCTGGGAATACTCCATGCGTGCCGACTACGGCAAGGGGGTTGGCTATGCCAATATTGATGGTCGCGACATCATCTACACCATCTCGCCCGCTTTCTTCCTGACGGCGCTGGACGCGGAGACCGGCAAGCCGCTGGAAGGCTTTGGTGAACCGGTGCCTATTGAGGGTTTTCCGCAAACCGGCGTCGTTGATCTGCTCAAGGACCTTGGCCATCCCTATGACCCCTACGACGGCCTGCCCATCGAGCGTGGCTATATCACTTCCTCCTCGCCGCCAATAGTCGTCAACGACACCATCGTGGTTGGCAACTCGGCCGAACAGGGTTATCACCAATCCCGCATCGAAAACGTGCCAGGTGACATTCTTGCCTATGATGCCCGTACCGGCGCCTTCAAATGGAAATTCAATGTCATTCCCCAGCCCGGTGAATACGGCCACGAAACCTGGGAAAACGACGCCTGGCAATATACCGGCGACATCTCTTCCTGGGCACCCATTTCTGCCGACCCGGAACTGGACATGGTCTATGTGCCCACCAATGGTGTCACCATCGATTACTACGGGGGACATCATCCGGGTGACAATCTCTATGGCACCAGCCTGATTGCCCTGAATGCCAGCACCGGCGAAAGAGCCTGGCATTTTCAGATGGTTCATCACGACATCTGGAACTACGACACGCCCACGGCACCGATCCTGCTGGATGTGCAAACCGGGCAAGGCATGACGCCGGTAGTCGCCCAGGCCACCAAACAGGGCTATACCTATGTATTCAACCGGGAGACCGGTGAGCCAATCTGGCCCATTGAAGAAGTGCCAATGCCGGCGTCAACGGTACCCGGCGAGCAGTTATCGCCAACCCAGCCCATCCCCAGCAAGCCGGCACCCTTTGAGTACGTCGGCTCCAGTGATGAGTTACTGGCGGATTTCACACCACAAATCCTGCAGCAGTCCCGGGCAGCGGTGTCCGACTATATATTGGGTCCGGTCTTTAATCCGCCGATCCAGCGTGGTCACCCGTCCGGCAAACTGGCTGCCCTGATGTGCCCCTCCGGGGCCGTCAATATCACCCATCCCCCGGCTGCCGACCCCGACAGCGGCGTGATGTATGTGATGTCCCGCTACAGTTGCGGCACCCGCACCCTGGTGAGCGGGGAAGAAGCCGACACTTATTATGAAGAACCCACTGGCGTCACCTTGTCACGCTACGCCGCTGCCAGTGGCGGTCCCCGGCCCCGGCACCCGGCTGGCATTCCGCTGTGGAAGCCGCCCTATAGCCGGATTACAGCCATCGACATGAACACTGGCGAACATCTGTGGATGATTCCGGCTGGCTATACACCGGACCGCATCAAGGATCTGCCCGCCCTGGAGGGTGTGGATATCGGCAATACCGGTTCCGGTGCGGTTGGGCAATTGCTGGTGACAGACACCATGGTCATATACAGCAATGTAACCAGCGACGGCACCCCCCATTTGTTCGCCGTGGACAAACTCACCGGTGAGGAACTGGCACGCGTCGAAGCACCCGCGGCCACCCGCTATGGTATGAGTTCCTGGGTACACAAGGGTCGCCAGTATCTGGTCATGCAGACCGGTGCTTCGCTGACCGCCATGGCCCTGCCCAACCAGACAACACAATAATAACCAAGGAGTAATGTTATGAAGAAAACCCTGCTATTCAGTTCCGCCGCCCTGGTCGCCGCAATCGCCAGCGTCAGCACGGTCAATTCCCAGCAGAATGAAATGAGCTTTTTCATCACCAGCGAAGGGTCCGGCGATGGCGCCAACCTGGGTGGACTGGCCGGGGCCGACGCGCACTGCCAGGCACTGGCAGAGGCGGCTGGCTCGCGCGGCAAAACCTGGCGCGCCTATCTGAGCGCCCATGCTACGGCCTCCTCGCCGGCTGTGGATGCCCGCAATCGCATTGGCTTCGGACCCTGGTATAACGCCGAAGGCGTGCAGGTTGCCGAAAATGTCAATAATCTGCACGGCCCCAACAACAATCTCAACAAACAGACTGGCCTGACCGAGAACGGTGACATGGTCAATGGCCGGGGTGACACGCCAAACCAGCACGACATCCTCACCGGCTCCACCCTGGATGGCCGGGAAGTCGAAGACGGGCAGAACCATACCTGCAATAACTGGACATCCAATGGCCAGGGCACTGCCCATGTTGGTCATTTCGACCGCACCGGTGGCGGCCAGAACCCCACCTCCTGGAATAGCGCCCATGGCAGCCGCGGTTGCAGCCAGTCCGATCTGGTGGGCACCGGTGGCAATGGCTATTTCTACTGCTTCGCCATCGATTGATTGCCCGGCTGAGGGCTGACAACGGTCGAAGCGTTGCAGCCTGAAGCAAGCGTTATAAAATGGTGCGATTGCCAATGCGGTCGCACCATTTTTTTTGCTGCCGCAACAGACTCAACCCAGACGGGGAATATCAATGAAACTTTATGGCTTTGGCCAGTCCCGATCTTTTCGCTGCCTGTGGGCACTGGAAGAGGCCGGTATCGATTATGACTATGTGCCCATCAAGATGCGCGTGGAGGCCGACGACCCTCTCAGCGCCCAGCATCCGGATTACCTGAAGCTGAATCAGCAGGGCAAGGTACCGACTCTGGTGGATGGCTCCCTGGTGCTGACCGAGAGCGTTGCCATTCTCTACTATCTGGGCCGCTATGCCCCCGACGCGGGCTTGCTGCCCAATGCCAGTATGGATGTCTATGGACGCCTGGATGAACTGATGTGCTTTGCACTGGCCGAACTGGAGCAGCCCCTGTGGAGTAACGGCAAGCACCGCTTTGCCCTGCCGGAGCAGCAGCGAATTCCGCAAATGCTGGACACTGCCAAATTCGAATTCGCCAAGGCACTGGCCTGTCTCGATCGGCTGTTGCCGGACAGCGAATACGCGGTAGCAGACCAGTTCACCATCGCCGATATCATGCTGGCCCATACCTTTAACTGGGCGATCCGCTTCGAGTTCGAGGTGCCGGAGCGCTATCGGGCGCTGCGCGATCGCCACTATCAGCGCCCGGCAGTACAACGCGCCATGGCGCGAATCGAGGCCAATTGATGCGTCTGCTGGTCTTGTCGCTGCTGTTGTTAATGCCGGCGCAGAGTCTGTTGGCCCAGGCCAGTACTGCTGCTGCGCTCGGCCCGGAAGAACTGGATTATTACCTGCTGCAGTCTCTCAATGCGGCCGGCGCCGACAGCCGTTTGCCCCTGAATCATATTGGCATACAAGTCATCGAGCAGAACGATGGCTATCTCGTCACTGCCGTACTGGAAGGCTATCCGGCCCAGGCGGCCGGCATTTATCGCGGCGACCTGATCCGTCAGGCCGATGGCGAAGCCTTTCATCCGGTGCATTCCTTTAATGAGGCTCACCTGGCCCCTGCCGGATTCAGGCCATTCACCGACAACAGCCGTCTGCTGATCCAGCGCGGTGACAGCGAAATAACAGCGACCGTCAGCCCGGTGTTTGAAAACCTTTATGACAGCTACCGCAGTGCCACCCTGAACAGCCTGCAGCAATTTCCTTCCGGCAACAAAACTGTCGCCTATTTACGGCTCTGGGTGCTGTCGCGGGCGACTGACGACCTGATCGCCTATCAATCGTTGTTTGACCAACTGGCCGGCAGCGACGGCCTCATTCTGGACCTGCGCGACAGCCTGGGTTTTCTGGATCTGGCCCAATTGCAGCTGATCTACCGTGGCGCCAGTGAATTATTCCAGGCCAGCGATTCGGCAGTGCAGGCTGAATTGCTGCCCGAGCCCGAATTCCAGTTACCGGCACTGGCCAATCCCTACCGCAATCCCGTTGCCATACTGGTGAATGAGTACAGCCGTGGCGGGGCTGAACTGTTGGCCTGGCAACTGGATAAATTGAACCGGGTGATCACCCTGGGCAAAAGCACTGCCGGCGAGTTGGGTAATTGGCAATTTCAGAACGGGCTGATTCGCTATCAACCCCGGGCGGGCCTGTTGATCGATGGCATCGAAGTGGAAGGCGAAGGCTTCGCTCCGGAGCGGGAGGCAGACTATCCCCAGACCCGTGCGGGCCGCATCGACCCACAATTTCAGGCTGCCATGGATCTACTGATGGGTATTATTTGATCGGTCCGCCTTTGGCGGCTCGGCCCAGACCAGTTGCCGGTAGTCAAAACCACCCTCGATGGTGGGCTTGATGATCCGGAAGTAGGGCGACAGATCGAAATCCCGTGGCGTGAAATGGGTGAAGTGGCGCCGGTAGAATTGCGGCACCTCGCCGTTATCCCCGGTGTCGCCGTTATGAATCGGCAGAATGGGATAGTCGATGGCCTGGAATGATTCTGCGATCAGGGTCGAACAAATAGCCCGGGTCGGCTCGCCACTGCCAAAACCAATCAGGCTGCGACGATAGCGGCTGGGCACCACGGGGCGCTGGATCAGATAGCGCACCAGATCCAGCACATTCTTCAGGTCATAGCGGTGGCCAAGCTTGCTGCGGGCAAAGTCGATGACGGCAGCCACCTCCTGTGGCTCGAGTTCGGCTGCCCGACAGATGCGCAGATTAAAATCGGCATAATGATCCAGGCTCACCAGACGCACGCCTTCCTTCAGGTCAGCCTCCAGCAGCACCGGATCTGAACTGCTGGCACCGGCTGCGCCGACATAAAGCGCGGCATGTGACCAGGAGGATTGGGTCAGGTACTTGATGGCAATGCTGATGCGGGTGTTGCCTTCCACCAGCACGATATCACCGGCGCGCAAACAACCATGCACCCGCTCCAGGGGAAGCGTATCCAGTTTGCGGTATCCCGGCAGGGATTTACTGAGAAAACTTGCCAGGTACTGGCCAATGGCACGGTTAATTGCGGAAAACATGGCGTTGAACGTTTATATTCCGGGGTTTAACGCCTCAGGCGCCGGGCCCTGATAAGGATTGCTTTTCTCGGTTATACTGCGGCATCGCTTCATTCTCTGTCATCAGCAGAGAGTGTAATCTATCTTGCCAGCAGCGAGTAGAGACAGCAGCAATCCGATACAAGGAGCCACAGCATGACGAGCGCTTATACAAAATTCTATATCAACGGCGAATGGGTCGATGCCAGTGATCGCGACAGCCTTGAAGTCATCAATCCCGCCACGGAAGAAGCCTTCGCCACTATCAGCATGGGCACCGCCGAGGATGTTGACAAGGCGGCTGTTGCGGCCCGGGCGGCCTTTGCCGAATGGTCACAAAGCAGTGTACAGGAGCGCCAGGCCGTAATCGGCAAGATTCTGGAAGGCCTCAAGGCACGGGGGGACGAAATGGCCCAGGCCATCTCCCAGGAAATGGGTGCGCCAGTGGGATTTGCCAAGGCCGCCCAATTGGGTGCCGGCATGGCCCATTTCATGACGGTGCTGAAAATTCTTGAAAGCTATCCCTTCGAGGAAGTGCGCGGCAGTTCCAAAATCGTCAAGGAAGCGGCTGGTGTCTGCGGTTTTATTACTCCCTGGAACTGGCCCCTGAACCAGATAGCCTGCAAGGTGGCACCGGCCCTGGCCGCCGGCTGCACCATGGTGCTCAAGCCCAGCGAACTGGCCCCGGTTTCTGCCTTCATCCTGACGGAAATCATTGCCGAGTCTGGTCTGCCAGCCGGGGTTTTCAATCTGGTCAATGGCGACGGCCCCACAGTGGGGGCCGCCATTTCCTCTCATCCGGAGATCGATCTGGTGTCATTTACCGGTTCAACCCGGGCCGGCCGCGAAGTCGCCAAAGCTGCCGCCGATGGCATCAAGCGGGTAACCCAGGAGCTGGGCGGCAAGTCAGCCAATATCATTCTCGATGATGCGCCGGATTTCGCCAAGGCAGTGGCCGGTGGTGTCATCAGCTGCTTCTCCAACAGCGGTCAATCCTGTAATGCTCCCACCCGCATGCTGGTGCCCAAAGCACGCATGGATGAAGCCATCGAAGCGGCCAAAGCCGCGGCGGCCAAGGCCAGTGTTGGCGATCCGGCCCTCGAGACTACCCGACTCGGCCCGGTGGTCAGCGCGGCTCAATTCAACAAGATTCAGGATCTGATCCAGCAAGGCATCGATGAAGGGGCAGAGCTGATCGCCGGCGGTACCGGGCGGCCCGATGGCATGGACAAGGGGTATTTCGTCAGACCCACAATCTTTGCCAATGTCAGCAATGACATGACCATCGCCCGCGAAGAAATATTCGGCCCGGTACTGAGTATCATCGCCTATGAAGACGATGCCGATGCCGTGCGCATTGCCAATGATACCGAGTATGGTCTCAGCGGCTATGTTTCCGGTGAGACCGAACACGCCCAGCAAATTGCCCGCCAGATTCGCACCGGCATGGTCCATATCAATGGCGCCGGACCGGATTTTGGCGCGCCATTTGGTGGTTACAAGAAGTCCGGCAACGGCCGGGAATGGGGGCTTGAAGGCTTTGAAGAATTTCTCGAAACCAAGTCCCTGATGGGCGCCGCCTGAACAACAATGGAATGAGACGGCCATGCCAGTACTGCAAAAAAACGCCATCGATATCGGCATCATCACCAACAAGCTGGAGGCCATGCTGGCCTTCTATCGGGATGATCTCGGCCTCGAAGTAGAGGCGGTAATCGATATGCCAGGCGGCGGCATCATGCACCGCCTGAAGGCCGGTGACAGTGTGGTGAAAATCATCGAAACCGATCCTCGCCCCGAACTCGAAGCCGCTACTGGTGGCATCCGGGCTGCCACCGGCTATCGCTACTGGACCCTGCACGTCAACGATCTGGAGCAGGAAGTAAGCAGACTCAAAAGCGCCGGCCACAGCATCATGGTCGGACCCAAACAGGTCAGGCCCGGTGTCAGCATTGCCATGGTGGCAGACCCGGATGGCAACTGGGTCGAGCTCCTGCATAATGCCGGCGCTGGCTGAGCGAGCCCAGGTGGGGCCTGAGATTGTCATGGCCCTGAAATGTCTCTGACATATATTGAGCCCCTATGCTCACAGCTTTCTTCTATTCCGCCAGACTCTATGTCTCCCTGTGCCTGCAATCCCTGCAGCGCCGAAAAAATCTCGGCCATCTGAGCTGGCGCGGCCGCTTGTTGCGCTTGCTGCTGTTCATCGGCTTTCTGCCAGTCTGGTTGTTGCACTGGCTGTGCCTGTTCCTGGATGAACTGCTGTTTCCCGGTTATCGCAAAGTAACGCTGGACAGGCCCCTGTTTATCCTCGGCGTACCAAGAAGCGGGACCACTTTTCTGCATCGCAGCCTGTCCGAAGACCGGCAACGTTTTACCAGCGTTAGCACCTGGGAAGTCTTCCTGGCGCCTTCCATCCTGCAAAAAAGACTGATCCTGGGGCTGGCTACCATCGATCGCTGGCTGGGAAGGCCTGGCGCCAGGCTGCTGGGCTGGCTGGAGAAAAAGCTGTTTGCCGGCCTGGAGGGCGTACATGACATGTCGCTGGACGCCGCCGAGGAAGACTATCTGTTGCTGCTGCCGCTGTTCTCCTGCTTCATCCTGTTCCTGCCCTTCACCGAGTCGCGGCATATCTGGCAACTGGCTCGCTTTGACTGGGAGGCATCGCCTCGGGACAAGCGCATCATCATGAATTTCTACAGTGCCTGTCTGAAAAAACACATGGCGGTATTCGGCAAGGACAAGCGCTATCTGTCCAAGAACGCCGCCTTTGCTTCCTGGCCCCGGACCCTGCACGAGACTTTTCCCGATGCAGATTTCATTATTTGCATGCGGGAGCCGGAACGGGCGGTGCCCTCCCTGCTGGGCTCACTGCAATCCGGTGCCGACTTTTTCGAGCTGGACCTTGAGCAGGGAGAACTGCCGCAAATGCTGGTACAAATGATGGATGACTATTACCGGCATCTGTTGGAGAATTTCCCTGTCCAGGCCCCGATTATTCATATGGATGCACTGCAACGAAACGTCGGCGATACCATTGTCTCGCTCTATCGGGGCTTCGGTGACGAGATCAGCAATGATTACCGGCAGCGCCTGCAGGAACTGATCAATGAAGCCCGGCAGTACCGAACACGCACCAGCGTCATCCAGCCAGCCAGCGAGACAGACAGTCTCTGGCAGTCCCAGGGTTTCAGTTGCTATTACCGGCTCTGCAGCCAGGCTGATGCGGGCAGCAGAACATCAGGCCATTCACCATGATCCCTCTGAGAGGAATTGAATAACCATGAGCAATCAGCAATCCGCCAGCCAAATCCATGGCCACCCGGATTCGGTGGCCACCTTGCGCATCGCTGTGGTTTCAGATGCCCTTAAGGACCGAAATGGTGTAGACGCCTACTATCGGGATCTGGTCAGCCATCTTGAAGGCCACGTGGCCGACATCAAATACTTCACCCCCAACCCGGAAGATGGCGATCATTACTCCCGCTTTCGCGTGCCCCTGCCTGGCGACGCCACCCAGCAGCTGATCTTCCCCCATGCTTCCGGCGTCTATGCCGAGATCAAGGAACAGCAGCCCCATGTCATTGTGGCGGCCACCAATGGCCCCTTCGGCCTGTTGGCCCTGTATGCCGCCCTGCGCCTGGGAGTACCTCTGGTGGCGGGTTTTCACACCCTGATCGAAGACCTGTGCAAGATGTACTGGGGGCGGATGCTGGGCACTGTCACCCGCAGCTATATGGAATTTCAGAACTGGCTGTTGTTCAAAAACTCTGCCTGTGTCGTGGTCAATAGCAAGAGTATGATCGAATCCGCCAGCAATCTGTCCGCTACCCGCATCTCCCTGATGGGCACGCCACTGGATCAGCGTTTTCTGGCAGCCCCTGTTCCGCCAGCACCGCAGAGTCTGGACTCCATACTCTATGCCGGCAGGTTGGCACCGGAGAAAAATATCGAGGGTCTGCTGGAATGTGCACGCCGCTTCCCGGAGATACGTTTCTCTATCGCCGGGGAAGGCCCGCTCAGGGAAGAAATCGAGGCCCTGGCGGCGGAGCTGGACAACCTGAATTTTATGGGTCACCTGCCCCGCGAACAGATTGTTGATGTTATCGATGCACATGACATGCTGATTCTGCCCTCACATCTTGAGGCCTTTGGCACTATTGCCCTGGAGGCCATGATGCGCCGGCGGCTGGTGCTGGTGTCCAGCCACTGTGGCATCCTGAGCTGGGAGAGCCTGGCCAGGGGACTGTTTCAGTTTTCCGGCGACGAACATCCTGCCGATGCTATCGCCCGTCTGCGTGACATGGACCCGCGGCTGCGGGAGAAGAAAGCCCAGACTGCCATGGAAACTGCGCTGGCCGCCCATGAAGAGGCTGTGCATGGCTGGCTCAACCTGTTCAGCGAGCTGCAACAAAACAAGGGCAGAAATAATGACTGACAGGACCCTCACCGGTCTGGTGTCGATCCATGACGTCATGCCGGAAACACTGGATGTCTGCCAGACCCTGATCGACCGGCTGCGCGCCAGCAAGGTAGAACCCATTACCCTGCTGGTGGTACCCGGCAAGGACTGGCGCGAAAAAGGCCTGGCACAATTACGTGACTGGCAGCAGGAAGGACTGGTTCTGGCGGGACATGGCTGGACCCATCAGGTCAGTCACTGCCATGGCCTCTATCACAAGCTGCACAGCCTGTTTCTGTCACGCCTGGCTGCCGAGCATCTGAGCCTCAGGGAAGAGCAGATTGCTGCCCTGATCCAGCAATGCCACGACTGGTTTCAGCGGCAGGGACTGAAACCTCCGACCCTCTATGTGCCGCCGGCCTGGGCCCTGGGCAAATTGCCCTGGTCGCGCCTGAAAGCACTGCCTTTCACCCAGGTGGAGCTACTGGCAGGTGTGCTGCATACAAACCAGCAGCAATTCAGACGACTGCCTCTGACAGGCTATGAGGCGGATACCGCCTGGCGTGCCAGTAGCCTGGGCCTGTGGAACCGCTTCAATGTCTGGCGGGCCCGCAACTCCGGCCTGCCCCTGCGTATTGGCATTCATCCCTTTGACGCCAGACTGCGCCTCAATGAGCAGATGCAGGCACAAATAGATGCCTGCGACCGCTTCTGCAGCTACGCCGAGCTGTTCTCCGCCTGACTACCAGAGACTGCGCGCCTGCAGGGGAATATCCAGGGTGCTGCCATCGGGGCGGCCCACATGGATAATAAAGGAGTCCGCATCAGGGTGGCTGTAACCCAGGGTCGACATGCCACCTTCAGATACCGCCCTGAACTTGACGCTATTGGCGGTGATTTCTTCAAGAATCATTTCCTGGGGCGCCTCGGTGCGAGCCTCAAAGCCCGGATCAAATTGTTGAATATGCAACACGAGACTGCCATTGGCCTCTTCGATGGTGATCATTTCAAACATACTGGTGCTGCCATTGCCTGTCATTCTCACCATGGCGGCGATGGAACTGCCTTCGGTGGCGATCCAGTTCTCTTCCAGTTGATTGGGGCCCAACATGCCGGCCCAGTTGCCGGTCATCCAGTCCAGCTGATCAATACTGGCCTGGGGCTGGGCCAACAGGACTGAACTGAACAGCATGGCGCCAGCGGCCAACAGGGTGTTTCTGATTATCATGATTTTCTCCGTTCTTTTTGTTTACAAGATGATCAACAGCAAGGCTGTGTTATTGATCTATTGTTCAACTATCTGGTCGAGCCAGGGTTCCAGCGTAGTCCAGTCCATGCGAAACATATGGGGCGCATTGTCCAGCAGTGCTGCATCAAGCTCCACCCCTGCCTCTTCCATGACCGAGACAGTTTCTTCGAAGCGCTGTGCCCAGCCCAATTCGTCATCGGCACCGATACGCAGATAAACCGGAAAACCTGCCAGCTTGCGATTGTCGAACACCGAACTGCTCACCGCGGGCACTGCGACCACCCCCAAATAGGCATCGGGATTGCGGCGTGCAATTTCCAGTGCCGACAGGCCGCCATTGGAAATACCCGCCAGCAGGGCCTTGCCGCTGGCGATGTAATCCCGGCTTTGAAGTGAAGCAATCAGTAGTGGAATCAGGGCATTATTGGCCGGACCACGAAAAGCGCGGTCATTGGGCGACACCGGCACCGCCACCATCCAGCCGCGCTGGGAAAAGCCACTGCCCAGCCACATGGAGGTATCGCGGGAAATGGCCCGGTTGCCGGAACCGCCCCCCATGAGAATCAGCAGCGGGCTCGGTTGTTCGGTGGTTTGGGCGGGACGCAGCAGATACACATCCAGACTGCTGCCGTCGGCCAGCGCGATACTTTCCTGGGCAACAGCCCTGGAGGCAGGGCAAAGCAGCACAACAGCAAGGATTGCCAGCAACAGCTGCCCGCCAGCTAATTGCCACCTCAGCCTGCCCTGTCCGGCGTACTTCTCCACCCGCTCTCCAGAATGTTCAAGATTCTTTTTGCCGCTTGTTGTAGGCATCGGCGAAGCGCTCATTGAGTCGCTGCATGCCTGCAAGCCAGCGATCATAGTCATCGGTCTTGCGACGCATATACGTTAACACCTCGGGATGTGGCAAGACCAGAAAGCATTCCCTGTCCAGGCAATCAACCACCGTGTCCGCCAGTTGTTCCGGCTCAAGCATGCCGTCCAGGGCAGCCACTCCGCCACCCTGCGCCGTCATTGCCGTACGCACCGCCTGCGGGCAGAGCACCGATACCTTGATACCACGTTGGCCATAGGTGATGGCAAGCCATTCGGCAAAACCCACGGCCGCATGTTTGGTGACTGCATAGGGTGCCGACCCCACCTGACTCAACAGGCCGGCGGCAGAGGCGGTATTGAGAAGATAGCCTTCGCCACGCTCCAGCATGGCCGGCAGCACTGCCCGGGAGGCATAGATATGGGCCATCACATTGATATCCCAGATGCGCTGCCAGGAATCGTTATCCACGTTTTCATCACCCGGCGTAAAGATGCCGGCATTGGAGCAGAACAGATCGATCTGACCAAATTCATCCAGCGTCTTCTGCACCAGGGCTTTGATGTCCTGTTCATCGGCCACATTACACAGCACGGCTCTGGCCTTGCACTGGCTCTCGATTGCCGCAGCCGTTTGCTGCAAACCCTCTTCGTCGATATCTGCACAAATAACGGCACCTGCCCCCTCTTTGGCGAAACGCAGGCAGAGCTCTCGGCCAATTCCGCTGGCAGCCCCGGTAACCACTACTGTCTTGTTTTCCAGTTTCATAACAAATCCACTATCTGGCAATTAATAGAATAGGCGCTGCACTCAACTGCCCGCCATGGCATGCAGACGGTCGTTGATAATAGCCCGGGCTTCGTTGACGATGCGCTCAATGAGTTCCTGGCAACTGGGAATATCATCGATCAAGCCTACCACCATGCCGGCAGACCAGATACCCTGATCCAGGTCGCCATTCTCAAGCAAGTCCTTGCCCCTGGCACCAGACACCAGATCGCGAATATCCTCGAAACGGGTCTCTCCCGGCTGTGCCTCAATGGCCAGTACCTGCTCTGCAACCTCGTTTTTGAAAACCCGGGCAGTATTGCGCAGGCTGCGATAAATCAGGGCGGTGTCCAGTTCATCGGCGTCCACCATGGCCTGTTTCACTGACTCATGAATCGGGGCTTCGCGGGTCACCATGAAGCGTGTGCCCATATTGATGCCTTCGGCGCCCATGGCCAGGGCGGCAGCCATGCCACGCCCGTCGCCAAGACCACCAGATGCCAGAAACGGAATTTTCAGGCGACGCGCTGCCAGCGGCAACAGAATGAGGTTGGTGACATCATCTTCACCGGGATGACCGGCACATTCAAAGCCATCGACACTGACCATATCGCAACCGATGCGCTCTGCTTTCAGGGAATGACGAATTGAGGTGCATTTGTGAATAACCTTGATGCCGGCTTGCTTGAACAGGGGCAGAAAGGGTTCGGGGTTTCGCCCTGCCGTCTCCACAATACCGACACCGCTTTCGGCTATGGCACGCGCATAGTCTTCATAGGGCACCGGTTTGATGGTGGGCAGTATGGTGAGATTGACCCCAAAGGGTTTGTCGGTAAGTTGCCGGCAACGCTCGATTTCACGGCGCAGATCATCCGGGCTTGGCTGGGTGAGTGCAGTCAGGATACCCAGACCACCGGCATTGGACACCGCGCTGGCCAGCTCGGCCCTGCCCACCCACTGCATACCACCCTGCACTATCGGATGTTCTATGCCCAGCAATTCTGTCACCCGTGTACGCATAGTTTCCACCTTGCCAGTTCAATGTTTAAAACCAGATCAGTCCGCGACTATGGCCATGCCACCGCCGTGCTTGTGACCAGCAGCTAGTGTACGTGAGCCCCGGAAGTGGCGCAAAAAATGGCTGGCGGCGCGGCTGCCGCACAAGCCAGTGCTGACAAATTGACCGCGACCGACTATAGTGAATTCAAATGCCGATGGTAGCCGGTATTTTCCTGGCTGTACTCCCACACCCGAAGTATCCGAATCTGATGAGCAAGCACGATCAATCCAGTAGCCGCTTCAGCGATCTGTTGCACTATTTTGAGCATCGGGACCCGAATCAGGTTCAGACCATTCCCCATCCTGACGAATCAGTTAATCGCCTGCTGGAATCGAATCACAGTTCCCTGCGGCGGGCCGCCGTTTTGATACCGGTAACGCGGCAGTCTGGATCCTGGCAAGCCGAGGTCGTGCTCACCGTACGCTCCGAAAACCTCAAAAGTCATGCTGGCCAGATCAGCCTGCCCGGCGGCTCCTGGGAAGCGGAAGATCACGACTCCGTGGCCACCGCCCTGCGCGAAAGCGAAGAAGAAATCGGCCTGCACCGGCACAAGGTGGATGTACTGGGAAATCTGGGCGAGATGCCCCTGCCCTCCGGCTACCGCATCACCCCGGTGATTGGCATCATTGAACCGCAACAGGATTTTATTCCCTGCCCACGAGAAGTGGCGGACATCTTTCAGGCGCCCCTGGAACTGGTGCTGGATACCAGCGCCTATCGCAGTTCTGTCATGCAATACGACAACAAGCCAAGACGCATACTGGAATTAATGTATGAGGATTACAGAATCTGGGGGGCAACGGCGGCCATTCTTTATCATCTGGCCAGGGAAGTAGAACAGCTCAAGAATCGCCGCAGCGACTGAAAGCCGGGGAAAAAGCTGGCCTGTTGCACAGCAGGCCTTGATCAGAGGCCGATGCTCTGGCCGGTGGAGTCTTCGCCTTCCGAGTTCTCGAAACTGGCATGACACACCTGGTTGCGACCACGATCCTTGGCAGAATAGAGAAAACCATCAACTCTTTCCACAAACTCTTTCTCACTGACGTCTTCGCCACGCATATAGACATCGACGCCAAAGCTGGCTTCGATACCGAGCAACAAATCACCGCTCTTAACTGGCGAGTTCTCGATAATCAGCCGCAAACGATTGGCAAAGCGCACTCCCTGGCGGAGCGTGGTGTCGGGCAGGATCAGGGCAAATTCCTCACCGCCATAGCGGCAGGGAATATCGAGTCGGCGGATGGTTTTTCGAATCAGACTGGATACATGGGAAAGCACCATATTGCCCACTTCATGACCGTGCAGATCATTGATCTCCTTGAAGTGATCCAGGTCACACATTATCAGGCAGGTGGGCTGCCCGGAACGACGGGTACGTTCCATCTCCAGGCTCAGGGCCTGGGTGAAATAACGGAAATTGAACAGGCCAGTCAACTCGTCGGTTCGCACCAACGCTGCCAACTGCTTGACCTCTTCACGAAGCTTTTGCACTTCATCGAGATTGGGGCAATTATCATCCCCGGCCGGACAAGGTGGACCCGACTTGTCGTCAATCGAATGGTGATCATTCATGATCTGCTCAACACCATTATTTTCTCGGCGGTTTCTGAATAGCACTTCCAGTTCTAATGCTGGATTGTCGAAATTCTGTAATCAGGTGACGATAAGCAGCCGATATTGCTGTAGTTTTTGTCAACCCAATCTGCAACATTAGCACAAACAATGGCTGGCAAAAATACCTTATCGGGAGTTTTGCGAACTTGAACGACTTTTTATCAGGGCACCATCAGGGGGCAGCCCACACAGGAAACTCACCCAGAACACCAAAAACCAGGTGGCCCAGGGTATAAACAAAGCCGGTCAATAAAAACACCGACAGCAGATCAAGCCACAGGCCAGCCACCACCATTTTCATTATCGGCACCCGCCCGGATCCATAGACAATGGCATTGGGTGGAGTTGAGACAGGCAACATGAAGGCGCAGGAAGCCGCCAGAGTTGTGGGAATCAGCAACAGCATGGGATGCGCTTCAATGGCCTGTGACAGACTCGCCATAATGGGTAGTGACAGGGAAATAGTCGCGGTATTGGAAGCCACTTCGGTCAGGCCGGTAATGAAAGCCACGGTACTTAGAACAATGACCAGCGGCTCGGCATCGCCCATCAGCGACTGCAATTGCACCGCCACATAATCAGACAGCCCAGAGGTGCTAAAGCCCTTGGCAATGGCCAGGCCGCCGCCGAACAAAAGCAGAATCCCCCAGGGAATCTTGCGGGCATCGTCCCATTCCAGAAGCCGGCCACCGCTGGCCTTCGAGGCCGGAATCATGAACAGGGTCAGGGCCATGGCGATAGAGACCGTGCCATCATCTATCATATAACCCACCGGCGAGCTGCCAATGCTGAGCAGGAACTGGTCCAGAAAATGACTCCAGCCATAAATATCCAGCTCGGGACCGAACAAGCGCTCTTTGCGGGTCATCCATAGCACAGCCACCGTCACGAAAACTGCCGCGACTCTTTTTTCTTCGGTCCCCATGGGACCCAGTTTGTCGATCTCACCACGAATGAACTGCTTGCCGCTGAATGGGGTGTCAGCGGGCAGGGGAAAAATAAATCGGGTCAATAATACCCAGGCCAGCAACATATAGCAGACGCTCATGGGCAGCGCAAAAACCATCCAGCTTGAAAAAGTGATGTCCGGCGCTTCCGGAAAAAGCTGTGACAATTGAGTAACGAGAATGCCATTGGGCGGCGTGCCAATCAGGGTTGCAAAGCCGCCGATAGACGCGGAGTAGGCAATGCCGAGCAAGAGTGTCAGGGGAAAATTGTCTGCCCGGGTATCCACCATCTCGCCACGTGCCAGTGCCTGCTTATTCAGTTCTTCATAGAGCAGGATCAGAGACATGCCCATGGGCATCATCATCATGGCAGTTGCGGTATTGGACAGCCACATGGACAGAAACCCTGTGGCAACCATAAAGCCCAGCACCAGCCGATGGGGCTTGCCACCGATGAGCTTGAGAATATGCAGGGCAATACGCTTGTGCAGATTCCACTTCTCCACTGCCACGGCAATCAAAAAGCCACCCATGAACAGCAGGATAATCCAGTCCATATACTGGTTGGCGACACTGGGGAATATCACATCGATATCCGCCAGGCTGAGACCATCGGCCAACTCGGCAGCCGACAGGTCAATACTGCCACTGGCGGGCAATTCCCGGCCGCGCATGATGCCCAGCACCGGAAACAGGACAATGGGTAACAGGGCCGTGGCCGCCAGGGGAATGGCTTCGGTAATCCACCAGATTGCCATCAGCAGGATCACCGCCGCCATGCGGGTCACCAGGGGGTTGGCCGGATCCAGGTCAACAAACAGCAGCATGAACAGGAACACGGTCGGCCCCAGCCAGAGGCCAATACGACTGCGCAGGGAAGCGGGACTTGACCCGGCCGGCGCCGCATCAGAAGGATTGCTCATTTAACTGGCACCTTTGTTTTTATAATTGTGTCGAGTCAGGAATCCGGGAAGATTTCGTCGAAGAAATTGTACAGCGACTGCCAGGCGCGGCGGGCCGCCCGTTCATTATAGACCGTGCCGAAATCCGGGTTGTTGGCCGCCGGATTGGTAAACGCATGGACGGTGCCGCCGTAGACATGAATCTGCCAGTCGGCACCGGCATCGGTCATTTCGGTTTCGAAGGCGAGCACCTGTTCCGGCGGCGCCATGGGATCATCGTGGCCGTGCAGGCACAGGACACTGGCCCTGATGTCTTCATTATCCGCTTCCCCGGCGGCAAGGATGCCGTGCACACTGACCACGCCAGCGACATCGGCACCCGAGCGCGCCAGTTCCAGCACGCTCATGCCACCGAAGCAAAAACCCATGGCGGCGACCCGACTGGCATCGACCTGGGGCACATTACGGCCGGCCACCAGGGCGGCTTTCATGCGTCGCCGCAGCAGCTTGCGATCCCTGGCGAAGGGCTCCATCAATGCGGCATTGCCTTCGGTATCACCGTCCTTGCCAAACACAGCTTTGCCATAAACATCCAGGGCAAAACCGACATAGCCACGCCGGGCCAGTTCATCGGCAGCCTTGCAGGCCAATTCCCGTCGGCCGGTCCAGTCATGAGCCACCAGCACCAGCGGCTTCTGCTGAGCGGATTCCTCATAGGCGACATAGGCTTCCAGGACTGTCTCACCATCCTGATAGTCAATGAATTGTGTTTTCATCACTGTGCTCCCGGGGAGTTTTATGCAAAGAGTCGCCTGGCTGCGACCGGCCTAGAGCGCCTCCAGAATAGCATCGGCGGTGCTGACCTTGATCTCACCCGGCGCCTCAACAGCAAGATGGCTGACCTTGCCGTCATCGACGATCATGGCAAAGCGTTGTGCCCGCAGACCCATGCCGAAACCACTGGCATCCAGTTCCAGGCCAATGGCCTGGGTAAACTCGCCATTGCCGTCAGCCAGCATCAGCACTTCTTCGGCATTCTGGGCTTCGCCCCATTTGCCCATTACGAAAGCATCATTGACTGCCATACAGGCAATCGTATCGACGCCCTTGGCCTTGATCTCGTCAGCCTTGACCACGAAACCCGGCAAATGGGTCACGGAACAACCCGGTGTGAAGGCACCAGGAACAGCAAACAGCACGACCTTCTTGCCCGCAAAGATCTCATCGCTACTGATATCCTGGGGGCCCTCGGCGCCCATGATCTTGAAAGTAGCTGCTGGTATTGTATCGCCCACTTGAATTGTCATGTCATGCTCCTGACGTGAATAGAAAAATGTCCGCCGATAGTAGCAAATTCAGGCTCGGAGTCTAGGCGAATACTGGCTTATCGCGCCTCTTGGCCGAAACAAAATCAGAAGGCTTTTCAATATGTTGGATATCATAATCCCGGAGAGGAGGCAGTCATGACGGACAATCTGTTTTTCCTGGCCTCCAAGCTGTTCTGGCTATTGATGTCACCGGACAGCCTGATCCTGTTGCTGGCGGTGTCGGGCTGGATCTTTCTGGTGGCCGGCAGGATTGCCCTGGCTCGCCGCCTGCTGTCGCTTTGCTGCCTGATCCTGATCTGCGTGGCCTTCCTGCCCCTGGGACAAGCCCTGTTACAGCCCCTGGAAACACGCTATCCGGCCGGTGCCGCCCTGCCTGCCGAGGTAGACGGTATCATTGTGCTGGGTGGTGGCATTGATGCGGAATTGTCGGCCGCCTGGCAGCAGGCCCAGGTCAATGATGCGGCGGAACGGCTCACTGCCTTTGCCTGGCTGGCCGGGCTCTATCCCGAGGCCAGGCTCCTTTACAGCGGTGGCTCCGGATCCCTGACCCGGCAGCAGTTTCGGGAAGCGGACTATGCGCCCTGGTTATTGAATCAACTGGGCCTGCAAAACCGGGATGTGCTGTATGAAAGCGAATCCCGCAATACCCACGAAAACGTCAGCAACAGTCGGGATCTAGTGCAACCGCAAGCGGGGGAAAACTGGCTGCTGGTGACCTCGGCCTATCATATGCCGCGGGCGGTGGCGGTGTTCTGCCAACAGGGCTGGCCGGTTAATGCCTGGCCGGTTGACCACCACAGCGATCCCGGCCAGCTCTGGAAAGTGCAGTTTTCACTGTTGAACAATCTGGCCCTGTTGCGCACCGGCATCCGGGAGTGGCTGGCGCTGCTGGCCTACCGGGTCAGTGGCCGCAGCAGTCAGCTGTTGCCGGGGCAGGAAAGCGACTGTGCTGCCCCGGACATGGCAGAAACGCCTAATTGAGAATATCGCGCAGACTGTTGCCCAGATCCTCAACCGCGTCATCTACCCGGCTGCGTGCCTCATCTTCCACTTCCTGCAGGCGTTCCCGCGCCTCGTTGCGAAGCCCTTCGAGACCAGGAATATTGCCTTCGATGATGGCCTGATTGATCCGGGACAGGATCATGCGGGTCAATTCCCGGGCGGTCACTCCATTATTGCCGGTACCGATTCCGGTCAACTGGATGTCCCGCAATTGCACCGGTGCCGAAGCCACTGCGGTCACCAGATCAAGTTGCGGACTGAGAATCTGAAAATCATGGATGATGATGTCCTTGCCCGGGGCAGCTGCAGTTTCTTCCTGGCTGTCTGAACCACCGGTCTCGATATTGCGCATCAGGGCGCGGATATTGTCATTGCTTATGGTGGTTTCATAGGTAATGCGGGGACTGGTGATGATCACCGAATCCACCTCCACCAGATCTGTCGACAATGACCCCAGATTGAGAGCCATGGACACCTCCCCCAACTCGAAAGCATAGGGGGAATCAAAGCCTTCCGGATTGGCGATCCTGAGGCCGCTGATGGAACCACTGCCAGACAGGGGCGACAGGAATACCGAATCCACTGTCACCGCCGTACCCAACACCCGGCTGCCGGCCACCTCGATGCCCCGTTGCACCAAAGAATCCAGGTAAAAAATTATGCCCCCGATCGCCACCAGTAGCAGAACGGTGAGCAGACCAATAATCTTCTTGATCATCTGTATTGCCTCATTCAGTAAAAGTAAAACTAACTGTCATAGGGTGGCGGACCACCAAGCACAGCTTCGATCCAGTCCAGGTGTTGGCTGATGCGCTCATAGACGGTGACTGAACCATAATGGCCCTGGGTTTCTTCACTGTAGTCCGGATCTCTTACCTCCCCCACGGCAATGCCCGCCAGGGCAGGACCGGCAAGGGTACTCAACAGGGCCGGACCGCCACTGTCACCCAGACCCAGAGAGCCTTCCAGTGCCAGACTGTCAGAGCTGGTCAGGCGCGGGTCGTCAAACACCATGCGCAGACGCGCGGCAGATACATCGATACGGTTCTGGGCCAGACGCAGACGGCCGTCGTCATACTGACGACCGGTTGTACCAAGACCGAAATAGCCCCAGCCAAGAATTTCGGCCACCTGGCCCTGTTCGTCGGCAGCGCTATACAGCGGCATGGGCCGCGGTAATTGATTGGCATCGGCAAAGCGTAGCAGTGCCAGGTCCACATCGGCACTGTTGTTCAGGTCTGCTTCCGGGTGGGCAATAACCAGATCAATCTCCCGTTGCCGGTTGGCAACGGTGACGGCAAAGCGGCGACCGGCTGCCGTGGTTTCTCCCAGCATGGTCTCAGAGGCACAATGTGCTGCGGTGATGGCCCAGCGGGGATGGATCACCGTGGCCACACAAACCTTTCGGGAGCCCTGCCGCTCCAGGAAAAAGATCGCCGGGTAGTCGCTGGCGCGCACTTCATAATCCGCCGAACCCACATCGTGGCGTACGACAATAGCCTCACTACTGAGCATCGACAGCAGCAGGCAAAACAGCAATGCCAGGCGCATCAGTGCCGGCTCCGGCGCAGGGGGCGCAAATTAGGCTGATAATTGCGTTTACGGCTGCGCTGCCAGAGCCCCACCAGTCGATACAGGATGACGATGGCTGTAACGACGATAAATGCCAGAATGCAGGCAGCCAGCCATTGCTCGTGACTCCAGCCGGATACGTCTATCAATCTTGCCAGCATGAATGCACCTGGATTGTGTTCTGATCAGTCATAGAAAGAGGGATATTGCTGCCTGATACCCAACTAGCACCCAACTAGCTGCTATTGGCCAGGTCAGCCACAATTTCTTCAATTTGCTGGATGCGTTGTGAAGGATCTTCCAGTTCCAGCAGTGTTTGTTTGTCTTCAAGCTCGATCGGCAATAATTCACCCAGACGCCAGCCCAGATCGCGAAGATCCTGATAGTCGATCGCCTGCCCGCGCTCCTGCACCATGGGATGGGTGGCCAGAGATTCCAGTAACTCTGCCAGAGGTTCATACTGCTTATCAACCGCAATGGGCTCGGCCCCCAACACATCCACTTCGCTGTAGCGGACCCTGGCCTGTAACACGCCATCCTTAGCCTGCCAGCAATCCTCAACCATGAATTTACGCTGCCCCTGCACGGTAATCCCCAGCAAGCCATTTTCCAGTTGATCCCAGTCGACAATGCCGGACAGGCAACCCACCCGATGGATGGTCTGTTTGCCCGGTGTGCGCACTACTTCCTCGCCTTCGCGCAGCAGACAGATGCCGAAGCCACTGTCATTGCGCAGGCAATGGCGGACCAGATCGATATAACGCCGCTCGAAAATCTGCAGATCCAGATAGCCCCCCGGAAACATGACGACTTTCAGGGGAAAAAGGGGAATTTCCTGGACACCAGACGCAAGCATGCGCCCATGGTAACCTGAATAGGGGCGTCAATTGTACTCAGAGCATATGGGGCGGTTGGTGACTGAGGGCAGCCAGCAGTTTGTTGTGAATGCCGCCGAAGCCGCCATTGCTCATGATGACCACCCGGTCACCACTGCGGCAGATCTCTTCCAGGTAGGCTGTAATCTCGTCCACCGAGGGAAAGGCATAGCTGGGCACGCTGCTGTCGGCCAGCAGGCTGGAAAAATCAATGGACGAGCCTTCGTCCCTGAGCCACACCACGGTATCTGCCGCCTGGCAGGCCAGATTCAGCTCATGCTGGTGAACGCCCATCTTCATGGTGTTGGAACGCGGTTCGATGACCGCGATCAGGCGCCCGCTGCCCCCTTCGGCCTTGATGCGTGCCGCCATGCCATTGAGAGTCGTTTCGATAGCGGTGGGGTGATGGGCAAAATCGTCATAGACACTGATGCCATCCACTTCGCCCCGCAACTCCAATCGTCGCTTCACACCCTTGAACTCCGACAGGGCCGCGCAGGCCGACGCCACATCCACACCGGCATGATGAGCTGCCGCCAGGGCCGCCACCCCATTGTGGACATTGTGCAGACCGGTCATGCGCCAGTTGACGGTGGCGCGGTTCATGACTTCCCCGCCGGTGCCCTGACCGTATTTACTGAGCTGAAAACTGCGGCCGGTTTCATCTTCCGGCACAGCATTCCAGAACACCCCGCCATTGGCCGCCAGTTTCTTGCACACTTCTTCCTGGATGTTGATCCCGAACTGCTGGCGACGGGTCCAGCAACCCATGGCAATCATGGCCTCAATATTGGACTCATGATAGGGCGTGATAATGAGTCCGTTGGCGGGAATGGTACGCACAAGGTGGTGAAACTGCTTCTCGATGGCCTCGAGATTGTCAAAAATATCGGCGTGATCAAATTCCAGGTTATTGATGATGGCAGTACGCGGCGCATAGTGAATAAACTTTGAGCGCTTGTCGAAAAAGGCGCTGTCATATTCATCCGCCTCGATGACGAAAAAGTCGGAGCCGCCCATATCGGCAGAGCGGGAAAAGTTCTCGGTAACACCGCCGATCAGATAGCCCGGCTTGAGACCGGCATACTCCAGAATCCAGGCCAGCATGGCGCTGGTGGTGGTTTTGCCATGGGTCCCGGCCACCCCAAGCACCCATTTGTGTTGCAGAACCGCCTGGGCCAGCCAGGCCGGTCCGGAGGCATAATTGAGGCCGGTGTTGAGCACATACTCAACAGCCGGATTGCCCCGCGACAGTGCGTTGCCGATGATCACCACATCCGGTGCCGGTTTCAGATGCTCCGGTGAATAACCTTCACAGAGCTCAATCCCCTGCTCCTCCAGTTGAGTACTCATGGGAGGATAGACATTGGCATCGCTACCGCTGACTTCATGGCCAAGCTGCCGGGCGAGAAGTGCCAGGCTGCCCATGAAAGTACCGCAGATACCAAGAATATGAATGCGCATGAAATAACCCTCTTTGTCAGCAAGATTTATCGGCAGGCTAAGCAAAAACAAACACATTCTTATATCATAAATGACGGGTCACAACGGCAGCGGACAGGCGGAACTGTTAATCATGCACACAAACAATCTTTCACTGTGGGACTTTGCCACCGGCCTGTACAGTCAGGACAGGGTCAGCCAGCTCTGTCTGGAATTGCAGGACGAGTATGATCAGGACGTTTGCCTGTTGCTGTTTCTCTGCTGGTATGGCCAGCGATTTGGGCTCATCGAAGCAGAATTGCTGGCCCGCTGCCAGGAGTTTAGCCGGCAATGGCAAGACGCGGTGGTGGCACCGCTCAGGCAAAGTCGGCGCTGGCTAAAAAGCTATTTGCAGGCAGAGACTGCCAGGCTGGATGCAAGTTTCAGCCAGGCCGGCAAGGAGTTTCGGGAATCCGTAAAAGAGCGGGAGCAGACGGCAGAACGCCTGCAGCTTGAGCGCCTGCAAGGCCTGGTCAGGGATGCCGCCGCTGACGACGCCGGTCAAGACAAGGGCAAGCAGGAAGGATCAGCAGGCTCCAGCACAGCCATCAGCGGTTGCCTGCTGGCTCTGTTAACTGACAAGGGGCTTTCGCCCGACGGCTTGCAGGAAAAACTGACAGAGCTGGCCACCGCGGCCAGCCGTTTCGCTCAATCAGAGCTGGAATCCTGATTGTCTTTGGAGGCAGACTGCTGGCCGGAACCGCCACCCAGAAACATCGCCGAGAGGGAAAATGCCACCGCCACCGCCAGCCACAGAAAGCCCAGCAGCCCGGAATTCTCGGCATTGCCGGTAAAAGTCAGAATCGCCACCAACAGTGAAATCAGGGCAACAATCCAGCAAAGGGTTTTGGAATAATGCGCAAAGCCTGTGCGTTTCTCGATCATGGCTTGTTCTCCATATGCGTGATGATTTTCAGCTTGCATGAGCCGGATTCAGCTGTAAAGGCAAAGTCCGGGCAAAATCTCATTAACCGCTCGCACAGCGGCAGCACTAGTCCTGGGCTGCAGCCTTGACACCCTGCCAACGCCGAACCAGTTCTGCATCGATATCAAACAGGTCCAGCAGTCGCCCGACATGATGATCCACCAGGTCTTCAACAGAGGCTGGTTTGATGTAATGTGCCGGCATGGGCGGAGCGATGATGGCGCCATTCTGACTGGCCTTCAGCATCAATTCACAGTGGCCGGTATGCAGGGGTGTTTCCCTGGGAGCCAGCACCAGGCGCCGTCTTTCCTTCAATATTACATCGGCCGCTCTGACAATCAGTGAATCGGCGTAGCAATTGGCGATGGCCGACAGCGTCTTCATGGAACAGGGCGCAATGATCATGCCCGCTGTTTTAAAGGAGCCACTGGCAATACTGGCACCGATATCCTTGTTGCTGTGGACATGATCCGCCAGCGACTTCACCGCCGCTACCGAATGGTCAGTTTCCACGGCAATATTGATTTGTGCCGAATCGCTCATGACCAGATGGGTTTCCACCTCGTCCAGCTGCTGTAATACCTGCAGCAAGCGAATGCCGTAAATGACGCCGCTGGCACCGGAAAGCCCTATGATTAATCGCTGCATGACCCCACCCGTTTGGTTTGCGAGGGATTGTGGCATCAATTTCCAGGCACTGGCAAGGCGGGACGGCAACGGTTACCATTTGCCCTCAATTCCCCAGCCCGCACAAGGAAGCAGTTTCAGATCATGAGCAAGGCCAACCTGTTTTATGCCCAATCCGGCGGAGTCACTTCCGTCATCAATGCCAGCGCCTGTGGCGTCATCGAGACCGCAAGAAACAACAAGGGCAGGATTGGCAAGGTATATGCCGGGCTCAATGGCATCGTCGGCGCCCTGAAGGAAGAATTGATTGATACCAGCAAGGAAAGCGCCAGCACCATCGCCGCCTTGCGTTCCACGCCTGCCGGCGCTTTTGGCTCCTGTCGCTACAAGCTGAAATCCTATCAGCAGAATCAGCGCGAATATGAGCGCCTGCTGGAAGTGTTTCAGGCCCATAACATTCGTTATTTTCTCTACAACGGTGGCGGCGATTCACAGGACACTGCCAACAAGGTAGCCCAGATCAGCCAGGAAGTGGGTTTTCCCATCACCTGCATTGGCGTGCCCAAGACAGTCGACAATGACCTGCCCATTACCGACAACTGCCCGGGCTTCGGCTCGGTGGCAAAGTATGTGGCGGTCTCTATCCGTGAAGCGGGCCTGGACGTGGCCTCCATGTGTGAAAGCTCCACCAAGGTCTTCGTACTTGAAGTCATGGGGCGCCATGCCGGCTGGATTGCCGGGGCAGCGGGTCTTGCCAGCGAGCAGGAAGGCGATGCACCTCATATTATTCTGTTTCCGGAAATTCCTTTTCAGAAAGAAAAGTTCATACGCAAGGTAAAAAGCTGCGTGAAGAAATTCGGCTATTGCGCCATAGTGGTTTCCGAAGGTGCCCAGAATCCGGACGGCAGTTTCCTGGCCGATGCCGGCGGCAAAGATGCCTTCGGCCATGTGCAACTGGGAGGTGTGGCACCTTTTGTTGCAGAGATGATCAAGGAAGCAACCGGCTTCAAATACCACTGGGCGGTGTCTGATTACCTGCAGCGCTCGGCACGCCATATCGCTTCGGCCACGGATGTGGAACAGGCCTATGCAGTAGGCAAGGCGGCTGTGGAGTTTGCCCTGGCTGGCAAGAATGCTGTGATGCCCACCATCGTGCGCGGCAAGGGCAAGAAATACTCATGGCGCATAGGCGAGGCAAAACTTTCTGATGTGGCCAATGTGGAAAAAATGATGCCGCGCAATTACATCAGCCGCGACGGCTTTCATATCACTGACAAGGGTCGTGAATATTTTGCTCCGCTGATCGCCGGTGAGGATTACCCAAGCTACAAGAAAGGCCTGCCGCAGTATGCCCGGCTGAAGAAAGTGCTGGTGGAAAAGAAACTGAAGAAGTGGCGACCCTGAATGCCAGCGACCCGGAGCTTCAGGGCGCCAGTCGCTCAATAAGCCAGTCTGAATCCTGGCGGCTGTAGCGGAAGCGATCATGCAGCCGCGAGGCCCCGCCCTGCCAGAATTCCACTTCATGGGGCACAACCCGGTAACCACCCCAGAAATCCGGCAGGGGAATCTCACCCGCCTTGAATTTCTGCTTCAGCGCTTCGAACTGGTTCAGAAGCAGGGAACGGGAATCGATCACCTTGCTCTGCTTTGAGGCATAGGCGGCAATCTGGCTATCCCGGGGCCGACTGACAAAATACTTCATGGATTCAGCGCTACTCAAGCGCTCGGCACGACCACAGACTTTCACCTGCCGCTCGATCTCATGCCAGGGAAAATGCAGGCTGATACGTGGATTCTGGGCCAGTTCCCGGGCCTTGCGGCTACCGTAATTGGTGTAGAACACAAAGCCGCGCGCGTCAAACTGCTTGAGCAGAACAATACGCTGACTGGGCTGACCATCTTCATCCACCGTTGCCACGGTCATGGCCGTCGGATCAGAAAACTCCAGATTAATGGCCTGCTGCATCCACTTCTCAAACTGGGCAAAAGGATCAGACTCCAGGTCCTCACGCTGCAACCCACCCCGCAAATACTCACGCCGCAAAGACTCAAGATCCACAATCCAATCCTTCAAAAAATCCGAAAACCAAAACCATAGTCACAACACAAAAGCGATCAGACTCACGCAAGCGCCCACCCTGAATCAATACTCTACAAGTGACCCGCAGGATCTGTCGGTCGTACGAAAAGCGTCACCAGCGAAGGCCAGACGAGGCGATCAGGCCCACAAGCTGGCACCAATCCTAAAAAGTACGCCGCTCAATACCCGC
>MRWG01000316.1_pt1 | contig 69937 bp, 59 predicted proteins | sample 1013341 | NCBI WGS metagenome assembly MRWG01 (sample SAMN06117577, study PRJNA244670) | biofilm metagenome | biome: Water; feature: Cathode Biofilm; material: Biofilm; isolation source: microbial consortium enriched at the cathode of a solar microbial fuel cell | place: USA: District of Columbia ...
AAAGCCCTGGGCATTCCCTATGCCCCGGTCGCCATGCCCGTGGTGCTGCCGGCAAAAGTTCACCTGAACTTCGGAGCCCCGATGTACTTTGACGATCTGGAAATCCCCGAAGAACAGGTCACCGAACGGGTTGAGAAGGTCAAGGCGGAAATCAGCCGGCTGATCGACAAGGGACTGAGCGAAAGAAAAAGGCTTTTCTGATGACCGAACATCGCAGACCGCACATTCTGATTACCGGCGCCGCCGGCGCCCTCGCCCAACAGGTCATTGAACAGCTCCGGGATACCTGCGACCTGGTCGCCGTCGATTTCCGGGAACAGGTCTACCTGGGCGACGACATCCCCAGCTACTGCATCGATTTCAACAAGCGGGTGTTCGAAGATCTGTTCCGGCGCTACCAGTTTGATGGCGTAATCCACATGGGCCGGATCATGTCCAGCCAGCTAACCCGCATGCGGCGCTATAACGCCAATGTGCTGGGCACCCAGAAACTGCTGGACCTCAGCCACAAATACGGCATCAAGCGGGTGGTGGTGCTCTCCACGTTCCACGTATACGGAGCCGTGGCCTACAACCCCGCGCTCATTGATGAAGCAGCACCGCTCAAGAGCGCCGGGCTCAGCGCCGACCTGATTGATTCCGTGGAACTGGAGAACCTGGCCAACATTTACCTGTGGCGCTACCCGGAGCTGAACATCACCATCCTGCGGCCCTGCAATATCGTGGGCCCGGGCGTGCGCAACACCATCAGCACCCTGCTGGCCAGCGAGCGCGCACCGGTGCTGGCGGGCTTTTCACCCATGATGCAGTTTATCCATATCGACGATATGGCTGATGCCATTGTACTGGCGTATAAAAAACCGACACGTGGCGTGTACAACGTGGCACCCCAGGACTGGGTGGCGTACCAGCACGCGCTCAAGCTCTGCGGATGCAAACGGATTCAGGTGCCCTCTATCCCACCGATGGTTCCGAAGATGATACTCGGCACCCTGAAGTTGAAGAGCTTTCCGTCCTACCTGATGGCGTTCTTCAAGTATCCGGTGGTGATTGACGGGCGGGCGTTTGTTAATGAGTTCGGGTTTGAGCCGAAGCGACCGCTGAAGGAGATTTTCCGGTTTTATCGGGAGAACAAGAGGCCGGTTTAGTCAACAGCGGCTACATAAGTTACTCTCACTATAAACAGAGCTATTCTTTGGAAAGGATTTCTTTACGGGGCACTCTGGCATGTTCAGCAACATGGACGTACTCAGCTATTCGCTGGCAGCGGTTACGTTCGGGCTACTTACAATACTGGTAGTATCCCGCTACCTGCGACGGGGTGTCGACCGGGCACTGGCACTCGCTGCGACAGTAAGCATGATTTGGGCGGCTACAATCGTCAGCCAGAGCCTTTGGGGGCAGCCTGGATTCAACATCCGCTATCTCGTTGAACTGCTCCGAGACGCCTCCTGGATCTACCTGCTGTTTGCTCTGCTAAAAGATGGTCTAAAAGAAAAAAAGCTCACAAACAAGGTAAAACACATCCTTGGAGCGACTACGGCAATCCTTCTGACGCTGTTGGTCGCCATCGCGTTGATCGAAAATTTCAGTACCGTCGGCATCTCCACGGGCAAAGCCAAACTGCTGGGCCAAATCGGTCTCTCCCTTCTCGGCCTCTCAATGGTTGAACAGATCTGGCGCAATTCGCCAAGTTTTGGCCGGTCAAGTATCAAATACATGTGCATTGGCATTGCCACCATCTTTGCCTTCGATTTCTTCATGTACGCCGATGCACTTCTCTTTGGCCAGGTGTCCGACTCTTTCTGGAACGCCCGGGGATTTGTGAACGCCCTGCTCACGCCACTGTTTGCCATCAACGTCATCAATACCCGCAAGCAACCCGTGGATTTCCAGCTCTCCCGCTCGGCCTTTTTTCATGCGGGCACCCTGGTTTTCGCCGGCGGGTACCTGCTTTTTCTGGCCCTTGGCGGTTATTACGTAAGGGTACTTGGAGGCGAATGGGGGGATGCGCTTCAGGTTCTTTTCTTCACCATTTCACTGGTATTTCTGACCACACTCCTGCTTTCCCGACGTATCCGCTCCAAACTGATGGTACTGATCAGCCAGAACTTCTTCGATTACAAATACGATTACCGGGAAGAATGGCTAAAAATGACCCGGGAGCTGGCCGACCTCAGCGACGATCCTCCACTTCCCGAACGAGTTATCCGAATGCTGGCCGGGCTTGTCGAAAGCAATGCCGGCGGCATCTGGCTGATAGGTGAACAGGATGCCTATATCCTGAAGGCCGCCGTTAACCTCTCGACACCGAAATACACCATGATCGATGGCGATTCGGAGCTGGTCCAGTTCTTCCGCGATCGTGAGTGGATCGTGGACTTGCACGAGTACCAGTCGGATCCCGTCACCTACAATCTTCTTGAAATTCCGGACGCCATCACCAAAACACCGGACGGCTGGCTGATCATTCCTTTATACCTCGGCAATGAACTCTATGGCATGGCACTTGTAGGCAACCCCTACGCTCGCGTAGAGCTGAACTGGGAGAACTTTGACCTGATCAAGGTTGTAGCCCGGCAAACATGCAACCTGCTGGCACAGGCAGATGCCCAAAACCGACTGTCCAGGGCCATGCAGTTTGAAGCTGTCAGCAAGGCTTCTGCCTTTATGGTCCACGATCTGAAGACTGTCATCGCCCAGCTTTCCCTGCTCGTGAAAAATGCGCCAAAACACCGGAATAACCCGGCCTTTATTGACGACATGATCAACACCACGGAGCATGCTGTTCGGAAAATGTCCAACCTCGTTGAACACATTCGAAAGCCTTCCGAGGATGATGACAGCAAACTGGTGCCGATCAACCTGACAGAGCTGGTCATTGAGCTCATTGCCCATCATCAACACCGGGCGCCCCATCCTCATTTGGAAGGCACGCCCCCAAATGCCACAATCAAAGCGGATGCCGATCAGCTGCGCAGCGTTCTGGGACACCTGATTCAGAATGCTCAGGATGCAACACCACCCGATGGTGAGGTTGTGCTGACCCTGAAGATCGCAAAAGGTAATGTTGTGCTGTTCATTCAGGACAGCGGCAGCGGAATGACCGAAGAATTTATCAGTGGGCAGCTCTTTAAACCATTTGAGAGCACAAAAGGTCTCACAGGCATGGGAATAGGCGCTTACCAGGCCCGCGAGTACATCCAGAAGCTGGGCGGCAACATCGATGTAACAAGCGAGCCCGGAATCGGCTCCTGCTTTTCAGTTCGCGTACCTCTGGCCGCACCAGGTCCTGCCAAAATGCCTGAGCCGGGATATCCATTGATTTCTGACACTACGGGAGTGAGAGAGGACGCCAATTAACTGCCATTTTCTTGCATCAAGAAAGACGAGCATTGCAAAGTGTCAATGTTCAGTTAAGAATCAGGGGTAAGGACACATACTACAAAAAGGATTTACTGCTGTTGTGACCAGACGACTATTAATCGTAGAAGATGATCCAGGCCTTCAAAGCCAGATGCGCTGGTGTTTCAGTGAGGATCTGGAGGTAACCGTAGCATCCGATCGAGATTCCGCCCTCGCCGCTATCAGGCGTGAGGAGCCGGAGGTTGTTACTCTGGACCTGGGCCTTCCGCCGGATCCGGGTGGGGCCTCGGAAGGCTTTAATCTGCTTGAAGAAATCCTTCGCCTTGCCCCAATGACCAAAGTAATCGTAGTGACCGGCCGGGAAGACAAGGAAAATGCCGTCAAGGCCGTGGGCATGGGTGCTTCCGATTTCTATCAAAAGCCCCTGGATGCAGACATTCTTACTTTTGTGGTTAGCCGGGCCTTCCGACTTGCGGAACTGGAACACGAAAACCGGGAACTCGCCCGGTCTGGCAATGGCACCAATATCAAGGGCATTGTTGCTGCAAGCCCACAAATGCTGGCTGTTTGCCGAACACTGGAAAAAGTTGCCCCCACAGATGTAACCACCCTGATCACCGGCGAAACCGGTACCGGCAAAGAACTCCTTGCACGAGCTTTGCATGACCTCAGCCCGCGCTCAGAAAAACCGTTTGCAGCCATCAATTGCGCAGCGATTCCGGAAAACCTCCTGGAGAGCGAACTGTTTGGCTTTGAGAAAGGCTCATTCACCGGAGCGACTCAATCCAAAAAAGGCAAAATCGAAAGCGCTAACGGCGGGACTCTATTTCTGGATGAAATTGGCGACATGCCTATGGCGCTCCAGGCCAAACTGCTGCGCTTCCTGCAAGAACGCGTGATTGACCGGGTGGGCTCGGTAAATGCCATATCCGTTGATGTTCGGGTGGTTTGCGCGACCCACCGAGATGTCAGGCAATTGATTGAAAGCGGGGATTTCAGGGAAGATCTGTACTACAGAATCAGCGAAATCACTCTTGATGTGCCCGCAGTCCGGGAACGTGAGGGCGATGCTCTGGTTATAGCACAGTCCCTCCTGAAATCGCTGGGCAAACATATGGATCGCCCCAACCTCTCGTACAGTGAAGATGCCATCAACGCCATTAACAATTACCCATGGCCGGGCAACGTTCGAGAGATGATCAACAAGGTAAAACGAGCCATCATTATGGCGAACAGTAAGCGGGTGACCGCCGAAGATCTTGAACTCGATGGGGGTCAACAAGGCCAGGACCAGCAACTTAACCTGAGGAAAGTGCGGGAAAACGCCGAACGGGCAGCCATTTTACAGGCGCTCCAATCCTGTAGTTTCAATATGGCCCGGGCCTCCCGCCTGCTGGGCATTACCCGGCCAACCCTATACAACTTGACCGATAAATATCGGATACAAACTTCATCTGAATCACCAGGTACCTGAGTAGCAAGCAGGGAATCCACAATAAGATTTAAAAGGGAAAGGAACAGGGCCATGAAACCAGTGTCAGCAGTACGTGCCACCTTCCTGGTAGTTGCCATTTCGCTCACTCTCGCAGGTTGCAGCGAAGAAGAACAAGAAATGAGCCAAGAGGAGATCCAGTATCTTAGTCATATGGATCAGTCCCGGTTTTTCCAGCGCCAGGGGGAGCTTAAGGCCAGCACTCTGGAGGCCCGTAGTGCGATTGAGCTGCAGCCGGAGCGCGCAGAGCCGTATCTTTTAATCATCAACAACCTTCTTACGGCTGGCGATGCCAAGAATGCCGAGCGCATGCTCGACCAGTTGCTTTCGGATATTGGCGAAGAATCCATTAGCCAACAGAATGCTAACGATGCAGCGCTGATCCGTTCGGAAGCCCATTTGATGCAACGCGAGCCTGAGGAGGCGCTGGCGGTACTTGATGCGCTTGAAGACCCGGACCGCGTTCAGCAGCTGGAAGGAGCTTTACTCAGAGGAGAAATTCACTTGGCCGCAGGCCGTCTTGATCAGGCGGCAGAAGCGTATTCGGTTGCACAGAATACTGACCCTAATGCAGTCCGGCCATTAATCGGTCAGGCCAGGGTGGCTTACCGTCAGAACAAGCCCGGTGAAGGTGATGAGTATATTGCTCAAGCCGAAGAACTTGATCCGGACCACGTCGAACTATGGCTCCTCAAGGCCGGCATTGCGCAAGACAGAAAGGATTGGCCAGACGCCGAACAAGCATTGATAAATGCGCTGGAGACAATCGGTCAGTACGACGTTATGACATACCAGAAGTTTGAAACCATGTCGGCGCTGATCAATGTACTGCGGGAACAGGGCAAATCCTCTGAAGCCTTTGTCTACGAAGAAATTCTCGCAAAATCAGCGCCTGGCACCATCAGGAGCAACCTGATAGCGGCACAAGAGGCATTCAACAACGGCGAACTGAATAACGCCGCACGCTATCTCGAGGAAGTACTGTCCCAGGCTCCGAGCCAGCAGCAGGCCGCACTGATGCTGGGCCTTATTCGCTATCGCCAGGGCCGGCCAGAGGAGGCTGAAGCCCTGCTAGCCCCGGTTGCCGATATGGAGGACTCGGAGCAGGCGAGAAAACTACTTGCGGCCACCCGCCTGCAAATGCGCAACCCGGAAGGCGCCCGGGAAATCCTCGCCAATCTCGAAGACCAGGATTCAGACCCGGAAACCCTGGCGCTGGTGGGCATCGCCTCACTGGTCAGCGGCGACACAGAAAGCGGCGAGCAGTTCATCGAAAAATCGCTGGACCTCGCCCCCGACAACAACAACCTGCGGTTGCGGTATGCAACGTATCTGGTGCGCACAGGCCAGACCGAAAGGGCCATCGAACAGGCCAACCGGGTACTGGAGAGCGATCCGGAATCAGAACAGGCAAGATTGCTGGTTGTCCAGGCCCATGTATCCGCCAACAACAACGATGCGGCCATCGCCGCGGCGTCCGACTGGGTTAAGGAACAACCAAAAAGTGTTGCCGCACTGGTTACCCGTGGCAATGTCGCCGCCAACGCCGGGAATATCGAAGAGGCCAGACAGTATTACCAGAGAGCCACGGAAGCGGATAGCGAGAACCCCGCCGGGCTTAACGCCCTGGGCAACCTGGCACGGTTACGCAATGAAACAGACCAGGCAAAAGACTACTACCGCCGTGCCATTGAACTGTCCCCGGACAATCGCCAGGCACTGCAGGGGATCTCCTCGGTTATGCCGCGTGAAGAACTGAAGGCGCTGATGGAAGAGGTCCGGGAGAAACACCCGGACGCGTATGGCCCCAGGCTGATATTGCTGGAATCGGCATTGATTGACAACGACACCCAACGGTCCGATGAGCTGACCGCCGGCCTGCTTGAACGGGAAGACGAATCCAGCCCTGCCCCGGCAGAATCACTGGTTGCTTCCGTGTACCATGGCATTGCCACCCAGCTGGCCCAGCGTGAACGCCTGGAACAGGCAGCTGACGTGCTTCGCCGGGGGCGCATACTGTTTCCGGATAACGAAGAAATCGGCATCCAGGCGGCTGCCATTGAGTTCACCCGGGGAAATGCCAAAGAGGCCCGGGACATCCTGAGAGACGTCAAACAACAACATCCCGAATCCGCAACGCCCTTCCGCATCGAAGCCCGCTACTTTGAAAGGCGGGAGGAGTATCAGGAAGCCGCCGAGCTCTATCAGCTTGCCCTTGAACTGGAACAAACCGCCGAACTGGAAGTCGCCCACGCCCGCGCCCTGGTTCGGTCCGGGCAGCGCGATAAAGCTGTCGAATCCCTCGAAAACGCACGCCAGGCTTTTCCACGGAACCCCCAGGTGCTGATGAGCTTGGCGGTACTACACCAGGAAAACGAGGCGCCTGAAAAGGCAATACCGCCCTATGAAGAATTGCTTGAAGTAACACCCCGGAACGTGGTGGCACTCAACAACCTGGCGTGGATCTACCACCAACAAGGCGACGAACGCGCCATGGAACTGGCCAGGCAAGCTTTCGAGCTGAACTCCGGCAACGCCGCCATTGCAGACACCTACGGCTGGATTCTGTTCCAGGCGGGAAAAACGGAAGAAAGCCTGCCCGTGCTTGAAAAAGCCCACGAACTGCAACCTGATTCGGAGGAAATTGCCATGCACCTGGCTGAGGCCTATCGCGCCAACGGCCGCGATGCGGACGCAAAACGGGTGCTGGAGAAGTTTGGTGACCAGGGGTAAACGCGGAAAGACACAGACGCCATAACTACCGCCACATAATACCAAACCGTTCGTAGGCTTTGGTGGCACTCTCCCTCCTTCGCAACAACAGTACTTTACTCATCGTAATTGTTGCGTAAGGAAGGTAGTGCGTTAGTCCTCGCCTCTTTTCTTTTCCGCAACTTGTTTATCCACAGCGGTCACCACCTCTTCCATCACTGAATCTATTAGTGAAGACAAACGCTTTTTCCCATCACAGTCTTCGCAATACACAGCAAATACGATCAGAGAAGCATCGCTGCGGGAATTCATAAGCCCCCAAACCTGGGCCAGCTTGGCTCTCAGGTTATCCGTCTCCCAGAATCCCTCTACGTAATAGGTGTAGGCAATGTGTATCCGCGTGTCGGTAAACCGTTGACGAAGCGTCAAGCCTTTGAGGGGAACTTTCCCTGGCCCGGACAGAGTGAAAAGTGTCTCTGGATACCAGCGTTCCCGATCATAAACCCGATTCGAATACTGGATTACTTCAGCACCCTCCCGCTGATAGTCGTAGCTGTAAACCGCCGCAAAAAGGGATTCACCAGGCCCCGACTGATCGCCAGCACGTCTCCGATCAAACAGTGTCTGGGTATACAGCCAATCTGGGTTCTGAACCCTTGGACGCCAGCCCTCCAGGTTGGTTGAGAAAAGCGGACCGTAACGTTCCCCAACCAGCTTAAGGTCCAAAGCCAGAGGTTCCGGCTTTATGTCGCGATCCGACGATGGCAACGCGGCCCATACCAGAACCGGCAAAAGTGCGGTGATAACAACACCAACTTTCAGCCGCATGGCGCTAGTGCGGCTAAACGATGCCAAAGGTTCAGTCGCTTCCACCTTCTGATCCGAGTCCCGCTCTGCCTTCATCGACTCCAGTCGTCGACCCACCAGGAACAGAGGAATCAAGGTGGCTGCAAACACCCACCAGCCAAAACTTTCGTGGTCTTCAATCAGAGAGGATTGCATGTTGGTTTCGTGGCCCATGTAAATAATCACGAAAACTCTTATCCAGTTGGCGAAAAGCGCAAGTAACACACTCGTCGCAAACAGGATTACACGGGCGCGAAGGGTGCGCAGATTCAACTCGCCATAGATCAGCGACAACGACTGGCCAACCAGCAGGTACCGCAAACCCGAACAGCCATTGGCAATCTCAAAGGCCCCCACCCCTATGAGATAAACAAACACACCCTCAATTTCAAACTCAATATCAAACAGGCCGAGTAACAACTGATTGATTTCTACCGTAATGACCTGAAGCGTCCAGGACAGAAAGTCCCAGACCGGCATCGCAAAAAACAACAACCCTACCGGCGCAATAAAGAACCGGACCTGTTTCCATCCTAAAAGAATGGCCAGCGCACCAAGCAGTAGCGGAACCAGCATCAGATGCTGGAGCGCCTGCACCCGCAGCAGATCACCCATTCCATAGGCTAGCAGCGCCAGCACAAAGGGCATTAGCCACAAGGGATAAAAACCGGGTACCAGAGCTCGCTGTTTCAGCACACGGAATATCAGAAAAACAGAAACCAATAGCAGCAGAAAACCGTGAGAGTAGGATTCATCAAACCTGAGCCACCGGCTGACAATACCCTCAACGGTTGGCCAGATAAGCAGGAAAAGGGCGCCAAATACTAAAAGGAACGGAGATGCCGCCCGGATCAGGCCACGAAAACGAATCCTTCCAATCGCCATACGCCTACACCCCTTTCCTGCCAGCGGATCCCCGGCTTATCGGGCCTGTCCGTCGAGGTTTGTGCCACGACAGGATCACAATCCCACCCTACGACTGAGCCCCCTCGCCATAAACAGGGGGCTGGCCGCCTGGATACGATACAGAGCCTTGAGCAGAGGTCTGCGAACTACCTGGAATGTGGAGAAATGCACGGCCTCACCATGAAAGTGCGATTTATAGAACTGGTTTTTACCATTACCGGCGAGCAGATCATAGGCGCTCGTTGCCCCGTCACTGAAAGCAGCTTCAATGGCGTGCCCCAGGTGAAGGTAACCCAGGGACACTTTCGGGTCGAAATCTTCCTCATACCCGGCCTGAAGATTATACCGGCAGCCGCGAACCACCACATCGTACAAAACAGAAACACAGTGTTCATTGTACAAAATCAGACTCATCGCCGGCTCACCTTCACACAGATGCAGCCTTTGCAGCAGCAGGCGGTGAAACCTCAGCGCTTCCCTGTCGAACGCCGGTTTCCCCCAGCGCTTCATATGGAAAGCGTTGAGGCGCCCAAAAAAGTCCCCATCACGGCCTTCCTCATGGTCAAGAAAATCAAGCTCACCCTGCTTTTTCAGGTACGATCTGCGGTTATAGGCTTTAAGCCGGGTATTCTTTCCAAGCCCGGCCAACCAGTCATCAAAGCGGCCAGTGGTATTGATGCGAATTCCGACATCTTCGGTTCGGTGAATCATCCGATAACCCCGCTGGTCATAAAACCGCCCGACTTTAAGGCTCTCCAGCTGATCCACGGGCACATCGGTACTGATCATCTCATCCCATTTTAGCTGTTCCAGCGCCGGAACAAGCGCCGCCGTGACCGCCTGCTCACTGCCCCGACGGGCAATGATTGCGCAATACTCCGTCCGCACCGTTGGTGCAAGCCGCCAGGCATTACCTATCATATAAAGGCGGGCAACCCGAACACCGCCAGGCATCACCAGAACCCGGCGACAGAAAGGGCCAATGCCGACTAGCTCACCCCGCTGATCAAAGACACCCAGCAGCACCAGTTCCATACCCAGAACCTGGGACCAGGTTTCCCACCAGCTATACAGCCAGGGCCAGCTCATCATCCTGCCAGGCACAAACGAACCCAAATCTCTCTGGCTCCTCAACTACGAAGTCCAGGGCAGGCCATTCTGGGTGTCGCCGCCACGCTTCTATTACGACAGCACCCCCTTTTTTCTGATTGTTTCCGGCAACATGCAGAAAACGACGAAACCGCTCAGGCTCTGACCTAAAGGCTGGAAGATCAGTAGCAATCGTATTTGAAAACCCGAGGTAGTACACGTTGCTGTTGAAGGAAGTGTATGCATCAACCGCCGCCTGTGTCTTGCACAAAATTCGACTCAGATACGGCAGGTATTGCAACTGATGCATCTCTTCGCACACTCCTGGTTTGGAATAAGCCAGTTCTCTGAACAGGCCCCCAGATAGCTGCTGAAGGGGTTCTCAAAGTGAATCTGAAGATCAACGGTTCCCGGCCTGAACTTGCCAGACTTCTTCTTGCCCTCAAAAAGGTCCGGAGCATTGTCCAGCAGCTCGCGTTTCCAGGTACTAACTATGGTCGGATGAATCTGGAACAGGGCGGCAATTTCAGATGTAGTCTGGTCACCCTTGAGGGCGGCCAGGGCGACTTTGGACTTGAATGATGCGCTGTATTGCTTGCGTTTCTTGCTCATGATTCTCCTCCTTGTGGGCATGATGAATCAGAGCTTAGGCACCTGTCCAAATTTCGGGGTTCACTTCACTCTTGGGCTCAACATCCAACGAATTAGTTCCCATATCAAACTTACTGCCAGCTGAAGTCAGAATTGCGTTTGGCCAAATACCTGAATCAGTGACTTTGCAGGCGAATATACCCCGCAAATCGCCATCGGCGCTAACGGGAGCCATCAATCGTCGAAAAATAGGTTGCGAGTGCCTGAAACGCGCAGCCTGAAGTCGACCAGAGACCAGGATTTGGCTGCTTTTTGATCAAACCATGGTCGTTAGGCAATAGCGGATTGCCCCGGTATGGTTTCCCGGGTGGTTTTAAGATGATGCGGTCACTGCCGAACGAGCCTATCCGGAGGCGGCGATTCCTTCGTAGAGGTCGCGGTAAACGGCAAAGCCCGGACAGTGTCGACCAAAGCGCAGAACCCACTGTCGGCCACTGTGTACCAGGCGACAGGCCATGGTCATCAGCTCCTGCATCACGGTTCTCAGGCGGCGGCGTTTAGCCGGGTGGCGCACTGGCGCATCCGGGCCAGTCAGTCTCAGGCCCATCCAGCGCAGCACGTTATATCCCAGTGTTGCGAAGGCCATGACCAGTTTTTGGTGTCGAACTTGCCGGACGGCAGGCGCTCCAGATCCAGGTCGGTTTTGAACTCGCTGTGGAATTGCTCACTGGTGGCGTGATCGCTGTAAAACGCCATGATTTGTTGTTCATCGGCCACCTCGGCTGGCAAGGAGGTAATCCAGCCTTCAAGACTGACCTCCGGCTCCAGATACAGCTGGCCACCGGCATCGCTGGTGCGCACCGTGACTTTAACGATCTGGCGCAACCCGGGCTCGTCCGACAGGTTTTCCGATAAAACCGCCTCCATCTTGCCGTTGCGGTCCAGCATCCAGGCTTTCTGAGCCTGGGCCTTCTCCGCCCAGGCCAGGGGATCCTGCTTGCGGGGATTCCACTTGATCAGGAAGTCGACCTGCTTCTGCTCGCGCAGAAAGTCGCGATTGTCACGGGCATCGTGTGCGCTGTCCAGGCGCAGCAGGATGGGCTTGTCCGTCAAGTGCCCGGGCCCGGGGTAAAACCCGCTTGAGGGTATCGAGAAACCCATTATTGGCGTGCTGGCTGCCAGGGCGCAGTTCGCAGCCCAGGCACCAGCCTTCCTGGCCCAGATAGGCCGCTATCGGTGCGTAGCCGTCGTAGCCCTTGTAGGTGTAGCTGACACCCTCTTTGCGGGTCTGGCTGTTGTCCATGGGAAAGACGTCCATATCCAGGGCAACGTGACCCATCGCCAGAGGTGATACCGGGGCTTCGATGGACTGAAGAAACTCAACGCTGGCATCATCCAAAAGCGGCGTCAGGGCTCGGGCATCTTCATCAAACCGTTGCCGCAAGCGGGCTGACGATGGCGACTGCTTGATGCCCATGGCGGTTTTGAAGAATGGATCCGTGCGTACCGGCTCGACCGCCTCGAAGTCACTCTTGCCCAGCGTGATCAGGCCAAGGTAGGTGCGGATCAGCTCGATGTTTGGAATGCCGTGGCGCTTGACGACCGTGCGAGCGGTTTTGATCAGCGACGTGTGCCGGTTCAGACAATGGCCTATCAAGGCCAGTCCGCCATGGGGTGTATAGACTTCGGTTCGGGATTGCTGGAGAGTGAAAGTACGCATGAGCCAAATGCACTGACTGGGTGAATGGATGTCAGGTGCCATTATATCGCTTAAGGCTCTGTTATTGCAGGCTTTAAGCGCAGTTTTAGCCGATTGAAGTCACTGATTCAGGAAATAGGTTAAAGTCTAAACCACGAATTGATTGAGCGCCGCAAGCCGTTGGGTAACGCCCCTTGCACCCCGTATATATATCTAAGCAAAGGATTTCGGACCCACTGCATAGTATTAAACCTCACCCCTTCTCCATGAAAATGACTTTTGTAAAATTGGTTCTTTCCAGCACCTGCCAGCAAGTCATAACAAAAGACACCGGAATCGGAAAAGGTTTTTTCAATGGCCAGACCTAAATGTAGGTATCCCAAAGAGACTTTTCGATCAAAGTTCTCAATGTATCCGGACTGAAGATTAAATCGTTGCCCATCAACCACCAAGTCATATAAAACAGAAACACACTCATCCTTAAAGAAAAGCATCGAACACTCTGCCCTTCCGCCAATTGACCCCAGGCGGCAACTGAGGCGCCGATGAAACTTCACCGCCAATTCATCGAATGCAGGCCTACCCCAGCGGATCACGTGGAAGCTGTTCAATTGTTTCAAAAACTCATCGAAGTCAATCTGGGAATGTGGAAAGATTTCAAGCTTTCCGAGGCCCTGGAGATATCGCCGCCTATTGAAAACTTTCAGCCTGGTGTTCTTACCCAGTTTGTCGAGCCACTCACTGAAACTGCCTGTGGTATCGATTTTCACACCATTATCATTGGACCGAACCACCTTGCTTGCTTTAAAGCCTACATTTTCTATAGTTCGTTCAATTTTCTCTAGCTCAGAATCCAGGGAATCACAGATCACCCATTCATCCCATTTAAACCGACCAATAAAATCTAACATCGCGCGACAGGCTGAATTCGAATATTCCTTACGAACGATCAGGCCACAGTACTCTGTACGGACCGTGGCGGCCACATGCCAAGCATTACCAACCAAATGTAAACGTCGAACACGAATCCCGACCGGAGCAACAAAATCTTTACGATAAAAAGGTCCGATGCCAACAAGTTGATTTTTATCATTAAAAACACCAACAAGAAAAAGCTCAAGTTCCAATTCATCAGACCAAGTTTCCCACCAACTAAAAAGCCAGGGCCAACTCATGAAAAGAGGGTGCGCTTCAGACTGACGCAAACAATCATGCCACTCAGCAGCCATCGTACCGAATGTATCCGGACCTATTAAACGGACACTCAAAGGCACAGTATAATCCTATACGCTTATTTTGTTTGTCATTTTAAAACCTAACTCTCGGAAAACGAAAACCGTCAAGACGAACCTACACGGAAAAGAAACCATAGCAAATAATAAAACCCTAAATTTTTTGGCGTTACCTTAAAATAACGATGGTGTGGCGTTAGTGTAAAATGTAAATATAATGACTCTATTTTTATGCATTACACCTCTGGCATCCATTTTTCTCTTTTTTTATTCAGAAAAGTTGAAAACTTAATACCTTTTGGGAAATTTATTGATAAATAATATGTTAATCGATAATAATCGCATATATACAAGTAGTTTCTCACCGACGAAAAATTCTTTACTCCAACAAAGCTAATTGCGTTCAACAGACCCTTGTCCTTAATAAACTTTTTTCTCAATGTCAAGATAGCCTTATGAATACCTCTGCCTCTATAATTAATTTGAACAAAGTCAGTTAGCAATAAACCAGACTTTTCAGGAAGATCTGGGAACCTAGCAAAATCCGGCCAATTCACCTGGCTCGATATACAAAACCAGCCCATCCCAATAACTTGCCCTCCAACTAATGCAATTACACAATGGTAGTCATGTGCAAATCGCCATCCAAGTTCTATTTTCGCTTCACGCTCAGTTTTCCCAAAATTTTGATTGGCACAAATAAAATTGATAAGCACGTCAAAATCATCGTCTGTGTACTCCCTAACCACCACGTCATCAAATACTATTTCGTCACTTCCCGGTTCGTCAACGAAATTTGAAAGGCTAAGAACAAAAATAAAATAAGCGTCTAGATTGTAGTATAAAATCCGATTTAATAGATTCACCTGAAAATTCCTTTTTTAATTTTTAAGTGAATATATTTCCTTATAGGTCCGATATCACTAAGCGAAAAAAATATAAATATTATCTTGAATTTATTTTTTAGCAACAATTGCAAGAAAATTCTAAACACAAAAAACTTCTTTTCTCTGGCGCATTGAATCAAAATATTTTCATCTATCCACATGCCACTCTTTGGGATACTATAATTTTCAAGACTGCCTATTCCCTCTTCAGAAATTGACTCTACCAACAGTTGTGTTAAATTTTTGCAGCCAAGCAAAGACAATCCAGATTGATAGTCATTTCTACCAACAGTTGGCTCGGTAACATAAAATTCGCCAGTTAAATAATCTTTCTTGAATTCAACAGAGTTGAGTCCAGTAACTTTCAGATTTCTAAATAACGCGTCACCAGATCTTAATAACTTCTCATCGTTACACACCTCGCACATTGCAGTTGAACCCTCGCCCAGTGGCCACTGAAGGTGCTTTTGGCCGCCGATTCTACCGAGAATCCGGCCATCACAATCATTCACGTAAAGAACAAAATATACGCTCTCATCTCCACCAGGAATCCATTTTTGCAGCACGTAGGACTGAGAATATTCGAAAATATCAGTACCGTCAATAAACTCATTGAATGCTTCTTTTGAATAAAACTTAAAAAGCTTTTTATTCGGATAGACCTCGTTCCATTCTTTCATCCTAACCATCGGTTTCAACACGCATGGAAAGTAGTCAAAACTCTTAGAAAGCTCAAGATCTTTATTATTTTTTATAATTATCGTTGGGGGGACATTAACATTATTTTGGATTGCCCACTGATGAAACATGGCTTTATCCATCAAAAATTTACCATGAGTTGAGTTAGTAACAGGCACTATGAAATATTTTTCAAGATCTTTTCCATTATTCCAGTATTCGATGACCTGCTCGTCGCCAGTAAATAAAATCATCGCTTTTTTATTGAGAAATTCTTCTTTTAATATTCGAATGGCATCGAGAAATTGATCAGAAACATCTTCTGAAATCTTAAAAGTCCGATCCCAACAATTTGATTCTAATGTAACAGAATCATCATTTTTAAAGAGACCAACGACTGTTACAGGGAGTTTTTTTAAAGACCGACCTGTTGTAAGTCCTGTCGGTGTGTCTGCACCCATTACAAATATAGTCAAGTCTTCGTTCATCTGACATCTGAACCTTCTGACGACATCATTTTATGATTACTCGATATAACGCTCGCCAAACAGCTTGGTCGATTGGCGCTAAGCTAAATGCCCTCAGTAAGGCGCCGGCAGCGATACGTCGTTGTTTAATTCCAGCATAATATCGGGCTTTGCGGCAATAAAATTTCGACACGCCTATTCGCCGTTCACGCGGTGTAATGACGTTGCCATATTGTTTAAGAAATCGGTCAATTATTACTTCGTTTGTCTCGAAGCGCTTGATTTTGTTTGAAGATATCTGGTTCTCCATAATACGATACGCTGCGACAATTTCAGGGATATATTGGAACCGATATTTAGCGGAGAACCTCAGCCAGAGCTCGTAGTCATCAGCAACACCCACCGAGGTATCAAAACCGCCCATCTCATCAAAGCACCGCCGCCTCACCAGCGCCGTGGTAATACTCACGCTGTTGTCAGCCAACAGATACCGCGTGATCCGGCCGGAATAACGCCTCATATTCTGAAGGCTGACAACCGAACCCTGCTCGTTAATTGTAGCCTCATCACCATGGACGATATCAACCTCGGAATTTGCCCGGAAAACAGCCAGCTGCTTCTCCAGCTTGTCTCGAGCCCAGACATCATCGGAATCAAGAAACGCGATAAAATCCCCCGTCGCCTGCTTGAGGGCAAGATTACGGGCATGGCTCTGGCCCTTGTTTTCCTGGTAGACATAACGAACTCGCCTGTCAGCAAGAAAGGGCTTCAGGACATCAGGTGTATTGTCTTCGGAGCCATCGTCCACAATGATCAACTCAAAGTCCCCGAAGGTCTGAGACAGAACACTGGCAACAGCAGCCGGCAGGAACCGGGCCCTGTTGTAGGTGGGCGTAATTACGCTAACGGTCGCCATTGCGAACCCCCGATGCCATTTCCGACACCGTCTACTTCAGCAGAACAGCGGCAAGGCTGCGCCAGGAGGCACGATGCAGCGGCCGCAACCGAAGGGTCTTAAGCATCTCCACCAGTGCCTCCCGTCTGGAGCCCTGACTCGCCAGGTAGCGAGCCTTCCTGCTATGAAAAGCAGCAAACCCCGAATCGAACTCCTGCTCCGACATAGCATCCGGAAATTCTCGCCTGAAATCGTTAATGATCTGCCAGTTGGAATCAAAACGCCGGGTCTTGTCAGAAGAAATCTGATCGTCCATTACCCGATAGTAGGCAAAGAACTCGGGAACATAGAGAAACCGGAACCTGGCTGAAAACCGGAGCCACAAATCATAATCATCGGCAACCCGACGTTTACCGCTCATCACCCCGAGCTCGTCAAAACACCGGCGCCGGGCCATTGCGGTATTCATACTCACACAGTTATCACGAATCATGTATCTGGCTATATGGCCCGAGTAACGCTTTATATTCTTTCGGGTAAGTTCCTGATCCTTCTCATCAATAACGATACCATCCCCATAGATTACATCGTAATCCGGATGCCGCCTGAAAAGCTCAATCTGATGTTCCAACTTCTCAGCGGGCCAGTAATTATCAGAGTCCAGAAAGCATACGAAGTCGCCCTTTGCCTCGGAGAGCGCAAGATTACGGGCGACACTCTGCCCCTGATTCTCCTGATGGAAATAACGGACCCTGGAATCCGCCAACGCGGACTTCAGCACATCCAGGGTGTTGTCTGTTGAACCGTCGTCTACAATCAGCAACTCGAAATTCGTGTAGGTCTGGGCCAAAACACTGTTAACGGCCTGGCCTATAAAGTCAGCCCTGTTATAGGTTGGGGTGATGATGCTTACCAGCGGGTTAGCAGGCGTATTCATCCTTCCCTCCAGAACCAATCCATATTCCCTGTTTTGTCAGCCAGGCCTGAAACATCAGAATACCCCATAACTCAAAACTATAGTCTTCCCTGCCGGAAAGGTGTTCATTCCAAACCTGCCGGACCATGTCTGCTTTCCAGTAACCCTGCTCCCTCAGCTTCACCGGTTCCAGAAGGCTCTCCGCCCAGTCCCGCAAAGATCCTCTCAGCCAGGCCGCCACCGGCACTGCAAATCCCTGTTTGGGCCGGTCGATCAGTTCCCGGGGCACATGGCGGTACAGCACCGACCGAAGCACCTGCTTGCCGACACTCCCCTGCATATTAAGAGATGCGGGCAGCCCCATGGCGAACGACACAACACGGTGGTCCAACATGGGGATACGGGTTTCGAGGCTGCAAGCCATGGCGGCACGGTCCACCTTGGTCAGAATATCGTCTGGCAGATACCAGTTCAGGTCCCGCCACATCAGCGTTTTCAGGTCATTGTCCGGCACCTGGTCCGGAAGCGGGCCGGTCAGCCCGTAACGGCCTTCATCTGGTTCAACCAACGCCATGGCCGGATCGGGCCAGAAAGACACAGACTGACGGTAGAACTCAGACAGGCTCCTGGCAGAGGCAATAGCTCTGGCCCGTGCGAGACGGAACCGGATGGCTTCCACACTGCGCCCTTTCTGGGAAAGCACCAGGGTACGAATGGCCTGAGCGGTCAATCCGGGCGGCAGCCGACCCGAGAGCGCTTTCAGGCGGGAACCAAACGAACGGCGACGCTGCCATCCACGCAACATACCCGGATAGCGGGTGTAACCACAGAACAACTCGTCGCCGCCATCACCGGAAAGTGCCACAGTTACGTGCTTGCGAGTCATCTCGCTGACCAGATACGTGGGCAACTGGGACGAATCTGCAAACGGTTCGTCGTAGATCTGCGGCAAACGCGGCACCAGGTCCCTTGCGTTCCGCTCTGTCACATAGAGCTCAGTATGGTCCGTGCCCAGGTACCCCGCCACTGCCGCCGCATGTTCTGCCTCATTAAACCCTTCCTCGTTAAAACCGATACTGAAGGTCTTGACCGGGGTCGACGCCTGCCGCTGCATCAGGGCAACGACTGTTGAAGAATCCACTCCACCGGAGAGAAAAGCCCCCAGCGGCACATCAGACACCATTTGCTCACCGATCACGCTGGTAAGCAGCGCTTCAAGATGGTCCGCAGCAGCCTCCACCGTCCAATCATCAGATTCGGCAAACTGATCCTCAAGACGCCAATAACGAGAGGGTTCCGGCAGCTGCCCCGGCTCAAGGCGGGCAAGGTCAACAGCAACAAACGAGGCAGGCAGAAGCTTGAAAATACCGGAGTAAATCGTATGGGGCGCGGGAATCAGGTTATGCCGAACCAGCAAAGGCAAGGCGCCGCGATTAATTCCGCCCTGCCATTGAGGGTGTTGCTGCAACGCCCTGAGCTCCGAGCCAAAGACCAGGGTACCGCCCTGCCACCCGTAATACAGGGGCTTTTCCCCCATGCGATCCCGGGCCAGGTACAACCGCTGTTCCTGCTGGTCAAACAACGCAAAGGCAAACATGCCGGCAAATCGCCCGAGCGCGGCTTCCACGCCCCAGGCCTCGAAGGCCGCAAGCATAACCTCCGTATCCGAATGGCCGCGGAAATACGCCCCGTCAGCCGCCAGCTCCTCGCCCAATGCCTGGAAATTGTAGATTTCACCATTGAAAGCGATCACAAACCGGCCAGAAGCCGAAGCCATCGGTTGAGCACCCAGGGGTGACAAATCCAGAATGGATAAACGACGGTGGGACAGGCCAACGGACAAGGCATCGTTCAGCCACACCCCACCGGCATCAGGCCCACGATGGACGATGGCCTCCCCCATTTTCCGGAGCCTTGTCTCGCAGGATTCCCTGTCGATATTACCGCCAGCCTCAGCAAACCCTGCAAAACCGCACATTGTTCAGTTCCTTCCCAGTCTGCGGGACAGATACTCACCAATGTAATCCCGCTCTTCCCTGTTCAACACCAGAAACCAGAAACCAGCAAGCCAGCCAAAACTACCGAACACCACACCCGTCAGAATATCAAAATAGGAATCGTATACCCATACATCACCAATGCCGAGCAGGATCGCCGCCATGATTACGGCCGGAGCCACCCCGGGCACAACGGCCGATAACAAATACTGGCGTACTGGCAGATCGAGATGCTTGCAGGTATACCGCAGGTACACCGGCACAAAAATAAGCCCTGGCACCACCGACGCAAAGGCAACCCCCTCAAGGCCAAAAGGATGCACCAAGATCAGGCTAAGGGTGATATTCAACAGTGCAGCCATGGGCGTAAGCTTCGCGAATATACCGTGCCTGTCAATTGCGGTGAGATAACGGCTGGCAAACGGATTGATGAACGGGAAAATGGTAAAGAACACCAGAAAGACAATAATCAGTTCCGCTTTTTCACCAAACTCCGGATCGAGCCAGATGGAAATGAATGGCACCCCCAGAATAAGTACGCCGGTACCCATGGCCAAAAGGATGCTCACTACGTACCGAGACGACAGCAAAAACACCTGGCGGATGGTTTCGTTCTCCTCCTTGGCGCTCAACCCACTGAACAGGGGCATGAAAGCATGGGTGAGTGTCCACCCGAGACCACGTATGTGCAGGGTCAGGTTGGCGGGAATACTGTAAAAAGGCACCATTGCAGGCCCCATGATCACACCAATCACAAGCACATCTGTTGCGTTTTCTACGCGTGTCGAAATACCCTGAATGAACGATTTGAAGCCAAAGACAATCAATTCCCGAAGCCTGACCCAAGAAAAATTGACAGGCCGGGCCCGAATCGCGCCATGCGCAGGCCGGGAAAGAATCCACATAAACAAAAGATACTTAACGGACAAACCAATAGCATTAATTCCTGCCAGTAATACAAGCCCGTTTTCCGGCGAAATATAGAGATATAAGAGTGATGACCCGACAATTGAATTGAAAATCGTGATGTTATTTTTCAGATAATACTTCTGGAACCCTTCCAGATAGCTCTCTGCCACATATCCCGGAAACGAAATCAGCAAGTATGCACCAATTAGAATCAGAAACAGGGTGTACTTTTGATGGGGCTCACCCTGCGGAGCTACCGAACCTGAAAACCAGAACCCCCAGAAAAAGAAGAATAAAAATAACAGCACCCCAACCAATGCCATAAACGCAAAGGCGGACATGTAGACCGACTGCAAGGCCACTTCATCTTTTTCGGCCAGATGTCGGGCCGCAAAACGGCTTATTGCCGGGCGCAGACCAAGATCAAGGATGCCCATATACCCGACAACGGCCCCGACCATTTCCCAAAGCCCATAATCGTATTTGCCAAGGTTGTATACAAAGATCGGGGTCATCACAAAAGTGATCGCCAGCTTGACCAACATGACGAGAACATTTGAGCCCGTATTGACTAGAAGGGTACGTATCACCCCGCGTCTCCCCGCTTCTCAAGCACACGCTTGAATACCTGTTTCAACTTTGAAGCGGTAATGCTGACATCAAAACGCTCAGCCGCCATTTTTCGATATTTATCGAATTTCGCCTCAATCTCCGGCTGCGCCGATTCAAACCTCTCCAGCTGTTCCAGTAAGCCGTCTACCGAACCAACACTGAAAACCAGCGTGGGGGAATCCGCCACAACCTCATTCATGCCAATGCAATTGGAAGCAATAAGCGGGCGACCAGACACCATTACCTCCATGGGCAGCAACGGACAGGCCTCCCACTTTGAAGGCATAACAACTGCATCCACGCCTCGAATTGCAGCCCTCACCGAATCCGTCGCAGGAAAAAAATGAAAAAATCCGCTGAGCCCCCGCCGTTCAATATCGGCCTGCTCTTCCCGGATAAAACCGCCCCAACCAAAACAACACACATGTAAAGGTCGATCTGAGCGAGAAACGTTCCAGCGTTCAAGAGCATTCACCAAAAGACCAAATCCTTTCTGCGCCATGAAGCGGCCAAAGAAACCGACAACCAGAGCGTTTTCAGGAATCGAAGCCTCCGCTCGCAGATCCCTCGAGTCATCCCCAAGAAATGCGGCTGTTCTTATACCGTTCGTAACCGCGACAACCTTTCCTTTACCAGACAGAGCGGGGAAAGTAGCACGGAAGTTTTCTGCCGCGTCCTCACCAACCGGGTTTACCAGATTTGCCAGGGCAAACAACCGGCCCATGATCAATTTCTTTAACTGGCCGAGCCGGCCACGGAACTGGCCCGGCATAAAGACATCGTGAGTGGTAACCACGTGGGGAATGCGCAAAAGCCACAGAGGCAATGCAGCGACCAACCCAGCGGTGAATCCGTGGGAGTGAACCAGATCCGGTCGGTTCGCTAAAACTTCACGAACAAGTGCCAGCAACAAAGGAACCAAACCCTCGGAAGTCTGAGAACTACAACTGACGTTGGCCAAGGGTCCTACCAGAGACTGCAACGCGTCAGACCGGGGCGACACCAGCCTGAAAGCATGGCTCTTTAACGCTTCATCACCATAGACATAATAGAAGTAGGTTCTGATTCCCCCACCAGGATGCCTCGCAAACACAACAACTTGCATCAAAATTCCTTTTCTGGAGGCACGATCAGCGCCTGCCGGACAGATCGACCAGGTTACTGAAACGGTTTTTACGGAGTGTTTGTACTGGCGTGGCCTCTGAAGTTTCCGGGACAACAAGGTTCAACCGCGTTAACCGGTTAAAGACAACAACAGCGCCAGCAAACAGGTACCAATAGTATTGGGAAAGGCCCCAGTAGTTGAAGCTGTAAACAACATACATCCAGAATATGGCCAGCATCGCCTTATTCAGGTTTACGTAAAACGTGCCCAAGGCATCCCCGGCCTGAACAATCAATTTCTGATTGTCTGCGAGCCCTCTATACACCTTGAAAAGAAACCTCAGAAAGATAACGGTGCCGATAATACCGAGCTCTATCAGCAGTTCCGCGTAGAGATTATGGGACGCCTGTCGGCGGCCAAATGCGTATGTTTTCGCCTCGGGCGTGGTCCCGAGCCCATGCCCTACAAGAGGCCGTTCTAACCCCAGTAAAAATTCTTTCTTCATACCCTCAAGACGACCTTCCACTGACGCTGCGTTAGATGTCTCGGATTGCCCGACCAATGACAGGTAGCGATCTTTCTGCTCATCCGTCATGACTTGCCATCCGGCCATGGCAATAAATGTCGCTACGACGATCAGGCTGAACTTCCGGCTGGACTCCTTGAACACAAAAAACGCAACAACCAATAGGGCAAGAAAGGCACCCCGGGATTGCGAAAGAATCAATGCATAAAGCAATGGCGGCACCAACGCTAGATAAAGCAGCCTGGCCTTGAAGCCAGAAGACCACAATAGGTAATGAAGAAACGGTATGATGGTAACAATAACAAAGCCAAGCTCGTTCGGATTAATCACATCCGACGGTGCTCCCGCCAGCCTTTGCGAAAACTCACCGCTGCCAAGATAGGTTCTGCTTCCCCAGTAGCCCTCCGTTATATGCAGAAACAACGGCTCCAGAACGCGGAAGACCTGACAAGCAATAAAAACGGCCAGAAAGATTTTAAGTCGCCGGTCCGAATCAACCAAAAGAACGGTAAAAAAGAAAAATACGATTGCCTTAACAAAATCGCTGAGATTGTTCCTGATAACACTGCCTGGCCACTCCACCAGCAGAACAGTGATAGCCAGATAGACCAGAAGCGTCAGCAAAGCGGACACAATTGGATCATTGGTCCAGCCTCTGAACTTTTCCCGCTGCATATACAGACTGATCGTTATGATCAGAACCAGCAGCAAGGTTGGTCTTAATAACGCGTAGGTAGAAAAACGCGCTGAAAGATGCAGAAAAAAATCAATGAGGAAAAAAATGAATATGCCAAACGTGGCTGGGCTTGCCGAGGCATTTACCGATGCTCCAAACTCGGCCGCCTGACTGCCTTGTCTTGATTGGACTGCCAGTTTATTCATAAGGCGTCTCTTTCGCTGCCTTTCGCCACTTCAGCCCCAACAATTCGATACCCGACACCGCTTTCAGAAACTGAAACTGATCCGACGAACTGGCGTGACGGCGCATCGCGTATCTCTGACGGTGCTCACGGCTATCGGCAAAGGCCACGGCAGCGCATGAAAAACCGGCTTCCTGAATCAGTTCAACTTGCTCTCCAACAAAATCATCTGGAGTTCCATTAGGGTAGCAAAAAGAACGCAATGTCATACCAAGGTTCTGGTTTAGCGCCTCGCAGCATCCAAGAATCTCGTTACGAGCCTCTGCCATGCTGACTCTAGCGAGCGACGGATGGGTTGCCGTATGCCCGCCTACTTCGAGTCCTTCCGCCTGCATTTGTCGTAGTTGCCCCCAGGTAACGGCTTTATAGCCTTTCGGCGGCTCGTACGGCAATTCTACCTGCCAGGCGCTGGCCATTGCATCGAGACACTGCAGTTTTTCCGCGTTATCAGCCTTCAGCATGATCTGATTGATTCGCCAGAACACCTGCTCAAACTCGGCTGCTTTTACCGGGGTCTGTACATTAAACAAACCGAAATTGAACCTGTTTTCGATCTCCGGCGACTGCTCCAGCAAATAACGCAGTTGATCAGGCCAAAGCCACAAATCCCCGTTTACAAAACCGGTGGTTACGTAAAACGTGGCGGGCACTTTGTATTTTTTCAATATAGGCCAGGCAATGGAAAAAAAATCTTCGTAACCATCATCGACCGTTATCGCGATGCTGTTTTTGGGCAGCGCCTCGCCTTCGTACAGCCCCAAAGCAATGCGTGATACCGTCACGGGGTTATAATGCCGCGAAATGTAGCGCACCTGTTGTTCAAACTCACCGGCACCGACGTGTCCGGGTGCTGGCACCTTTGAAAAACGATGGTACATCAGAATACGGGGGTGGCCCGCTGTAATTGCCCTGGCCATGGCATAACCACCAAACTTACCCGCCAGTTTTACCAATCTCGAAGCGTTCACCGCACCTCCATGTCAGGCAGGCCCACCCGGTTCGACAACACTCTCCAATAGAGGTCTGCATGAGACTCGATCATCGTTGTCAGGTCATGCCTACGGCTGGCTTTCTGAAAACCGGCTTCGCCCATCGCTTTTGCTCGGCCATCTTTATCTTTCAGTAAATCCTCCAGGCAAGTGGCCAACTGCCTGACATACCCACGGGGGAAAAGGTACCCGGTAACACCATGTTCTATGGCTTCGGCATTGCCTCCAACGTCCGAGGCAACCACGGGCAACCGTGCCTGCATGTACTCCACAATCGCGTTGGAGTAACCCTCTGATTCAGAGCAAAGCAAACCTGCGTCCATTACACGAAGGATGTCCCGGACATCGGAACGTACTCCCAGAAAATGTACATGGTCCCCGGCGCCCAGAGACTCCGCCAGCACCCGGTAAGGTTCCTGGTCTCCCCCGCCAATCAGGACTAAATGGCTATCCGGTATCGATTTAGCAACTATTGCAACAGCGTTAATGGCATCACCTATGCGCTTGATCTCGCGCAAATTCGCCACCAGCACGACGAATTGACCGCTTATTGGCAGGCCAAGAGCGCTCAGCACCGCTGGTCGTTCGCTAGGCGGCAGAGGCGATGAATCACCCTCTGGCACAGGATAACCATTATAAATCACTGAAATCCTGGAAGCCGAATAGCCTTCTTTCTCAGCAGTCACCTGTTTAACCGCCTCGCTGTTGGCAACGACTCCGCGCACAAAACGTGCGGTCAACCTTAGTGCCCGCAGATACCTTCCAGTGTACCAATAGCCCATATCCCTGCGTGAAATTACAGTGGGAATACCCACAAGAGAAAAAACCGGCGGGCAGATGACCGACGAATCGTTAAAAAACACATGACAAAGGGCGACGCCTTCCTTCTTTTTTCGTCGCGCAAACCGAAACATGGCCAGCCACGTTTTTATACTGAACAACTTAGAAGCCCCCAACACCTCTGTTTTGCAGGGCATTTTTCCTGACTCAACATAAGTGGAAGGCCGAAGCACTAGAAGCTCAGGCAGGAATTGGTCGGCAGGCAGGTTTGTGATCAGATTCAATAATTGCCCTTCTGTCCCAGCATAAGGACTTGATATTTGATCAATTACAAACAAAACCTTAGTTTTCTTCTCGATAGTCATGAAGCTAAAAACCTAAATCTAAAGGACTTTTTCAAGACCAAACAGAACACGAGTGGATCTCACCGGATCCCCTAAACCAGCCCTCAGCATGTGCATCAGGGCTTTTCCGTATCGTTCCTGCGAAAAATAAACATGCCCAAGTCGAAAATTCAGAAGCGCCCTTCGCTTTCGGATTGTCGATCGCTTGTACTGGTATCTCTTCGAAGCCCGATCCAGGATCTCAAACCCGGCCAGCCAGCGCTTTTCAAGACCGAGCTCGCTGATGGAATTACCGTGTTTTCTGTAGAAAAAAACCACACCCTTTTGAAAAGCTAGCGGAGCTGATTCTGCCACGCGTACAAGCAAATCATGGTCCTGACTCGCCCTGAACTTCTCTTCAAAGAAACCAACCTTGTCGAGAACGCTTTTCCTGAACAAAAGGGCACCGGGGGATGGTATGTAGCAATCCAGTAGCAGATTGTTCGGGTCAGAGCTTTCAGTGTGATTATCCTCCGGCAGCTTGTACAGCGGATTGCCGTCCTCAGAAACAACCTGTGCCTGACCGTAAACCGCACCAAACTCCTGCCTTCCCTCCATGAAACCCACCTGCTGACGGATTTTGTCTCTATCAAGGAAATCGTCACTGTCCAATATTACGACATACTTCCCCTGGCAAGTCTTTAACCCGAGATTCAACGAAGCAGACTGCCCCTTATTAGAGCGGTTCTCGTGAGAAAGGACACTGATTCTTTCTTCGGACTCATACTGACGAAGTATTTCGTAGGTTCCGTCCTGTGATCCGTCATCCACGACAATGTATTCAATGGCGGGATAGGTCTGATTGAGAACAGAATCAACGGTTTCTCGAATAAATTTCACACTGTTGTATGCGGGAGTGATCACTGACACCAGCGGATCCATCTTGAGTCTTCCCTGCCCATTTAAAATTGTATAAGGATTGATTTTTTTGACTCGAACTCGGCCCCTGGAACGAATGAACCGGGCTTGAAGCCGTATCAAGAAGGGTTCTCAGGGAAATATGATCGAGCGTATAGATAATGCAATGGAGACGAACAGATGTCACGGGTATGGTTCTCGTCTCAAAACCTGTCACTGTGCCTGGTACTGCAATAATTGCAGACTGTCTCCATACCACTCTATCGTCTTGCGAAGCCCATCTTTCCATGATGTTTCAGGTTTCCAACCGAGCAACCTATCGGATTTGTCAACGAAAAAAATGGATTGCCAATGGCGCCCCGGCGCCCCTAGCACATTTCTTGCGCTTCCACGAAATGCTAAGCACGCAAAAAAACCAAGAACCTAAAGTAAATAGGCTATCCCAGAACATGTGATTCATCAATAACCATGTTGGGTACATGCTCTTTATAACGGGATAACATCGCCGCTTGCGACCTAAATATGGGAAAAAAATAACTTTCCGCATTTGGGTTACTCAAAGCGTAAGTAACGCCAATGGTGGAAGAGAAGGTGACAGTTTTTCTGGGCTTAATAAGGGCCAATATTAAGTCGCTCGGCACTTTTTCAATCAACACAGTTGCATTGGGGAGAACATTATACTTATTATCGTCTTTCAATATTTCATTGGGATGAGGAAGAACAAGAACCTTATGGTCACCGACAATGTCCATGAGAAGCTTCTCCTCGTCCGCTCTTTGAATAACATTATCGAAGTTAGACAGTGGCTGGCCCAAAAGCACTATTTCATGTTGAGCAAGAGCAATTATGTCAAGATGGCTAGTGAGTTTTTTAGCATATCTGTAAAAGGTTTTGCTTCCGAATAAATCATACATCTGCTCAATATTTCCAGAATAGGGAGAGCCAGCATAAACATCCTTGCAAAAAAGATAGAAAACATCGTAATCCCGCTGATAGTCAAAGGCACGACGAAACAACCGTCTTAAAAATCTTGTAGTCCAGCCATCTCCGCGGCCGGATAAAAAATATTTATCGACGGCAAGGCTTTCTGCATAAATTAATACTCTATTTTTTAAAGCTTTATTGTACCGAATAATAAATTTCTGAGCAGGAGACCTCAAACCGAACAGAATTACGTCCGATCTGGGCTTGAATACATGGCGCAAACCTGAAAATCTACCGAAATAACACGAAAAAAATTGATTTATATGTGAATATTTTCGGGCTCGTAACTTAAGTCTATTAATAGATTTGAAATCATTTCCAAGAACAGGCAACAATCTATCATAGTTGTATCCGAACTGGTCTAGCAAAATGAGATGCTTTTCCGCTTGCTTATACTGTTCGTTCGCTATTACGCCGGCCATCAAAAGACGAGAGGGTCCATTAACATAAAAATAGACACGGTCTGATTTCGTCATCTCATAATTCATTTTAAATGCCACTTAATCTGGCCACCTGGCAGTAGACGGTGACTGCAGTATCTCTTTCGGCTAGCACCAGATTCAAAACCATAGATACATTATTTTTCAGGCATTGATTTTCAGGAAACCCTACACGGTGGTGAAGGCTAATCAGAACTCTCTAACGGTGCGGACAAAGAGGTCACACTTATTGGGCCAACGTTCAACCTTATGGACCCGCTATCCAATGCTGCGAGTGGAGCAAGTTTCTTCCAGCGGTTAGCCGCGTCTGAGAATTCTCCTCTCACAGTCCCTCCCAAAGCCATATTTTTCATAGTTACATTGATCTCAACTTCCGCATTCGAATTATTGATGATTACCAATACTAGCTCATTCCGCCTGTCACAGCGAAATGCTATAACCTTGATGAGTTTATTATCTGATACAGTATCGATCCGCACAGAACCTGGCGTGATCCAACGGGCGAATTGACCGACAGCAAATCCAATACCACTTATATGAACTTTTGATGCTCTCTGATCAACAAGTGCGATATGGCTGGACTCGCTAAAAAAATCAACACCTCTTTCATTAAAATGCGCATCGTGGCTTTCCCTATCCCAAAAGTTATACATTGCGAAATAAGCTGATGCATTGGCGTATACAAACTCATCATAAATGTGGTTAGCCCGAGCTGTCAGGTTTTCCATGGAGCCAAAGGGATAGTCTGCGCGGCCCGGCCCCTCTGAAGCCTCCGTCATCCACACGGACAGCCCATGCTGGGCAGCAAGCTGATGAAGTCTCCGGCGACTTGCTATCTCATCATTATCCGGTTGCCCGTTTCCTGTTGTCTTCAGTATACGGCGAACACTGGAGTATGCAGAATCGTATGGATACGCGTGATAGGCAAGCACACCAACGTATGATGAAGCAGTTTTGTCGGCAAGGATGGCGCTGCTGGTATCGATTGTTTTATTAACGGTCTCTTCCGCAGGGACAATGAATTTGGTCTCGGTGAACCCCTCTCGACGCAAGCGCTCACCCACGGATTTGATAATATCCACGACTTCCTGAGTTGAACCACCCCGCAATTCCCGATTACCGCTTAGCGGCTCATTAAAAAGAGTAATCAGTCTGGGTACCCTACCGGATATTTTTCGCCAATGTAAAACACCCGCAGTCACATATTCAGAAACTTCCCTGAGATAAAGATTGTAATCATTATTGCGAAGATCCTTCATCCACTCTAATTCTCGGCGCATATCTATTTTAAGGCCAAGCGAGTAATCCAGGAATCCTTCAGATTGTGAGGGTAGAACAAGCAACTCGTACATCGCATTTGACGATTCCCACCGATAACCATCTTCATTGATAATAAGAGGGTCTTCGTTGTCATTACGAGGCTCCAGTGACAATTGTAGATCGCCGAGATTCAGTCCCACATCATCGTATACAGCCTTCAAGGCCTGAATCCTCAAGTTGCTATTCAGGAGATCGCGCACTCCGTTTCCTGTCCCTATAATTCCCGCCAAAGTAGTGGCGCCGAACCCTGCCGTTTCCTGATATTCAATGGCACTGTCGATCTGCACACTGACCGTTTTGGTTGTTTTCTCTGAATCCACTGCCAAAGGAGAGAACGCCGCTGTGCAAGCCGCCAATATCGAAGTGGATGCGATTGCCAGCAATGGAAACACTTTGGAACGTCTGGCGGTGGCCAGCACGCGGTGATAAAAGAGACTCTCAATGATCATATTCATAGATTTGCTCAACCGTCAGCTTCTAACCTGCCTTTGCAGATAGTATAATTTCATCAAACCAAAACAAACCAGACCTGCCTGCACCAGGGAAGATCAATGAATATGAAACGAGCGTACAGATTTATTGCGCTATTAATAACAGCTTGCGTTCTGACTTACCTGTTTTATCTGTTGGAATCAGATAAACCATTCGTACAGGCCGCTTCGATTGCAACAGCCTACGTAAGCATGCTCTATTTCGCCGTTGTCCTGTCTATCGGTCCGTTGAATTTGATTCGATCAAGACGAAATCCGGTGTCGAGCTTTTTGAGAAGAGATATAGGAATCTGTGCCGCGTTGTTGGCAGTGGTTCACACAGTATTTGGATTGCAGGTCCATTTGAGCGGTCAGTTTCTCAATTACTTTATCTTCCCGTCAGGTGAGTCCCATATTATCCCTATAAGGTACGATCCATTTGGCTTGACTAATTATATTGGGTTGATTTGCACATTGATAATGGTTGCACTTCTGTGTCTTTCGAACAATCGCTCACTTCGAGCGATGGGAGCATCCTCATGGAAAAAATGGCAACGCCTGGCCTACGTGCTAGTGCTTGCCATCCCGGCTCACGGTCTGGTCTATCAGATACTTGAGAAACGGATCGGCGCTTACACCATGCTACTGCTCGCAATATCCTTCGTTATCGTTGCGGTTCAGATATCGGGTTTTCTACGTTTTCGACGCGCCAGGGACTCTCGGTCCCTGACGGACTCAGAGACTGCCTGAGGGCAGTTCGTTGCGTATTCAGTGCTTATCGCTTAACGGGTCCGGAACGCCACAATCAGATTATAAATGAACGCCAGCAAAAAGCCGGCAACAGCGCCACTTAGTGCGCCGTAAAATAACCCGACCACAGATCCCGACCATGTAACACTGTAACCAGGAAAGAAATTCGACAGCAGACCCAGGGTTGGTCCAACGTGTTCAGACCCACCCGTCGGACCAATAATCAATAGCCACGCCGTTGCCATGAACAGGACGAGGCCTCCGATAATTCCAAACGTTACCGCCATTACCGATGCGCGCAGACGGGCAATGGCCCGGCCGATAATTTTCCATTCGTCATCCGAAAAATGTTCTTTATTCATGAATCAGCACCTCTATCCTTGTCTGATAATTAGCCCAGCGATCCTTCAAGCACTCCAAGACGCCGAAGAAGTTTCCCAAGATGAATCGAAACCGTCACATTGATCGCCACAGCCGTGACAAAACCAATAACGAAACCGAAAGCACCACCCCAAAACGAGCCTACGAGGGAACCAGCCCAGCTAATGTCGTATCCAGGAAAATAATTGCCTAACAATGCTAGTGTCTCCCCAACATTTTCGCCTCCTTGCACAAGCAGAATCGCCGTCGTCAGGAACACTGCAAACCCGATCATCACGCCAATGGCTCCGCCCAGAGCGACGGGATCATACTTTGCAAAGACGTCATTCAAAAGCTCAATGGGTGATGCATCCTGAACTCGCTGTGGAACCAGACGCTCACCGCTCGCACCGTGACTCTTCTTGGCTCCCGCCTCCTCGTGATATTCCTCTTCCACATTGACATCCCAAACATCGTGATTAGCGCCAAGAATATTCTCTGCCGCGTACATGGCAGTCACCATCGAGTGATCCTGGTTGTTGTAACGATGCTGGCCATTGCGACCAATCAGGTGAAGATTCGGAATCTGGTCTACGTACTCACGAATGCTATCGATATTTTCTTTATAACCATGGTCATAGACGGGATAAGCCTTTGGCACGCGTATGACCACACCGTCGATGACCTTGTCGGCGTCAATCAAACCCAGCCTGGCAGTTTCCTTTTTGCCAAGTTCAATGAGCTCTTCGTCGCTGGCGGTCCATAGTTCATCGCCTTCCTGGACAAAGTATTCAAGGCCAATGCAACTGGTTGATTTGTCCGGAATCATATAGGGACTCCAGTTGCCAAAATTCTGTATACGGCCAACTTTAACATCCGGGGAGTGGATATAAATCCAGTTGTCAGGGAACAGCTCCGTCGATTCAACGACCAGCCCAACCGTCAAAAAATCGCGGTACCTGAGCCGATTGGCCGCCTCCAGAGAGGCTGCGGGCGGCGGCGGGTCCATCGCATTAAGCAGTTCCCTCACCGGCATGGTGGAGATGACATGGTCAGCATCGAAACGCTCTTCTTTGCCGTTGACGTCAACAACCGTAATGCCAGTGACCCGTTCTCCATCACGATGTATCGTTTTCACCCAATGCTCCAGGTGCACCGGGTGCCCCCTTTCTTCCAGCATGTCGGTGACCCGTTCCCACATCTGGCCAGGTCCAAGCCTGGGATAATAGAATTCTTCGATCAGTGTCGTGATCTGATTTTTGCCGGTCAGAAGCTTGGGGGCGAGCATGGAAAGAGCCGCTTTGCCCAGATTCAGATTCTTGATTCGTTGCGCAGCCCAATCTGCCCCAATTTCAGTGCACTTCATGCCCCACACCTTCTCGGTGTAGGTCTTGAAGAACATCTCGAACAGTCGCTTGCCAAAGCGGTTGGTAACCCACTGTTCAAGGTTTTTCTCTTCACGGGAAGGGAACGCCTGGGCTTTAACGTAACTGAGGCCAACCAGGACGGACTCAAAGAAACCCACGTTAAGCAGTGCGTTCATGGGCTTTAACGGGTAATCGAAAAACTTGCCCTGGTAATAGATCCGGGACAAGCGTGGTCGAACCAGAAATTCTTCAGAAAGAATATCCATCCACCAGTTATGAACCCTGTCTACCTTGGTAAAAAAACGGTGGCCCCCAATGTCGAAGCGATAGCCCTTGTAATCAACCGTCCTTGATATCCCGCCGACCTGCCGGTCCATCTCGAAGACAATTGGCTCGACTCCTGCCCTGGATAACTCCAGAGCGGCGGTAAGGCCCGCAGGCCCACCACCGATGATTGCACAGCGAACTTTGCTACCTGTTGAGCTCATTTTTTAATCTTCCCGGATTATATTGCTTCTCTGCACTACCGTGGTGGTTACGTCAGGGCTTAACCGCTGAAATAATGGCCGCCCCTGACTGGTAAACCAGCCTCCCCTTCCTTGCCAAAACAGCTTCACAAGTCGATATAAATTCTTTTTTCAACGCATCTATCGCTGGTTCCTCCGCCTGCCCTATTCGTTTACGGGCAAGGCTGGAAAAAGTCATTTGTAACTCCCAGAACGCCTCGGGCGAGTGGAAAGCGGAGTATTGTCCTCGCCAAATGCTGTTGATGTCGGTAAACCCTGCATCCCTCAGCAGGTCTCTGACGGAGCCGGTAAATCCGTGGCGGTGCCCGGTCCACTCTGCCGTCTCGCTATTTGCGTTCTCAGGAATATGCTTGTTGACCAACTCATCCAGGAATTGGCAGGCAGCCAGCTCCCGCCCTGTAAATCGCCTGATAACGCTTCCGATTTTTCGGACCACGGCAACCATGCCATCTTTGGACAACAACTCAGGGCGGCTGCCAACCGCGATTACCGCTTTGCCTCCAGGTTTGAGGACACGGTGCATCTCGGCAACCGCCTTTTCGGGATTGGGAAAGTGACGCAGAGCGTAAAGGGAAAGAACACTGTCGAACGAGTTGGCATCAAACTCAAGCGCCTCGGCATCCATTTTCAGGAATTCCGCCTTTGCGGCCAGCCCCTCCTTATCTGCCTTTTCGTTTGCCGTGGCCAGCATGCCATCGGAAAGATCAATACCGACAACCTGGCCCTCGTCACCAAGCTTGCGGGCAACTTCCAGCGCTACGACCCCAGTACCAGTGCCAATATCCAGCACTCGCTGGTTGGCCTTTACGCCAGCCATAGACATCATAGGGACAGGTAAATGACGAGTGACCTGCTCCGTATATTTGTCAAACAGGTCTACCACTTCATTATAGCTGTCGGCGTCGTCAAGCTTGAACAGCTTGTCGTGCGACCAGGTTACGGCCTGGTAGGAGTCGGTCATCGCAGGTCATCCATGTCGAAGTGTTAACTATTGGGGCCGAAACCACCATGCAGCCAGCGCACGCGCGCTAGCAGTGGGAGTAAACCCCACCTACCGCTTTATCGTACGTATTCCTACTTAGAAATACACGTTATTTTGATGAAATTGGCCTCACGATTCAATGGAGCCCAACTGACATACCGCAAAGCCCCAGAAATTCCCCACCAGTTGCCCAAACACGCCTGCCCAGATGAAATCACCTTACTCAAGCTGCTATGCATCGGTATACTGCCAAAGCCTGGCCACTTGACTCACCCGATCCAGAACCGGATTCTGGAAAAGGTCTGCACGAGCCTATGATGGCGAGCAGACTGGTTTTCCGTCGATTTCACCAACCTTGATACAGGCCGGTTCCGAATGTCCAGGGTCCTCATCTCCGTGGGAGTCATACAGGTTTTTATTATTCTGACGGGGATGATCCGGGCCAAAATCCTGTCCATGGTGCTTGGCCCCGCAGGTTTCGGGATCATTGCGACGATTGACCAGGTCGTGCTTACCATCGTGCAAGTGGCCGGATTCAGCATCCCCTTCTTTTCTATGAAATTCATGTCCCGAGCACATAGCGACGGACATGAACGTTTTCAGACCGTCTACTCCAGCTTTCTGTCCGGCCTGCTGTTGCTTTCCCTGGTGACTACCTCCCTGGTTATCGGCATCACTTACTGGCATCCCGCGATATTCGGTGTCGAGCTGGCCTCATACAAACTGTTCGTTATCATTGCGCTTCTCCATGTTCCGGCGATGATGTTGGGCGTATTTTTTGTTCACACTCTGGCAGCGGCCCAGATGACGTCTGCCAGTGCAGGTCTTAATCTTGTGGTCACTTTTTGTTTCGCATTCTCTGCCTGCATTGCCGCCGGGCTTTTCGGCATGGAAGCTATCTATGCATTCGTAGCGACTACTGGCGTAATCACCACTACTGGATCAATTTGGTTTATCAGAAAGAAGCTGTCTCTGCATGTGAAAGATCCAACTGCCGGAATTCTAAAGGAGCTACGACGAAGTCCGGAGATTATTTCCGTTTCGCTCTATGGCCATATGGCCTTATCAGCCTACTCAATCACAATGCTAATCGCTCGTCATGAGGTTTTTTCGACCATGGGCGAGGCACAGGCCGGACTGCTGCAGTCCCTATTCGGAATCGTTCTGGCATTAGGGGCGATATCAGGCCCGCTCAATTTTCTTTATTTGACGCCAATACTGAACCGGAACATACCGAACGAAGAGAAATTCAGAAAAGCTCACGAATTTCAGGAGTTGATGATTCCTGTTACGTTCATACTCTCCCTTCCGTTTATTCTCTTTCCCAATCTAGCCCTCACGATTCTTTACTCCGCTGATTTCAAACCCGCATCCGAAAGCCTCTATCTGTTTGTCCTCTGGCAAAGCATGCTCCTCATAGCAAACGTCTACAGACAGCTCCTGTTGGGACTCGATGATGTGAGGTTTTTCTCAATCAGTACACTGTCCTCCTACGCTATCGCCATATTTTCTATCCCTTACCTCGTTGGGATGTTCGGTCTTCTAGGTGTCGCCCTCTCGCTGTCGCTGAGCGTTGCCCTTAACTTAGCGATAATCTCCTTCAGGCTTTCAACGCGCTTTCGCTCAAGTATTCCAACAGGCATTTGGCTCAGGGTAATTTTCTGCCTCGGAGGTACCATAGTCACCGGTGTGATCTTTTCTTATCTTGAAGAGCTTTCGATTACGGGCTTTTTTGCGAGAGTGCTATATATGTCACTGCTCGCCCCGCTTCTCTGGAAATCACTCCCTAGCGAACAAAAAAAGATGTTGATCGATGCAATTACACGAATAAGATCATAAACATACCATTGCATTGAATGGGCAATGAGAAATCGCTCGCAGGGCTGAGTGCAGAACACTGAGGGGTCTTGGTGCGTGACATAATTGCAGAATCGAAATATATTGAAATCTTAGAGAATATCTCAATGGAAGACAGGGAATAGCCGCCATGCCTGATGCAACAGCCACACCCTGGTGCTGTCCCGCCTGCCGGAGCGCATTAGAGCCTATCGATGGAAACCTGAATTGTCAGATCTGCCCGCAGCAATACCCGGTGATCCATGACATTCCGGATTTGCGTGTAACAATGGATTGCTGGATAGATCTGGATGAAGACCGGGAAAGAGCTCTTCAGGCGGCTGACCGGATCGAACGAGAAGGACTCGATGCCGCCATTCTTCATATCTTCCGTCAAAGTCGGGGAATGGGTGAAAAGAAGGCAAATTACCGCCGACGCCAGGTCCTCGCCGGTGTTGAGAAGTGCCAATCCCAGTGTTCGGACTGGCTAAAGCCCGCCGTCGAAACCAATGGCATTATTTTGGAAATCGGGTGTGGGCCCGGCCAACTGCTGGCTGCGGCCGCGACCCGAGGCTGTGATGTGATGGGAGTGGATGTGTCATTGGAGTGGCTGGTAATTGCCCGTCACCTAATAGAGCGCTACGGCGGCAAGCCTGAACTGGCTGCAGGTTTTGCGGAGCAACTACCACTCGCAGACAACTCAGTCGCAGCCATTGTTTCCCTTGATGTCATTGAACATGTTGGTGACCAGGATGCGTATGTGAGCGATCTCAGGCGTGTGCTGAAGCCGGGCGGATTTTTTGGGCTGTCGACACCAAATCGTTTCAGTCTCTCGCCCGAGCCGCATGTCAATGTCTGGGGGGTTGGCTATTTGCCCCGGTCGCTCCAGGCCCGATACGTAAAACTTGTCAAAAACCAGCCCTATACATTTACCCGCCTACTGAGTGTTCGGGAAACGAAGAAGCTGTTCTCCGGATCTAGAGGGTTCGAGGCCGAAGTCGTTTTCCCGACCATTCCGGAACAAGAGCTCTCGGGCTTCAAATCCGCCAAAAAGAGGCTCGCACTTATATACAACTGGATGGTTGGAATACCGCTGGTAAAACTCTTTCTGCCTTTTTTCGGTGCCTATTATCGTGTGTCGGGAAATATCAAAAATTGACACTCAACTGACGATCGCCTGCATTTCTGTTGTCGGGGGAGCCGCTTTGCAGCATTGTGTACGCTCGATAGCCACTACCGGCCTGCCGGGATTGATTGTCGCGGATTCCGAAGCCATTACGCCGGAAATCAGAGACATCATCGAGAGCAGTGCCTTCGAATTCATAGATGGCAGCGGATGCAGTGTGCCGATGAAACGTGCGCTGGCTGTCAAGCATTCTACATCCGAATGGATAGCGCTAGTTGAGGATACCTGTACGCTTGACGATACCTGGCTTTCCGGCTGTGAAGCTGTCCTGGCTTTGAACGGTGCCAGCGGTGCATCAGGCCCTGTCAATCTGGGCAGCCACCTGGACAGACGGGCTCGCGCCCTGTATTGCTCGGATTACGGGCCCTTCTTCCCGTCCAATCGCGAGGCCTCCCCAAATGACGATTACGCAAGCGTGGTATCGGTAGACACCCTGCCAGGAGTAAATCTGCTCTACCACCGTGGCACGTTAATTGGGTACATGAATGATGAGGGGTTGATCGAATCCGAAGTCAATCGCCGAATGCGGGAAAACGGACATACCCTTTATATCCATAAAGACCTCAGTGTAACACTGCGATATGCAGATACAGCCGGAGCATCTTTCAGGTCACGCTTCAACCACGGGCGGCTCTACGGCGGCCTGCAATCACGCAACCTCAGCGTCACCGCGCGGCTGGGGCGGGGCCTGGCCTGCTTGCTGTTACCCGTTGTCTTGTCCCTCCGTTCGCTGCGGGCGCTGGCAGGCACCCGTGAACATATCGCCAGCACAGCTCCGTGGATCCTGATGTTCGAAACCGTCTGGAGCTGCGGCGAGTGCACCGGCTATATTCTAGGCAGTGGTGACAGCCTGGCGGACTGGAAATAATGTTATTGATCGATAAGATACGGACATCGCGACCAGTTAATGCGATCGCCACATGGATAGATCAGCCCGTAGCGGTTCCCCTGGCTATTCTGGCCCTGACAGTTTTTTACCTTCTAACCCTGGTGCAAGGACAGAACTGGAGCGGCGATTTCAGCCTCTATATCCTTCATGCCCAAAACCTGGTGGAGGGCAGACACTATCTCGATACCGGCTACCTGTTGAATCCGGTTTCACAGTTTGTTGGACCTTACGGTTATCCCCCCGTTTTCCCGTTACTACTCGCCCCGGTATATGCCTTTTTCGGCTTTGATCTGGAAGCCATGAAGTGGGTTGGGGTTCTCTCATTTAGTGTCTCATTATGGCTCGCGGCCAGGATATTCGAGCTCCGTCTCCGGCGACACTTTGTTTTCTTCCTTGTACTCGTTGTCGGCCTTAACCCGCTGCTTTGGGAGTTTACCAACCTTATTCGGGCAGATTTCACCTTCATGGTGTTCTGTTATCTGTCGCTTTTCCTGATGCTGCATTTCCACTCTGCGGACCAAAACAGGGCCCGGGCAGCCAGCAGGCAACTATCGGTAAGCTTCCTGATTGGCCTGTCCATGTATCTGGCCTATGGCACCCGTGAAATCGGCATTGTTCTGCCACTCACCCTACTGACCTACGACATTGTGTGCCGGCGCCGGATTTCGTTCATAAGCATCGGCGCGCTGGGCATCTTCGCTCTGCTTGCCTGGTTGCAAAACCTCTGGTTTTCAGCCTCATTTATCCCCGAGTATTTTCATGAGAACCTGAGCCACCTGACTGAGAGCCAGTCCTCGTCTGCCGACCTGAACCACCTGAACTTCGTGGACCTCAACCCGCGAAATATTCTGGATCGGATTATCGGTTATCGATGGGCCTTACAGGGCTTCTGGCCGACCTCCCCGAGTGCCCTCATCAACACACTGAATGAACTTCTGTTCAATGTATTCAGCCTGCTTGCGGTTGGTGGCTATCTTATGTCGCTGATCCGCAGGATAACTGTCGCGGAAATCTTTCTTGCCGGTTATATCGCGGTGCTGTTGCTCTTCGGCGCGCCTCCTACTGTGCGCTACCTGATCCCTATCCTTCCGTTTTTCCTGTATTACGGATTTCTTTTTTGCCAGGAGATGATTTTCCCTCGCCTGCCGAGGCTGAAATACCTGCTGGCTTGCGGGTATGCGCTGCTTCTGGTGGTTATCAGCGTACCGATCATGACCACCATGAAATATCCACAGTTAGAACAAGGGATTACTCATTCCGGTGCACAAGCCATGTTCCGGTTTGTCAGAGAAGAAACCGCACCAGACGACATCATTGTTTTTATCAAACCCAGGATTATGGCATTGATGGCTGGCCGCGACAGCGCAACGTGGCCATCCAGGGCGTACAGTGGCCCTGTGGCCACGAACCATTTTTTTGAAGCGGTGAGAGCCGACTACTACGTCGACATGAACCTTGCTACCTGGATGCTTCCACTTACTGATTCGGAGCCACCAAGTGACTGTTTCAAATCAACCTTCAAAAACGAATACTTCGTTATTTACCGCTACGACAAACAATTCTGTCCGCAGCCGGAGTGAATAATCTGCCTCAGTCAGTTGCCTTAACCCATCCGTTGCGCCAGACGCGAGGATAATTGTGCGAATCTGCATGGTGACCACCTTCTATCCGCCCTACAACTTTGGTGGGGACGGCATCTTCGTCCGTGAACTGGCCCTTGCCCTGGCCAGACTTGGACACTATGTGCGTGTTATTCACTGTGAGGATGCATACCGGCTCGGTGCGAATCCGAGTGATCCGGGGCTTCCCCGGCGATACAACGATCAGGGCGTCGAAGTATGCCGGCTAAAAAGTCCCCTGGGATCGTTGTCGCCGTTGCTGACCCAGCAACTCGGGCATCCCGCCTTGAAAACCAGCGCCCTTGTGGAGCTTCTCAAGGACGATTTTGATGTCATCAATTATCACAATATTTCGTTGATTGGGGGCCCTGCCGTGCTCTCCCTCGGTAAGGCCGCGTTAAAGCTCTATACCCTGCATGAGCACTGGCTTGTGTGTGCGACCCACATATTCTGGAAGAATGGCGCCAAACGATGCGACACCCGCCAGTGTCTGCGATGCTCCCTACGCTCGGGGATACCGCCCCAGATCTGGCGATACACAGGCCTGACGCAGCGCCATCTCGAAAAGATCGATTGCCTGATAACGCCCAGTCGGTTTACGGCGGACCAGCACCAGCAGTTTTTTCCCGATGTGCCGACCCGGAGAATCCCACTTTATTCACGTCTGGAACCCTCTGAGGAAATGATTGGTACATGGAACCATCAGGAAACTCCCTGCTTCGTCTACAGCGGCCGGATCACTGCCTCCAAGGGCGTAGAATCCATACTTGAAACATTCACGGCCCTGGGCGATTACGAGTTGGTGCTTGCGGGTGAAGGTGATGCCCTGCCGCGACTAAAAGAACGTTTCGCTCATTATCCCAATATACGCTTTGTCGGCCGGCTTGATGAAACCTCTCTTGTTCAGCTCTATAGCAGTGCCACGGCACTCCTCTTCCCGTCTATTGCGCCCGAAACATTTGGCTTGACGGCGGTTGAAGCCATGGCCTGTGGCACGCCGGCCATTGTCCGTGATGCCGGAGGCTGCGCGGAAATCATCGAAACCACCAACGCTGGTTTTGTGTATCGGCAGTCCAGTGAGCTTCCTGCTCTATTGCACCGGATTGTCCGTGAGCCGGGTTTGCGTCAACGGTTATCAGAGCTGGCACTGAGCGGAACCCGGAAATTCTACACTCGCCAGCGATATATGGATGATTATCTGGCCTTGATAGATGAATTGCACGGATGCCGGCAGGCAACAGGCGACCGACACCTGACGACACCTGAGGGCCAGAACCAATGAAGGGCCGCCCAAGTGCATCCGATCCCTTGCTGATGATTGCCATCGCGTCCAGTCCACAGGCGGATCATGTCAGCCTTCGTGAAAGCCTGGCGAACGCCGGGTTGCTGAATCAGCCCGATATCAAAGTATGCATTGCAGTGTCAGACGAGCAATCTACGCCGTTCGCTGAAGACAAAGTGTCATGCTTCCGGTTTTCCGGCCACACGCCTTTCTTTGACCAGTACGCAGCCATCATCCAACAGACCGGAAGCCGCTACATTGCGCTGCTGGACGCGACCTGCCCTCCGGCAGACGGATGGCTTCGCGCAGCGCGCCAGATGATGCAGGACGAGACGCCCGTGTTCTATGGCCCGGTCAACAGTGGCTGGCCTGAAAAGGACTCCCGCAACACCGGCTACCTGATCGAATATGCCCAATTCAGAAGGCCCGTCGACCCGGAATTACCGGAATACCCGGGCAACAATATTGTCTTTCAGCGTGAGTTGCTTGAGGCAGTCTCTCTTGTAGGCGCAGGATTTCAGAAGACCTTTTTCCTCCGCCAGGTCAAGGAAAAGCTTGGCATTACCCCAAGCGCATGTAACGGAATGATTGTCACCTATCGCAAGCAATACGACTGGAATTATTACCTTCGCCGGCGCTATTGCCATGGCCGCCTTTATGGAGCAAGTCACGCGGAAGTATTGGGATCTCGCCGATATCTCTATGCGGCGGGAATACTCATACTCCCTATGCTCAGATATAGTCGTATACTGCTGGCTGCAAAGCGTGCGCCAGCGCTCTACCGTTCGGTGCTGCGTTTTTCAATGTCCATACTGGTTTCCGAGTGCGCCTGGTCTTTGGGAGAGTGCTCAGGTTACATCGCTGGCCCCCCGGAAGACGGCCTATTTCTGGATTAGAGACAACAAGGAGAAGTTTCACAGTGACTCAACTGCACAATGAAAAGGACAACCAGGTTACTTATTCGGTGGTGATTGGCCGGGTGAGCACGGAAGACGACGACCGAATTCTGGAAACTTTGGAGTCACTCGGCAACCAGGAAGAAGACCACTCAGTGGAGGTGCTGCTCGCCGACCGTATCAACGATCATGTCTCACAGCGCATCAAAAATGATTTTCCCGGCACCAGAATCATCGAATGCTCGCCCAATACCGATCTGCCCACCATGCGCACGATGGCCACAAAGCAGGCATCGGGTGAGTTTGTGCTGGTGACAGAGGACCACTGCGTGCCTCCCCGCGATTGGTTAAAGCAGTTTACCCGGGCATTTGCCGAACACCCCGAGGCTTCTGCGATTGGCGGCAGCGTAGTGAATGGCGTGACGGATACAGGCCTGGACTGGGCTACCTTCCTGTGTGAATACGCGCCTATGTCCCCGCCAATTGAAAGCGGCCCCACTCCCAACCTGGCAGGCATGAACGTCGCTTACCGGAGAGAGATTTTCAAGAATGTTGACGAGCAGGTACTGACCTCAGGCTTCTGGGAGACCACGTTACACCCGTTGTTGCACAAACAGGGCCATACTCTTATTGCAGACGACAACGTGCGAATTTTTCACTGCAAAAAGTTCAGTCTGGGCCTGTTTCTGAGGCAGCGATTCGTCTATTCAAGATACTATGCGGGCATCCGTTTTACGCCTCAGCAGAGAGCGAAACGGTTGATGTACGCAATGGCATCCGTCGCGCTGCCACCACTGTTAACCTTCCGGTTTTTTCAGAATGCACGCCATAAGGCCAGTGTACGCTCTCACCTCGCCAAAGCCGCACCCTATCTGGTGTTGTTTTATCTGGTCTGGGGTATCGGAGAAGCCTGGGGTTATCTATTCGGACCACGGGATGCACTGCAGGAAATCGAATAGCAGCCCGGGAGGGCTTACCGGGGCCGCACTCAACTGCCTTTGCTTTACATTACAGGGTCGGATTCTCGGTTAAAAGCTCATCAAAGTAAGCGATGGTCTTGATCAACCCTTCTTTTAATTCAATGGTTGGCTGCCAGCCCAACTCGGCTTTCGCTTTGGAGATATCCGGGCAGCGTTGCTTGGGATCGTCTTGAGGGAGTGGCTGATATTCTATTTGAGATTTCGAGCCAATTAGCTCAATGACCTGCTCAGCCAGCTGTTTGATTGTAAATTCATTCGGGTTACCCAGATTCGTCGGACCAATGATGTTGTCCGGCGTGCGCATCATCCTGACGAAACCGTCGATCAAATCATCACAATAACAAAATGATCGAGTTTGGCTGCCATCGCCGTAGATGCTGATCGCCTCATTTCTCAACGCCTGCATAATGAAGTTGGAGACCACTCGCCCATCATGGGGATGCATGCGAGGACCGTAGGTATTAAATATGCGAACGATCTTGATGCCCAACTGATGTTGTTTCCGGTAATCCATGAATAGCGTTTCAGCACAACGCTTACCCTCGTCATAGCATGACCGCGGACCGATTGGATTTACATTGCCCCAGTAGTCCTCTGTTTGCGGGTGCACCGTGGGGTCGCCATAGACCTCACTGGTAGACGCTTGCAAAATTTTGGCACCAATACGCTTGGCCAGGCCGAGCATATTGGTACTGCCGTTCACATTGACCTTGGTGGTCTGCGTCGGATGCCTCTGATAGTGCACCGGACTGGCAGGGCACGCGAGGTTATAGATCTCATCGGCCTCCAGGTACAAGGAGAAGCAGATGTCATGACGGACAACCTCAAAATAGGGGTTATCCAACAAATGGACAATATTTCGCTTCTGTCCCGTGAAAAAGTTGTCGACGCATATGACTTCATTGCCTTCTTTAAGCAGACGCTCACAAAGATGACTGCCTAGAAACCCTGCTCCACCCGTTACGATGACCCTGTTCTTCATATTCCCTGCCTGCTCGTCTGATCCCTGTTACGCAGCAGAACTCCGCTGCCATGTCCGATTCTCGCCTAGCCACGGCGATTCAGGATTTTAACCTGATGGTCCCTGTCACTATCATAGACTGCATTGGGTATAGTGATACTGCGAAGACCATCCTGCGCAGTGGCAATCGCACCTGCTGCTCCCCCATTTGCCAGGCTGACGAAGTCATGGAACTCCTCCACAAACGTCTGCACAACCGTTGACTGCCAGCCCTTGAACTTTTCCCGGAAAATGGCGGGTATGTAGAAGTTCTGCTTCTTACGGGGCTGGCCTCCGGGCTTATCCATCGTGATGATGGTCGAACTCATGGGCGCGTAATAGGCTCGAGCCATGCCCAGATCGCCGTAGGCCTCTACGTAGAAGTGGTACCCTTTCCATTCAGTCCAACTGCTGTGGAGGCTTCCAATAATGCCGGACTGGCTGCGCAGCTGGACGAAGGCGTTGTCCTCGGTGCGGTCAAGTTTCCAGGTTTCTGTACTGATCATACCGGATACGTCATCAATTCTGTCGTCCATCAGGTAACAGATCAGGTCCAGGGTATGGATGCCGTTATCCATCAGGGTGCCACCACCCATCTTGTCCTTGTCATACATCCAGGGAGATTTGAATTCCGAGAGGCCAGTATGGCCTGCATAACCTTTCACATAGCGTAACTGGCCCAGAACTCCGCTTTGGATGGCCGACTTCACTTCCTTGATGGCCGCGAAATACCGATGGTTAAATCCAACCGTCAGGATCTTCCCACAACGCTCGGCCGTTTCAACCATCTGCTCACACTCCGCGAGCGAGCTGGCCATTGGTTTTTCCACGATGACATGTTTGCCGTTCTCGAGCGCCGTCAGTGCAAGGTCTTTGTGAAAGTGGGTCGGTGTCGAAATGATAACCGCGTCGCAGGCGTCTGATTGGAGGAGCTGCTCAGCATCTTTAAACACAGTGACATGCCCGGGCAGCCTGGCCAGCAAGGCTGAATCAAGGTCGAATGCCGCTGTCAGTTTGCACTCAGTGGATACTTCAAGCGCCTGTTTGCGCACATCTCCAATACCGCCCAGCCCTATAAGTCCAAAGCGCATCATGTCTGATCAACTCCCTTTGATTCCATTGAGTATGGTGATTTCCACAAAATCATCTCGAACGCCGGCCCGACCCAAATCAGGATCTGCCGTATCAGTGGCAGACGGGCGAGCAAGATGTAGGTCCTAATCAGCAGCCGGTCGGATGCCGGGTAACTTTCTTCATCATCCATGACTATCATTCGCGGCGATAGCATGTGGGCGTTCAGCCCGATTTTCTTAGCATATCGGATGATGCGCCCCGGTGATATCAGGTTGATAAAGCGCAATGAGTCGACACCTCTCAAATACGTAACGAGCCGGCGGCGCAGGCTTTCGGGAAAATAACCGATTGCCCACAGCCTGGTGCTGGGATGGGGGCCAAGGCAGAATTTATTGCTGCCAGCAAGCCATAGCTTACCCTCTGTTTTCAGAAGCCGCCCCAGCACGATCAATGTCCTGTCTACCGAATAGACGTTTTCCAGAAGATCAGTTGCGACGATTTTTGAGAAATACCGGTCCGGAAATGGCGAAGCCTCGACGTCTGCACACACCAGAGTGGCCGTTACCCCCTGCTCCCTCAACCGCTGTTGACAAATGATCAGCCAACGCAACGCTATATCCATTCCGTAGATGTGAGAGCATTTTTCAGCGGCTGCAATCAGAGCACCGCCGGTACCACAGCCTACGTCCAGTATTACATCGTCGGCAGCGATGCCCAACCGTTCCAGACTGCGCCGGGCCTGACCTGGGCCATTGTAATGATAGGCTTTGTAGCGGGCCGCAAGGACTGGCGGAACATCGTCGGTGATCTCGTAGTAGTAATCCAGCATGGTGGAAAAGTTCTGCTCGGTTTCCGTCGCCAGACGTATCGCTTTAGCGCGTTCCTCTTCAAGACTGAGATACCGATCGGATCTGAGGCGAAAATCAGCAATCCCGAAAATAATCGGGTACTCTTTCGCGCAACCAGCGCATGTATAGCTATCTGGCTGCTTTGAAACGCTATGTCTGCATTGAGGACACAGGAATAGGCCATCGTCCCCGGAATTCGGTCCATGGTGTTCTGAAATCACAATCCATCTCCGGGAATATAATCCACTGGCTGCTAGGCCCAGTGCTCCGCAAAAGGAACTGGCTCGCCCTCCTCGCTGGAGGTATACGCCGCCAGCATCAGCGCCAACGTCTTGATATTATCCTGGGCACTACAGGCCGGAACCGTGCCATTGTCTATCGCGTCGATAAGGTTTTTCAGGAGCTTGCTGGTGGCATTGGCAAAGATATCGAGCGGGTCACTGGCAATTTTCCTGGCCTTCTCGCCATTGTATTGAAGCGCCCTACCGCCCAATGAAATATCAAAGTCCACAAAGGGTTTTCGATCACCCCCGCGAATTCCGGCAGTAAACTGAACATTGCCACCAAACTCTGTTTCGATTGAGGCCTTGGTGCCATCCAGTCGCAAATCCAGGTACCGGTGCCTGCCTCTGGTTAGCCGATCCAGCGTGATCTGCGCGGAACGCCCTCCCGGGAACTCCAGCTGGATCAGGTTCAGATAATCCGGCCCCGTCGGATTGGAAGGTTTGGGCATCCTCGCGTCTATGCTGACTGGCTCCTCACCAAAGAAATAGCGGCACAGGTCCAGTACGTGGATACCAAATTCCTTGCAGGTGCGCTGAGGGTCATTTCCGCGCCATCCTGCCTCTGTTTTTTCATTCACGTAAAAATTCTGCTGGGCGTTGATAAACAGCAAATCGCCAAATTCCGGGCTGCCAATTTTCTCTTTTGCTGCTTCGTATATATTCATGAAGCGAAATTCGTTGTTAACCACGATCCAGCGCTTCTGTTTTTCGGACAGATCGATTAACTGGCGGGCCTCATCCAACGTTGTCGTAAACGGTTTCTCACAAAAAATATGGCAACCGTGCAGTAGCCCCTGCTCTGCCAGATCAAAATGAAACTGGGTGGGGCTGGCGATGGCCAGAATGTCAGGTTTGGTCTGATCCAGCAGGCTTTTGACATCCGGGAAGACCGGGAACGAAAACTCGCCTGCATTTGATGAAGGTTCTACGGCTGGGTCGTGGCCGCCAACAAGTTCAAGGTTGGCCATTTTTTTATAGGCCGGTAAATGGATGCTTTTCGCCGCTGCACCTAATCCCACCAGTGCGATTTTTTTAAGATTCGAGGTCATGTATCTGATCCACTGCAGTTGGCGACATTGGAACGAACAGGAAGATAGTACCTGAAACACGGAGCTTTGGGCAGGTTGCCGCCAGAGCGCGCTCTGGGAAAAAAGCCAGAACACAGGTGCTTGAATAGCCGCGAGTCTTTGGGTATCTATGCTGTACGGAATACGTTTAGCGTCTATAGATGTAAAAAATACCGACACAGGATTGGGACCGACAAACCAGAGTTTTTCGTGCATGATCGGAACCTAACCTCGGTGCGCTACCTCCCGGAACAATGTGGGCAACAATGTGAGCAACGGAGTATGCAAACAGAAGCACAACTGACGGTGGCCATCGTGGGCGCTGGCCTCATGGGCCATTGGCATGCGCATGCAGCTCGTAAAAACGATGCCATCATCACCGCAGTCATCGATCCAAATGCCGAAGCTGCGAACGCGCTTGTTGGCCGCTACGGCGGTCGCGCCTTTGCTGATTTCGAACGAGCATTGGCGCAGGCCCACTTCGACGTGGTGCATATCTGCACACCGCTCAAAACCCACGTGTCACTTGCCAGACAAGCGCTGATGGCCGAGAAACACGTCATTGTAGAAAAGCCAGTGGCGCCTTCGCGCACTGAGGTATCTGATTTACAGGATCTGGCCGCAAGCAAGAATCTTTTGCTATGCCCCGTGCATCAATTTGCTTTTCAGCAGGGCGTAGCTTCAGTTCGGGATGAGCTGGCCCGCCGAACCAGCGGTCCATTAGCGGTGAGTTTTGATTTCGCCTCTGCTGGAGGCACGGGACACCAGACGCATGAGCTTGACCAGATTCTGGTAGAGATTCTGCCTCATCCCTTGTCTATTCTTTCTGAAGTCTGGCCAGAGGCGCCGCTGGAGCGGGAATCCTGGTTCGTAGACAATCCCCAGCCTGGGGAGCTTTTTACCTACAGCCAGCATCAAGGATTTCCAGTCGCGATCAAACTAAGCCTCAATGCCCGGCCAACCCACTGTTCAATGACCATTTACCACGAACAGGGCGCAATTCATCTCAATCTGTTTCATGGTTTCGCCGTTTTCGAGTCGCCGACCGTGTCCCGGTTTCGAAAAATCGTCTCACCCTTCGCACTGTCTCTGAATACACTCATGGCGGCAAGCGGCAACCTTTTAAGACGCGCTCTCAACCGCGAACCTGCCTATCCGGGCCTGCGAACTTTGATTTATCGGTGTTATCAGGCCGTCAAACAATCGACGCCAGGACCGATTTCGCGTGAAAACACGCTTGCAGTCGCTACTATTACCGAATTGGTCAAAGGTAAGCTGTCAGCTGCCGCAACGACACAAATGGAGCATTGGCGTCAATGAATATAGGGATAGATGCAACCTGCTGGTGGAACCAGAGGGGCTTTGGCCGAATGGCCCGCGAGCTTTTGTCAGCGATGTTCGCCCTGGATTCCGAGCACATGTTTTATTTATTCATTGATCAGGCGCCGACTGAGTCAATGAACCTTCCGAACGTGGAAATTATTCAGGTATTCCCAGACCGCCCAGCCACCGCAGCCGCGATCGCCAATTCCAGTCGTTCATTGAAGGATATGGTGCAGCTTTACAAAGCGGTGTCGGGCTCACCCATCGACCTGATGTTTTTCCCGGCCGTTTATTCGTGGTTTCCGATACCGAAGAAGATACCCGCGGTCGTGACGCTGCACGATGCCATTGCCGAGCACTTCCCAGAGATGATATTTCCTGACTGGAAAGGCCGGTTGTTCTGGACATTAAAGGTGAAATTGGCACTGTGGCAATGCAAACGGGTAATGACTGTGTCAAACGCCGCCAAAGCAGAGATCAAACAGTATCTGGGGGTAAACGGTGATTTGATTGATGTCATCAGCGAAGCCCCCAACGAACTGTTTTGCCAGTCCGACAACGCCGCGGCCGGCCAGGAACTCAGGCAACGTATTGGGATACCACCGGAGGGCCGGCTAATCGTTTACGTTGGGGGGCTGGCGCCCCATAAAAACCTGCATGGTTTTCTGGAAGGGTTTGCGCGGGCCAGGGCCAAGCAGCGAATAGATGATGTTCATGTGGTGTTGGTAGGCGACTATGATGGAGCCGGATTTCACTCCAATTCTGGTGATCTGCAACAATTTGCCAATGATGAACGAATAAAGGGGCTCGTCCATTTCACCGGCTTCATCTCAGATGAGGACTTGCTCATTCTCTACAATGACGCCATGGCGGCCGCCATGCCCTCGTTTTCCGAGGGGTTCGGCCTACCCGCAGTCGAGGCCATGGCTTGTGGAACGCCCATCCTCTCCAGCGACCAGGGCTCACTGCCCGAGGTGGTCGGAGAAGCCGGCGTATTCTTCGACCCTTATGATGTGGACTCAATCAGCGAAGCGATATTGAAAATGTCGACCGATCGCGAACTCAGGCATAAGCTGTCGGCCATCGCCATTGCACGGGCGCAGAGCTTCACCTGGGAGCGAGCTGCCAAGCTTGCACTCGGCTATCTGGAGGCGGCAGCACAGGGAGTTAAGGTACGCCATGGATAATCATGCAGACACTCAGCCGTCCGAGCATCACTACGACCTGACCGTGATCATTGCGGAAGAAATGGCTTCAGCCAATCTTGGCCTTATTTTCAGTACCTTGCGGCCATCAGACTACCCTGCGGTCGAGTTTCTTGTTTGCAGCGGAAGCGACCGCACACTGCTTGCTGACGTTCCGGAAAAACCCAATGTCCGTATCGTTACCGCACAATCTGATAACAGAATTCCTTTGCTGTGGGCGGACGGAATTCGGGCGGCCACAGCGCATAAAATTGCGTTGACCACGGCCCATTGCGTTCCCACGAACGATTGGCTTGACCGCTTACTGGCATACCCGATGGATGGAAACCAGGTTGCCGTTGGGGGCGCGATTGAAAATGCTGAAAACGATACCAGAATCGGCGGTGTCATCTACCTGTTAAGGTATGTTCGCTACACCGGTGCCCGACCAAGCGGGCCGGCTCGGGATTTGGCTGCAGACAATGCGCTGTATCGCAAAGCAGACATACTGGCCCATGAAGATTTACTCAAGATTGGCTTCTGGGAACCTTCCTTTCATGAGCGTTTCCTGGCCGAGGGCAAATCCCTGGAATTTGATAACCAATTGGTTGTCGTGCATCACAACTGTTACACCGCAAAACAGTTTGTTCGCCAACGGTACAGCCACGGAATCGAATTTGGTGCAGCGCGGGCAAGAACCATGACTGGTCCCAGACGATTGATGATGATCGCCCTGGCGCCACTTATCCCGGTGGTGTTTACGCGAAAGATCATGGCCTCCGCTCGTCAGGATAACCGGTTTAACCTGGGCCTGAACCGGGAGATGGGCTGGCTGCTGGTGTTCGTATTGGCCTGGTCGGCGGGTGAAGCCGTTGGCTATATTAGAAAGTGATGCTGGACGTGTGCAAAAAGGGAATTTTCAAAAAGGAATCGTCAGAATGACTAACCAGGAACGTGCAACAGAGAACAAAATGCCGCTTACGATTAGTGTCATTATGCCCGTCTATAACGGCATTGAGTTTATCAAGCAGAGCCTGCCACCTTTGGTGGCCATGCGCGACCGGGGTGAAGTGCTTGAAGTTCTTGTTGTGGATGACACCTCCAGCGATGACACCCCGGGGGTTGCCCGTAGCCTCGGCGCTACCGTCATGCCCTCTGGCGGACGTCTCGGCCCGGGTGCTGCCCGCAATATCGCGGCGAAAGAGGCTAAAGGCACAATTCTCTGGTTTATAGACGCTGACGTAGTGGTCCATGAAGATGCCGCCAGGGTAATGCTTGAGGGGTTTGATGATCCCGATGTGGTGGGCGTATTTGGTTCTTATGACGACAGGCCGCCGGCACAGAACTTCCTGTCTCAATACAAAAACCTGGTTCACCACTATTACCATCAGCGCGCCAGAAAAGAAGCTTCGACCTTCTGGTCAGGGTGTGGCGCAATTCGAAAAGAAGCGTTTCTTCAACAAGGCGGCTTTGATATTGAAATGTTTAACCGGCCCTCGATTGAAGACATTGAGCTGGGCTATCGACTGATTGAAGCAGGAGGCAAGCTTTTGCTGCTGACTGACCTTCAGTGCACGCACCTCAAGGAATGGCGATTTGTAAATCTGGTTCATACCGAGGTGTTTTGCCGGGCTATACCCTGGGCACGATTGATGCTGCGCCGTGGCGGCCTGGATAATGATCTAAATGTTGGTGTGAGTGAACGGATAAAAGCACTGCTTGCTGGTTTGTTGGTTCTCACTGCACTCCTTGCTCTTGGAGGCGTGATATCATCGGTTTACACCTTGATAGTCGCGCTGGCGGTGATTTACGCCAATTGGGACCTCTTTAAACTGTTCCATAAACGCAAAGGGTTCTGGTTCGCTTTAAGAGGTCTGCTATTTCATCAGATCTATTATCTGTACAGCGCCAGTGCCTTTGCCTGGGCCCTGCTCGAAAACAAACTGGGAAGAAATGTTGCCTGACATCAGGCTACTGCGTGGCTTCCTTTTTAAACGGTACCCATATGAAGGCGATCCTCACTTTCCACAGCATTGACGACCGGGGCACTGTGCTCAGCTTCCCACCGGCAACCTTTGCCAGAATGATCGAAGAGATTCTGGAAGGTGGTGTCAAAATCTGCAGTCTGGACCAATTGCTCTGCCCGGAAACGGATAACGCGCTCACAATTACCTTTGATGACGGTATGCGATCTGTCTATGAGAATGCGCTTCCGATCCTGAAAGACGCGAATGTTCCATCTCACCTGTATCTCACAACGGGTGTTGTCGGCCGCACGAATAATTGGCCGACCCAACCCAGGGGCGCTCCTGCGTTCGATATGATGGATTGGCAGGAACTCAACGCCTGCGTCGAAGCCGGTATGCAGATTGAAAGCCACACGGTAAACCACCCCAACCTATGCAAGATTGAGCAGACGCAGATTGAAGACGAGTGTGAAACCGCTGACCTGAGTATCGAAAAGCAGTTCGGGCGCAGGCCCCGGCATTTTGCCTACCCTTACGGAATTTACGATGCACGAGTTGCTGGCATTGTCGGCCCGAAATATCAAACCTGTGTGACTACTGCACTTTTGCCTGTAGGAAAGAAATCCAAGCCAGCGGAACTACCTCGTCTAGACAGCTACTATCTACAGAACCGGACAAACTATCGCCATTTTTTCTCGCCAGCGGCAGCTAGTTACTTGCACCTGCGTCATGGGTTGAGGGTTGTTCGGCGTATGCTATAGGACGATTCTGACGAGAGGAGTCTGGAGAACCTCTCAGTAACCCTATTGTCGAGAGACAGTCCTAGTTCAGGATAGAGCTCTTTGACGAAAACGATTTGCGCAACATTCAACAGCTTGCTTAGCAGGCAAATAACACTTGCTGGCATGCGACTGGTAGGCGGACAATTAAAACTAAATTGAACCAGATTTCAGCTATTTTGACAGACGGCGGTTTGAACGGCGGTTTTTCGAGCTGAAGATTGATTCAGCGGGAAATCGCGCAGCTCACACCCTCCTAAGTTGTTGGCAGTATTTTGTCCTCAAACTAATTGAAACCAAGTGTAAAGCCAGGACGTGAGTCACAGGTTGCCATGTGCTTCACTGGAATAATAGGGACCAGCGAAATCCGGAGTCCGTCCGCTCAAATATTAAACATTGGAAATTTAGGGAAGAATTTTCAATTTACGTGTGGAGTGGCTATTAGGTCACCCAGCAAAGATCTACAAAACAAGGCCTTAACAAAACAAGTTAAGGCTTGAAAATACGCGGAGTATATAAAATGCCCTTCCTTAATTCGTCCAATCCAAAACTGCAGATGCTTTTATTAGCAGTATCTTCCATTGCGCTACCCTCGGGCTTAGCTGCGGCGCCACAAATCAGTAATGTCGTGCTGAGTGCTACAGGAGATGTCGTCATCGAGGGAACAGGGTTTGGAGGAGGTCCTACCGTTGCCATCCATGATGATTTTTCGACTGCAAGAATAGAGAGTGGCTCAGTAAGCCTTTCCCCCCAAGTTGGCCAATGGCTTATTGGCAACAGTAGTTCACAAAGTATTGTTATCGATCAGAAATATCAGTCTAAAAGTCTGTTTGTCCGGGGTAGCGGAAGCAGCCTTTTCGTATTTGGAATTCCAGACTCAACGGCCCCCCAGGGCTTGAGAACCTTTCAGGAAGTCTACATGAGTTACACAATCCGGGATTTCGGCGATTTCCCCGGCACCGGCGGGACTCCTACAAGCTTTTCCACCCAGTCTGCGACAAAAGATGCTTGGATGATGCTCGGTGACAGAGGAGACAACACCCAGTATGCAGTCAGTCAGGGTGAAGCATCGGGCCACGACCTATATATCCCAGGTTGGACGGGAACAGGCTTTAACATCGCCGGTAATAATACTCGAATGGAGCCTTCATTCTGGCAAGGGCGACTCACCGAAAACTGGGATTTTGGTGGCTGGAACACCAATATGTTTCACGCTGAACTAAATCCCTCGAATCCCTATGGAAAAGCAGAGGGATTTTTTTCCTTTATCAACGAGAACGGATATTACTCGAATGTACGAAACGGCAATTTCATGGAAGATCAACGCGATGAGGGGGTTCCTTATGCCTCTTGGGATCGTATTAAATTCTTCGCTTGGATGAATGAAGGTGACGCAAACGTAAGACGAGTGGTCGATGAGATCTATGTCGCTCTCGGTCGCAATGCCAACGCAAGATTATTAGTGACTGATAATGAAAAACTCGGTAACTCTACCCGTGCTTTCCATCTCTCGCCAATTAGCTGGTCTGGTTCTGAGATCGTCGCTAGCTTCCCGGACTACCTGCCGGATGACAACAGTTACTTCGTGCATGTCATTGATGCCAATAATGTCGCTTCCCAAGGCATTGGTCTCTGTCAACGTTGCCCGATTGCTCCGGAGATATTTCCAGTTCAATAAATTTGGGCGATTCACTGTCAAACGCTATGTGAAATCCGCCAGAACGTTGATTACTTTCTGGCGGTTGGCTAGGTCATTCGCTTCACATTTTAACTTAAGTGCTTCGATGTTCCGCCGAAGTCCATCGTGCCGACTTATCAAAGACTGAACGCAGTGGATTATATCGCCGACACTGTTGTCTGTGAAAAGAAAACCGCTCGAAAAATAACTTCGTAAAGCCGTCGTGTCGCTTAAAATCCCCGGCTTCAAAAGCGAAACCGCTTCATATGCACCACAGTTGAGACAGTCACGCCGAGTAGTAAGTACAATCACCCCGTCCACGCTCGCCAACTGATTCACGTAGTCCTTTTTGCTCAAAAATCCTGTCAAATGAACACACGCCGGGATCTCTGAAGGGTCAACTTTTCCGGAATATCGTCCGGTAATTATAATTCTAAGCGCTTCGCCCGAGAAGGCATTAGCCGCTTGAAGAACTTCCATATAGGGCTCGTCCGATGCCCATGTGCAAATAAACATTAACTCAAATGGTCTCTTGTTTTTGGCTTTTGATTTGGTGCAAAACTGTTCATCAACTGAATACCGCGTCCCAAAATCAGGCAAGGGATCTTCAACCACGATTGGGCTTCCACCCCAGATTTGGCATTGGCTCGCGAGCGAAGTATTGGTGACGATGACAGCGCACGCACTCCGCACGATATACCGCGCTATAGAGTTCATTACTTTGCTCTTGCCATCCAATGGGAATAAACCGGCGTTGTGCTCGTCAACAATTACTGAGCAGGACAAAAGTCTTTTTAAAAAAACACAGAAGAAACTGAGAACAATCGATGGGTTCTGACAGAATATGACATCAGGCTTCCTTGACCGGATGAGCCGAAGGGTTTTTGATAATGACTCTACATACCTCCTAAGCCCCTTCTTTTCCGATACGATTTCATAGAGAGGAATATTCAATAGCGCCGAAAGGCTTCTATTCCGGGTCTGATACTCCCAAGCCACCCAAATACTTGTTTTCCCGTTCATTTCCCTAAAACTTCCTGGTAAAGAGCGTAATATCGTTGACTCATTTTTTCAGATGTATATTCATTCAAGAGTCGATCACGAGCGAATTTTGCCTTTTCATGGGCTTGTTCCGGATCGCCGAGCAAATGAATGAGAGCTCGTGCGAGCGATGCTTCGGTTCGATCTGACGACAAATACCCGAGCCTTCCATTTTCGAGAACATTTGGAATCTCTCCAACGGGGGTACTAACGACCGGAGTACCGACACGCATAGCTTCCAGCAAAGTAAGCGGAAGTCCCTCAGTTTCTGAGGAGATCAACAGCGCTTCGGCATTCCGAATATAGGAAGTTGCCACATCGCTATATCCTGTAAAAATGACACTCTCAGATAAGCCGTAATGCTTGATATGTTCTTTTAGCTTTGATTTTTCAGGGCCATCACCAACGATGACCAGAGAATAATCCGGATACTGGGCACTAATGCGTGCAAAAGCAGCAATTGCGCGGTCAACGGCTTTCTCCATTGAAAGCCTTCCTACCACCGCAATAAAGCGCCCACATTGCAGAGGCGGAGCAGGTTCTTTTGGATCGCTTTCGTTAGCGTCAATACCATTTGGAATAAACCTAACATTGTTCCTTGCGAGAAGTAACCGTTTTAGTCCATCGTTTACGACCACTACCTGGTCGGTCCTATAGCTGAGAAGGCAATCGAGGGCCCTGTAGACGAATAACTTGGAAAACAGCCTGTTTGCCGTGTATCCATGAATAGTTGATACAAATTTCAGAGCTCGCTGCCTTTGGGAAAGCAGCCCTAAAAGGATATTGAATTTGTAACCGTGCGAATGCAGGATCTCAAATCCGTTTGCTTTTGCCCAAGCGGCTATCTTTCCACCTGCCCTGAGGTTGAGGCCAGGCTTCATCCGCCAAGTAGTCACGGGCAGAGCTTTCTTCCTCGCTTCCGCTTCAATGGGCTTTTCGGAGATATCTACCTCACCGGCACTGAGTATCATCGGCTCAAGCCCCTGTCTTACCTGCTCCTCAACTAGACTGAGCAGCATCTTTTCAGCGCCGTAGAGTCCACCACTATCTATTAAGTGTAATATTCTAGTCCCCATGGAGGAACAGGCCTTTCCTTGAGTCGAACATAATTATTTTAATAAATTTATGCAAAGATTTTTACTGGAATATAATTATTCTTTATTTAAAATTTTCATTGAAATTATAATTAAACCAAATAGCTATATCTTCAAAAGATTTACTTTTTCTAAAGGAACTAAAAATCGATTATGAGACCATTTAAAACCTAGCACAGTGTAATTTTCCATACTATTAGCTAAAGATTCAGCTATCTTTTGGCTTACCTCTGACATAACAATGGGTCTGAAACGATTCAAAACATCTATTTCAGACCGAATAATGTTCTCATCACAACCCTCAGCATCGATTTTGACGAACGCTAGAGTCCAGCTATGCGGCAAGAACGACTTCAAAGGGAATGCCATAACGCTGCGATCGCCAGCCTCATCCATGTGCGATTGATAGAGATTTTCATTTGGAACTGAAAATTTTGCTTCAGTTACATCATTAGATACAGCTGCGTTGATCAATGTAACATTATCTTTACCTGCATGACCTACATTGCTCGAGAGCATCTCAAAAGTTTCAGGTACAGGCTCAAAGGCTATTACCCTACCTTTTTTCCCAACCAGGCTTGAAAGTTTAAGGGTATAATGTCCAACATTTGCACCTATATCGATTACTCTATCGCCCTCTTTTACAAATTGGTCAATGATATTGAATTCCGCTTCTGGAGATTTAAAGCTCCCCTGATTTATCTTAATTTTGTAATATACCTTCTTTAAGCTTTTAACATATTTTTTTGGCAATCCCTTGAGCAATCTTCTTAGATTCTTCATATTAACCCTTCCTTGGATTCCAGATGACCTTCTTCTCGCCCCTCAAAAACGCCACAAAGGCCTTATAAGAGGCAAAGTTCAAAAGTATGAAGTAGTACGGTATTGAATAGATGGCCGCGAGAGATTCACCCTCTTTCTCTTTTTTACGGCCTTGCCAAGCAAGCAGAACAAAGCCCACATAGCCAAGTGCCGCAAGAGTATACGTGCCGGTTCTTGGCGCAAGATAAAGCGCTGAAAAAGCCAGCGTGGTCATTGGGATAAACGCCATATACCTGAGTAGCTTGTGAGAGATCATCTGCCAGGCGAAGAACCCGTCTCTGGTTGGGTTCATCAAATGTCTCATATCTTTCAGCGCCCAGAGGGCTCTCAGGCTGACCCGAACGCGCATGCTGAACTCGCTGCTGCCATCGGTCAGGGCGTCTTCTTTCAGCAGTGCTTCGGGCTCGTAGACTACGCGGTACCCCTGTTCGACCACTTTCAGAGGCTGCACAAAATCGGGCAACTGATCAGGCCTTAACGGTTTGTAGAGCGCTTTGCGCATGGCGTCTATGCCGCCATCAACGCCGACAACCGAACCAAGCCGTGTTTCCTGGCATCGCAGCCAGTTTTCGTACTTCATGTAGGCACTGCAGCCGTCGCCAACCAGCGAACCGTCCTGGTGTACGTAGATCATTTTGCCGGTGACGTACCCCACGTTTGGGTCATTAAAGTTGCGAACCAGGCGGCTCACTGTGCTGGTATCCCACTGGGAGTTGGCATCCGAGAATAACAGGATCTCACCCTGAGCATGCTGGCTGAGGGTATTCAGACCAGAGGTCTTACCTTGCCGGGGCACTTGCCGGAACAGGCGAACGGTGACTGGCGATTCTTCAGCAACGCGCTCCACAATCTGATCTGTACCATCTTCGGATTCATCGGATATGACCAGGATTTCCATTTGGTCCGCCGGATAGTCAAGGGCAATTTTGTTCCGGAGGGTGGCCTCAATGTCTTTCGCTTCGTTGTAGGCCGCGACCAGAATGGACACTTTTGGCTGATGGTCTTCGGATTTATTGATCGGCCGAGAGCGAACCGCCGCCAACGCTTTGACCGCCAGCGGATAGCCGAAGTAGATATAAAACAGAAGGAAAAATGAGAACCAGAAAATGAACAGCATCAAACCAGCCCGCTCGCCGTCTTCAGATGCGTGGGCTCCGGGGCCCTGTCAGTCAACAGCCCCTGGGTGCGAAGTACATTGCTCATGGTGGTAAATGGGAAGTGCCCCAGTAGCTTTGACAGCCGCTGTTCACACACGTCCAGATTGTTGTAATGCCGGAAGCGTGAGAACCACTTTACATCAAGCCGCGGCTGGCCCGGATCGACTTCCCATGGGTGGAGATAGAACACGAAAGGCTGGCCCTGCCGGTTGATGCTGCCCAGACCCCAGCGACTGAACCAATAGGGGAACAACCTGAAGTAGCCGCCGCCAGCAATGGGTAGTGTGTAACCAGGGAATTTCAGTGTACTCAGCGGGAATTCAGCCAGTGTATGGCCTTCATCGGTTGTCAGGGTGTGTGGCCATCTAGGTGAGTCAGGCATGCCGTAACGATCATGGTGAACCGGAAATATTGAGGAATCCCAGGTAAATCCTTCCTCGGCCAGGATATCCAGTGCCCAACGGCTTACGTTGGTGATCGAATAGCTTGCTGCTCGGTAGCCGGTAATGGGTTCGCCGGTAATATCTTCCAGAATAGCTTTGGATCGCCGGGTTTCTTCGCGAAAGACCTCGGGAGTCTGGTTGTACACCAGTTGATGACTGTAGCCATGGCTGGCGATTTCGTGACCTTCTTTCTGGATGGCGCGAACCAGTTCAGGAGATTTCTCAGCGACCCAGCCAAGAGTGAAGAAGGTTGCCCTGGCATTGTGCCGGGACAGCAGGCCCAGAATACGTTGCGTGTTGGCCTCTACGCGGTATTCCATCGAATGCCAGTCTTCACGCCGCACGGCTTCCGCCAGGGCAGCTACCTGGAAATAATCTTCAACATCTATGGTAAGGGCATTTTCAATTATCTGTGTCATGGTAGCAGCCTTGTACACATCGCCGACCGATTAACGGAACCTGTACTCCACTCCGACCTGTGCCCAGAATTCCGTGTATTCGCGGCTCGGAACATCACTGGTTTTCTGTTCATGGCCAACCCTGGCGGAGATACTAAGGTCGCGGCTGGCCAGGTAATTGAGACCGAACTGGAGGTTGATAGCTTCGTCATCCGAATTATCCTCCTCGAACGCTTGGTATCGGTAGCCTATAAGGGTGTCGCCCGACACGCGCGAGGTAATAGGCCGGGAATACCCCAGATCAAGCCCTGCGCGCTCCTCCAGTTGATTGGTTTCCAGAAAATCTGCCTGGGTAGCGAAAATGTTTATATTCAAACTGCCCCGGTCTGAAAAACTTTTATTGATACCAGTGGAAACTGTTGTTGTCTGAACAGTAATGCTCTCGCTCAGGTTGAACTCGAATTCCTCAAACCGGATATCAAAACTGGAGCTACGATCAGTCAATTCCCGCGCACCCCGAAGGTACCAGTTGGTGCTGGGATTCAGTTCCCGAGTCAGATCCACCTCTGCCACGATTCCGTCGCTGGTCTGGGAGCGGCCGGCCTGCCGGGTTTCGATCTCGCTGACACCAAGTGCGCCAGACACAGTGGTGGTTGCCCATTGTTTGTTAAACGTAGCCTGAGCGGTTCTAACGCTGACTTCGGCTCCGGTATCCAGGTCGGCGATGCTGTATGAGGTAGTTAGGCCCCCACTCAAGGTCTGGCTGAAGAGGTGGCTCCAGGCTATTGAGCTTACAATTCGATCACTGTCCGTCTGTTCCGGCTCTTCAAACTCTGTATTTTCGTAGCGCGTGCTAAAAGCAATGGAGTCTGTGCTGCCCAGGCGCCAGACATAGCGCGGACCGGTGCTGAAAACGTTTTTGCGGGTTCTATTGGTCGGTGTGTCGCTCTGCGTAAGGTCCTGACGTACCTCGCGAAGATTGTTATCCAGTTCCCAGTAAAATCCAGTTGCCAGCTCACACTCGCTGTCCAGATTCATGTTGCCGCGGGTTTCGTTATCGAAGGAATTGTTCAGCCAGATAGAGTAACTGATGGTGCCGGAAAACCTGGCACTGCATTTTCCAGGATCCGTTTCATAGCCGGCGGTCAGCGATGTGCGACTTTCAAGGTCGCTGTTCTCATTTGCGGCTGTCCTGGCCGCGTTATCTGTAAACCGGGCGGCCTGGCTGCCGCTGAGTTGAAGCTGTGCGTGCCCGGATATAGGGATTGCGATCATTATGCCCGCCGCCGCCAGAATAATCGTGGACCGGAGCATCCCAAGTCTGTCTGGCCTACCCATTGATGACTGCCCCTACAAATTTATCCGGGTCAAAGGCCCGGGCTGCACTTTCAGCGGCCGACGCTGTAATCCGGCCATGAGGCACAACCAGCATGGAGTAGTCGCAAAGCTCACCTAGAATGCGGGCATCTGGTGACTCGCTGATGGGCGCGGTATCCAGAACAATGAATCGGTCCGGGTAGCGACGACGGATTGCCTGCAGGAACTGCTTCATTCGAAACGACGTGAAAAATTCCGCAGCGTCTTCCCTTTGACTGCCCGCAGGTATCAGCCGCAGCCGAGGAATGCCGGTTGGGTATATAATTTTTCCGATATCGTAGTCTGAGTCTTCCAGAAAATCCGTCAAACCGGATTCCGCGGCGAGATCAAGTTGAGAATGAAGCGTCGGATTACGTAGATTGCAGTCAATGATAAGTGCTGTTTTCGATTGATCAAAGGCAAATGCCGCTGCCAGGTTTAAGGCCATGAATGATGTGCCTGCGCCCTCCATGGCGCCACTGACAACCAGGGTGAAGTTGTTTCCGCCGGAAACCTCAAGCAGTTTTGTCCTCAGGTGCCGAAATCGATTGACCAGGTCACGGTTCGCAGACTGAGGGTAGACAATACGGCGCTCATCGAGATCGTCAGACGTCAGCTTTCGGGGCTCCTGCATCTTGACAATCTGTTTACTGATTACATATCTATCAACAGCGCCGGGGCCCATTTCGAGTGAGCTGGGAACCAACATCCGGGAGTCATCGCGTAATGCCCGCGAGCTGTTTTGTGGTGATTGTTGCTCTCCATCCAGCTCACGACGCTCTTCGTCAAAGGCACCTTCCTCAACACCCTGAACTGAGTCGTACCTGCCATTTTTGTAATCCGCCATCAAATAACCCCCATGAGCGCGGCCGTTGCGATGCCCACATATACGGCCACCGCCACTCCGGCAAATACAAAAATAGTGAGGGTAACCCAGCGGTCTCGGCGCTTTTCAAAGGGCGTTCTTACTGGCGGAATCTCCGCAAGGACCGGCAAGCCAATGCCGTCTTCCAACTGTTTGCGTGCGCGAATTCGTGGATCAATCTGCAACAACCCGGCAATAGCACCAAAAGGCGCCAGCGCGCCCAGGAAAACTCCGGCGAAAGCAAACATTGAAAAGTTCAGATCGGAGGGAGATGTGGGGAACTGAGCGGACTCATAGATTTCAAAGTTCAGGCCCTGCCCTTCGATATCAAGGTGCATGGAAACCCTCGCCTTTTCTCTGCGCCTGAGCAGGTCATTGTAGATCTGGGTATTGACTTCCATATCCCGCGTTATTTCCGAATACTGAGCCTTGCTCTCCTGTATTCGGTCCATTCGCTTCTCTTGTTCTGCAATTAACCGATTCAGCGAATTGATGCGCGTTGTTGTGGTTTCCATATCTGCCAATGTTTCGGACAATGACGAGCGTACGTCCTGATACAACGGATTGACTATGTCCTCCCCGGAAACCGACTGCCCGCCACTGTTGCCTTGTTCGATCGCATTTCGCTGCTGGTTACGAAGCTCCGCAATCTGCTCTTTCAGAATCACGATATCCGGGTAGGAATCAAGGTAACGCAAACGCAACTCATCGAGTTGCGACTCCATATCGCTGATCCTTTGCTGAAAAGCATCAGCAGTCCTGCCCTGTCGAACGGTTGGGTCTATGCGGTTCAACTGGTCCCGCAACGATTGAACTCGCGTCTGCAACTCAGACCGCTCCAACTGCGCGAGCTCGAGCTGGGATTTGAGGCTACTCATCCTTGATCTGGCTTCTTGCTCCGTGCCTTCTTTATTCTGTGACAGAAAGTTCTTCAGCCTTTGCTCTACCGCGGCCAACTGGGCTTCGTAACTTTTTACCTGCTTGTCGATGAAATCATAGGCGCTGCGGCTTTCCATGCGCTTTCTTTGAGAACTCTCCGATATGAACAACTGGCCCAGCTTTTGGGAAATGCGGAACGCCTGAACTGGCGATTCCGAGGAATACCCAATCGAAAAATAGCTGCCGCCTGCGGGCCTGACGGCCAGGTTGGCTCTCAATCTGGCTATTCTCGCCTCCAGCACCGACTCATCGGCACCGAGGGCGCCGGGACCATATATATCAGGGTCTCTGGCAACTCGCTCAAGCGTCTCTCTGTTTGAGAGCGTTTGCCGTGCCGAGGAGGCTTGATCGCTGATCTCTGTGGTGATAGCACTGCCTTCCATAAGCGGGCGGATGATGTTCTGGTCGTCCACGAAGATCACCACCTCAGACTTGTACTTGTACGGCCATACAAATCCAGCGCCCAGCACAAGGAAGCTGATAAGCACAAACAGGAGAAATACCTGCCATTTACGCGAGCGAACTTCCCTCAGAATTTCAACCGGCAAACTCGACAGCGGCAGCGCCATATGCAAACACTCTAGGTTTTATTCAGTGACCAGTACGCATTTTACTTCGTTGTCCAACAGGTCAGAAGCTTCGCTCTGGAACGGCAAGTATATCGCCCGGCCGCATTGGGTAGTTGGTCGCTATATCGCCTTTGGTGAGAATGTCATCCAACCTGACCGGAATCGCCACGACTTCTCCATTCATTGGCCTGTAGAGCATTGCTTTATTTGTCTCGGCAAATTCGTTTCCGCCGCCCGCGCTAAGAAACATGTCAAGCACTGTCATTCCAGTGCGGTGCTGAACTGACACGGGACTGAGAACGGCACCAGTAACCCGTACCCGGTCGATAAACTCGTGGCTACCCATACTGGTAACAACGACACTTACCTGCGGTTCTCGGATAAAGGCGGCAAGCCTGGACTCTATGCTACTGGAAAGGCCTTCCGGTGTTTCCCCAGTGGCATGCACATCACCAATCAGGGGGACGGAAATTTTACCGTCGGGGCGCACTGGCACCGAAATACTCAAGTCCTCATTTCGCCAGACGGATACTCGCACAACGTCTGTTGGACCGAGAATATATTGATCGACGCTGTTAGTTGTTTCCAGCTTTAGGGCTTGCTGAATCTTCTCATTTGAAGATGGGGAGTTGGACGCACAGCCTGCAATGAACGTTACCGCGGTCAGGGACATCAGAAGTCCCGAAAGTGAACACTTCGATGACATGATCATTCCTCTCAAATTCCGTGACTCTTTCCATGTCTCGGGTAGAGATGCCCCCGAAACTACCTTGATCCTTTCTTGAACAATACCACTTCCGCTGTCTGAATTATAATCAACAAATCAAGCAGCAGGCTCTGATTCTTGATGTAGTAAAGATCGTACCTCAACTTTTCCCGCGTATCTTCTTCACTATCAGTATACTCAAAACATAGCTGCGCCCAGCCCGTCAACCCGGGCTTTACGCGGTGGCGCTCGCTGTAGAGGGAAATTCTTCCAGAAAGCTGCTCAACGAAGACCGGCCGCTCAGGGCGGGGACCGACAAAGGCCATGGTGCCATTAAGTACATTGAATATCTGTGGCAGTTCATCAATCCGGACCTTGCGTATGAACTTGCCGACGCTCGTGACACGGGCGTCATTTTTACTGGCCCAGACCGCACCGTCTTTTTCGGCGTCAATCATCATGGAGCGAAATTTGTACACCTTGAACACTTTACCATTGAGCCCCACCCGCTCCTGGCTGTACAGCACCGGCGCCTTGAATCCATCTTCTATCTTAATGGCGATTGTTGTAAAAAGCATCAAAGGCGCGCCAGCAACCAATAATAAAGAGGCGGCAATCAGATCCAGTGAACGTTTTCCGATCCCGAAAACCGAGGAGACGGTGAAGCCGTCCGAAAATACCAGCCAGCCACGGGTCACCATTTCCAGAGCCACTTTTCGGGACTCCCGTTCATAGAAAGTGACGCCATCTACAATTTTGACACCTTCCATTTTGCACTCCAGAAGGTCTTCCAGCGGCAAACCCTTGCGACGGTCGTCTACGGCTACCACGATTTCATTTACCGGGTGGTTGAGAATGTAATCGTGAATGGTTCCAGGGACATTGAGCAGGTTTTCCTGTGAAATCTCGACGGGCTCATCCGGCAACGCAACGAAGCCCAGCAGCGTAAACCCTTTTCGATTGAACGGCGTTTTGAGATCTTCCAGAATCTGACGCGCCCGGAAGCCTGCTCCCAGCACCAATACCTTGCGTCTGAACCGCGCTTTACCAACAATCGCGAAAAAGAGAGATCGCACTACCCCTAGCAAAAACAAACCAAACACAGTGGCGCTGGTCAGCGTGCCGCTGGAACCTAGATACCAAAGCCAGTCGGATGCAACCAGATAACCAAACCCGCAAAGTGGAATGCTGATGATCAACGCCATCAGGGTTCGCAACATCATCCCGGACATACCATCTTCTATGCGAGATTGATGAACCCCGAGAGAAACCATCACCAAAAGATTAAAAAGCGCAAAAACAACGGCAGAAGGAAACAGAAACTGCAGATTTTCCCGAAAAAAAGCCAGATCGCCGAAATACTTGAAAAACACCGCAAGCATAAACGCGCAAACCAGTACTAGAAAATCGATCAGGCCAAGAATGACATAGGGCAGATGAATATAGTGGCGAAATAATCTGACGTGGGCCACGTCAACTCCTTTTGCTGTTCACAATCAGAAAACGCATCCGATGCGTTAATCAAAGGGCTTAGTGATCAGCAGTGTACTGCAATTTCCATGTACTGCAACGCTCAGTTGTACCTCCACGAGGATAAAAAACTGACAGCCCGACCTTGCGATCGGGCTGTCAGTCCCATTGGTCAAGCAGATCAAGCGTGCTTGCGGCGGCGAGAAATGCCAAGGCCCGCAAGGCCAAGACCCAGCAGAGCGAGGGTGCCTGGCTCAGGCACTTTACCAACGGTCAGTTGGTCAATGCCGTAGCCATCACCGGATGCGTTTGAGAACACTGAAACGCTTGCAAGCGTGGATACGTCAGCATCATAGATGCTGATGTAGAACTGCTTGCCACTGCCGAGACTTGAGCCGAAAATATCCGCAAAATTAAAGCCAAGTCCACCGATGTCAAAACGACCACCAGCATCGTTCGGGTCTGTCATAAAGAAGCCAAGGGCGTTATAGCCAGTATCGACACCTATTGACATCTCCCTCGCATCCATACTGTCGAGCCAGTTGGTATTGTCAGCGTCGGTTGGAATCGAAAAACGTCCGCTGAAAGGGCTGACTGAGCTATCCAGCACAGCAAGGCCATTGGCGCAGCTATATCCGTTGTTGTCGCATGCGCCACCAGAGCCCGCAACTACCCGTGTAAACGTCGCAATGCCGGTGCTCGTGATGACTGCAGACTGCGCGCCCGATGCAACGGTATAGCCGGTTTCAAAGTCTTCGGTCAGATAGCCTCCCTGAAGAGAGCCCAGAAAAGCCGTCTGAGCCGCTTGCGCAGCTGCTGACCCTTCGGCGCTGACGGTTAGTACTGGTAAAGCTGATGCCCAGGAGCAGACACCAAGCAGCATTCCTGTTGCAAAAACTTTCGTTGTGAGTCCCATTTCCATTCTCCATGTTTTACTCAAACAAAGTACCTCGTTTTATTTGAAGCAGTTTATGTGCCAGTTAAATTTCAACGGAATTACAACGATTTAGAAATCGATCTTTTTTAACTTGTAAAATTATTCGACAACTTTGAGTTGCGGTTTTTAAGAAAGGACCTTTCAGTTGGTTAGGCACGTTGGCGTTGCCGCGCGCACAAAAAAACCTGAGGCGGCGGTTCAGGTCTTCAAATTTGTAAACAGTTGCGTGACTCTCGAAAGAAAGGCTCGCCAACAATTTCCCAGCAAATGAGATTTTTTACGAAACATGACTGTATCCTTACAACAAATAATTGGTATTTTGCCTTGATGGGCACGGCGCAAGATTTCAAACACGAAGCGGGCCAATTATTTTTGTCACTGCTTTTAAATAGATAAATCAGTCACATCTCCGACCTGTATAAAATGTCGACGCTCTCTCTCGACGGTGCCAGGGAAATCCGTAAACAACACCCGTGCGCATCAGATCACAAACAATCCCACAAACTCATTCACCGACATCCGCTCCAATACCACGCCCCCACGGCAGGCTTCCAGAATCCGCTCGCATTGCTGCGGAGGAAACCGGGTCCTCAGGTTGTTTGCGAATTTGGCCTCCAACTCCGGCATGCCCTCTTCTCTGCGACGGCGGTGCCCGATGGGATACTCTACGGCCACCTGATCCGTGCTGCTTCCATCCTTGAAAAACACCTGCACGGCATTGGCGATTGATCGCTTGTCCGCTTCCAGATACTCCCGGGTGTACCGGGGATCTTCCACTACTTCCATCAGGTCCCGCAGGCGGTCGATTTCCGGATGAGCCTGATGGAACTCGTCTTCATAGTGTTCAGCGGTTAGTGAGCCGAATATCAGCGGAACGGCCGTCATGTATTGCAGGCAGTGGTCCCGGTCCGCCGGGTTGGCGAGCTTGCCCTGCTTGGAGATGATGCGGATCGCGGATTCGTGGGTGGTGATAACGATCTTCTGGACTTCATCCAGCCTTCCTTTTACCTGGGGGTGCAGCTGAACAGCCGCTTCCGCCGCTGTCTGCGCGTGAAACTCCGCAGGAAAGGAGATCTTGAACAGGATGTTCTCCATCACGTAGGAGCCAAACTCCTGTGGTAAAGAAAACTGACGCTTGTCATCTGGCTTCAGCTTCTGATCTTTGTTGGTCTTGCTGAAGAGCACGTCATAGAAGCCCCACTGGGGCGCGGTCAGTGCGCCGGGAATGCCCATTTCGCCCCGCATAGCCATATCCGCAAGCCTTACGGCCCGAGAGGTTGCATCACCAGCCGCCCAGGATTTTCGGGACCCGGCGTTGGGCGCGTGACGATAGGTTCGCAGTGACTGGCCATCCACCCACGCATGGGACAGCGCGGCCATCATCTGATCCCGGTTGGCGCCCATGAGCTTGGCGCAGACCGCGGTGGAGGCCACTTTCACCAGTACCACGTGATCCAGCCCGACGCGGTTAAAAGAGTTTTCCAGCGCCAGCACGCCCTGGATTTCATGGGCTATGATCATGGCTTCCAGAACAGATTTTACGGTGATTGGCGCGTAGCCTTTCGCAATCCGCTTCTGCGAAATGTGATCGGCGACGGCCAGAATACCGCCCAGGTTGTCGGAGGGATGCCCCCACTCTGCGGCCAGCCAGGTGTCGTTGTAATCCAGCCAGCGGATAATACAACCGATGTCCCAGGCGGCTTTCATCGGGTCCAGTCGAAACTGGGTGCCTGGCACTCGGGCGCCGTGGGGAACCGCCGTGCCTTCCACGAGTGGGCCCAGGTGTTTGGTGCATTCCGGGAACCGGAGCGCCAGCAGGCCGCAGCCGAGGGTGTCCATGAGGCAATAGCGGGCGGTGTTCCAGGCTTCCTCGCTGCTGATGCGGTAATTGAGGGTGTAATCGGCGATTTGTTGGATCACCTGGTCGTAATCAGGGCGTTGGTTCTGTTCGGCGTTGATGGTCATGATTTTTGCTCCCGAGTAGCTTTGCTTATAGCCTAGCTTATGGTGCAAAAACCACCGTTGTAAAAATCTCGGTCAGAAACTGTGCATCATGGCGAAACGCAACTACAGAAGAAGATCATCCACTTCAACCTGCAAGGCCTCTCCAAGCGCTTTAAGTACCTTCGTTGAACCTGTTTTGGTTCCTGCTCCTCTGGCACCGACTTTTAGCACCAGTAAAACCAACTCCTCACCACTGTCCAGACTGAAAATGACTCTGTATCCGCCCCGCATGAGTCGCCAGTACGGCTTTCCTCTCATCGGCTTCCAGTCACCTGAATAATTCTCAGGGTCCAGCGCAATCGCTTCGAGTTCAGCCATCATCCGCTGAGCGATGGGCCTTGGAATTTTCCTCAACGCTTTGAGTGCGGACTTTTTGTATTTCAGCCATACATGCGAAAAGTTCACTGAAATGTTTACTTATGGACAACCCTCGAAATTAAGCCTCCGGCAATCTCACCCACCCCTCCATCAGAACCCGTGCACTGCGGCTCATGATCGCTTTCTTCACTGTCCAGTTGCCATTCGACATTTCAGCCTCTGCGCCGACTTTCAGGGTTCCGGACGGGTGTCCGAAGACGACTTCAATGCGATCCCCTCCGCCGGCGGCCAGGTTCACCACGGTTCCGGGAATGGCGGCGGCGGTGGCGATCGCCACGGCGGCGGTCCCCATCATGGCGTGGTGGAGCTTGCCCATGGAGAGTGCCCGCACCAGCAGGTCCACGTCGTCTGCATTGATCTGTTTGCCGCTCGAGGCCTGGTAATCGGTCGGTTCCGCTACAAAAGCCACTTTCGGGGTATGTTGCCGACTTGCTGCCTGCTCAATGTTCTCGATCAGCCCCATTCTTACAGCGCCGTGGGCGCGAATGGTTTCGAATTTCTCGAGCACTGCCGGGTCATTATTGATGTCTTCCTGCAGCTCGGTGCCTATGTATCCGATGTCTTCGGCGTTGACGAAGATGGTCGGGATGCCGGCGTTGATCATGGTGGCCTTGAGGGTGCCTACGCCGGGCACTTCCAGGTCATCCACCAGATTGCCGGTGGGGAACATGGAACCTTCACCATCCGCCGGGTCCATGAATTCCACCTGCACTTCAGCGGCCGGGAAGGTGACGCCGTCCAGTTCGAAATCGCCGGTTTCCTGCACTTCACCGTTGGTGATGGGCACGTGGGCGACGATGGTCTTTTTGATATTGGCCTGCCAGATACGCACGGTGCAGGTGCCATTCTCCGGAATCCGGTCTTTGGCGACAAAGCCGCCGTTGATGGCGAAGGCGCCTACGGCGGCTGTGAGGTTGCCGCAGTTGCCGCTCCAGTCGACAAACGGCTTGTCGATGGAGACCTGGCCGAACAGGTAGTCGACATCGTGGTCCGGCTGGGTGGGTTCTGCCAGGATCACGGTTTTGCTGGTGCTGGAGGTGGCGCCGCCCATACCGTCGATTTGCTTCTGGTAGGGGTCGGGGCTGCCGATAACACGCAGCAGGAGTTTGTCCCGGGCTTCGCCTGGAGTCTGGCAGGCTTCCGGCAGATCCTTCAGCCGGAAGAACACGCCTTTGCTGGTTCCGCCACGCATATACGTGGCGGGGATTTTGATCTGAGGCTTGTGTGTCATGCTGCACCTTCCGATTGCAGGAAATCTTCCGCAAACCGCTGCAACACACCACCTGCGCTGTAGATAGACACTTCCTCAGCGGTATCCAGGCGGCAGACAACCGGAATGCGCTCGGTGCTGCCGTTCTTGCGATGGATGACCAGCGTGAGCTCGGCACGGGGCGCCGGGGTGCCTTCCACGTCGTAGGTTTCGGTGCCGTCGATACCGAGGGTTTTGCGGGTGGTGCCTTCCTCGAACTGCAGGGGCATCACGCCCATACCGATCAGGTTGGTGCGGTGAATCCGCTCGAAGCCTTCTGCAACAATCGCCTCTACACCGGCCAGAGCTACACCTTTGGCGGCCCAGTCACGGGAGGAGCCCTGCCCGTAGTCGGCGCCGGCGATGATGATCAGCGGCTGCTTGCGATCCATGTAGGTTTCGATGGCTTCCCACATGCGGACCACTTTGCCTTCCGGCTCGATGCGGGCCAGGGAGCCCTGCTTCACGTTGCCGTTTTCGTCCCGGACCATTTCGTTGAACAGTTTGGGGTTGGCAAACGTAGCGCGCTGGGCTGTCAGGTGATCACCACGGTGGGTGGCGT
>MRWG01000317.1_pt1 | contig 69456 bp, 69 predicted proteins | sample 1013341 | NCBI WGS metagenome assembly MRWG01 (sample SAMN06117577, study PRJNA244670) | biofilm metagenome | biome: Water; feature: Cathode Biofilm; material: Biofilm; isolation source: microbial consortium enriched at the cathode of a solar microbial fuel cell | place: USA: District of Columbia ...
GGCGGCCACCGGATCGGTGACGGCGGAAAAGACGATCGGAATGCCGGAACCGGCAAGCGCCTTCTTGGCGATCTGCGAGACCGGCGTCGTCACGGTGTACATGAGCACCGGACCTTCGGCCTGCAGCTTGGCGATCATCTGCGGCACGAGCGATGCATCGAAATTGGTGTGGCTCTCGGAGTAGACAACGTCCTTGCCTTCCTCGTAGCCGCCGGCGGCCATGGCGTCTTTAAAACCCTGGATCGCGGTGTTGAGCTGCGGATGCTCGCCGAAATTGGCGATGCCGATGCGGATCGGCTCGGCGCTTGCCGCGCCAAGACCCAGAGCCATAGCGCCGGCGGCAACGACGCCGCGCAGCCATAAGCGTGATTTTACAGTCATGTCATTCCTCCCGTGGCGGCCCGAGGGGCCTGAAACATGAGGATGGCCTCCACGCCATATCTCATGTCAAACATCAAATCAGAGGTCGCCGGTTTGCCCGCATCAACCTCTGTCGGATGGGCTTTGCATGCTGGATGCGTCTCCTCCCATCCGAATGCGTAGGGCATCATATCGCGGGCGCTATGCCTGTCAAACGCTATATATAATCGTTGAACACCCCTTGAATTATATATACTTTTGTTCTGAGGAGGAGCCATTTTGCATCATACGGTCGTGGACGATGACGCGCCTTTGACGAAGACGGAGGCAGCCTATCACCATCTGCGCCGCGACATTCTCGCGACGCGCCTGATGCCGGGGCAGCCGCTGCGGATTGCGGCGCTGCGCGATGCCTATGGCTTTGGCTGGACGCCGCTGCGCGAGGCGCTTTCACGGCTGGAGGCCGAGCGCCTCGTCACGGCGGAGAGCAATCGCGGATTTGCCGTTGCGCCCGTTTCGCGCGCGGAGCTTGAAGACCTCTCCAAGGCGCGGCTTGCGGTGGAAACCACGCTTTTGGAGGAATCCATTCGCAAGGGCGACGCCGACTGGGAGGCTGCCGTCGTCACTGCGCATTATCGTCTTTCTCGCTGCCAGATACCGGCCGAGGGGCTTTCCGACGACGCATTGCATGAATGGGTGGAGCGGCATCAGGCCTTTCACGAGGCGCTGCTTTCCGCGGCGGACGCCACCTGGCTAAAGCACTTCTACACCCAGATCTGGGGGCAGCTGTGCCGGCATCACATCTTTCTCACGGTCACGCCGACGCTGCGCGCGGCGGCCGGTGCAGAGGATGGCCATGAGGCGGCCATTGCCGCGCTCGATGCGGCCATGTCCCTTGACCAGCACACGCAACTCATGGAGCTTGCCCTGGACAGAAATCTGGAGGGGGTGCTGGCGCTGATGAAAGAGCATGTGGGGCTGACCGTCGACGTGTTCACGCTCGCCGATCTTGATGGAGCAACGGCTGGGGTCCACGGAAAACAGGCATGAAAACGCCTGTATCGCGTGCGTTTCTGACCGGGGTCGCCTTATGCGCCGCCGCCGGTGAGGCGCTGGCCCATGCCTCTGAACGCGGTCATGTTCTGCTTCTGCCGACCGACTATTATCTGTTCGGCGGCATGCTCTCCGTTGCGCTGAGCTTTCTGGTTCTGGTCTTTCTGCCGGTGCATGGTTTCGAGCGACTTTCGGCAAGAAGGGTTGCGCTTTTTCCGATGCCGTTGGACGGGCGTGCGCTGTTGAGCACACTCTCATTTCTGGCGCTTGCAGGTCTTGTGTTCGCCGGGTTTCACGGCAGCCGCGATCCGCTTTCCAATCCGCTGCCGCTGGTGATCTGGACGCTTCTGTGGGTCGGCGTGACCATTGTGCAGGGCGTTCTTGGCAATCTCTGGGACTGGATCAACCCCTGGTATGGGCCGTGGCGCATGCTGGTGCGTTTGGGTGTTCCGAAAGACGGGTTCTGGCGTCTGCCCGCCTGGCTGGGGATGTGGCCGGCCTTTGTGACGCTGTTCGGCTTTGCCTGGTTCGAGCTTGTCTATCTTGCGCCTTCCGATCCTGAAAGGCTTGCGATTGCAGTCTCGCTCTACTGGGGCTTCACCTTTGCGGGCATGGTCCTGTTCGGGCATGAGCGCTGGAGCGACCGGGTGGAGTTTCTGTCGCTGTTCTTCACCATGCTTTCGCGCCTTTCCTTCTTTGCGCTGGAGGCTGGCGACAGGGGGCGGCGGCTGGTGATCGGCCTGCCGGGCTACAAGCTTGGAGAGGCCGCGGCGCTGCCGCTTTCCGGCATCGCCTTTCTGCTTCTGGCCTTAAGTTCGGTATCCTTCGACGGGCTCACGCACACATTCTTCTGGCTCGATCTCATCGGCATCAACCCGCTGGAATTCCCCGGCCGTTCGGCGGTTGTCGGGGCGAACTCGCTGGGGCTCGCCCTGATGTTCGTGCTTCTGTTTTCCGCCTTCATGGGCGCGGTCTGGCTGGGTTGCCGGTTTGTGGGGGAGGCGGATGTCGTGAAGACGGGCGGTCTTCTGGCCTGGGCGATCATTCCCATCGCGCTCGCCTATCATTTCTCGCATTATCTGGTGGGGTTCACCATCAACAGCCAGTATGCGCTTGCCGCGCTCTCCGACCCGTTGATGCAGGGCTGGAACCTGTTCGGCACGGCGGGGATGCATGTGCAGGCCGGCGCGACGCTCGGCGCGCGGTCTGCGTGGCTGATCTGGAACGCGCAGGCGGTGGCGATCATTGGCGGGCATGTGCTGGCCGTTGTCCTGTCGCATCTGATCGCCTATCGGCATTTCGGCTCTGCGCGGGTGGCGACCATCAGCCAGATTCCGCTTGCCGCGCTGATGGTCGGTTACACCGTTTTTGGCCTCTGGCTGCTCTCCGCGCCCACCGTGGGCTGAGAAGGCGGATTAAAATTTCTTGATCCCGGCATTTGCGTTACGGCTGTTTCTGCCGGGCGGGCCTTCTTGGTAACTCTTTGTTTCTTCGTCACTTTGTCCCCCATCTGCAATTCCGCTGCGTCTTAAAATGTTTTAAAAGACAGGCGCGTTTCCCTTGGGGCATGTCCTGTTGCCAAGGGATTGGATTGGTGATTTAGTTTGTACACAAGTGATTTTTCCAACGCTGGAAAATGCTTCCAACCGTTGGAAATGCTCGGTCAAACGATCACAACAATGGGGAACCGGCATGAGTGAAAATCGCAAGTCTCTGGTTAATTTAAACAGCGGTCTCAGCCGCAGGTCGGCGCTCAAGGGCCTCGGCGCTGCGGCCGGTCTCATCGCCGCGCCCGGCTTCGTGCGTTACGGGCAGGCGCAGTCTTCCGAGCCCATCAAGATCGGTTTCCAGTGCCACCGCACGGGCATCGGCGCGGCTTATGGCCGTTGGTACGATCGCGTCACGGCGGCGGCGGCCAAGCGCATCAACGATGCCGGCGGCATCAACGGGCGGCCGCTCGAAATCGTGATCGAGGATGACGGCACGGACCCGAAGCGCGGCGCCGAGGTGGTCGAGAAATTCGCCAACCAGCACAAGGTCGATCTGGTTTACGGAACGCTGTTCAGCCACGTGGTCGTCGGTTCGGCTCCGGCGGCGGGCGAGCTGAAAATTCCCTATTACGTGGTCAGCGAGGGCTATCACGTCGCATCCGGCAAGCTGAACCGCTACTGCGTGCAGCCGGGCATCACCGATGTGAAGTCGCAGGCCCGCTCCATGGCGCCGTGGATTGCCGACAATCTCGGCAAGAAGGTCACGCTGGTCTATCCGGACTATGCGTTCGGACATGACCACCGCGACTTCTTCACCCCGGCCATCGAGGCGCAGGGCGGGCAGGTGGTGGCCAAGGTGCCGATCCCGCCGACGGAGACCTCGTTCACACGCTATTTCCCGCAGATCCCGCGCGACACGGACGTGATTTATCACGTCATGGTCGGCCCGGCCGTGCTCACCTTCGTGAAGGAAATGGGCGAGTTCTTCGGCTCCGGCGGGCCGCAGCTCTTCGGCTTCATCGACTCGCTCGAGGCCGTCGATATCGCAAGCCCGGGTCTGGAATTCCTTGAAGGAAGCCATTTCTGGGAAGGCATGCCGCGCTACGCGCAGCCGGATCAGCCGGACTATGTCACCGCCTATCGCGAGACCGTGGGCATCGACGACAATGGCGCGAGCGTGAATGACGGCAAGGACATCTCCACCGCCGCTCACATGTTCGGTTGCTGGGAGACGCTCAACGTCATCAAGGCCGCGATGGAAGCCTGCGATTACAAGGGGCCGGATGACCGCGCCGCCATGATCGAGGCCACCGAGGCGATGACCGGGATGGAAGCCGGCCCGAACCATCCGCAGGGCAAGAAGCTGTTCAACGGCAAGATCCACCAGGTCTTCGGCGAGCAGAGCATCAGCCAGGTCAAGGACGGCAAGCTCGAAGTGGTGCACCGCACCTCCATCGAGGACGGCGCTTACGAGCCCGAGGCCGACTACACGGCGATGTCGTTCTAAGACATCAAGGCGGGCGGTGTTTGCCCCTCACCCTTGCCCTCTCCCCGCGTGCGGGGAGAGGGGACGTCAGCGTTGCGGCTTTTCCCATGGGACGGTTCGGCGGCGTGTCTTCGGCTCCTTTCATGAAAGTGCGTTTGTGAATGGCCTTCGGTCCGTATTTTCTTCTCGCCACGCTTGAAGGGCTGGTGACGGCGGCTGTGCTGGCGCTGATGGCGCTTGGCCTGTCACTGGTCTTTGGCGTCATGCGGGTGGTGAACGTCGCCCATGGCGAGTTCTACATGCTGGGCGCGGTGCTCGCCTGGTGGTTCGCGTCGCTGTTCGGCGGTCATCCGGCGATTGGCTTTCTCGTGGCGCTGGTACTGAGCCCGCTTGTGGTGGCTGCCATCGCCTTTGTTGCCGAGCGGCTGGTCTTGAGCCGGCTCAAATATGAGCCGGAGGCGACCATCGTCGCCACGATCGGTCTGATGTACATCATCCAGCAGCTTGCCCTGACCTTTTACGGGCCGGAGGCGCGGCCGGTGGAAGCGCCGTTCAATTACCGCATGCAGCTGCCCTGGTTTGGCTATTCGGCCTACAAACTCGCGGTGATCGGCTTCTCCATCCTGATGATGCTGGCGACATGGTTCGTGCTGACGCGCACGAAGATCGGCCTCGTCATGCGCGCCACCCAGTTCGACCGTGAGACGGCGCAGGCCTTCGGTATTCCGGTCGGGCGCGTTTATGCCGGCGTGTTTGCGCTGGGGGCGGGGCTTGCCGCCGTGGCGGCCGTGCTGATCGTGCCTATCCAGCAGGCGCATTACCTGATGGGTCACGATCCGCTGCTTCTGTCGTTCATCGTCGTGATCATCGGTGGTCTGGGCTCGCTGCGCGGCACGGTTCTGGCGGCGGTGCTGATCGGCCTGTCGGATGGCATCATCTCGATGTTCTTCTCGCCGACGCTCGCCAAGATGCTGGCGACGCTGGCGGTCGCGATGATCCTGGTGTTTCGCCCGCAGGGCCTTTTCGGAGAGGCCGCGCGATGACCAGACTGACCCCTTCTGCAAAGACCATTGCCCTTCATGTCGGCGTGGTCCTCCTGCTTCTGGCGCTCAACTTTCTGCTGCCGGAATATCATCGCGGCGTGTTTGCGCGGGTTCTGGTGCTGGCCGTTTTCGCCATGGGCTACAATCTGGCCTTTGGCTACACGGGACTGCTCAGCCTCGGCCACGCCATGTTCTTCGCCGCCGGGCTCTACGGGGCGGGGCTGACGATCTACCATCTGGAATGGAGCGTCTGGCCGGCCTTCGGGACGGGGCTTGCCGCCGGTGCGGCGCTGGCGCTGGTCGTCGGCTTTCTGGCGCTGCGCACAACCGGCGTCGCGTTCATGATCGTCACGCTGATGTTCGCGCAGGTCTTCTATCTGATGACCCTTTACTTCACGACCTATACGCGCGGCGAGGAAGGGCTCGTTCTGCCGCAGGCCTCGCGCGTTCTGGAATTTCCCGGCGGGGCGCTCGATCTCTCCGATCCCTCCACCCGCTATCTCGTCGCGCTTTCGCTTTTCACGCTGGTTCTGGGAGCGATCCTGTTTCTGGTGCGCGCGCCCTATGGCCGCTCGCTGATCGCCATTCGCGAGAACGAGGAGCGCATGCGCATGCTGGGCTATGACGTGTTTGCCAACAAGCTCATGTCGATGGTGCTTTCGGGCATTTTCTGCGCCGCCTCGGGCGCTGCCTATGCGGTGCTGTTCGGCTATGTCGGGTCTGGCTTTGCGGCGATCCAGTATTCCATTCTGCCGCTGCTCTGGGTGCTGGTCGGCGGTGCTGCGACGACGCTTGGCCCGCTCATAGGCACGCTGTTCATGTTCTATGTCATCGACACTGCGTCGAGCTACACCACCGCGCATCTGCTGGTGGTTGGTCTGGTGCTGATCGGCGTCATTCTGTTCTTCCCCAAAGGCATCACCGGTACGGTGCGTGAAAGGTGGTTGCCATGGCTGCCGTGAGCCCGCTTCTTGAAACCATGGGCCTTGCGCGCGCCTTCGGGGGGCTGCGCGCGGTCGATGGCGTCGACTTCTCGCTGCCCGAGGGAGAGACCCATGCCATCATCGGCCCGAACGGGGCCGGCAAGACGACCTTTGTGAGCCTGATCTGCGGGCGTGTCGCGCCGACGGAAGGACGCGTGGTTTTCGACGGGCAGGACATTTCGCAGATGCCGGCCCACAAGCGGGTGCGCGCCGGCATCGCCTACACGTTCCAGATCACCAGCGTGTTCGCCAATCTGACGGCCTTCGACAATGTGGCGCTGGCGGTTCAGCGGCAGTTGATCGATGACCACGCGCGGGGGCTTTCAGCGCGCGCGCTCACCGAACACGGCATGGACGCGCTGGAGAAGGTGGGCCTTGCGGAGCACGCGCAAAAGGTGGCCGGCAATCTGTCTTACGGGCATCAGCGGCTGCTTGAAGTGGCGATGGGGCTGGCGCTGCGGCCGCGTCTCCTGATCCTCGATGAACCCACGCAGGGTCTCTCCGACAGCGAGATCGAGAATTTCATCGCGCTGGTGCGCCAGATCGGCAAGGAGGCGACGGTGCTTCTGATCGAACACAATATGGATGTGGTCATGGCGCTTGCCGAACGCATCACGGTGATGGAGCAGGGGCGCATTCTCGCGCAGGGCGCGCCTGCCGAGATCCGCGCCAACCAGGCCGTCCAGCAGGCCTATCTCGGAGGTTGAGATGACGGCTGCCCTGAAAATGGAAAATGTCGACAGCGCCTATGGCCATGTGCAGGTGCTGCGCGGTTTCGATCTGGAGTTACGCTCCGGCGAGGTGCTTTGCCTGCTTGGCCGCAATGGCGCAGGCAAGACCACAGCGCTGAAGACGATCATGGGTCTGGTGCCGGCAACGGCAGGCCGCATTCTGCTTGGCGATGTGGAGTTGAACAGCCTCGCGCCGCACGAGGTGCCGAAAGCCGGCGTCGCCTATGTGCCGCAGGGACGTCGGCTGTTTTCGGAACTGACCGTGGGCGAAAACATCGAGATCGGGCTGATGACACGCGGCAAGGGCGCTGCCACGCGTGACAGCGTGCTCGATCTCTTCCCGGTTTTGCGCGAGCGGCTGAAGCAGCGCTCCGGAACGCTTTCGGGCGGCGAGCAGCAAATGCTGGCCATGGCGCGCGCGCTCTGTCTTGAGCCGCAGGTGCTGCTTCTGGATGAGCCGACAGAGGGGCTCATGCCCTCGATGATCGCGCGCATTCGCGAAACGGTGGCGGGGCTGCGCGAGCGCGGCGTTTCCACCATCCTTGTCGAGCAACGGGTTGATGCGGTTCTGCCCGTGGCGGATCGCGTTGCCTTCATCGAGAACGGCCGCAACCGCGAGACGGTGGATGTGGAGCGCTTGCGGGAAGACCCGGACATGGTGCACCGTTATGTGGGAGTGGGGTGACGCGGGACGTTGGTGCCGGGCGCCCTCGCCCTTCGACAGGCTCAGGATGAGGGTTACTTTGGCGCTGTCGCAATGTGGGTGGATGACAGGCGCAGCGCTTCAACAGCCCTCATCCTGAGCCTGTCGAAGGGCGAGGGCGCTTGACTCCGCGGCTCGCATGAAATGCAATCAGAGGATGTATTTCTTCTGGCGGGAAGCGCGATGGAAGCCACGGTCTATATCCTGCGATGCGCGGATGGCTCTTATTACACCGGATTGACCAAGCAGCCGGTTGAAGCGCGTGTGTGGGAGCACAATGCGGGCATTCTTGAGTGTTACACCAAGCCTCGCCGTCCGGTGGAGCTGGTGTTTACCGAAACCTATGATCGCATTCTCGACGCCATTGCCCGGGAACGGCAGATAAAGGGCTGGTCGCGCGCCAAGAAGGAAGCGCTGATGGCGCTCGACTATGAAGCGCTGCCGGACCTGTCGCGGAACGGGCACGGGGATGGTGCCGGGTGCCTTGGCGATCATCGCTTGAAAAGCGCGGGTGGTCGAGAATGAGGAGCGTCGAGAGAAGGTGACCTGGCTTCGGTCATGGTGCCTGGCACCCTCGCCCTTCGACAGGCTCAGGATGAGGGTTACTTTAGCGCTGTCGCAATGTGGGTGGATGACAGGCGCAGCGCTCCAACAGCCCTCATCCTGAGCCTGTCGAAGGGCGAGGGCGCTTGGCATCCTGACTTGGCTCCTAACCCGGACCCCTGTCTCACACCAGCGTAACGCCGGCCTCTTTCATCTTCTCGGTCATCGCCGCCAGCGAGCCGCCAAGGTCGATGGCGCGGCAGCCTTCGAGGATGACGGTGGCCTCAAATCCCTGACGGCGGGCGTCGATGGCTGAATAGGCGACGCAGAAATCCGTCGCCAGACCGGCGAGCGTCACCCGGGTGATGCCGCGTTCGCGCAGATAGCCCGACAGGCCCGTCGGCGTTTTGTGATCATTCTCGAAAAAGGCCGAATAGCTGTCGATCGACTTGCGGAAGCCCTTGCGAATGACAAGCTCGGCCCTGTCCCATGAAAGCCCGTCATGGAAGGCTGCGCCCCCGGTGCCCTGAACGCAGTGGTCGGGCCACAGCGTCTGGGTGCCATAGGGCATTTCGATTGTCTCAAACGGGGCTTTGCCCGGATGCGAGGAGGCGAAGCTGGAATGGCCCGCCGGGTGCCAGTCCTGCGTCAGAACCACGTGGTCGAAGCGCTCGATCAGCCCGTTTATGACCGGTACAACCTCGTCGCCCCCGGCCACGGCAAGTGCTCCACCGGGGCAGAAATCGTTCTGCACATCGATCACGATCAACGCCTCGTCGGCCATGCCCTGTCTCCTTCTCGCATGAAATCGCCGGGAAGGTGGACCGAATGTTCCCCTTTGACAAGCGTGCAGAGGAGCGTATCATTCGTGTACAAATGAATTTAAGCCCCGCCGTCAGAGCAGCAAAAAGGGCTTGGGAACGACATCGCGATTGGCAGGTAGGCGCAGCATGGACTATGCCAGACCGACCGAACTGGAGGAAGCGCTGGGGCTTTTATGCTCAAGGCGCTGGACGATTCTTGCCGGTGGCACGGATTTCTATCCCGCCCTAGGCGCAGGCCCGCTGAAGAGCGATGTGCTCGACATCAACGGCTTGTCGGCCCTTGAGGGCATTCACGAAACCGCGACGCACATCGTCATCGGCGCGCGCACGAGTTGGAGCGCGGTGATCGATGCGCCGCTGCCGCCTGCCTTCGACATGCTCAAGCTTGCCGCCCGTGAAGTCGGCTCGGTGCAAATCCAGAATGCCGGCACGGTGGCCGGCAATCTGTGCAATGCTTCGCCGGCGGCCGATGGGGTGCCGCCGCTTCTGGCGCTCGATGCAGAGGTGGAGCTGCGGTCTGCGGAGGGTGTTCGGTATCTGCCGCTTGCAGCCTTCATTCTCGGCAATCGCAAGACGGCGCGTGCGCCCAATGAACTGCTTACGGCGATCCGTGTGCCAAGGGCCTCGGCGCGCGGGAACTCGGGCTTCGTGAAACTGGGCGCGCGGCGCTATCTGGTGATTTCCATCGCCATGGCCGCTGCAAGGGTGGTGATTGATGGCGGGCGGATCGCGGAAGCGGCGGTCAGTGTAGGTTCTTGCTCGGCGGTGGCGCAGCGGCTCTCAGGCCTGGAGGTGCAGCTGAAAGGCGCGCGGGTTGCGGATATCCGCTCTGCGGTGGCGTCGTGCGACCTGTCCGAACTGTCGCCCATCGACGATGTGCGCGGCACGGCCGCCTATCGGCTGGAAGCGGCGCGCGAAATCACGGCGCGGGCGCTTGGCGTTGCAGCGGAAAGAGGGGCCATGGCATGAGCGCAGAGCGACTTTCCGTTTCGTTCGAGGTGAATGGCGAGCCCGTGGTGGCGGAGGTTTCTCCACTCCAGCGGCTTTCTTCCGTGCTGCGTGACGGGCTGGGGCTGACCGGCACCAAGGTTGGCTGCGATGCGGGCGATTGCGGGGCCTGTTCGGTTGAGGTGGATGGCGCGGTGGTCTGCGCCTGCCTCGTGCCGGCGGCGGGGCTGTCGGGCAGCCGCGTGCGCACGGTGGAGGGGCTTTCCAATGGCAGCCTGTCGGCGCTTCAGGAATCCTTCCTGCGCCATGGTGCGGCCCAGTGCGGCATCTGCACGCCGGGCGTTCTCGTGAGCGCGGCAGCACTTCTGGAAAAGAACCCGGCGCCATCTGAAACCGAGGTTCAGGATGCGCTTGGCGGCGTTTTGTGCCGCTGCACCGGCTATCGCAAGATCATCGATGCGGTGATGAACGCCAACCGTTCGGTTGCTTCGGATGCGGCCATGGTGGAGCAGGGCCGCGCCGTCGGGGCGTCGCCCATCAGGCTCGATGGCGAACGCAAGGTGAGTGGCGCTGAGGTGTTCGGCGCGGATGAACGCCCGGCCGATGCGCTTTCGGTGGCGGTGGTGCGCTCGCCGCACTGGCATGCGGATTTCGAGATCGGCGACACGGAGGCGTTCATCGCGGCGCATCCCGGCATTGTCGCGGTCTTCACGGCAGCCGACATTCCGGGCGAAAACCGGTTTGGCGTCATTCCGCCTTTCGCCGACCAGCCGGCGCTGGCCGGGGGGCGGGCGCGGTTTCGTGGTGAAGCGGTGGCGTTGATCGCTGGCGAACGCGCGGCCATCGAGGCGCTGGACATGGATGCGTTTCCGGTCAGCTGGAAGGTGCTGCCCCATGCGCTTACGCCGGATGAGGCGCGGCGTCCGGACTTTCCCGATCTGCATGAGGGGCGCACGGGCAATCAGCTCACCCAGGGCTTTGTGGAGAGTGGTGATCCCGAGGCGGCTCTGGCGGGTGCTTTCGTGTCTGTCTCCGGCGAGATCGAGACGTCTTATGTGGAGCATGCCTATATCGAGCCCGAGGCGGGGTTTGCGGCGATGGAGGGCGACACGCTGGTCATCAAGGCCTGCACGCAGGCGCCTTACATGGACCGCGACGACACCGCCAGGGTTCTGGGCCTGCCGCCTGAAAAGGTGCGCATCGTGCCGCTGGCGGCAGGGGGCGGTTTTGGCTCCAAGCTCGACATCTCGCTACAGCCGCTGGTGGGGCTGGTGACGCTCAAAACGGGCCGGCCGGCGGCGATGGTCTACACACGTGGCGATTCCATGCGCTCCACCACCAAGCGGCACCCGGCGGCCATGCGTGCCTCAATCGGTGCGGATGCGGCGGGGCGCGTCACCGGCATGGTGTTCGAGGGAGATTTCAACACCGGTGCCTATGCAAGCTGGGGGCCGACCGTGGCGAACCGTGTGCCGGTTCACGCCTCCGGCCCCTATCGCACGCCGAATTATCGCGCCACGGGCCGGGCGATCCACACCAATGGTCCGGTATCGGGCGCGTTTCGCGGCTTTGGCGTGCCGCAGGCGACCATCATGCAGGAAACGCTTTATGATCGGCTGGCGGAGAAGCTTGGCCGCGACCGGCTAGCGTTCCGTATCGACAATGCGCTTGTCGATGGTGATCGCACCACCTGCGGGCAGGCGCTTTCGGGCGTTGGCATTCGCGATTGTCTCGAGGCGCTGAAGCCGCACTGGGCGCGTGCCCAGGCGGAAGCCGATAGCGCCAATGCGGGCGACGGGAGGCTGCGGCGCGGCATCGGCGTTGCGTCCTGCTGGTATGGCTGCGGGAACACGGCTCTGCCGAACCCCTCGACGATCCGCGTCGGTATCACGGCGTCCGGTGCGGTGATGCTGCATCAGGGCGCGGTGGATATCGGGCAGGGCTCCAACACGGTGGTGACGCAGATCTGTGCGGACGCCAGCGGTTTGCCGCTTTCGGCGTTCCAACTCGTGGGCGGGGATACGGGCGTCACGCCGGATGCGGGCAAGACGTCTGCCTCGCGCCAGACCTATGTGACGGGCAAGGCTGCGGAGAAGGCGGGCCGCGCTTTGCGGGAGAAAATTTTGCGCTTCGCAAATGTGTCGGATGCGGCGGTGATCGGCCTTGAAGACGGGGCGCTTGTTGTTCGCGAGGGCGCGGTGCGGCGGCGTGTCGAACTCGCTGAGATTGAAGCCGGCTCTGATGGCTATGTGTTCTGCGCGGAGGAAACCTACGATCCTCCCACAACGGCGCTGGACGAGAAGGGGCAGGGTGTTCCCTATGCCGTTTACGGCTATGGCGCGCAGCTTGTGGAGCTGGAGGTCGACACCACGCTCGGTACGGTGCGGCTCCTGCGGATCGTCGCCGCTCACGATGTGGGCCGCGCCATCAACCCGCTTCTGGTGGAAGGCCAGATCGAGGGCGGCATTGCGCAGGGCATCGGCCTGGCGCTGATGGAGGAATATGTTCCGGGTCGCACGGAAAACCTGCACGATTATCTGATCCCGACCATTGGCGACGTGCCGCCCATCGAAACCATTCTCGTGGAAGTGCCGGACCCGGAAGGGCCGTTCGGGGCGAAGGGGCTGGGCGAGCATGTGCTGATCCCCACCGCGCCGGCGATCCTCAATGCGATCCGTCATGCGGTGGGTGTGGAGGTGACGAAAGTGCCGGCCACGCCAAGCCGCATTTTGGCGGCCATCCGGGCGCGGGAGGCAGGACAATGAACGAGCTGACCGAACGTTTCGAGGCGACGCCGCCCAAAAAACCGGCAGGCGACAAGCTGCGCTGCGATGCATGCCCTGTCATGTGCTACATCGCCGAAGGGCGCACGGGCGCCTGTGATCGCTACGGCAATTTCGACGGGCGCATCACGCGCTGCGACCCGGTGACCATTCTCGAACACGCGGCCGAGGAAGGCGACCCGGTGGTACCCTTCGAGGGGGAAGCGCCGTGGGATGGCGAACTGGTCAACACCAAGCGCCGCTTCGTGAGCGCGGTCGGCGCGGGCACCACCTATCCCGACTACAAGCCCGCCCCCTTCATTGTGTCGCAGGAGGTGGAAGGCGTCGATCTCGTCACGGTCGTGACGGAGGGGATTTTCTCCTATTGCGGCGTGAAGGTGAAGATCGACACCGACCGGCATCTCGGCCCTGAAGCCGCGACGGTGCGCGCGGATGGCGAGGCGGTCGGCCATGTGACCACGGCTGAATATGGCAGCCAGATGCTCTCGCTCGGCGGGGTGCAGCACCTGACGGGCGGCTCCAAGGCGGAAGGCCGTGTCACCTGCCAGGCGCTGATGGATCTGTGCAACAAGAAGCCGGTGGAACTGACCATCGACGGCGGTGCAGGCATTGTCGTGCAGGCGGGAAAGCCGCCGGTCATCGACGGCACGCGCGAGGAGCGCATGCGGGTCGGCTGCGGGTCGGCGACCATTGGCATGTTTGCCTCGCAATGGAAGGGGCTGGTGGACGAGGTGGTTGTCGTCGATGACCACATCACCGGCGTCGTGTCCGAGCATCAGGCGGGCAAGGTGATCGGCTGGGAAGACACTGGCATCAAGATCATCGGCCGACGCTCCACACCGGGGCGCTATTTCAAGGTGTCCGAGCCGGGGCTGGGCTGGGGCGGCACGACCATTGACGATCCGCTGGAAATTCTTGGCCCCTTCAATGAGAAGAAGGGCGCACGGCCCGGACTTTCGCTGCTCATGGTGTCCACCACGGGCGAGCAGTTTTCCTATTACGAGCTCAATGAGGCGCTGAAGCCCGTCAAGAAACCATTCCCCGAACGCCTGCGCAAATCCGTGGAGCTGATCGAGGAGAACTGCGAGCCGGCGCTTTGCACCGTTCTGTTCATGGGCGGTGCGGGAGGCAGTCTTCGCGCTGGTGTGACGGAAAATCCGGTCAATCTCACGCGCTCGGTTCAGGGGCTCAGAACCTATGTCACGGTTGGCGGCGCGCCGGTCTATGTGTGGCCGGGCGGTGGCATCACCATCATGGTGGATGTGATGCGCACGCCCGAAAATGCTTTTGGCTATGTGCCGACCCCGGCGCTGGTCGCACCCATCGAGTTCACGCTCCGGCGGGAGGATTACATTCGCCTCGGCGGCTATGCGGATGAGATCCGCAGCGTGGAAGACGTGCTGGAAAAGGGCGGCGAGTACTTCAATCAACGTGAGGCGCGGGGCGCTGCTGCATCGAACCCCTGGCCGCCGCTACACCAGTTGCGCCGGGAGCCGAAGCGGTGAGCGGCCCGACCGCCAGCTGGTTGGCCGATGGGCGTCGCCTGCATCTGAACCACGGCCCGATTGATCTGATTGTCGAGGCGTTCGGCGCGGAAGATGAATGCCGTGCGGCCTGTCGGCAGGCCGTTGCGCGGTTCGATACGATGCTTGAAGAACTGGTGGCGGAACTGCCGGCTCTGCGCAGCCCTGTCGGTGAAGAGCCGCGCAGTTTTGCATCCACCACCGCGCGCCGCATGGAGGCGGCGGCAGAGCGCCATGCGCCTGCCTTCGTCACGCCCATGGCGGCGGTGGCCGGGAGCGTTGCCGATGAGGTTCTTGCTGCTCTCGTTGAGGGGCGGACGCTGGCGCGCGCCTATGTGAACAATGGCGGCGACAGCGCGTTTTATCTCAGGGAAGGCGAAAGCCTCGAAGCGGCCATTGCCGGAACTGGAAACGGCTTCGCCGACCGGGTGACAATCCGCTCAGTCGATCCCGTGCGGGGCATGGCGACGAGCGGGTGGCGCGGGCGCAGTCATTCGCTCGGCATCGCCGATGCGGTGACGGTGCTGGCGCGTTCCGCTGCTTCTGCCGATGTGGCGGCGACGCTGATCGCCAATGCGGTTGATCTGCCGGGGCACCCGGCAATATCCCGCGTTCGGGCCTGTGAAATCGATCCCGACAGTGATCTGCGCGACCGTCTGGTGACGCAGGCTGTTGGCGCGCTCTCGCGGTCCGGGGTCGCGCAGGCGCTTGAACGCGGTCTTGCGGTGGCCGAGGCGATGCGCGACCGTGGTCTCATCGAGAGTGCGGCCCTTTTCCTGTGCGGTGCGGTGCGCGAATGCGGCGCTGCCCCGCTTGTCAGCATGCGTGATCGCGCCGCCAAAGGCGCAACCGGACCCAGAAACATTTCCAGCAACAGGATTGCCCATCATGCCTGAATTCACCCTGCGCAAGATCGCGCTCGTGACCGAAGAAATTCTCCATGAGGGCGGCCCGGCCCCGATGAAGCCGCGTCGCCGCGCCGCCGCTCTGGCACTGGTGAAGAACCCCTTCGCCGGGGGCTATGTAGAGGAGGTCGAGAGCGCGATGGAGGATTTGAAGCCGCTCGGGCTGGAGATGTCCGACCGCCTCATCGCTGCGCTTGGCGGTGACATTGCGGTGATCGACGGTTTCGGCAAGGGCGCCATTGTCGGCACGGCCGGTGAGCTGGAACACGGGGCGCTGTGGCATGTGCCGGGCGGTTACGCCATGCGTGAGCGGCTGGGCGATTCGAAGGCCATCGTGCCCTCATCCAAGAAGGTGGGCGGGTTTGGCGCGCGCATCGATATTCCGCTCGGCCACATCAACGCGGCCTATGTGCGCAGCCATTTCGACGCGATGGAAGTGGGGATGCCGGATGGTCCGCGCCCCGACGAAATCCTGTTTGTGCTTGCCATGGCCTGTGGACCGCGTATCCATGCGCGCATGGGCGGCCTGACGGCCGACGAAGTGAAAGGCGAGGACGGTCTCAGATGACAGTGGAGCGCGACGGGCTCGGGATGCAGGCCGATAACAACACGGCCGATGTCTATGAGCTCGGCGAGCAGGTTGGCTTCATCCTGCGCAAGGCCAACCAGCGCCATCTGGCGATTTTTGCGGCGCGCATCAGCGATCTGACGCCGCCGCAGTTTGCTGCGCTGGCAAAGCTTCACGAGGTTGGCGCAACCTCCCAGAATCAGCTTGGCCAGCTTGTGGCGATGGACGCCGCGACCATCAAGGGCGTTATCGACCGGTTGAAGGCCCGCGATCTCGTTGCGCTTGAGCCGCATGGCAGTGACCGGCGTCGTCTGGTCGTCAGCCTGAGTGACAAGGGCAGGGAGACCATCGAGGCGCTCCTGCCCGATGCGCTGGAGGTGAGTGAGGAGACGCTGGCTCCGCTGACCCAGCGCGAGACCGCCACTTTTCTGCGCCTTCTGGCAAAGCTCGCCGAAGGCTGAGGCCAGAGCGCCGTGCGTCCGAATGGACGCACAAAGGACGCTCTAACCTCTTGAAAACACGCATCGTGCTTTCCGGAAATCGATTCCGATTTTCGGGCCGATGCTCTAACCCCGGTTATAGGCGGGTTTTGCGCGCAGGAATGTGAGCAGTGCGCCATAAGGCGCGAGCATGGCGAAGCCGATCAGCAGTTTTACCGCGAAATCGCCAAGCGCCAGCGAAAGCCACAGGGGCGCTTCAATGCCTGTGCCGAACAGCGAGACCGGGAAGGCCAGAGAAGCGTCTTCCAGGCCGAATGCCGTGTCGAGAAAGGCAAACCGCGCGGCAAAGGCCAGCGAGAAGAAGAGCACGGTGTCGAGCATGGAGCCGATCAGCGTCGAGATGAGCGGCGCGCGCCACCATGCGCTGCCGCGAAGCCGGTCGAACACGGCGACGTCGAGAAGCTGTGCAAAGAGGAACGCTGCGCCCGAGGCAATCGCGATGCGCGGGCTGGCGAGCCAGATCGAGAGAATCACCGCCAGCACGAAGCCTGAAAGCACCACCCGCCGGGCGGCGCCGGGGCCAAAGCGGCGATTCGTCAGATCGTTGATGAGAAACGCCACCGGATAGGTGAAAGCGCCCCAGGTGAGAAGCTCACCCAGGCCAAAATGGCGAAACGGAAACTGAACGAGAAAGTTCGAGGCGGTCACGATGATCGCCATGGAGGCCATGAAAGGCCAGATCGCATAAAGCCGATTCATTTTTTTATCCTGGGTGATGGAACCAGAAAGCCCGCCAGCGGTGCAAATCCTGAAAAGGCTTAAAGCCTCAACCCGGAAATGCACGCCCCATGGCGAGCCGATCATCCTGTCAAACAGTGCCCCGGCTTTGCCGGGGCGCAGAAGCCTCAGGCAGCTGCAACCTGTTCGGACATCTTCTTCTCGACCTGCTTCTTCAGCAGACGTGCACGCTGGGAAAGCTCATTCGCTTTCGCCTTCACGAGGAACGCGTCGAGGCCACCACGGTGCTCCACCGTGCGCAGGGCGCTGGCGGAAACGCGCAGACGCACGTTCTGGCCAAGAGCCTCGGACTGCAGGGTCACGTGGCACAGGTTGGGCAGAAAGCGACGACGCGTCCTGTTGTTCGCGTGGCTAACATTGTTGCCGGTCATTACGGCTTTGCCGGTCAGTTCGCAGGCGCGGGACATTTTTCAAACCTTCATCGTCTTGGCCCGTCCATACCCCACTGCCGCACCTTAAATTGGCGGCGCGCGGTTGATCATTGGCGGCCTTATGGAAAAAGTTGCCGTTCCATAGAGATATTTGGCGAGCGGGTCAAGCACCCAGCGCCCCTGTTCGGACAATCTCCATGGCCCTTTTCCAAAGAAATGCCTTAATATTCCTCTTCACGCAAGGGGAAGGGACGCTGCCGGTTCGCCGGCCTGGCTGGAGGAGACCGCTCGTGATGCGGCCTGCTGGATATTGTCTTGTTGTTGCGATTGGCTTTTGCGCCGCTTCAGGAACCGCTCTGGCGGAGACCGAGACGCACCGCCTTCGCTATGATGCGTTTCTCTATGGCATCCCCATTGGAAAGGCCGATTTCACGAGCCGTCTGGACGAAAGCCGCTTCGAGGTTTCGGGGCGGTTCGCCAGCGCCGGCATTGCGCGCCTGTTCGACAAGACGGATGGCACGGTGATTTCGAAAGGCCGGCTCTCCGGCGATGCCGTGACGCCATCTTCCTATGAGCTTGCCTATCTGAGCGGCAAAAAGCGTGAAACGACCACGATCCGTTTTTCCAAGGGGCGGATCACGGAGACGGTGATAACGCCGAAGCCGAAGAAACGCGGCAAGGACTGGGTGGCCGTGTCGAAGAAGGATCTCGCCGGGGCGCTTGATCCGCTGTCGGCCCTGCTTTCGCCGGCGGCAAGTGCAGCTGAAGTCTGCAACCGCCGCTTCAAGGTGTTCGATGGCGAAATGCGCGCAGACATCGTTTTTTCTCCGGCAGCCAGGGGAGAGCGGATTGGCACGGACCTGATCACCTGCAGGGCGAAGTTCATCCCGGTCTCGGGTTATCGCAAGGGCCGCTCGACCATCGCTTTCCTGCGCGACAAGGCTCGTCTATTGGTAGCCTTCAGGCCGCTTGGGGCGCGTGGCCATCACACGCCCGTTGAAGCGCGGATCGGTACCAAGGTCGGCACGGTGCACATTCGCGGCCGTCCGGTTGATTGAGGGGCGCATCTGCGCCGGGAGGGGATTTTGGCGCGCGCCACGCTGATCGGATTTACCGCTGTTGCCATGTGGGCGCTTCTGGCGCTTTTCACCGCCGGGTCGGGCGCTGTCCCGCCATTTCTCCTGTCGGCGCTGGCCTTTTCGGTGGCCGCGCTGATCGGTCTCGTCATGCGGGTGGCCGCGCCGTCCTCTGCGCCTGCCGCGCCCATTCCGCCCGTGGTCTGGCTGATCGGCATTGCCGGTCTGTTCGGCTACCACTTTTTCTATTTCACTGCCCTGCGCAATGCGCCGGCGGTGGAGGCGAGCCTGATCGCCTATCTCTGGCCGTTGCTCATCGTGCTCGGCTCCGCGCTCATGCCGGGCGAGCGGCTCGGCTGGCATCACATTGCCGGCGCGCTTCTGGGGCTTGCGGGCACCGCGCTCATCATCACCAAGGGCGGGGGCTTCACCTTCGAGAGCCGCTATGCGCTGGGGTATGCGGCGGCGGGGGCCTGCGCGTTTTTCTGGTCCGGTTATTCGCTCCTGTCGCGCCGGTTTCAGGCCGTGCCGACGAGCGTCGTGACCTGGTTCTGTGCGGCGACGGCGATCCTTTCCGCACTCTGCCATGTGTTGCTTGAAGAAACCGTCTGGCCGGTCTCCACGGGCGAGTGGCTGAACGTGCTCGGTCTCGGGCTGATGCCGGTGGGCGCTGCGTTCTACGCCTGGGATTACGGGGTCAAGCGCGGCAACATTCAGGTTCTGGGCGCGGCGAGCTATGCCGCGCCGCTTCTTTCGACGCTGATCCTGATTGGAGCCGGCGCGGCGGAACCCTCCACCAGCATCATCGCCGCCTGTTTGCTGATCACCTTCGGCGCGGTGCTCGCGGCAAAGAACATGATCCTCAAACCGTCGCGGAAAAAGGCCCGCGAGCCGGCCTGATCCCGTGGCGTGAGGTCAGGGCCAGCGGTGTGAGGTCAGGAAATGTCCTTGCGTTTCCTGATTTCGGCGAAGACTTCCTCTTCGCTCGCGCCTTCCATGCCGAGATTGCGGCGGATCACCGGATCATGCGCGCGCAGGAATGGATTGGTAGCCATCTCCGCGCCGATGGTGGTCGGCAGGGTGGGCTTGCCCTCGCTGCGCAGACGCGCAATCTCCTTTGCACGCTCCTTGAGCACCGGGTTGGTGGGGTCCACCGTCAGGGCGAAGCGCGCATTGGTTTCCGTATATTCGTGGCCGCAATAGACGGTTGTCTCAAGCGGCAGGGCGGCAAGCTTCTGGAGTGAGGCGAGCATGACCGGCGGCTTGCACTCGAACAGCCGCCCGCAGCCAAGCGCAAACAGCGTGTCGGCGGTGAACACGACGCCGGAATCGGCGAAGTAATAGCTTACGTGCCCCGCCGTGTGCCCAGGCGTTTCGATCACCCGAACCGCCTGCTTGCCGACGCGCACCGTGTCACCTTCCTTCACCGTGCTGTCGATGCCGGGAATGCGTCCGGCTTCTGCCGCCGGGCCGATGATGGTCAGGCCGAAACGCTCCTTGAGCGCGAGATTGGCTTCCACATGGTCGGGGTGATGGTGGGTTGTCAGGATCATCGTCGGACGCCAGCCGGTGCGTTCCACGGCTGACAGGATGGCGCGTTCTTCCGGCGCGTCGATCAGCGCCGTTTCGCCGGTTTCGCTGTCATGGGCCAGAATGCCGAAATTGTCGCTGCGACAGATGAATTGTTCGATTTCCAGGGCCATGAATCTCTCCGTTGTCGGCTGGACGATAGGGCGGGGGCGGCGGCTTGTCACGCCGGGTGCGACAATTCTTGCCGGTGTCGTGGAAGGGGGGTACCGTCCCTGCCATGATTTCGGACATTGTCGCGCTTCGCGCCTTCTATTCCTCCCTGCTCGGTCATCTGGCCGAGCGCTCCATCGCCATGGCGCTTTCCGCCATCTGGTCGAAAAGCACCAGCGAGCGGTTTGTCGGGCTTGGCTACACGCTGCCCTGGCTCGACCGTTTCGGCGCGGATGCGGAGCGCACCTTCGCCTTCATGCCGGCCATGCAGGGCGCGGTGCCGTGGCCCTCGGGCAAACCCTCCGCCACCGCTCTGGTGTTCGAGGAGGAACTGCCGCTGCCCGACGCCTCGGTTGATCGCGTGCTGATGGTGCATGCGCTGGAGCATGTGGAGAACCCGCAGCAGGCGCTTCTGGAAATCTGGCGTGTGCTGGCCCCGGGCGGGCGGCTGATCATTGCCGTGCCGAATCGGCGTGGCATGTGGGCGCGTTTCGAGCACACGCCGTTTGGCACCGGGCGACCCTATTCGCGCGCCCAGCTTGCCGAGGCGCTGCGCGAGGCGAATTTCACCGCCACGGCCTGGGGGGACGCGCTGCACTTCCCGCCATCGGAGCGGCGCTTCGTGCTGCGGCTGCATCAGCTTCTGGAGCAGGCCGGGCGGCGCTTCTGGCCGATTTTCTCGGGCGTTCTGGTGGTCGAGGCTGAGAAGCGCCTTTATCAGGGATTGCCGGTGGCGGCGCGGGCCTCGCGGCGCGTTTTCGTGCCGGTGCTTTCGCCGCAGGGCGCAACACGGGTTGGCGGCCTTCGTCGCACCGGGGGCCGAAACGGGGGAAAGGGATAACCATCATGGCAATGAGCACATCCGTTACGGAACTCTTCGGCATTGAACTGCCGATCCTTCTGGCGCCCATGGCGGGATCTGCCGGATCGGCGCTTGCGATTGCCGTGAGCAGCGCCGGCGGTCTGGGCTCGCTGCCCTGCGCCATGCTGACGCCGGAGAAGATACGCGCCGAGATGGAGGCGATCCGAAAAGGGACGGACGGACCGGTCAATCTGAACTTCTTCTGCCATGTGCCGCCTGAACCCGATCCCGTGCGCGAGGCGGCATGGCGTGAGCGTCTGCGGCCTTTTTATTCCGAATTCGGCATCGATCCCGATGCGGCCCCGCCCGGTGGCGGGCGCAACCCTTTCAATGAGGAAAGCTGCGTCATCGTCGAGGAGACGCGCCCGGAAGTGGTGAGCTTTCACTTCGGCCTGCCGGATGAAGCGCTGATGGCGCGCGTGCGCGAAGCGGGGGCGAAGATCATCGCTTCGGCGACCACCGTGGCCGAGGCGCGCTATCTGGAGGAAAACGGCTGCGACGCCATCATCGCGCAGGGCGCGGAAGCCGGCGGTCATCGCGGCGTCTTTCTGGAGCCGGAGATTGCGACGCAGCCCGGCACGCTGGCGCTGGTGCCGCAGGTGGTGGACGCGGTTTCCGTTCCGGTCATTGCAGCCGGTGGCATTTGTGACGGGCGCGCCGTGGCGGCCTGTTTCATGCTTGGCGCTTCCGCAGTGCAGGTGGGGACGGCCTATCTGCAATCGCCCGAGGCGCTGACCGGCGCGGGCCATCGCGATGCGCTGGCGCTGGCGCGGGACGACCGCACGGTTCTGACCAATGTGTTCACCGGCAGGCCAGCCCGCGGGCTTTTGAACCGCTTCGTCAGCGAAGTGGGACCGATGAGCGATGATGCGCCGCAGTTTCCGCTGGCGACGGCTGCCATTGGCCCGCTGCGCGCTGCGGCGGAAAAGGCCGGGGTGAGCGATTTTTCGCCCTTATGGGCGGGGCAGGCGGCGGCTCTGGCCGCGCCCATGCCGGCGGGCGAACTCACGGTGAAGCTCGCCCGCGACGCTGCCGCGCTTCTACGCGGCTAGCAATTTCATTTCGTAGCCTGATGCCCTGCGCCGATCTCCGCCAGATCGTAGGGCGTCGACTGGTAGACCTGGTTGATCCAGTTGCCGAACAGAAGATGCGCGTGCGAGCGCCAGCGGTTTAAGGGCGGGCGGCTCGGATCATCATCGGGGTAATAGCCGTGCGGCACGGCGACCTCGGTTCCCGAAGCCACATCGCGATCATATTCCTCCTTCAGCGAAGTGGAATCATATTCGATGTGGTTGAACATGTAGAGCCGGTTGCCCGTCTCCTCCGTCAGCAGGCATGGCCCCGTGACATCCGATTCCATCAGCACCTGCAGGCCCGTTTCCGGCTTAATGTCGGCGGAACGCACTTCGGTCCAGCGTGACACCGGAATGGCGAAATCGTCGGAGAAACCGGCGAGGAAGGGCGAGGCGGGTGCGTTGTTGCGATGGCGGAAGACGCCGAACGCCTTCTTCTCCAGCGTGTATTTGGGAATGCGGTGAAAGTGCCATGCGGCGGCCATTGCGCCCCAGCAGATGAAGAAGGAGGAGTGGACGTTGGTCAGCGTCCAGTCGAAAATATTCTCCAGTTCCTTCCAGTAGGTGACGTCTTCGAACGACAGAAGCTCGATGGGCGCACCCGTGATGATGAAGCCGTCGAACTTGCGGTCGCGCACTTCTTCCCAGGTCTGGTAGAAGGAGATGAGGTGGTCTTCCGACGTGTTCTTGGCGCGGTGGTTGCCGATGCGCACAAGCGTCAGCTCCACCTGCAGCGGCGAAGCGCCGATGAGGCGGGCGAACTGCGTTTCGGTGCGGATCTTGTTCGGCATGAGGTTGAGCAGTCCGATCTGCAGCGGGCGGACGTCCTGCCGCAGCGCTGTTTCCTCGTCCATCACGGACACACCTTCACGCACGAGCACGTCGCGGGCGGGAAGCTGGTCGGGGATCTTGATCGGCATTGTTTTGCTCCAAACAAAAAGGACCGGGCTCCAAACAAAAAGACCGGCAGCGAAATCGCGGCCGGTCTCAGCAATATTCTTGCATCGCACGGCCTTTTAGCGAGTTGTTTTACGTGGCTGCAAGCCGACCGGCCAAATCACCACGAATGGAGATCATTATTTAAGGTGGCGTTTTCTTTGCGTCAATCGCCGTCATGGTCTAAAGCATCTGACGGATTTTCGCCTGAGACAGGCGTTCCCATCAACCGTTTCCCTAGAGCAGGACCATTCAATGAGCACGTCCGACCGTCCCGAACCGAAGCCCGGTGTCATGGATATCGCCGCTTATGTACCCGGTCGCGAAAGCGCGCCCGGCGCCATGAAGGTGTGGAAGCTCTCCTCCAACGAGTCCCCGCTTGGCCCTTCGCCAGCGGCCGTTGAGGCGATCTCCAAAACCATGGGACATCTGGAGCTCTATCCGGACGGTTCGGCGACGGCGCTGCGCGAGGCGATTGCCGAGACATATGGCCTGAACCCGGCCAACATTCTCTGCTCCAATGGTTCTGACGAACTGCTCGGCCTGCTGGCCCAGACCTACATCAAGCCCGGCGATGAAGGCATCTTCACCGAGCATGGCTTCCTCGTTTACCGCATCCAGATCCTGGCCGCCGGCGGCAAGCCGGTGGTGGTGAAGGAAGACAATGAGCGCACCGACGTGGATGCGATCCTTGCGGCGGTGACGCCGAAGACGCGCATCGTTTTCCTGGCCAACCCGAACAATCCGACCGGCACCTATATTCCGGTTGAAGAGGTGCGCCGCCTGCAGGCCGGCCTGCCGAAGGATGTGCTTCTGGTGCTGGACGCCGCCTATGCGGAATATGTGCGCCGCAACGACTATGAAGCCGGCATCGAGCTGGTGTCGTCGAGCGAGAATGTCGTCATGACGCGCACCTTCTCGAAGATCCACGGCATGGCGGCGCTGCGCATCGGCTGGATGTATGCGCCGGCTCACGTGGTGGACGCGGTGAACCGCGTGCGCGGCCCCTTCAACGTCAATGCACTGGCCATCGAAGCCGGTGCTGCGGCGATCCGCGACAAGGCGCATCTGCAGCGCGCGCTTGAGCACAACGAGACCTGGAGCGCCTGGCTGGTTGAAGAGCTTGGCAAGCTTGGTCTGCGTGTGACGCCCAGTGTCTGCAACTTCCTGCTGATCCACTTCCCGGAGAATGGCGGCAAGACGGCTGCGGAGGCCGATGCCTTCCTTGGTTCGCGCGGTTATGTGCTGCGGCGTGTGGTGCCTTATGGTTTCCCCAACGCCCTGCGCCTGACCGTCGGCCCGGAAGAGGCCAACCGCGGCGTCGTCGCCGCTCTCAAGGAATTCATGGAAGGCTGAATCGTGCCTGACCCTCTTTTTAACAAGGTCGCGCTGATCGGCATCGGCCTGATTGGCTCGTCGCTTGCACGCGCCATCAGGCATGCCGGTCTGGCGTCGACCGTCGCCATCTCGACGCGCAGTGAACAGACGCTGGAAAAGGCCCGCGAGCTGGAACTGGGCGATGTCTACGAGCAGGACGCCGCCGAGGCGGTGCGCGATGCCGATCTGGTGATCATTTCGGTGCCCGTTGGCGCTTCGGGTGCGGTGGCGCAGGCGATTGCGCCGGCGCTGAAGCCGGGCGCGATCGTGACCGACGTTGGCTCCACCAAGGCATCTGTTGTCGCGCAGATGCAGCCGCATCTGCCGGACACTGTGCATTTCATCCCCGGCCACCCAATTGCCGGTACGGAGGATTCCGGACCTGCCGCCGGTTTTGCCGATCTGTTCGAGGGGCGCTGGTGCATTCTGACGCCGCTGCCGGACACGGATGCGGATGCGCTGGCGCGTCTGTCAGCCTTCTGGGAAGGCTGTGGCGCGATGGTCGACAGCATGGACCCGGAGCACCACGACATGGTGCTGGCCATCGTTTCGCACCTGCCGCACATCATCGCCTACAACATCGTTGGCACGGCGGATGATCTGGAAGCGGTGACGAAATCCGAGGTCATCAAATATTCGGCCTCCGGTTTCCGCGACTTCACGCGTCTGGCAGCGTCCGACCCGACCATGTGGCGCGATGTGTGCCTGCACAACAGCGACGCCATTCTGGAGATGCTGGCGCGGTTTTCCGAAGACCTTTCCGCACTTCAGCGGGCGATCCGCTGGGGCGATGGCGACAAGCTGTTCGAGATGTTCACGCGCACCCGCGCCATCCGTCGCTCCATCATCGAGGCGGGCCAGGACATCGACGTTCCGGACTTCGGACGTCACGCGCTGGCCCATCCCGAAAAGCCGTAAGGCTTATCTGACGGGCGGTACGCGCCCGAGCGGAATGAAACCGACAAAGACACGGCCCTGGCGGATATTGACCGGCAGGGTCGGCGCCTTGCCGAGATTGGCAAGCCCCGACGTGATGCTTTGGATCTGATCGCGCTGTGCGGGGAAAAGATCGCCGGTAAGACGCGCAATGGTCTGCGGCTCGTTGACCGTGACGCGCAGCTCGGCGTCAATCAGGCCGTTCTCCGCAATACGTATCGGCCCCTGAAGGCTGAGCCCGGCCTCGGTGCCGGCCACGCTGAGGCGCAGGTTCTGCACATTGCCGGAGCGTCCACGCAGCCCGTTTCGTGCATTGGCCAACAGCGCCACGCCATCATCCAGCGACAAAAGCACTTCACCATCAAGCGCCGGAATGGTCGCGCCGCTGGTGAGAGCCGGGTCGAGCGAGAGCTTCTGCGCGATGAAGGCGAAATCCACATTCGCGTCGTTCTGGCGCGTGTGGGTCTGAATGCTGTCTGCGCGCGCGATGGGCTGACGTGTATCGTCGTCCAGCGTCAGGACCACATTGGTGGCCTCGCTCGAAACGCGCTCCGGCAGGCGGGTGGTGAGACGCGCGCTGAGGCGCATATTGTCCCAATTCGCTTCAACCGGCGGGAAATGGGGGGCGGTAATTTTCGCGGGCGAATCCAGTTCACCCACGGTGCGCATCGGCTGATAGACCTGCGCTGCGGATCGGAACGCGCCGGCATTCACGGAGACGCCGGTCTCGGCGTTTTCGAAGGAAACGCTCCGGCAGAACAGGCCGATGCGGAAGGGATAACCCCGGGCCGTCGGTTCCTCGCAATTGACGTTCTGCTGGCCGAGATTGATGTCCTCGATGGCCGTGATGGTGCGGCGCTCCAGCGTGTCGGCAGCATAGAACCAGCCGCCGGTGTAAACGAGAATGGCCAGCACAATGAACAGCGCGAACAGCAGGAAGCGGCGGCTGGTATTGCGTTTGGTGCGTTTTCTTGACGGCATGAAGTCCTCCGGTTAACCCGTTCGCCACCAGTGATGACGACACAGCAACACCCTTTCAAGCATTGGGCAGGCGATATGGACGATTTTTGGGTCTTTGGCTACGGATCGCTGATGTGGCGGCCGGGTTTCGCCCACACCGAGACCCGCAAGGCCAGGCTGCACGGCTATCGCCGGGCGCTGTGCATCCATTCGCATGTGCATCGCGGTACGCCGGACCGGCCGGGGCTGGTGCTGGGGCTGGACCGTGGCGGTTCGTGCCTTGGGCTTGCTTTTCGGGTGCCGGGAGAATTGCAGCACGAAGTGGTGGACTATCTGCGCGAGCGCGAGCTGGTCACCAATGTCTATCTGGAGCGCCGGGTGGGCATTCGGCTTGAGGATGGTTCGGCGGTCGAGGCTTTGACCTATGTGGTCGACCGCGCCCACGGGCAATATGCCGGCAGCATGGATATCGACCACGCGGCGCAGCAGGTGAGCGCGTCCGTCGGGCAATCCGGGCCCAATATCGACTATGTGCGCAACACGGTCGAGCACCTGCAGGCGCTGGGCATTCGCGATCACTGGCTTGAAGCGGTGGCTGCCCGCATCGGCAATGCGGGCAAGGGCGCTATCTAGGGGCCTGACCCTGGGGGCAGGTCTGGCTTCAGGAGGCGGCGGTGACGCCCAGCTCCTGAAGGCGTTTGCGGGCTGTCTCCGGCAGCGGCGGCGGATTGGCCGATGTGGCGGCTTCCACCAGCATTTCATCGCAGGCCGCTTCCGTTTCGCCGACAAGGCGCCTCTGGAACTCCTCGCGCGACAGGCCGGGTTCGATGGGCGGCAGGAAGCGCGCGCGAATGACGCCCGGATGGCGCAGGAACTTGCGCCGGGGCCAGAACAGGCCGGCCGCATGCGCAACCGGCACCACCGGAACGCCAAGCTGCGCGTAGAGCTCGACAATGCCGTATTTATAGGCCGGTTCCGCGCCCGGCGGACGGCGCGTGCCTTCGGGATAGATGATGAGCTGGCGATTTTCCTTCATCAGCTCATGGGCCTGTTTTACCGCCTGCTTGAGGGCCTTGGTGCGGCTGCCGCGATTGATCGGGATCATGCGCATCTTGGCCACGTACCAGCCGAAGAAGGGGATCCACATCAGTTCGCGCTTCAGGATGTAGAGCGCATCGGGGATGTGCGGCAGAAAGGCAATCGTGTCCCAGAAGGACTGATGCTTGGGCGCGATGATGCAGGGACCGTCCGGGAGGTTCTCCAGCCCCGAAATCTCCGAGCGCCCGCCGGTCATCGCCTGTTGCAGCCAGAGGCTTGAGGAAGCCCAGAACTTCGGCACGAACCACGCCTTCTTGCGTGGCAGCAGGAAGAAGATGGGCGTCCAGAACAGCATCTGCACGATGAGGTTCATGTAGAAGACGGCATTGAAGGCGGCTGATCGGATGAGGAGCATGAATATGGCCCGTTTGAGCAATTCCAGGAAAAGTGGGAACCGGTTTTCCGTCCGGAATTGCACGAAAACAATGAATTAGAGCGTTTTCACGATTCAGCGAAAAGCGGAAACGCTCTAGGTTCTTGTGAGGCTCTTACAGCAACCGGGGAGCGAGGCAAAGCGCCTGTGGCCAGAGTGTGGTGCGGGGAGTGCGGCCGGATTTCAATTTCCCTGCAGATCGGCCTTTGCGGTTTCTGCCGTCTTTTTCAGGAATGTCATGCGGGGAAGGGGGACGACCTCGCGCACCAGTGCGCCGACATATTTCGTGTATTCCGTGGCGAGCACGCGCAGCGCGTTCGGTTTTGCCAGCCATGCGCCATTGTCGAGCGGCGTGTTGACCACGGGATAGGGATGCACCTGCGCATCGGGCAAAAGGCGGCGCATTTCCAGAAGGCTGCGCGGCATGTGGTAGTTGTTGGTCACCAGGATGATGCTGTCATAGGCGTTGGCCTGCACCCATTTGGCGCTCTCCTCGGCATTGCCGATCGTGTCGAGCGCGGCATGGTCGATGTCGACGCAGCATTCGAAGAGTTCTGTCTCGCTGCCGGTGGCGATCCGCAGATCGTCTGCCCGGGCGATCGGGTTGACGCCGCTGATGAGAAGGCGTTTTCCCTTGCCGTTTTTCAGGAGTTCGACAGCGGCGTCGATGCGCGACTGGCCGCCGGTGAGGACGACGATGCCGTCTGCATCGTCAATGTCGCGGGGGACGGAGAGATGGCCGATATGGTCGGCAAATAAACCGAAGCCTGCGATGAAAACGAACACACCGATGGTGCACACCAGCAAAAGCACCCTGAACACGCGACGCGCGCCGGATCGCCGGCTGCGGCGTGGTGCGTGACCCTGGCCTTTCAGGCCATGCTGGGGCTCCTGTGTCATGCGGTGATCGTTAACTGCAAATTGCGGCGATGGATAGTCGGCACGCATCCGGTGAACAGGTCAATTGGGACATCATCGCGGCTACATCGTGTCGGGATGGGCGGTGTCGACATTCTTCAGATAGGAGAGCACCGTCACATGGGTGGTTGCCGCCGTCAGGACGGCAATCACGATCACGATTGCGCCGACGCCGATATAGCCGGATGGACCGATGGCGAAATTGCCGAACAGGGCCGTGGCCTGATCGGCCTCGGGCGTGGCCATGTTGCGCGATGACCACCAGTAGAAGCCGATGAAGACGAGGATGGCGGCAAGGCCGCCGGCGGCAGCGCCTTTCATGCCGGCAAACAGGAAGTGCCGGCGGAACTGCGAGGCGATGAAGGGCGCTTCCGCTCCCACGAAATGCAGCACCTCGATGATGTGTCCATTGCCGGCCATCGCGCCGCGCGTGGCGAAGATGACGGTGAGCGCCGTGGCCGAAAGCATCAGCGCCAGCGCGGACATGCCGATGGTGACCGTGGTGCGCGCCATGGCGACGAGCCGGTCGACCCAGGTGCGGTGATCGTCCAGCGTCGCATTGGCGACGTTTTGCGCAAGTTCTGCGCGCATGGCCGCGAAATCGGGCCGTGCTGTCGGGTCGATGGTGACGATCACGAGCCGGGGGACGGGCAGGCTCTCAATGTCGAGACCGGTTCCGAGCCACGGTTCGAGCAGGCGTGCGGTGGCCTCGGCGTCGACGATGTTTGCGTTGAGAACGCCATTGTAACCGGCGGCGATGTCGCGGGCCTGGGCGAGGGCGGCGTCCATGTCCAGTCCTTCATCGGGTTTGATCTGGATGGTCGCTTCGCGGGAGATCTGCGTCTGCCAGGTGGAGGCGGTGTCGCGCACCAGCGTCACCGCGCCCAGGGTGAGGCATGAAAGAAAGGTCATGATCGCGATCACGAGCACCATGGCGCGGCCGGCAATGTTGTCCGATGGCACGATGGGCGTCTGCTTGCGCGACACCGCGCCGCGTGCGCCCGAACTCAGGCGTGCGCCGACATTCTTCAGGAGGCGGGTCGTCTCAGTCATAGATTTCCAGCCTTCCGCCCGAGAGCACCATGCGGCGCGCATCCACCTGATCCATCAGGCCGAGGTCGTGGGTGGCGATGACGACGGCGGTGCCGAGCCGGTTGAGCTCAAGCAGCAGCCGCAGCAGGCGGCGGGCGAGCTGCGGGTCCACATTGCCGGTCGGTTCGTCGGCGAGCAGGATGCGGGGCTGCTCGATGAGGGCGCGGGCGATGGCGGCGCGCTGCTTTTCACCGCCGGACAGGATGGGCGGCAGCACATGCATGCGCTCACCTAAACCCACCCATTTCAGAAGCTCGATCACGTCGCTGCGATAGGTGGATTCATCGCGCCCGCGAACGCGCAGCGGCAATGCCACATTCTCATAGGTGGTGAGATGATCCAGCAGGCGGAAATCCTGAAAGACCACGCCGATATTGCGGCGCAGGAGCGGCAGCTCCGTGCGGGTGATCTTGGAGCGGTCCTTGCCGAAAATCGTGATCAGGCCGCGCGTCGGCTTCAGCGACATGAAAAGCAGGCGCAGGAGCGTTGTCTTGCCGGCGCCGGAAGGGCCGCTCAGAAACTGGAAGGATCGCTCCGGCAAATGAAACGAGACATCGCGGAGGATCTCCGGACCCATCCCGTATCTATGGCCGACATTTTCAAATCGAATCACGAGGAACCTGCGTTCGTTGGGTGGCGGGTGTTGCCGGGACGCATTCTGTCAGACCATCAATGCGCATGGTTAATAGCAAGTTAACTCCTGCTTGATATGCGGGAGGTCGAAGCATTAACCATTTCCATTTAGCCCGGAAAGGCGGATCACGAAAGGATAGTCTGCCGGCTATGAGGCACTCCGACAGCGCACGCCCTCTTTCGGGCGAAATCATGATGCCCGACCGGGCGCGCGGATCGCAGCGCCAAAGCGATGCCGGGCGCGATGCCGGGCGCGATGTGGTCGATGTGGGGTTCGAAACGCTTGCGCCCGGCGAGAACACCGAAGCGCGCAAGCCGCGCGCGGCGCTGCCGTCGGGTGAAACCGTCTCGGGCCTCGACATGCTGAAACCGGGCGCTGCGCACCGGCGCGTGAAGCGCGGGCCGGCAGGCCCGCTGTTCTGGGCGGTGGGCGCGCTCTTCATCGCCGGCGCGTTCTGGGTGTCGGGCGGGCACAGCCTGGTGCAGGCGATGGATTTCGGTCAGCGGGAGACGCCGTCGCAGGCCCTGCGTCTGGTGGAGGTGACATCGCGCGTCGAGCGGCAGGGATCGCAGGCGCTTCTCATCGTTGATGGCGCAGCCTTTAACGGCGGCAGCAAGATTGTCGCCATTCCATCAATCTCCATCAACGTTACCTCCGAAAACGGCTCGACAACGCGTTATTTTTTGGGGACAAACGAACAACACCTCGGACCGGGCGCGCGCTTTCCCTTCTCCAGTCGGCTGGTCGCGCCTAGTGAAGGTGTAAAGTCCGTTTCTGTGACGTTTCGTTCGTCGTAGATCATCTGCTGAATACCCGGTTCCGGACCAGAACGTTTCGGGACCGCCCTTACAGGAGTTCGCCGCCCCATGCCTGTTGTACGCGGCAAGGAAATCGAGGTTTTGTTCTCGGCCTCGACCATCGCAAGGCGCAATCTGGAACTCGCCAAGGACATCGCTTCGCGCGAGTATGACGACCTTCTGGTGATTTCCGTTCTCAAGGGATCGTTTATTTTCGCAGCCGATCTGATCCGCGCGATGCACGATGTGGGCATCTCGCCGGAAGTGGAGTTCATCATGATCTCCAGCTACGGGGCGGGCACGGAGAGCGGCAAGATCAAGGTGTTGCGCGACATCGACAACGATGTGAAAGGGCGCGACATCCTTCTGGTCGATGACATTCTGGAATCCGGCAAGACACTGAAGCACACGAGCGAACTGATGATGTCGCGCGGTGCAAAATCGGTGTCCGTTGCGGTGCTGCTCGACAAGCATTCGCGGCGGCAGACGGAAATCGACGCCGATTTTGTCGGTTTTGAATGCCCCGACTATTTTGTCGTGGGCTATGGAATGGACGTGGCGCACGCGTTTCGCGAGTTGCCTTTCGTCGGCATCGTCAAGGGCGATGCCTGAACGGAGTGATTATTAGAAAAGTGGGGGCTGGCGTATTTACCGAAGGGTAATCGGATCGGGTGAAAACAGGTCATGGCTAAGCTTCTTATTGTCGAAGACGACGACTCCGTACGTAATTTTACCGCCCGCGCGCTGAGCGCTGCCGGTCACACCGTGGAAACCGCGGGTGACGGGCTGGAAGGGCTTGAGCGAATCAATGAAACGGCCGGCGATTACGATCTGGTCCTGTCGGACATTCGTATGCCGGCCATGGACGGCATCGAGATGGCGCGGGCCGTGGCAAACGCCTTTCCGGGCCTGCGTCTTCTCCTGATGACCGGCTATGCGGATCAGCGCGAACGCGCCGTGGAGCTTGAAGGCACCGTCAAGGGCGTCGTGAACAAGCCCTTCACGCTGAGCGAACTGCGCCAGCGGGTTGGCGAGGTTCTCGCCGCCTGACCGGCGCTTCTGCAATGGTTCAGATTGCCCGCCATGCCTCCGGATGGGGGCGGGGGCGGGCGATCAGATGACCGTGCGTTTCGCAGCCGTGGCTGCGTCGCCGGTGTTCGGTGTGCCCGTTGGCTCGATCAAGAGGAGATGCGCTTCCTTGCGGGCCACCGGGCAATGCTCGACATCTTTCGGCACGACGAACATTTCACCCGGTTTCAGCGTGACGGTGCGGTCGCGCAGCTGAATGTCGATTTCCCCCTTTAGCACGAGAAAGAAATCGTCGGTGTCGGGGTGAGAATGCCATTTGAACTCGCCCTCGACCTTTACGACCATCACGTCATGGCCGTTGAAGGTGGCCACGGTTCGCGGTGACCATTTCTCGTCAAAGGCAGACAGTTTTTCCGCCAGATTTATCGCATCACTCATCGCACCCCTCCGCTTCATGAAATGAAAATACGCAAAATGCCGAAACGTGACGGGTCCGGGTTGTTCTGTGGGCGAAGGCCCCGGCAGTCGGCTACTGCATGTTGAGTAGCCGTTCGAGATATTCCTTTTCGAGGGCAGGGCTCAGCGCATCGCCGAGGCGCTTGCGGATGGCGTCCAGAATGCGGCGCGCGCGCTGAGTGTCGATCTCGTCGGGAACGTCGACCGAATCGCCGAAATCCGGCCCCGTGGTCGCCTGCGGACGCCCAAGAGGATCGCGGCCATTATTGCCCTGCCGATACCCCTGTTCGCCGCCGCCCTGCTCACCCTGCATGGCCTGCTGCATCTGGTTCATCATGTCCTGCGCGCCGCGCCGCAACGCTTCGAGCGCACGGCCCTGTTCGCCCACGGCCTGCTCGCCTTCGCCCTCGCCAAGCGCGCCTTCGGCTTCGCCCATGGCCTCGCCGGCTTCGCCGAAACCTTCGCCGGGCTTGATGCCCAGCCCCTCAAGGCCCTCCATCAGGCTTTCCAGATCCTGCCGCAGCATGCCCTGACCCTGTTGCAGGCCGCGCATGGCGTCAGCGAATTCTTCCGGCGTCATGCCCTGACCCTGTCCGGGTTGCTGACCCTGACCGGGCTGGTTCTGCCCTTCCTGCCCCTGTTGACCGCGCTCGCCCTGCTGGCCTTCCTGACCGGACTGCCCGCGCTGCCCGCGTTCCATCTGGTCCATGCGGAAGGTCTCGTTCATCAGCTCCTGCTGCTTGCGCATCAGATTGCCGAGCTCGTCCATCTGCTGGCGCATTTCTGATTGCTGGCCACCCTGCTGCCCCTGCTGGGAGCGGCCGGCCTGCAGATTGTTCATCATGTTCTCAAGCTGGGAGAGCAGCTCCTGCGCCTGATCGCGCGCACCGGATTTTGCCAGTTCCTCGATCTGGTCGAGCATGCGCTCCAGATCGCTCTGGTTCAGCATCTGGCTGTTCTCCGGCATCTGCTGGGCCAGATCGGGGTTCTGCTGCGCGCGCTCGGCGAGTTCGCGCATGAACTCCTGCATGGCGCTGCGCAATTCGTCCATCAGCTGGGCGATTTCCTCGTCGCTCGCGCCGTCTTCAAGCGCCTGCCTCAGGGCTTCCTGGGCCTGCCGCAGACGCTTCTCGGCGGCGGTGAGGTCACCATCCTCGATGATGAGTGCGATCTCCCAGAGATAATCGACCACGCTGCGCAGCTGGTCGTCCGACTGCGCCGTTGCAAGCCGCGAGCGGGCCGCCGAAACACCGAGGAAATGGGCGAGATCGCTCAGTGTTCTTTCCGGCCATGTCATGACCGCGTCCATCAGGTCGAGAACGCGCTGCTTGCCATTGGCGTCAAGCGCCAGAATGCGGCGCTGCTCCACCAGCGCCTTGGCCAGCGGATTGGTGAAGATGCGCTCCGGCAGGGTAACGACTTTCGCTTCGCTCAGCGCTTCCTGCCCTGCATCGTCGACCGCGCGCAGCGTAATCGTCACCGAACTGCCGGCCCACGGGTGCTCGGTGAGGTCGCGTGAGGTCTTCGCGGCGATGCTCTTGCCATCGCGGCGCGGCAGGGTGAGCGCCAGGTCGGGCGCTTCATAGAGTGGCCGTGCATCGGTCGCCTGCCAGGCCTGCCTGAACAGCGCCTGGGCTTCGGCAGCCCCGTAATCGTCCTCGATTTCGTAGACGAGTTCCAGCGCGCCATTGACGGCGCGTCTGGGGTCTTCGGCAAAGCGGATTGCCGGGGGATTGTCCGGCGTCACCGAAAAGAGCCAGCTTTCGATCTCTTGTCCGTCGCGCTTCAGGATGAGCTTGCCATCGCGGTTAAGCGTGCTGGCGAAACGGCGGGCGGTGGCGGCAGAGGAGAGCGTTTCGCTCTGCGACGCGCCTTCCGGCTCGATCAGGGTTTTCTTGTCATCGACGCCAAGGAAGGAAAGCGTCTCCGTGCCCGATCCGCCGGTGACCCGCAGCGCGAGCATGCTGCCCTGCGGCACGGTGAAGTGGTCGGTTTCGCGATTGGCCTCTGCGGTCAGATAGAGCGGTGCGCGGCGGGTGTAGTTGGGCGGCGTCACCCAGGCATCGATCCGCGGGGGAACCACTTCCGCCCCGCCATTGGCCCGAAAACCGTCCAGAATGCTGCCGCCATAGGGGCCGGTGGAGAAGGCTGCCGCAATGACCAGAAGCAATGCAGCGGCGGCGCGCAGGCCCCAGGGGTCTTTTTCCGGCACGCCGGTTTCCGGCAGGTCGCCGCGCAGATTGTTCAGCCTGCCGGCCATGCGCTTCTGGTGTTCGCGCCATAAGGCGTCGGCAAATTCGTTCTGGCTACCGGCGAGCCGGTCCGATTGCGTTGCGACGGGCTCATGCTCAAGCTGATTGACCCGCTCGATGCGCCGGTCGATTTCAGCTGGTTGCGGGCGGCGGAAGCTGCGCAGGCGCCAGAGTGCGGCGAGGCTTGCAAGTCCGAGCAGACCGAGAACGGCGGTCCGCACCATGTCGGGCATGAGCCTGAAGAGGCCAAGCCAGGAAATGCTCAGGAACAGGCTGACAAGGACAACGAGCGGCAGGACAAGCGGCCAGAGACGTTCCACCACCATGACGGAACGAATGGCAAACCGGGTGCGCGCGAGGCGCGCGAACCGGCTCCTGTGCGTTTGCCCTGTCGGTGTTTCAGCCATAGGCGCTCTCTGCACATTGCCGCAGCGCGCGTGAATCGCGCGCCCTGTCATCATGAAGGATAGCAGTAAACGCGGCGAAGGCGAGGCGGCGCGCGAAATTGTGATCCGCGCGCTGCAGGTGGTTTTACTCGGCGAGCCAGTCCGGCATCGAATCGAGCGCGATCAGCTCTTCAAGGCTCAGCCGGGGCCGAATCACGTGGAACCGGTCGCCATTCACCAGAACTTCCGGCACAAGCGGGCGCGAATTGTAGGTGCAGGCCTGCACCGCGCCATAGGCGCCGGCTGAGCCGACGGCGATCAGGTCGCCGGCCTTGAGCGCAGGCAGCTCACGGTCGAGCGCCAGATAGTCGCCGGTCTCGCAGACCGGGCCGACGACATCGGCGACGAGCGTGCCGGCATCTTTGTCCGGTTCGGCGACCGGGCGGATGGCGTGGAACGCCTCGTAAAGCGTGGGGCGGATGAGATCGTTCATCGCTGCGTCCACGATGACGAAGTTCTTCGCTTCGCCTTCCTTCACATAAACCACTTCCGACACGAGGATGCCGGCATTGGCGGCGATCAGGCGGCCGGGTTCGAGCATGACCTTCAGGCCGAGCTTTTTCATGTGCTTGCGCACGACTTCGGCATAGGCGTCGGGCAGGGGCGGCTGATCGCCATCCTCCGCGTAGGGAACGCCAAGCCCGCCGCCGAGATCCACATGCTCGATGGCGTGGCCGTCGGCGCGCAGGGTTTCGGTCAACTCCGTCAGCAATGCGAAAGCATCGTCAAAGGGCTGCAGCTCGGTGATCTGGCTGCCGATATGCATGTCGATGCCGGACACTTTCAGGCCCGGAAGCCCGGCGGCGCGCGCATAGGCGGCGCGGGCGTCCTTCCAGCTGATGCCGAACTTGTTCTCCGCCTTGCCGGTGGAGATCTTCTTGTGTGTTTTCGCGTCGACATCGGGATTGATGCGCAGCGACACATTGGCCGTCAGCCCCAGCGCGGTGGCGCGGGCGGAGAGCTGTTCAAGCTCGGGCATCGATTCGACGTTGAAGCAGAGAATGCCGGCCTGGAGCGCGAAGTCCATTTCGCGTGCGGTCTTGCCGACACCGGAAAACAGGATCTTGCTCGCAGGCACGCCGGCGGCCAGCGCACGGCGCAGCTCGCCTTCCGAGACCACATCCATGCCGGCGCCGAGGCGGGCAAGCGTGGTCAGAACGGCCTGGTTGGAGTTTGCCTTCATGGCGTAGCAGACGAGCGCGTCCAGCCCCTCGAAAGCTTCCGAGAAGACACGGTAATGGCGCGTCAGCGTTGCCGTGGAATAGCAGTAGAACGGGGTGCCGACGGCTTCCGCAATGGCGGGCACCGGCACGTCTTCGGCGTGCAGCACGCCGTCACGATATTCGAAATGATTCACGGCAGCAGGCTTTCGGCTGAGCGTTTGGTTGTCTGGCTCGCGCCGTCATGCGGCGCAAGCCTTTTCGGTCCGATGCTCTAGAGCAGACCGTCGAGTATGAACGGACGATCTTCGACCGGTTTTTCCGGCGCCGGCGGGACGGGCTGGTCGTTGCGTTCAGCTTCCTTGCGCGCATCCACTGCCGCCTCATAGGGCGAATCAAGTGGCGCCTTGCGCCCGCAGGCGGCAAGGCCGAGCGCGAGGCCGAGCATGACAAGGGTGAGCGTGCGGCGGGCCGTCATGAGCGTTCCATTCCTCGAAAGTGCGTGGGCTGCGTTTTAGCGCTTTTTGGCGGGCGTTGCATCCCGTTTCAGGCGTTTCTTCCATGCGCTGATCTGGCGGGCCACTTCGGAGGGCGCGGTGCCGCCATAGGAGGTGCGGCTTTTCACGGAATTGCTGACCGACAGCACCGAGAAAACGCCATCGTGAATGGCCGGGTTGATCGCCTGGAGGTCTTCCAGCGCAAGCTTTTCAAGCCCGCACTTCTTTTCCTCGGCAAGCGCCACGGCGCGGCCCGTCACGTGATGGGCCTCGCGGAACGGCAGGCCCGCTTCACGCACCAGCCAGTCGGCCAGGTCGGTTGCGGTGGAGAAACCGGCTCCGGCGGCCTCCTTCATGGCGGTCGTGTTGACCTCCATGTCGCCGACCATGCCGGTCATCGCGGCAAGCATCAGGTCGAGCGTCTCCGCAGCGTCGAAGACGGCTTCCTTGTCTTCCTGCATGTCCTTTGAATAGGCGAGCGGCAGGCCTTTCATCACCGTCAGCAGCGCGATCAGGTCGCCATTGATGCGGCCGGTCTTGGCGCGGATCAGTTCAGCGGCGTCCGGGTTCTTCTTCTGCGGCATGATCGAGGAGCCGGTGGAGAAGGAATCGGACAGGCGCACAAAGCCGAACTGCGGCGTCGACCAGATGACGATTTCCTCGGCCAGACGCGAAAGGTGAATGGCGCAGATGGCCGAAAGCGACAGGAACTCCAGCGCGAAATCGCGGTCCGACACGGTGTCGATGGAGTTGCGGGTGGGCTCACGGAAACCGAGCGCCTCTGCCGTCATGTGACGGTCGACGGGGAAACCCGTGCCGGCAAGGGCGGCCACGCCGATCGGGCTTTCGTCCAGCCGCTCGATGGCGTCGCGCACGCGCGAACGGTCGCGGCCGAACATTTCGACATAGGCCATCAGATGGTGGCCGAACGTGACCGGCTGTGCCGACTGCAGATGCGTGAAGCCCGGCATGACGCTCGCGGCGTGTTCCTCGGCGCGGGTGAGAAAGGCTTCGATGAGGCCGCCAAGCGCGGCATCGACGCGCTGCAGCTCTTCCTTGACCCAGAGGCGGAAATCGAGCGCCACCTGATCATTGCGCGAACGCGCCGTGTGCAGGCGTCCTGCGGCCGGTCCGATAAGCTCGGCCAGACGCGCCTCGACATTCATGTGAATGTCTTCGAGCCTGGTGGAAAAGGTGAAGGAGCCAGCCTCGATCTCTGACAGGATCGTGTTCAGGCCCTCAACGATTTTTTTCTCGTCGTCAGCCGAAATTATGCCAGTCTTTGCCAGCATGGCGGCGTGGGCCAGGCTGCCGCGAATGTCCTGGGCGTAAAGCTTCTTGTCGAAACCGATGGATGCGTTGATCGCTTCCATGACGGCATCGGGTCCTGAGGCAAAACGTCCGCCCCACATGCGGTTGCTGGCTTGGTCTTCGCTCATCATGATAACCGGGCGCTAGTGTGGAAAGAAGAATGTCGAAGCAGAAACAAAAATTCCCGGCACTTCGCTTGGTCGTCCTGGCTGTTGCCGCGGGCGCTATAGCGGGTGCGATTGCGGTATACGTGAAGGGTGGGCTGGATGGCAACAAGCCGGCGACCCAGATTGCCGTCGATGCAGACAATGCCGTCTGTGAGGCGAAGCAGGAGCAGGCGCGCGCCATTGGCGCTGCGGCAACCGGTCACGTGGCGGCCATGCTGGCTGCCGATCCGCCGCGCTCGCTGAAAACACTGGCCTTTGCCGGTCCCGACGGCGAGGCGATGTCGGTCGGAGATTTTTCGGGCCGTGCGATCCTGATCAATCTCTGGGCCACCTGGTGCACGCCCTGCCGTGAGGAAATGCCGGCGCTTGATGCGCTGCAATCTGCCAAAGGCGGCGACGATTTCGAGGTTGTTGCGGTCAATGTGGATCGCGGCGACGATGAAAAGCCGACTGCGTTCCTGGAAGAAACGGGCATTGAGGCCCTGGGCTATTACCGCGACAGTTCGATGAAGATTTTCAACGATCTGAAAAGTCAGGGGCTGGCGCTTGGCCTGCCGGTGACGCTGCTTCTCGATGGGGAAGGCTGCCTCATGGCGCATATGAACGGACCCGCCGAATGGGCGAGCCCGGATGCCGGGCGTCTGATCGACGCGGTGGTTGCGAACCAGAAATGATCCTGTCGGGGAGCTTCATGCTCCCCGAAATCGCTCCGGCAGCGGAAAGCCTTTTCAGGCAGCCGCGCGCGGGCTGTAGACGCAGCCTTCGGCCTGCCCGTCAGGTCCACGCTTGACCTCAACACGATCAACCGTGAGCGTTGTCTCCGAAAGCTTGTCGAAAATCCATTTGGCAAGATTTTCGAGCGAAGGGACCGACAGGCCGTCGATCTCGTTCAGATAGGTGTGGTCCAGGGTCTTGTGGACGACGGCTATCTGTTGTTCGACTTCATAGAGATTAGCCGCCCAGCCATAAACCGGGTCAGGTTCGCCGACGAGATGGACGGAGACCTTGAAGGAATGCCCGTGCAGACCGGAATAAGGCTCCAGCTTGTGCGCGGCCTCGAATGTAAATTCCTTGTACGTTTCCACTTCCTAATCCCCTGACTTTAAATGGATTTTCGGACTCACGATCGTTTCTTCCGGAGGAAGCTTTACCTTTCCTCAAGGCTGAGCGACGCCTGCCGTAGGTCGATCGGACGATCTGTTGTATAATCCTTTTGGCTTAAAGGTTTGGCACCCGCTTTGATGCCTGTCAATCTACCGGGACGAGTGTGCCAAAAGAGGCGTGCCGTTAACCTGTTGTTTGGTTAGCCGGCATTATCCTTGGCTGCGTTTTAATTTACGCCAGCAAAGAGGCTCAAGAATGACCAATAAAAATAACCGCGGAGGCTGGTTTGCGGCACTGGCGGTGCTGCTTTTCTCGTTTGTGGCTCCGGCCGCTGCGCAGAATGCCGAACTGCCAAAGCCCGAGGGCAATGTCATCCTGACGATTGACGGCAATATCGGTGCGACCAATGGGGAAGGCGTCGCCGATTTCGATATCGCCATGCTCGAGAAGCTGAAATCCGCAAAGATCAAGACGAGCACACCCTGGTTCGACAATGAGGTCGAGTTCGAAGGGGCGCTGATGACCGAGCTGATGAAGCTCGTTCAGGCAGATGGCAAGGAAGTGGTTGTCACGGCGCTGAACGACTATCAGGCGCCGGTGCCGATTGCCGATTTTGCCGAACATGGCACGATCCTCGCCTACAAGCGCGACGGAGAGTACATGCCGGTCAGCGACAAGGGGCCGCTTTTCATCGTCTATCCTTACGATTCCTCACCTGAACTGAACACGCAGAAATACTACTCTCGTTCTGTTTGGCAGATTCGACGCTTTACCGTTCGCTAGGCGTCTGACAAGCTCTGTTCATGGCGGAACCGGAAACAATACATATGAAGCGTCGCACGGCCTCTCGTGTAGTGCAGGTGGTTCTTTCCATCGGCATGATCGCATTGGCCGTTGCGGCGCTTTATATTTCTGTTCTGGTGTTCCAGCGTCAGGAAGCACTGACGCAGATCTTCCGCTACAACATCGCCTATAGCGCCAGCCAGGGCATGAACGAGCTCCTGCGCTTCAGGCGGACCCTGACGGCGGCTCTCATCGATCCGCCGCAGGTTACCAAGCAGGATGTGGAGCTGCGCTACCAGATCCTGCTCAGCAGGCTGAGCCTGTTCGAGCAGGGCGAATTCATGAACTTCGTCACTGCATTGCCGGAAAACCGGGAAACGGTCGACGAACTGGCAAGCGCGCTTGACGAAATCGGCGGATTTATCGGCGAAATCGACGATCCGGAAGTGGCCCAGCAGGCGCTCGACCTGACAGCGCCGCTTGAACGCAAGATGGTCGCGCTCGCTTCCAAGGCGAATGAATATGGAGCGACGGCGCAGGCGGAGGATCAGAGGCAGCTCCTCACGCTGCACTGGATATTCTCATCTCTTGCGCTTTCGCTCGTCGTGTCGGGCTTCATCTTCATCGCCATGCTGCGATGGCAGCACCGGCTGCAGATCAGTGTGCAGCAGCGGCTGAAAGCGACCAATGAGGATCTGTTGCGAACGAGCGCGGAGCTCAGCGAAAGCGCTGCCGCCGCACGTCGCGCCAATGAAGAGCTGATTACCCAGAACCTGCTCTTCAACACGGCGCTGAACAACATGTCCCACGGCCTTTGCATGTTCGATGCAGAGGGCAAGCTCATCGTCAGCAATCAGAAGATGGAGAACATCTACGGCCTGAGCCAGGAGCAGCTCCGGCTGGGCACGTCGCTCGACATGCTGATCCAGCACATGGTCGAGACGGGCGCCTGCGCTGAATATGAGGCCGAACAGCTCTCTCAGATGCAATGCAAGCTGATCGAAGAGGATCGGTCCGATACGCTGATACAGGAACTGCGCGATGGGCGCACCATTCTGATTTCCCACCAGCCGATGCGCGGCGGCGGCTGGGTTGCGACTTATGAAGACATAACCGAGCGGCACAAGGCGCAGGCGCAGGTTGCCTATATGGCCCGCCACGACACGCTGACCGATCTTCCCAATCGCATTTTGATGCGTGAGCAGCTGGAGGACATTCTTGCCTCCAGCAGCGACCGGGGCCTCGCCACGGCGGTGATGTGCGTCGACCTCGACAATTTCAAAAGCATCAACGACACGCTCGGCCACCCGGTTGGCGACGCCCTTCTGCGCGCTGTTGCCGGGCGCATTCGCAACACGGTGCGCGAGACGGATGCGGTGGCGCGTCTTGGCGGCGACGAATTTGTGGTTGTTCAGGGCAATGTCGAAAAGCCGGAGCAGGCGAGCAGCCTGGCCAAGCGGCTGATCGAGGCGCTGGACGAACCCTATATCATCGAGGGGCATCAGGTACTCACCGGCGCAAGCGTCGGCATCGCCATTGCCGAAGCCGACGAACAGGGCGGTGACCTTCTCATGCAGGCGGACGTAGCGCTCTATCAGGCCAAGGGCGATGGACGCGGTGTGTTCCGCTTCTATGAGGCAGGCATGAACAAGCGCCTGCAGCGCCGTCGCTCACTGGAGGCGGAGTTGCGCGCGGCCAATCTGGACGAGCAGTTCCATCTCGTCTTCCAGCCGATCATCGGGCTTGGAACCAACCGGGTCACCACTTTCGAGGCGCTGCTGCGCTGGACGCACCCGGTGCACGGACCGATCTCGCCGGACGAGTTTATCCGCATTGCCGAGGAAACGGGCGCGATCGTGCCCATCGGCGAATGGGTACTGCGCCGCGTCTGCCTTGAGATGAAGTCGCTGCCGGACAATATCAGCATCGCTGCGAACCTTTCGCCGATGCAGTTCAAGCGGGATGACATCGTGGAGACGGTCGCGCGTGTTCTCTCCGAGACTGACACGCCGGCAAACCGCCTCGAACTCGAGATCACCGAAACGCTGCTTCTGGAAGACAGCCGCAAGCTGCACACGGATCTGCGTCGCCTGCGCAAGCTGGGCACCCGCATCTCGCTCGACGATTTCGGCACCGGCTATTCGTCGCTCAGCTATCTGCAGAAATTCGCCTTCGACAAGGTGAAGATCGACCGCCTTTTCATCAAGGAAATCACCAAGAGCGCGGATCAGGCGGCGATTGTTCAGACCATCGTGAACCTGGCCTTCACGCTGGGCATGACCACGGTGGTGGAAGGTGTCGAGATGGAAGAGCAGTTGCGCATCATTCGCGCCATGGGTTGCGATGAAGCGCAGGGCAATCTGTTCAGCAAGCCGATCCCTGCCTCCGACATTCCCGACTTCCTGGCTGCGCACAAGCTTCGCCGCTATGCGGCCTGATCCCGAAAGCCTTTAATCTTCTGCACGTTCGTTTCGCGCGCGCTCGCGGAAAATGCGCCGTATGACCTTGCCGGTCGTCGTGAGGGGCATGGATTTCACGAAAGCGATTTCGCGCGGATATTCGTGGGCTGAAAGGCGTTCACGCACCCATAATCGAATGTCCTCGGCGAGCGCGTCGCTGGGGTCGGCTCCCTCGCGCAGGACGATATAGGCCTTCACGATTTCGGTGCGCACGGGATCGGGCTTGCCCACGGCGGCGGCGAGCGCCACGTCGGGATGGCCCGTCAGGCAATCCTCGATCTCCGTTGGCCCGATGCGATAGCCGGCCGAGGTGATGACGTCATCGTCGCGTCCGACGAAATGGATGTACCCGTCTTCATCGCAAACGCCCTGATCGCCGGTCGTCATCCAGTCGCCGATGAATTTTTCGGCGGTCGCGGCTTCGTTCTCCCAGTAACCCAGAAACATCACCGGGTCGGGCCTCAGAATGGCGATGTCGCCAGCCTCATGGGCGGGCAGGGGGCGACCCTCCCTGTCGATGACGGCAACCCGGTGTCCGGGAACCGGCAGGCCGATCGCGCCGGGCCGCCCCACATTGAGCGCATGGCAGGACGAAAGGACGAGGTTGCATTCGGTCTGTCCGTAGAACTCGTTGATCTCCAGACCAAGCGCATTGCGCGCCCACTCGAATGTTTCGCGCCCGAGCGCTTCGCCGCCGGAGCCGATGGTGCGCAGGGAAAGGTCGAAACGCTTCCGGATATCGGGAACGGCTTTCAGCATGCGCAGCGCCGTGGGCGGGATGAAGGCGTTGCGCACCTTCATCTTCTCCATCAGGCCAAGCGCCGTTTCGGGGTCGAATTTCTCAAACCGGCCCGCGACGACGGGTGTGCCGAGATAAAGGCCGGGCAGGAGCACGTTGAGCAGTCCGCCCGCCCACGCCCAGTCGGCCGGGGTCCACAGGAGATCGCCGTCCTGCGGCAGGAATTCATGGTGGAACTGAACGCCCGGCAGATGCCCCAGCAAGACCCGGTGCCCGTGCAGCGCGCCCTTGGGCGGTCCGGTGGTGCCGGATGTGAAAATCATCATGGCCGGATCGTCCGGCCCCGTGGCGGCTGCTTCGAAGGGGCCGGCATTCTCGGCGATGATGCGGTGAAAATCCTGCGTGTCGCCGCTTGCCCCGTCCACACAGACCGAAAGCCTCAGTGCGGGGAGCCTGTCCCGGATGCGCGCAATCTTGGAGAGCCCGGTATCATTGGTGATCACCGCTGCAGCGCCCGACGTGAACAGCCGGTATTCGAGCGCTTCGGCCCCGAAGAGGAGGGCGAGCGGCACTGCGATTGCGCCGAGCTTGTAGATTGCAGCATGCGCAATCGCGGTCTCGAAGGATTGCGGCAGGAGCAGCGCAACCCGGTCGCCCCGCCTGATGCCGGCTCGGGCAAGGCCTGCGGCCAGCGCATCGGAGTGCGCGGCAAACATGCCGTAGGTCAGCGTGGCCGGTGTCTCTCCGGGCCTGTATTCGAAAAGGGCTATGCGTTCGGGCGCGTGTTTCGCCCAGTCATTGGAGATGGCTGTACCGATATTGAACGTCTGCGGGATGTTCCAGCGGAACCCGTCATAAAGCGCTTCGTAGCTTTCGCGCCGTTCAAGCATCGTCGTGACATGTCCTCCCCTGTCCGGCACCGGAATGCTCTTGGGAGCTAGTGCCCCATTGGGGAAATGGTGCCCCTGGCCGGACTCGAACCAGCACTCCTTGCGGAACTCGATTTTGAGTCGAGCGCGTCTACCAATTCCGCCACAGGGGCCCGCCGCGAGCGGCCGGACAGGCAGCGGACTATACGGGGAAGCGGGGCTCCGTCAACACTTTGCGAGACAAAACGCCCCGCGTTTCGCGTCTTTTGTCGCCAGCGTTGCACATGGCCGCCGCAGCGGCTAGACAAAGCGCCTCATCGAGGGCCATCCATGCTTCGCAAACTCTACGACTGGACCATGTCGCTGGCAGCCACACGGCATGCCGAAAAAGCGCTGGCCTCCGTGTCTTTCATCGAAAGCTCCGTGTTTCCCATCCCGCCGGATGTGCTGCTGATTCCGATGGTGTTATCGGAGCGCGCCAAATGGCTGCGCTACGCGCTCATCTGCACCGTCAGCTCCGTTCTCGGCGCGCTTCTGGGCTATTTCATCGGCGCGTTTCTCTACGAAGCGGTCGGGCAGCCGATTCTCGCCTTCTATGGCAAGGAAGATGCCTTCGATCAGGTGGCCGGCTGGTACAACACCTGGGGCGGCTGGGGCGTGCTGTTCGCGGCGGTAACGCCGTTCCCCTACAAGGTGCTCACCATCTTTTCGGGCGCGACGGGGCTCAACCTCGTCACCTTCGTGGTGGTGTCGATCATCGGCCGCGGCCTGCGCTTCTTTCTGGTGTCGTGGCTGCTCTACAAGTTCGGCCCGCCGATCCGCGTCTTCATCGAAAAGAATCTTGGCCTTCTTTTCACCCTTTTCATGGTTTTGCTGGTCGGTGGTTTTGTCGCCATCCGCTACGTTTTCTAGAGGCCTTCCATGTCCCTTACCGCTCCCACCGGCGCCACCCAGAAATTGAGCGCTGCGCTGTTGGCCGTTGGCATGGCGGCGACCGTCGGCATTGCCCTCGGCTTCGAGCATATTGGCGGCTACATTCCCTGCATGCTGTGCCTCGAACAGCGCACGCCCTATTACATTGGCGCGCCGTTGATGCTTCTGGCGCTGCTGGCGTCATGGTTGAAAGCGCCCGCCATTGTCACGCGCGGCCTGCTTCTGGCCGGTGGCGCGCTCATGCTCTACGGCATGGGGCTCGGTGCGTATCATTCCGGTGTGGAATGGGGCTGGTGGGAAGGCCCTGCCGATTGCGGAGCCGGTGCGGCGAACCAGGATTTCGGCGGCAATCTGCTCGATCAGCTGAATGCCGTGATCCCGCCGTCCTGTAGCGAGGCGGCCGGTCGTTTCCTCGGCCTGTCATTTGCTGGCTGGAACGTTCTGGCAAGCGCACTCTGGGCGATCATCGCCCTTCGCGCCGCCTTCAAGCGGTAGGAAAGCCGCTAGCGAACAGGCTAGGGCTGCAGTTCAACATCCCAGTAAAGGTAATCCATCCAGCTTTCGTGCAGATAGTTGGGTGGGAAGAGCCGCCCGTTGTTGTGCAGATCCTGCACGGTGGGGCGGTAGGGTTTTTGCTGCGGCCACATCTTTGCCCGTGAAGGCATGACGCCGCCCTTCTTCAGATTGCAGGGCGAGCAGGCCGCGACCACGTTTTCCCAGGATGTGACACCGCCAAGGCGGCGGGGAACGACATGATCGAAGGTGAGGTCTTCATGGGTGCCGCAATACTGGCACCGGAAGCGGTCGCGCAGGAACACGTTGAAACGTGTGAAGGCTGGATAGCGCGACGGCTTTACATAGGTTTTGAGGCAGATCACGCTCGGCAGCTTCATCGCGAAGGATGGCGAGGAAACCTGCTGGTCGTACTCGGCAACGATGTTCACCCGGTCGAGGAAGACTGCCTTGATGGCATCCTGCCACGACCACAGTGACAAAGGATAATAACTGAGCGGTCTGTAGTCCGCATTCAGCACCAGAGCAGGCATGCTGTCTGGCGAGGCCGCGATCGTCACGTCTTTGAAGCTCCTTCAACTGACCAAGTCGATCGATGCAAATACTGTAAGCCCGCCGTGACAGGATTGTGAAGCGCATATTTTGCTTTATGACATTTCAAACAGCTGGTTTTTCGCTGTTTTTTGCGTCGATCAGGGCAAAGGAGCGGCTTCGTGCCCTTTTCTCTCCCGATAATAGGCCCAGAACAGGCGTGCGGCGACGGCGCGAAGCGGCGTCCATGATTCGGCCAGCAAGGCCAGATCGCGGGGATTGGGGCGCTCGGACAGGGCCAGGGCATCGGCAACAGCAGCCTGAAGCGCGACATCGCCGGCCGGAAACACATCCGGGTGACCGGCGGCGACAAGCAGATAGACCTGCGCGGTCCATGGGCCGATGCCGGGCAGCCCGGTGAGCCGGGCGATGGCCTGATCGGCGTCAAGCGCACACAGCGCCTCAAGGTCGAGCCCGTCATCCCGGATCGCGCAGGAGAGCGCCAGAACGGTGCGCTGCTTGGCGCGTGAGAGGCCGGCAGCGATCAGCGGTTCTTCGCCGCCCGAAAGCACTGCGTCCGGTGTCAACGGATTCACCAGCCTGACAAGCCGCCCTTCAATGGCGTCGGCGCTGGCGCGGGAAACCTGCTGGGATACGATGATGGAAACGAGGCTCGCAAATCCGGGTGCGGTGCGCCGGAGCGGAACCTCGCCCGCCCGCGCGCGCACGGCTTCAAGGCGGGGATCGATCCCGACAAGCGCGTCCAGCGCCTCCAGAATGTGCGCATCCGTGTCTATGCGGTGCATGGCGGCGCTGTGTCCTCTTCTTGCCGAGCACGAAAGAAAGCCGTAGCAATCGACGAATGCCGACCGCAACCCGATTCACGATTTACCCATGACACGCCCGGTTTTCCGGTTCGCGCCGAGCCCGAACGGCCAGCTTCATCTTGGCCACGCCTATTCCGCGCTTTTGAACCATCAGATGGCGCGCGAGGCCGATGGCCGGTTTCTCCTGCGCATGGAAGACATCGACGTGACGCGCTGCACGCCCGAGCTGGAGCGTGGCGTGCTGCATGATCTGGCCTGGCTGGGGCTTAACTGGGAGCAGCCGGTGCGCCGTCAGTCGGAGCATTTCGACGATTATCGTGCGGCTCTGGAACAGCTTGTCGAGGCGGAGCTTGTCTATCCCGCCTTCATGAGCCGGGGCGAGGTGCGGGCAAGCATTGCCTGTTACGAGGCTGATGGCGCGTCATGGCCGCGTGATCCGGATGGTGCGCCGGTTTATCCGGGCGACGACAGGTATCTCACGCCGGAAGAGCGCGAAGCGCGCATTGCCGAGGGGGCGGCCTTCGCGTGGCGTCTCGACATGCGAGCGGCGATTGCGCATGTGGGCAAACCGCTTTTCTGGGACGAGACAGGGCAGGGACCGAAGGGCGAGACGGGAAGCGTTGCCGCCGATCCAGAAGCCTGGGGTGACGTGGTGATTGCGCGTAAGGAAATCCCCGCAAGCTATCACCTGTCAGTCGTCGTCGATGATGCGCTTCAGGGCGTCAGCCATGTGGTGCGTGGGCGTGACCTGTTTTACGCGACGGCAGTTCATCGCCTGCTTCAGGAGCTTCTGGGCCTGCCGGTCCCGCAGTACCACCATCACGATCTGATCCTCGATGATGATGGTCGCAAGCTTTCCAAGAGCCGGGGTGACACGAGCCTCGACGCCCTCAGGGCAAGCGGCGCAACGCCGGAGGACATCAGGCGCATGATCGGCTTTCCGGTATCCTGACCCTGGATCGCCATGGGTCTGCACCGACGCACAAAGGGTGCTCCAAGCTATTCCTGGAGCATCGGAACAACCCGAAAACCAGATTCCATTTTTCGGGCCGAGGTTCTAGCCGATCCTTTTGATGATGGCCTTGATGATGACGAGGAGGAGCAGCGCGCCAAACGCGCCGCCGAGGCCCGCCAACGCCGCGTCGAGCAGGCTCCCAAAGCGCGTGCCACGTTCGTTAAAAACATAAATGGTGCCGAAAAAGGCGAGCGTGATGATCGTGGCGTTGCCGAGTGTGCCGAATCCATCATCGCCCAGCGCGGCGCTGAGGCCGAGCGAGAGGATATAGGAGATCATTGTCACGGCAACGAGCGCGAACAACAGCCAGCTCGTGTCCAGTTTCATCAGCATTCGCGCATCCCCCCCGGTGGCGCAACAGATCATCTTTCTTGATCGTATGATGGAAATGTTTCGCTTTCCTTGCGGGGTGCGTGGCTGATAAAGCCGCGCTCAGACCGCCAGCCAATGGATTGCCGTGCGTCCATGGGGACGAACAAAGGGCAATCCGGCCTTCCGATGCTCCAGACGCAGGGACAAGAGACCGATGCAAGACCTTACGCGGGCCATCCCGGCCCTCTTCGTCCTCCTCTGGGCGACGGGCTTCATCGGCGCGCGTTACGCCATGCCCTGGGCCGAGCCCTTCACCTTTCTGTGGGTGCGCTTTGCCATCACCTTCGGCGTCCTGCTTCTGATCATCCCTCTGGTGAAAGCGAAGGCGATTGGCCCGTTGAACGCGATGCACGCGGCAATCGCCGGTGTGCTGATGCATGGTGTTTATCTGGGAGGCGTGTTCTGGGCTGTCCGTCAGGGGCTTCCGGCGGGCTTTGCCGGCCTGATCGTCGGGCTCCAGCCCATGCTGACCGCCGTGATCGCCGGTCTTTTCCTTGGCGAGACGGTGACGCGCAAGCACTGGCTCGGCCTTGTGGTCGGGCTTGTCGGCGTCGCCACCGTGCTGTCGCCAAAATTCGGCTCGGCCACGGACGGCGTCACGGTTGCAACGCTTGGCGCGGCCATCGTCGCGGTGATCGCCATGAGCGTGGGCACGGTGTGGCAGAAGCGTTTCGTGGCGACCGCCGATCTGGTCACGGTGACGCTTTGGCAATATGTCGGCGGCTGGGCGGTGGCTTTCCTGATCGCCACGCTGTTCGAGACCGGGGATTTCGTGCTGAACGGCGAACTGGTGTTCGCCATGGTCTGGCTGGTTTTCGTCCTGTCGCTGGGCGCGATCTTCCTTCTGATGATCCTCATCCGCGAAGGGGAGGTGGCCCGCGTGGCCTCGCTCTTCTATCTCGTGCCGGGCGTGACCGCCCTGATGGCGTGGGTGCTGTTTGACGAAACGCTGAGCCCGATCCAGCTTGTCGGCATGGCCATCACCACATTCGGGGTGGCGCTGGCGACGCGCCGCAGCCCGCGTCAGTCGGCTCCGGCCACGATGCGTGCTTCGCGATAACGCTTGATCGAGGCGTTCAGCTCGCCGCCGAGAATGAACATCGCCGAGATGATGTAGAGGAACACCACCGCGATCATGATCGAGGCGAGGCCGGCATAGGTGCTGGCATAGCTGCTGAAACGGCCGAGATAGGCCGCGAAGACGCTGGAGCCGACGAAGGAGCCGAGCAGGGTGAAGGCAATGCCCGGCAACACATCCAGAAGGCTGCGACGCCCCGCCGGCAGCCACAGATGCACTGTGATCAGCGCCAGGATGAGAACCGTCAGCGCGATGACGTAGCGCCAGAATGTGATGGTGCCGACATAGGGCGCGATCCACTCGAAATTGCTTTCGGCGATGTTCAGCGCCACGGGCGCGATGACGAGAAGCAGGCTGATCGCCAGAAAGCCGATGGTCGCCACCAGCACGAAGATCAGGCTCTGCGCGCGCAGCCGAAAGATCGAACGCTGTTCGCTGACCCGGTAGGCGCGGTTGAGCGAGAGGCGCAGCGCCTCCACGCCATTGGACGCGAAAACACCCGCAAGCACGACACCGAAGGTCAGAACGTCGCTGCGGCGCACGCCAAGCACATTGTGCACTTCCTGCGCAATCGGCTCGGCAACCTCTTTGGGCCATGTGTCGAAGATCAGGTCCACCGCCTGCTGCGAAAAGGCGTCGGCTCCCAGAAAGCTGGCGAGCGCCGTGGCGAAGATCAGGAACGGAAACAGCGCCATCAGCGCAGAGATCGCCACGTGACTGGCCATTGCCCAGCCGTCATCGGTGTTGAAGTGGCCGAGCGCATCGCCGAGGATGCGTCTTGTGGCGTTCAGTCCGCGCACGGCTGTTCCTTTCAGTTCGATTCCAAGACTGCTTTTTATTGTTTCGCACCGGTCAATATGTGAAACCGAGGCACTTATAAACAAGTGCAGACGGGAATTTCATGGGCCAGGGCCGGACAATTCTGATCACCGGAGCATCATCGGGCATCGGGGCCTGGTGCGCCAGTGCCCTGCAAAAAGATGGCTGGCGGGTCTTCGCAACGGTGCGCCGCCCGGAGGATCGCGCGTCGCTGGAAGCGCAGGGGATCGAGCCGCTTTATCTGGATTACGCCGAGCCCGAATCAATTGCCGCCCTTGTGGAAGAGGTGCTGCAACGCACCGGCGGCACGCTCGATGCGCTTTTCAACAATGGCGCCTATGCGCAGGCCGGCGCGGTCGAGGACCTGCCGGTGGAGGCGCTGCGCCATCAGTTCGAGGTGAATGTCTTCGGCTGGCACGATCTCACCCGGCGCATCGTGCCCGTCATGCGCCGGCAGGGGCATGGCCGCATCGTGCACTGCTCGTCGATCCTCGGTCTCGTGCCGATCAGGTTTCGCGGAGCCTATGCCGCGTCCAAACATGCGCTGGAAGGGCTGATGCTCTGCCAGCGGGCGGAACTGGAAGGATCGGGCATTCATGTTTCGCTGATCGAGCCGGGGCCGATTGCCTCGAAGATGGCCAGCAATGGCCTGCCATGGTTCGAGCGTTTCATCGACCACGAAAACTCCGTTCACCGCGAGGCCTATGAGGCGCAGCTGGCGCGGTTGCGGCAGGGCGGCGTGAAATCACGCTTCAAGCTTGAGCCGGATGCCGTCTATGTTCAGCTCGCCCACGCGCTTCTTTCCCCACGCCCGAAGCCGCACTATGTGGTAACCACACCGGCGCGCATCGGTGTCGCATTGAAACGTCTCCTGCCTGCGCGCATGCTCTACAGCTTCCTGTCGAATCAGGGTTGAATCCGAGAAGAAAACCGCCATGGAAACACTCTTCAATATCCTCTCCATCCTCGTGATGATGGCGGTCGTGATCGTCCTCATTCGCGGCCTCATGAACATGATGCGCGGCGGGTCCGCCAACACGTCCAACAAGCTGATGCAGGCGCGGGTCATCCTTCAGGCAATCGCCATCGTCTTCGTCGTTCTCGCGCTCTACTACGCGCGCTCGAAGGGCGGCTGAGGCGCTTCATGGTCAAGCTGAACAAGATCTACACCCGCACGGGCGATGACGGGACGACGGGGCTCGGCTCGCGCGAGCGCCGCCTGAAGAGCGATTTGCGGGTCGCCTCCTACGGCACGGTGGACGAGGCCAATGCCTGCATCGGCATGGCCCGCATTCATCTGGCCGAGACCGCGCCGGCTATCGACGCGATGCTTGTGCGCATCCAGAACGATCTTTTCGACCTGGGGGCCGATCTTGCCACGCCGGACACGGGCGAGGTGCTGGAATATGAGCCCCTGCGCATCGTCCAGAGCCAGGTGGACCGGCTGGAGGCGGATATCGATGCGCTGAACGCCGAGCTTGCGCCGCTGCGCTCCTTCGTTCTGCCCGGCGGCAAACCGGCGGCGGCGGCGCTGCACCTTGCCCGCACGGTCTCGCGGCGGGCCGAGCGCCTCATGGTGGAACTCAGAACCATTGAGGGCGAAATCGTGAGTGACGAGGCCATGCGCTACATCAACCGCGTGTCGGATTTCCTCTTCGTCGCCTCCCGGGCCGTCAATGACAATGGCGCGCTCGACGTGCTATGGGTGCCTGGGCAAAATCGCTGACGAAAGTCGGGCCGGGATCGGGGCCCGCGAAGAGGGCTCCGATGTTCATACCGCTGCACGACGCAAACAGCCTGCGGCATATCAATCGCCAATATGTCACGCTGACCATCATTGCGGTCAACGTGATCGCCTATCTGATAACGACGGTCGGCGGCACTGATTTCGCTTTCGCCGCCGCGATTGGCCTGGGTTACATTCCCTCCGTCTCCTACGATCTCGCCGTGCTTCCGCCCGAGCTTGATCTCGTGCCGGAACCGCTGACCTACATCACCTACACTTTCCTGCATGGCGACCTGATGCATCTGGGCGGCAACATGCTGTTTTTGTGGGTGTTCGGCGACAATGTGGAAGATGCGCTCGGCCATTTCCGCTTTCTGGTCTTCTATCTGCTCTGCGGCGTGGCCGGCGCCTATATGCATGGCTTCATCGCACCGGCTTCCAATGCGCCGCTGATCGGCGCTTCTGGCTCGATTGCCGGCATTGTCGCCGCCTATCTGATCCTGCATCCCCGGGTGAAAGTGTGGGTGCTGGCCTTTGCCCGCATTCCGCTTCGCATTCCGGCCTTCGTTCTTCTGGCGCTGTGGATCGGCTTTCAGTTCCTGATGCTGGTGATCGACACGGAAAACCAGATCTCCTGGGCGGCCCATGCCGGCGGCATTCTGGCGGGCACCGTGCTGGTGTTTATCCTCAAGCGCCGGGATGTGCCGCTGTTCGACCGCAGCATCGAAAAACCGCGGGCGGTGGAGCTGGAGAAACCCGACATGGCGCGGCCGCTCGAAAGCAGCCAGCCCCGCTGGGGACGACAATAGGGCGTTTCGACATATTGACGTGAACGTTAGGCCTCTCTACGGTCCCGCCAACTCCGGCGGCGAGCCGCATGAAGGGGGGAGGAGGCGTGTTCTGAATTTCCCCGCACATGTCGGCATTCGGCTAACCGGCTAATCCGTCTGCTGTTATTCAGCATCAGAACCCTGCTGTTATTCAGCATCAGAACCGAAGTCCACCATGGAAGGTGAATGCGCATGAAAGTCCTTGTTCCGGTAAAGCGGGTCATCGACGCCAATGTGAAGCCCCGCGTGAAGGCGGATGGCTCGGGTGTCGAGCTGACGAACGTCAAGATGGCGATGAACCCGTTCTGTGAAATCGCGGTCGAAGAAGCGATCCGCATGAAGGAAGCCGGCAAGGTCGAAGAAATCGTCGCCGTTTCCATTGGCCCGGACAAGGCCCAGGAAACGCTGCGCACCGCGCTCGCCATGGGCGCTGACCGCGCAATTCTGGTGAAGACCGACGATGCGGTCGAGCCGCTCGACGTCGCCAAGATCCTCAAGGGCGTGGCCGATGAAGAGAAGCCGGAGATCGTGATCCTCGGCAAGCAGGCCATCGATGATGATTCCAACCAGACCGGCCAGATGCTTGCAGCGCTGCTCGGCTGGAGCCAGGGCACGTTCGCATCGGATGTCGAGCTTTCCGACGGCAAGGCCAAGGTCACCCGTGAGGTGGATGGTGGTCTGCAGGTGGTCGAGCTCAAACTGCCGGCCATCGTGACCACGGATCTGCGCCTGAACGAGCCGCGCTACGCGTCTCTGCCCAACATCATGAAGGCCAAGAAGAAGCCGCTCGACGCCAAGACGCCGGGCGATTACGGGGTCGAGGTCAAGGCGCGTCTCAACGTGCTGAAGACCGAGGAACCGGCTGGCCGCAAGGCAGGCATCAAGGTGGGCTCCGTCGCCGAACTGGTCGACAAGCTCAAGAACGAAGCCGGCGTGCTTTAAGGGGAAGGGAAAAAAGATGGCTATTCTTCTGGTTGCCGAACACGACAACGAAACCCTTTCCGACCAGACCGCCAAGGCGCTGTCCGCCGCGAGCCAGATCGGCTCCGACGTTGATGTGCTGGTTGCCGGCAAGGGCGCAAAGGCTGCTGCCGATGCCGCAGCGAAGCTTGCCGGCGTGCGCAAGGTTCTGCTCGCCGAGAGCGACGCGCTTGCCGAGCGTCTCGCCGAGCCGCTGGCCGATCTGGTTGTCTCGCTGGCTGGCGATTATGACACCTTCGTCGCGCCCGCCACCACCACCGGCAAGAACGTCATGCCGCGCGTTGCAGCGCTGCTCGACGTGATGCAGGTGTCCGACATCGTCGAAGTGGTCGACGCCAAGACCTTCAAGCGTCCGATCTACGCCGGCAACGCGATCCAGACGGTCGAATCGACCGACGACAAGCGCGTCATCACCGTTCGCACGGCCACCTTCCAGGCTGCCGCCGAGGGTGGTTCGGCCGCAGTCGAGACCATCGACGCGCCTGCCGCTTCCGATCTGTCGAGCTTCATTGAGAACCGCATCGCCGAGAGCGACCGTCCCGAACTGACGTCGGCACGGGTCATCATCTCCGGTGGCCGCGCGCTCGGTTCGGAAGAGAAGTTCAACGAGGTCATCCTGCCGGTTGCCGACAAGCTGGGCGCTGCCGTTGGCGCTTCGCGCGCTGCCGTCGATGCGGGTTATGCCCCGAACGACTGGCAGGTGGGTCAGACCGGCAAGGTCGTTGCACCCGAACTCTACATTGCCTGCGGCATTTCCGGCGCGATTCAGCACCTGGCGGGCATGAAGGATTCCAAGGTGATCGTCGCGATTAACAAGGACGAGGAAGCCCCGATCTTCCAGGTCGCCGATTACGGCCTGGTTGCAGACCTTTTCGACGTGCTGCCGGAGCTCGAAAAGGCGCTTTAAGCCAATAATCAGAACACCGGAATCTCAGGCAACAGCCCCGCTTTCGAGCGGGGCTTTTTTTATGCGGCGTTCACGGCTCCGCCAGCACCACCGTTCGCGGCAGAGCTGGCCAAGGATTTTGTAAGCGGGGGTAGACGCCATTGCGCGGCCCATCTAGTTTGCACTGCAACAACAGCGACGAAGGGTGCGGACCGCACTTCACGGGGTTTTCGACATGACTGGAAAGATTGAAAAAGTGGGTGTGATCGGTGCAGGTCAGATGGGCAGCGGCATCGCCCATGTGGCTGCACTGGCAGGTTTCGACGTGAAGCTCTACGACCTTTCCTCGGAGCGGATCGAGGCCGGCATCGCAACCATCTCCGGCAACATGGCGCGCCAGGTCTCTTCGGGCAAGCTGGAAGACAAGGTGCGCCAGGATGCGCTGGCCCGCATCGCGCCCGCGACCACCATGGAAGCACTGGCCGACATGGATCTGGTCATCGAGGCGGCCACCGAGGATGAGACGGTCAAGCGCAAGATCTTCGCCCAGCTCTGCCCGGTTCTGAACCCCGAGGCCATCGTCGCAACCAACACCTCGTCCATCTCGATCACGCGCCTTGCCGCACAGACGGATCGCCCCGAGCGCTTCATCGGCATTCACTTCATGAACCCGGTTCCGGTGATGAAGCTGGTCGAGCTGGTGCGCGGCATCGCCACGGAAGATGACACGTTCGAGAAGGCGCGCGGTTTCGTCGACAGCCTTGATAAGACCATCACGGTTGCCGAAGACTTCCCGGCCTTCATCGTCAACCGCATCCTGCTGCCGATGATCAACGAGGCGATCTACACGCTTTACGAGGGCGTCGGCACGGTCGAGGCCATCGACACCGCCATGAAGCTTGGCGCGAACCATCCGATGGGCCCGCTGCAGCTTGCCGACTTCATCGGCCTCGACACCTGCCTGTCGATCATGCAGGTGCTCTATGAGGGCTTAGCAGACTCCAAGTACCGCCCATGCCCGCTTCTCGTGAAATATGTCGAGGCAGGCTGGCTTGGCCGCAAGACCGGTCGCGGCTTCTACGATTATCGCGGCGAAACGCCGGTGCCGACGCGCTAGAATAATCGCGGTCAGGTGTATGAACCTGACTGCTTTTGCCGGTCCCGACCGGCGCTATTCGGCAGCCTGTCGCCGCGGTGTCTTTCGCCGCGCGGCAGGCTTCTTCTTTTTGTGCTGGCCGGCGGTGGCGGAGATGTCTTCCATCGGAAAGGCATCCACCGCGATCACCCGCGCGACCGCCTCCTGCGCTTCGCGAAGCTGCGTGAACTCGCCATCGGTGATGAGGTCCATGTCGTGTGCTTCCTGCGGGTCGCTGACCTTGCTGGCGCGCATCTTCTTCTCGATGGGCGCTGCATCGATAACGAGCCGGAAGGCGCGTTCCAGATCCTTCAGCGGATGATGGTCATGCCCCTGACCCAGATAGAGATCCGGCGTCAGCCGGTCCCGCTGCTCTGACGGTTTCATGAGGATTTCGGCAAGCTGCGAGGAAAGCCTGTCGGACGGCGCCGGTTTGGGCACGCCAAGGGGGAAGGCGATCAGGCGCACCAGCCAGGCGGCGGGCCGTGCCGGCAGATTGTCCAGAACGCCACGGAAGGCAACGCCGAGGCGTGCTTCGCCCTCAAGCATCAGATAGTCGACGACGGGCTTGTCTTCGGCAAACCGCCCCTCGCTCTCATAGCGTTTGAGCACTGCACCGAGGAGGTAGAGTTCGGCCAGAATGTCGCCCAGCCGCGCGGAGATCATCTCCCTGCGCTTGAGGGAGCCGCCAAGCGTCAGCAGGGCGAAATCCGAGAGCAGGGCGAAGGCCGCCGAATAGCGCGACAGCTTCTTCCAGTGATGCGGCATCGCGGCACTTTCGGGCGCGGGCCCGAGGAAGCCGCCGCTCCAGCCGCGAACGAATGCGCGTCCCGCAGTCTTGAGGGCGTGGCCGACATGCTTCCAGAACGTGTCGTCGAAATGATCGAGCCCTTCTTCCCTGTTGTCGCTCGAAAGCGCCAGAAGCTCTTCCAGCATATAGGGGTGGGAGCGGATTGCACCCTGTCCGTAGATCATCAGATTGCGGGTGAGGATGTTCGCGCCTTCGACCGTGATGCCGACGGGAACGGCGCGATACATCGCGCCCATATAGTTGTTCGGCCCGTCGATGACGGCCTTGCCGCCATGAATGTCCATGGCGTGCTCCACGGAGCCGCGCATGCGCTCGGTGGCGTGGTATTTCATGATTGCCGAGACGACCGAGGGCTTGTGCCCTTCATCCAGCGCCGCCAGCGTGACGCGCCGCGCGGCATCGATCAGATAGGCGTTGCCGCACAGTTCGGCGAGCGGCTCCTGAATGCCCTCGAACATGCCGATGGGCACGTTGAACTGCGTGCGCACCCGCGCATAGGCCCCGGTGGCGCGCGCGCACATGGCGGCGGATGCGGCCGACTGAGAGGGAAGCGAAATGCTGCGACCGGCGGCGAGCGCCGTCATCAGCATGGTCCAGCCCTGGCCGATCTGTTCCTCGCCGCCGAGAATGTGATCAAGCGGCACGAACACGTCCTCGCCGTAGAGCGGTCCGTTCTGGAAGAATGTGTATTGCGGAATGTGCCGGTCGCCGTGGCGTACGCCCTTTGTGTCGGTGGGCAAAAGGGCGACGGTGATGCCCAGATCCTCGCCCCGGCCAAGATGGTTTTCCGGGTCGTGCATCTTGAAGGCGAGGCCCATCACCGTGGCGATGGGGCCAAGCGTGATGTAGCGCTTGTGGAAGTTGAGACGCAGGCCGAGCACCTTCTTGCCCTTCCACGTGCCGTATTCCACCACGCCCGTGTCGGTCATGGCGGCGGCGTCGGAGCCCGCATGGGGCGAGGTGAGGCCGAAACAGGGCACTTCGCGGCCGTCGGCCAGCCGCGGCAGCCAGTATTTGCGCTGCGCCTCTGTGCCGAAATGCATGAGCAGTTCGCCGGGGCCGAGCGAATTGGGCACCATCACCGTGACGCCCGCCACGATGCTGGCGGAAGAGAGCGTGCGCACCACTTCCGAATGCGCGGTGTTGGAAAAGCCGAGCCCGCCGAATTCCTTCGGGATGATCATGCCGAAGAATTTGTTCCTGCGCATGAAGTCCCAGACGGCGGGCGACAGATCGCGGTCACGCCAGTTCAGCGTCCAGTCGTCGACCATGGCGCAGAGTTCGCGCACCGGCCCGTCCATGAAGGCCTGTTCCTCGTCCGAAAGACGCGCCGGCGGCATTGCCACAAGCTGCTCCCAGTCGGGATCGCCGGTGAACAGCTCGCCATCCCACCAGACCGTGCCTGCGTCGATCGCCTCGCGTTCCGTTTCCGAAATCGGCGGCATGATCTTTCGCGCCCAGTTGAAGATGGGCTTCGAAACATGGTCGCGGCGGAAAGTCTTCAAACGCATGGCCAGCCTCCGATGTTGCGCCAATATATCAGGCTTGCACGTTATAGGCGAACGGCGGACGGCCCGGGTTTGTTCCCGAACGTGGAAGCTTTACCCGAGCGCGCTGCGCAGGCGGTTTCGGGCAATCCGGAGCCGGTTTCGCACACGCCGTGTCAGGCTGAGCTGCGCCGCCGCCTTGCGGACATGCCGGTCCGAATCGGGCGTGAGCCCCACAACCATGGTGCCGAGCGGCCTCCGCTCGCTCCACAGGCGGCTCATCACGGGATGATCCGGCACCGCGCAGGAATCCGTCATGATGATGTTGGGATCGTCCAGATGCGTCTTGGTGACCTCGATCATGAGAAGCGTGCCGGGCGAATAGGCGGCGAAGCCCTCGTCATAGGCCGTCTTCCACGTATAGGCGGTGCCGTTTTCGATGAACACGATGAGGCAGGCGATCACCGCGTCATCGAGCGTCAACATGTGAATGCGGCACATGTCGCGCTCGCACAGCCGGTGCACGGCTTCGCGGGCGAAGGCGGCGCGGTAGCGGTCGATGGCCATGGCCGAGCGTTCGCGGCCCTTCCAGCCCGAAGCCTCGAGTGTCAGAAACGCTTCGATGCCGTGGCGCACTTCGTCGGGGTGGCGGGCGATCCTGTAGTCCAGCTTGCCCATTTCGCCCAGCCGGCGCTTGAGGCGGCGGAACTCGCGATAGTGATGGGCGCGCAGCGAATCGCGCAGATAGGTGTCGCCATCAAGCGCGCTTTCCAGCGTCGGGCGCTCGATGCGGTTGGTGATCTGGAAGGGCAGGTTCCGCGCATCCACCACCGTGCGCAGGATCGCCGCAAATGCGCCGTCCAGTCCCACATCCGGCAGAACGAACACTTTCGGGTGGTCGAGATGGGGCCGCGCCAGCATGGCGAAGAAATCCTCGATCACGCCGGCCGGATCGTCATAGTCGACCAGTGGCGTGCCCAGAGGGCCAAACGGGTTCGACCAGGTGCGCAGAACCGGAACGCTGAACGGCAAAAGCGGGCGCTCGATGGTGAAGGGAACGAGAAGCCGCAGGCGGCTCCGCTCCTCCGTGCCGTCGCGGATGACCGCAAGCCGCACTTCGCGGTCTTCAAGGCGCGGCATGGCCGGCGCCAGAAAACGCGGATTGAAGAAGATGTTGGTCTCGATGGAACGCGCGGCCAGATAGTCGAGCTCGTCCACCAGCTCGAAGCCGGCGGACGCCGGATAGATGGCGAGCTTGCGTTCGCTCTGCTCGGCTGCAAGCAGCGCCAGATGTCTGGTGTCGGTTTTCTGAGCGATATCGGTCAGGTGATCGCTTGCCGCGCCCGATGCGCCGCTGCTCGATTCTTCGAGGAGAGGGGGGATGCTCAAGAGGAAGCCTCCTTTCTGGCGCGCGGGAGGAACACTAGCATGCGGATTCCAAGCTTCCGCCAGGCGGTGAATGAGAGGGATGCTGCTTCGAACAGAATGGCGAGCCCGGTGGCGATGGCTGCGCCCCACAGGCCGTAGACCGGGATCAGAGCCATGTTGAGCCCGATATTGATGCCGAGCGTGATGGCGTAGATGCCGGCGCACACTTTCTGGTAGCCGCTCATGGTGAGAAGGCTCTCCGCAGGCCCCACGGCCGCGCGGGCGACCACGCAGGAAACCAGAAGGAAGAGAAGCGGATAGCCGGCCGTGAAGCCGCTGCCGAACAGCATGAGCATGGGCCTGCCGATGATGAGCACGACAACGCCCATGGCGAGCGATGGCCAGAAGGTCCAGGTGACCGTCTCCGCCGCGAAGGCTGCAAGGCCTTCCCTGTCGCCGCCATGCATGTAGGCCGAATAGCGCTGCGCAACGCTGGCCTTCACCGCGAAATAGACGAAATGCACCAGCGCCAGCGTTTTCACGGTGGCGAAGTAGATGGCCACATCCGTGGGCGTCATGTAGCGACCGACCATCAGCACATCGGCATTGGTGAGCAGGAAATAGAAGCTCTCGACCAGAAAGATCGGCAGCGAAATGCCGACCCAGTGCTTCATCAGGAAGCGGGGTTTGCCGGGTGGCGTGCTGCGCTTCACCCGCGTCGTGATGCTGACGAATTGCAGGAGCGTGGTGGCATAGGTGGCCAGAATGGCCGTGATGATGGCCGTCTTTGCGTCGGGCGCATAGCCGGAAAGAACCGCCCCCGCCATGAAGAGCAGGATCAGTATGGGGCGGATGAAATAGGCGGGAAGCAGGGCCCAGACCACCCATGCATTTGCCCGCGAGACGCCCTGCAGAAGGTCGCTCAGCGCCAGCATGGGCAGGCAGATGAGCCCCAGATAGAACGGAACCACGTAATAGGATTCGATATAGGGTTCCAGAAAGCGCAGGCCCGCAAGGCCCGCGAGCATGAACAGTGTCGAGGTGCCCAGCACGAAGAACCGGCCGGCAATGTTGACGCCGCGCAGCTCCGCAAAAGCGCCCTTGGTGCGGTATTCGGGAATGAAACGGATGATCGCCGTGTGAAAGCCGAGGCACGAAATGTTGCCGAGGATGATCATCGTCACCCAGACCAGCACATAGATGCCGTATTCGAAACTGCCCATCCAGCGGGCCAGAAAGACCTGGCTGAAAAACGCGATGACTGCGTTGACGATGCGGATCGCGAAGGCAAGCAGTGCGTTGCGACCGGCCTCGCCACGCGCATCGCGTGCAGAAATGAGGGTGTCGAGCTTCGCAAGCCAGGGACGCGCGCGCGCGGCCAGCTGCTCCGGCAGCAAGCGTTCACCGGTCCCCGTCGCTGAAAAGCGCACCCGCCCCACTCCTCTCAAGTCACTCGACCTGCGGTTTAGCGCAAACTGCTTAAGAAAAAGAAAGGGCGGGCCGGGCGGGCGCTTCTTTGTTCCGGCAAAGAAAAAGGCCGGATGAAAACCCGGCCTTTTCGTTATCTGTTGAGAGACGCGCGCGCGCCGGACCGCTTAGGCGAAAGCGCCGTGGCAGTGCTTGTATTTCTTGCCCGAGCCGCAGGGGCAGGCTTCGTTGCGCCCGACCTTGCCCCAGGTTGCGGGGTCGTTCGGGTCGCGGTCCTCTGCGGCGACCACGCCGCCTTCGGCGCGGGCGAGCGTCATCGTCTCGCCGTCCGCGAACTCGTCTTCGCCCGTCGAACCGTCGATATGATGCGCCTGCATTTCCGGTGCTTCCGGCGGCGGTGCGTCGGCGGCCTCGCGCACAAGCTCGACGCGCATGAGCTGCGACGTCACCACCTGGCGCAGATTGCTTAGCATTGACTGGAAGAGCTCGAATGCCTCGGTCTTGTACTCGTTCAGCGGATCGCGCTGGGCGTAGCCGCGGAAGCCGACGACGGAGCGCAGATGATCGAGATTGACCAGATGCTCGCGCCACAGATGATCGAGCGTCTGCAGCAGGATCGACTTCTCGACATAGTTCATGATGTCGGGGCCGAAACGCTCGGCGCGGTCCTTGGCGGCAGCCTCGGCGGCCTCGCTGATGCGCTCGCGGATATCGTCTTCGGCGATGCCTTCTTCCTGCGCCCATTCCTCGATGGGAAGGTCCAGGTTAAGCGAATTCTGCACCGCTTCGCGCAGTTCCTTGGTCTGCCACTGCTCGGCATAGGCCTTTTCGGGGATGTGGCGCGCGACCAGATCGTCGACCGTGTCCTGACGCATCTCGGCGACGGTCTCGGAGAGGTTCTCACCGTCCATCAGCTCGATGCGCTGCTCGAAGACCACCTTGCGCTGGTCGTTCATCACGTCGTCGAACTTGAGCAGGTTCTTGCGGATGTCGAAGTTGCGCGCCTCGACCTTTTTCTGCGCCTTTTCAAGCGCCTTGTTGATCCAGGGATGGACGATGGCCTCGTCTTCCTTGAGGCCGAGCTTTTGCAGCATGCTGTCCATTCGGTCGGAACCGAAGATGCGCATCAGGTCGTCCTGGAGCGACAGATAGAACTTGGAGCGGCCCGGATCGCCCTGACGGCCGGAACGGCCACGGAGCTGGTTGTCGATGCGGCGGCTTTCATGGCGCTCGGTGGCCAGAACGAAAAGGCCGCCGGCGGCCAGCGCCTGCTCCTTGAGGCGCTTCACGTCCTCGCGGATGGCCTGTTCCTTCGCATCGCGCTCGGGGCCGGCTTCCATGTCGCCAAGCTCTTCGGCAATCCGCATTTCCGGGTTGCCGCCGAGCTGAATGTCGGTGCCGCGACCGGCCATGTTGGTGGCGATGGTGACAGCGCCCGGCTTGCCGGCCTGCGCCACGATGAAGGCCTCGCGCTCGTGATGGCGCGCGTTCAGGACCTCAAAGCCCTGCAAGCCTTCCTGACGAAGACGCTCGGCCAGGAATTCCGATTTCTCGATGGACGTCGTGCCGACAAGGATCGGCTGCCCCTTGGCGGCGGCTTCCTTGATCTCGCGGACAATCGCCTTGAACTTCTCTTCGACGGTCCGGTAGACCTCGTCGTCCTCATCAAGACGCTGGATCGGCAGGTTGGTCGGGATCTCGATGACTTCGAGCCCGTAAATGTTGCCGAATTCTTCCGCTTCCGTCGAAGCCGTACCGGTCATGCCGCCCAGCTTGTCGTACATGCGGAAGTAATTCTGGAAGGTGATCGAGGCGAGCGTCTGGTTCTCCGGCTGGATCGCCACGTGCTCCTTGGCCTCAAGCGACTGGTGCAGGCCTTCCGAGAAGCGGCGGCCCGGCATCATGCGCCCGGTGAATTCGTCAATGATGACGATTTCGCCATTGCGGACGATATAATCCTTGTCGCGCTGGAACAGTTTGTGCGCCTTCAGCGCATTGTTCAGGTGGTGCACGATGGCGACATTCTCGATGTCGTAAAGCGAATCGCCTTTGAACAGATCCGCTTCGCGGAGCATGTTCTCCATCTTCTCCGTGCCTTCTTCCGTGAAGGTCGCGGTGCGCTGCTTCTCGTCGATTTCGTAATCGTCTTCCACGAGATGCGGAATGAAGGTGTCGATCTTGTTGTAAAGCTCGGAGCGGTCGTCCAGCGGGCCGGAAATGATGAGCGGCGTGCGCGCCTCATCGATCAGGATGGAGTCCACCTCATCGACGATGGCGTAGAAGTGTCCGCGCTGGACCATCTGGTCGCGCTCATACTTCATGTTGTCGCGCAGATAGTCGAAGCCGAGCTCGTTGTTGGTGGCGTAGGTCACGTCGCAGGCATAGGCCGCGCGGCGCTCGTCATCCGACATGCCATGCACGATGACGCCGGTCGAAAGACCGAGGAAGCCGTAGAGGCGGGCCATCCACTCGGAGTCGCGCTTGGCCAGGTAGTCATTGACCGTGACCACGTGCACGCCCTTGCCGGACAAGGCGTTGAGGTAAACGGGAAGCGTCGCAACCAGCGTCTTGCCTTCACCCGTCTTCATCTCGGCGATGGAGCCTTCGTGAAGAACCATGCCGCCGATCAGCTGCACGTCAAAGGGGCGCATGCCCAGCGCGCGGCGGGATGCCTCGCGCGCCACGGCGAAGGCGGGAACGAGAATGTCGTCGAGCGACTTTCCGTTCGCGAGCTCCTTGCGGAACTCTTCTGTTTTTCCGCGCAATGCCTCGTCGGACAGCGCCTTCATTTCGTCTTCAAGCGCGTTGATCGCGGCGACGCGCGGGCGGAAACCCTTCACGCGACGATCGTTCGAGGAGCCGAAAACTTTGCGGGCGAGACCGCCGAGACTGACCATCCAGTGGTCCTTTCACTTTCTGACAGACGGCATTCAAGAGCGGGGTAAACACCCTGCTCGCGCCGAGCGAGAGCAATTATATAACAATTCGTGTCCTGAAATGCGTTCTGGACGCAGGACATCAGGACAGATAAGAGGGGCCAAGAGTGATGTCAACGCCGCGTTAAACATGCGCTCTTGCGCAAAATTCCGCCATATTGATAAGCGGTTTGGGCTAAAACGGAATCACCAACGGAGAGTTTCATGCTGAAATCGTTTCGCCGTTTCCTGGCCATTCAGGTTGGGGCCGGTCTGACGCTGGCCGCTGTAGGCTTCATGCCTGCTCATGCGGCCGATGCCGATGTCGTCGCCACTGTGAATGGCATGGAGATCACGGAGGGCGATTTGGCTATCGCCAGCGCGGAGTATGGCGCGCAGTTCGGTAATCTGCCCGATCCGCAGCGCCGCGCAGCGCTTCTTTCGGCGCTGATCGAGATCCGCCTGCTGGCCTCCGAGGCCGAAGAAAAGGGCCTTGCCGAGGGTGAAGCCTTTGAAAAGCGTCTGGCATTCCTGCGCAATCAGGCGCTTCATGCGGCCTTCATCGAGAAGATCGTCAACGACGCCGTGACCGAGGAAGATGTCCGCGCCAGCTACGACAAGCAGATCGCTGATGCGCCTGCCGTCAACGAGGTGCGCGCCCGTCACATTCTGGTGAAGACCAAGGAAGAAGCCGAAGCGATCATCAAGCAGCTCGAAGAGGGCGGCAATTTTGAAGAGATCGCCAAGGAGAAATCCACTGACGGTGCGGCAGCCAATGGCGGCGACCTCGGCTATTTCGCTTCCGGCCAGATGGTGCCCGAATTCGAAAAGGCTGCATTTGCGATCAATCCGGGCGAATTCTCCAAGGAGCCCGTCGAAACCCAGTTCGGTTTCCATGTGATCAAGGTTGAAGACAAGCGCGCCAAGCAGCCCCCGGCATTCGACGCCGTGAAGGATCGCGTACGCTCCCTTCTGGTGCGTGAGCGCTATGTCGAACAGGTTTCGGCGCTGCGTGACACCGCTGAAGTCGACGTCAAGGACCCGGCTCTCAAGGAATTCATCGACGCAGCCGAGAAGCAGCAGGAAGAAGCCGCTTCCGGGGCTGAAGCAGCCGGTGAAGGCGAAGAGACCAAAAGCGAATAAGCGCTGAAGCGCAGGTTCAATTGGAAACGGCGGGCGCCTGGCGTCCGCCGTTTTTGTTTTGTCAGACGGTGCTGTGTGCACTGTGGGTCGGCTGACGCGCCGCCGGGTATCCGAGCTGTTTCAGCTTGCGTCGGAAAAAAAACTCGGGCAGACCGGCAGGAATCCAAAGCTTCCAACCCGAGTAAGTTTGCCCCATGTCTGTTGCAGTCTCTCCTCTTGCTCCCAAGACCTATCCCGATATGCCCGCCATTGACGGTGTGCGCATCGCAACCGCTGAAGCCGGTGTGAAATACAAGGGGCGAACCGATCTCCTGACCATGGTGTTCGATGAGGGCACCACGGCTGCCGGCGTTTTCACCCAATCCAAGTGCCCATCGGCTCCGGTGGAACTCTGCCGCGAAAATCTGGCCGGCGGCGAGGCGCGCATTCTCGTCGTGAATTCCGGAAACGCCAACGCGTTCACCGGCAAGAAGGGACGCGCGACCACTTCTGCCGTGGGCGAAGCTGCCGCGGCTGCGGTCAAGGCGGACAAGAGCACGGTTTTCATGGCGTCCACCGGTGTGATCGGCGAGCCGCTGCCGGCGGAGCGCATTACCGGTTTTCTGGAGGGCATGGCCGCAAAGGCAGCGCCGGGCGGCTGGCTTGAGGCCGCCAGAGCCATCATGACCACCGACACCTATCCCAAGGTGGCGACGGCGACCGTGCGGCTTGGCGAACATGATGTGGTCATCAACGGCATTGCCAAGGGCGCGGGCATGATCGCGCCCGACATGGCCACCATGCTTTCCTTCGTGGCGACGGATGCGCCGATTGCCGCGCCCGTTCTGCAGGATCTTCTGTCGCGCGGAACCGGCAAGACCTTCAACGCGGTGACGGTCGACAGCGACACCTCCACCAGCGACACGCTGATGATGTTTGCAACGGGCGCTGCCGCAAAGCGCGGTGTCACGCCGATCAACGATCTGAAGGATCCCCGGCTCGCAGGCTTCCGCCGGGCGCTCAACCGCATCCTCAAGAATCTCGCGCTGCAGATCGTCCGCGATGGCGAAGGCGCGCGCAAACAGCTCGAAATCACGGTGACGGGCGCAAAGTCTTCCCGTTCGGCAAAAAAGATTGCGATGTCCATCGCCAATTCGCCGCTGGTGAAGACGGCGGTTGCCGGCGAAGACGCAAACTGGGGCCGCGTCGTCATGGCTGTCGGCAAGGCGGGCGAGCCGGCCGAGCGCGATCTTCTGTCGATCTGGTTCGGCGATATTCGCGTTGCCCATGAGGGGGAACGCGATCCGGCCTATTCCGAAGAAGAAACCTCCGCCTATATGAAGAAGGATGAGATCACGCTGCGCGTGGATCTCGGACTCGGGCGCGGCAAGGCCACGGTTTGGACCTGCGACCTGACCAAGGAATATGTCGCCATCAATGGCGACTACCGGAGCTAGGGTGTGCCAGGCCAAGTGAGGCAGGACGTAAAACAGGATTTCGCCATCATCCGCCGCTTTGAGGCGGCGGGGTTGCGCGCTTGGCCTGCCGAAACGGTGGCCTATGACGGCACCTGGGTGCTGCGGTTGACCGCCGGTCACCCTGCAAAGCGCCTGAATTCCATCAATCCGCTTGATCCGGGCGATCATCGAAACCTTGAAGCGCGCATCGCGCGCGCTGCCGAGCAGTTCAAGGCCTATGGGCGGCCGCTCACTTTCCGGCTGTCGCCGCTCGCCGCGCCTGAAATCTCCACCTATCTCGACGAGCAGGGCTGGTCGACGCTTGGCCGTTCGCTTGTCATGGCGCTCGATTTGCGTGAGGCGGATCTGACCGAGGCGATGGACCAGATACCGCTCAAGGACCGGCGACGCTTCGTCAATGCCACGCTCAAGGTGCATGGCTATGAGGAACTGCACCGTGCGGGTCTTTCGCGTGTCATTGGCGCGATTCGCCCGGAAACCGGCCTGTTCGTCCTCGAAGAGGGCGAAGAGCCGGTGGCGACCGCCATCTGCGTGCATGACAGCGATCTGGCGGGGCTCTTTGAAATCGCGACGCGCCCTTCATGGCGCGGCAAGGGCTATGGCCGCCGTGTTCTCCTGTCTGCGCTCAAATGGGCCCAGTCACACGGGGCGGAGCGGGCCTGGCTGCAGGTGGAGGCCGACAACGAGGTCGCCGTAGGCCTCTACAAGGCGATGGGCTTCCGCGAAATCTATTCCTATCATTACCGCCAGCCGCAGGAAGCGGTCGGCACGGAGCACGCCGAATGAACGATCTTTCCCAGCCGGCCAAGCCGATCCTGCTGGTCGCAGCCTGTGCGCTGGTTGATGCGGATGGGCGGGTGCTGCTCGCCAAACGCCCCGAAGGCAAGGCGCTGGCGGGGCTCTGGGAGTTTCCCGGGGGCAAGGTGGAGAACGGCGAGACGCCGGAAAACACCATTGTGCGTGAGCTTGTCGAGGAAATCGCCGTCGAGACGAAGACGGCGTGCCTTGCGCCGCTCACTTTCGCCAGCCACACCTATGATGATTTTCACCTGCTGATGCCGCTCTATGTCTGCCGCCGCTTCTGGGGCACGCCGCGACCGCAGGAAGGCCAGGAACTCAAATGGGTGCGCCCGCGCGACATGCGCGATTACCCCATGCCGCCGGCCGATGCGCCGCTTATCCCGCACCTCATCGACCTGCTGTAAAGCGCCTGTCGGCACAAAGCCGGGCCGCTCGAACAGAGTTAATCCTTCGTTTACGCAACAGTGACAAGTTGATTGCGGGGACGGGCCGTTTTCGCGGCAGGGTTTAACCATCTGGCGAGAGGTTGGTATGGTTTCTGGCGAATTTGGGGATACGGAACGCGCGGGCTGGTCCACGCGGGCCGGCAATGTGGGCATCGGGGCGCTCAGGATTGCCTTGCTTTTTGGAACCGCAGCTGTCGCGCTCGCGCTGTTCCTGACGCCGGTTGTTGAAAAAAGCACCCGCTCCAAGATCGCGCAGGTTGGCGCGCCGTTCGGGATCGACCCCATCACCACGTCTTCCACGAAGCGGCAGGACCGCAGTTACACGATCCGGCGCAGTGTTTTACAGCCCTCGCGCAACGCCACATGCATCATCCATCAGGATGGACGACGCAGCGGCGACTGCTGATCTCGTTAATCGGCTCTCAGCTTTTCTTAAGGCTTTTCGCCCAGAATTGCCTTCCAGACAGGGGGAGCCGGGCAAATGGGCAGGCATTTTCTCAAGGATCGGTGCGGCGCGACCGCAATCGAATATGCGTTAATTGCAGGCCTGATCGCGCTGGCGATTGTGGTCGGCGCGACGCAGACGGGACAGCAGCTCAAAGCCAGCTATGGGAACGTCGCGAGCAAAGTGACCACGGCCAACCAGTAGGGAAGCCGCAGTCATTGCCATAGCCATTGCCTTAAGGGGCCTATTCGCCCCTGTTTTTCTCCAAAGCCTCTTTCAGTGACATCTTCGCGCTGCCCGGTGCGAGCGGCTTTTGCTGGGATTCGTGCGGGGCCCAGCCAGACATCCAGATAATGTTGAAACTTGCCCTGATACGCCCGTCCGGATCGGAGAAGCGCTCGGCATAGATCTGTGCGGCGCGCATGAAGAGTGCGCGCGTGGCCGGTTTGCGCGAGCGCGCGACAAGCGCGCTGGTCGCGCCCATGAAACGCAGATCCCGCATCAGGTCGAACATGGTGTCGTAACGCACGGTCAGGTTCTCGAGATCGGTGACCGGCAGCGCAAAGCCCGCACGCTGGAGCAGTCCGCCCACATCGCGCACATCGGCAAAGGGGCTCACGCGCGGGGCAGCACCCTCTGAAATCTCGGTCTCTGCGGCAAGCAGGGCTTCCCTGAGTTCCTGAAGCGTGCCGGCGCCGGCCATCGCGCCGAGAAACAGGCCGTCGGGCTTCAGCGCACGGCGGATCTGGGCGAGCATGCCCGGAACGTCATTTGCCTCATGCAGGCTGAGAAGCGAAACAATGAGATCGTGGC
>MRWG01000318.1_pt1 | contig 69252 bp, 63 predicted proteins | sample 1013341 | NCBI WGS metagenome assembly MRWG01 (sample SAMN06117577, study PRJNA244670) | biofilm metagenome | biome: Water; feature: Cathode Biofilm; material: Biofilm; isolation source: microbial consortium enriched at the cathode of a solar microbial fuel cell | place: USA: District of Columbia ...
CGAGTTCAAGGCGCAAAGCGCACGTAATAGCTGGCTATTGCGAAGCTTTGTAACGCAGAAATCGGGCCGCGTGGACGCAGGATGCCGGGTCATGACTTGTTCAGAGGTTCCCTAAGCTCGCCGGACGCCGAACGTGAGCGCGGCAACGGACCCGTGGCGACGGGCGCCGGTTGCCTCGCCCGAGACTCTGTCGCTAACATGCACAGGCACACACCGTGCATTTGTCCTGTGGGGGGATCCTTCATGTCGCGTGTCGTAATCACTGTCTCACTGTTCCTGTTAACGCTTTCCACCTCGCTCCCCGCCGAAGACTGGTACCCGTCGAAATGGGGCAAGGACGACACGATCGGCGCGGCGAATCTCGTCACCCCCGAACGCATACTCGCCGCGACGAAACTCGTGAAAACCGGCAAGCGCTATGCGCTCGGGCAGGTGACGAGCCGCAAGACGCCGGCGTTTGGCACGCGTTCGTTCGAACTGTTCGCGGTTTCGCATGGCGGCGTGTTCGACGGCAGCGGCGAACCCTACGGCGCGAATTCGATGACCACGAACGACGACTGGGCGCTCGTGTGGATGGGGGTCGGTTCGCAGATCGACGGGCTCGGACACGTCGGCATCAACCACGTGTATTACAACGGCAATCACGTGCGCGACTTTTTCTCCTCGGGCGGTCTGAAGAAGCTCGGCACGCACGACATTCCCCCGATCGTCGCCCGCGGGGTCGTGCTCGATATCCTCGGCTACCTGCGCGAGAGTGCGCCGGACACCGTCATGACCGTCGACGGTATCGACATGCTCGTCGCCGGTACCGCGATCAATCGGGCGGAAATCGACGGCGCGCTGAAGCGCCAGGGCATCAGCCTCGCCGCCGGGGATGTCGTCCTGCTGCACACGGGCTACATGGAGATGGCCGATATCGATGTCGAGCGCTACAAGAAATCGATCCCCGGTCTCGGGGTCGAGGGTGCGAAATATCTCGCGGGATTCGACCCGATCGCGGTCGGTGCGGACACCTTCGCGGTTGAAGTGCTGCCGTTCGAGAACCCCGAAAATGCATTCGAAGTACATCTCGAACTGATCCCGAAACGCGGTATCTACATCCTCGAGAACATGGTCACGCGCGAACTCGTCGAAGATAAAGCCTGGGAGTTCATGTTCGTGCTCGGTCAGGCGCGCATGCAGGGCGCCGTGCAGATGATCATCAACCCGGTCGCGATCCGTTGATCGGATCGGCCCGGCGCGGCGCCGCGAATGCCGCGCCTCGCTGACAAGATCGCGATCGTCGTTGGCGCCGGACAGACACCGGGCGCGACGATCGGCAACGGCCGTGCCACGGCAATCCGTTTCGCCGAAGAGGGTGCGACCGTGTTGCTCGTCGATCGCGATCCTGATTCGGCGGCGCATACGCTCACGCTCGTGCAAGAACGCGGTGGCCAGGGCAGTTGTTACACCGCCGACATCACCGATGAGTCCGCCGCCGCCGGCATCGCCGCTACGTGTATCGAACGCTACGGGCGCATCGATATACTGCACAACAATGTCGGGATCGGCACCGGCGATCGCGGTCCGACGACGATTAGCGAGGCGGTGTGGGACCGGATCTTCGCGGTGAACCTGAAAGGCACGATGTTCACGTGCAAACACGTGTTACCGGTGATGCGCGATCAGGGCAGCGGTTGCATCATCAATATTTCATCGATCGCGGCGATCTGCGAAATGGGCCTGGTCAGCTACAAGGCCTCGAAAGCCGCGCTGAATGCCTATACGCACACATTGGCGACGGGCGGCGCGAAATACGGGATCCGGGCCAATGTCATCATGCCGGGCCTGATGAACACACCGATGGCGATCGAAGGCTACGTCGAGGCCGGCAACGCGCGCGAGGATCTGATCGCGCGCCGCAACGCGAGCATACCGCTCGGCGGGAAAATGGGCAGCGCGTGGGATGTCGCGAACGCGGCGCTGTTTCTCGCGTCCGACGAAGCGCGCTTCATCACGGGCGTTTGTTTGCCGGTGGACGGCGGGCAGTCGGCATTGATCGGATGATGCCGGAATACTCCGTCTCGCCGCGCGTGACGGCAACATCGAACAGGCCCGTGATCTGAAGTCCTGATGTCGTGAAGAAACCGCAAGCCCTGGAAATCTATCACGGTGCGAACGTCCACGCGCCGCAATCGGTCGTGATCTGTACGCTCGATATGACCGCGGTGCGGCCGGCGCTCGCGCAATACACCGCCGGGTCATTCCGCGCGCTTGCGAGCGCGAATTTCGCCGACATGATCCCGCAGCCGCCGGCCGGGGATTCCGTGACCGCGGTGTTTGCATCGCTGTTATTGCAACTCGTGGCGTCGTTGCAGCGACGCGCCCGGTGCGAACAGACCCCGCACGCGCGCTCCGAAATCCGCGGCGATGATGAGATCCGCGTGTGCTTTGGGTTCGAACGCCAGGATATCGCGGTGGCCGCGTTGCAGAGCGCACTCGCAATGATCCGGGGGGCCATCGGCGATCCCGAATCGATGCAGGTCTTGCGCGAGCGCGTCAACCGGCAATTCAACGAGCTCGCCGGACGCTATACGACGACCCCATCGGCACAGGCGGTCATCGCCTGTGCGCGAGCGCGCGGTATCGCGGTCGACCGGATGGGTCAGGGACTGGCCGTTTTCGGCGAAGGTCGTTATCAGCAACGACGCATACATGGTTTTACCGATCGCACGAGCCATATCGCGTTTGGTCTGTCATCGGACAAGACCGCGGCCCTGCACCTGCTCGCGAGCCGCGGGTTTCCCGTACCGCGACAACTGCAGGTACGCTCGGCCGACGAAGCGGTGCGCGCGGCCACACAGATCGGATTTCCGGTGGTGATGAAACCGCTCGCGAACGATCGTGGCAACGGCGTATCGCTGAACTTGCGCGATGCGGATGCGGTCAGGCGCGGATGGTCGCATGCCGCCCAATTCGGCACCCTCGTGCTCGTCGAACAACAGATCGTCGGCGTCGACCATCGCCTGCTCGTACTCAACGGCAAATTCTGCGCGGCCGCGCAACGGCGTCACCCGACCGTGGTGGGAGACGGTAAACACGCCGTACGCGCCCTCGTCGAATCATTGAACGCCGATCCGGCGCGCGCACCCTACGGCCAGGGCTGGCTCGTCAGGCTCGAAATTGACGATGAACTCACGGACGTACTGCAAACTCAGGGGCACGCACTCGAGTCCGTGCCGAAACCCGGCGAAGTGCTGACCCTGCGCCGGGTCGCGGCCGTCGCCACCGGCGCCGATGCGATCGATGTCACCGCTCGCGTACATCCCGATAACGTTCTGCTCGCTGAGTGGATTGCTGCGCTGTTCGCTATCGATCTGTGCGGCATCGATTTCATTTGCCCGGACATCGCCGAGTCGTATCAAACGAGCGGCGGCGCGATTTGTGAAGTGAACACGAGCCCCGGTCTGGGTCCGCATATCGTCGCCGGCGACAGCGGCGTGATCGAGCGCGTGCTGGAAACGCTGTACCCGCCCGGCGCGGCGTTTCGCGTGCGCAAGATCGTGCTCGTCGCCGAAGCGGACGACCCGGCGGCGATCGACGCCGCCGACGCACTCGCCGAACATCTCGCCCTCACCGGCGCCACGGTCGGGGTGGCGAAGTCCGGTTCGGTGACAGTGTGCGGCGTGTCGCTCACGAACGAACCCCTCGACCTGCCGCACGCTGCCGGCCGGCTGCTGGCGCATCCGGCGGTGGAAATCATGATCGTGCTGTGCACGCCGGCCGATATCGCGGCATTCGGACTCGGCATCGAGCGCTGCGATGTTGCCGTGATCGATGGTGACCTCGCCTCTGATGCGGCCGGTCAGGCCGCGCTGGCGATCGCGACCGCGGCGGCCGCGACGCTCATCCGCGAAGCGGTAAGCCCGGCGATCGTCGCGACGGTCGTGCAGGCGCTCGGCCCCGCTAACGCGCCCGTCTAGTCGGGGTGTGACCGGCGCGCGCGCCGGTCAGCGCGGCCGCGACTGGCGCAGCGCCGGATTCGCCCGATCGAGATCGGCCTGCACGTCGTCGCGCGTGCGTTCGTAGATGATTTCGCGGCCCTTCAGTGAACCCGCGTAGGCCATGCCGTTACGCGTGGGGGTGAGTTCGCATCTGAAGCTGTGCACGCCCTCGCCGAGTACCACCTCGATTTTCGCAGCGGTTTTGCGCAGGACCACAACGTCCATCGTTTGTCCGTTTTCGAGCCGGACGGTGATTTTTTCTGTTTCCATCGAGGGGTGCTCCGGAGAATGTGGCCGCCGCGGTTACGACGCGCGCTGCCTATAATGCCACGTCGCCCTTGAACAGGCGCTGGGCAATCGTGCGATTGAGGATTTCATTCGTGCCGTCAGCCACGTTAACGATCCGCAAGGCATGCCAGGCGTCGGTGAGGCCGAGTTCGTTCGTGAATCCCATCGCGCCATGTACCTGGATCGCCCGGTCGACGGCGCGCACGCCCACCTGCACGGAATAGGCCTTCGCCATCGACAATTCCTTGATCGCGGGATTGCCCTGGTCGAGCAGGCCCGCGGCATTCAGGCCCATCAGGTGCGCCGCATGCAGTTCCGTCGCGGCTTCGGCGAGCGGGAAACTGACGCCCTGGTGGTGCGCAATCTTCGTCCCGAAGGCCTCGCGCGTCGCCGCGTAATCGAGCGCCTGCTCGAGCGCCCAGCGGCCGGTGCCGACGGATCGCGCGGCGTTGTAGATCCGCCCGAGCGAGACGCCGTACAGCGCGGCCTTGAAGCCCGCATCGAGTTCCCCGACGAGTTGCCACGGCTCAATGTGAACATCGTCGAAACTCACCTCGGCCTCGTCGCCACCGATATGTCCGAACAGGCGGATGATCCGCTCGATGCTGAAACCGGCACTGTTCGTCGGCACGATGAACGCCGAGATCCCGCCCTGCTTCGCTGCCGCCGCGTCCGGATCCGTAATCGCGAACACGATGCAGTAGTTCGCGACCGGCGCGTTCGTCGTCCAGATTTTTCGTCCCGAAAGGCGCCAGCCATCACCATCGCGGATCGCCCGGGTCTTGATCATCGAAGCATCGGAACCCGCGTTCGGTTCCGATAAACCGAAACACATCGATTCCGACCCGTCCATCAGGCCTGGCATGACCCGTTCGCGCGCTTTTACGGTGACTTTTTCGAGCAGCCGGCTCGGCCCGAACGCCCAGTGCGCGAGCACGTAGAGCATCAGCCAGTTGCGTGGCCCGCAGCGATGGAACAAGGCTTCCCAGGCGACGTAGTAGGCGAGATGTCCAAGCCCGCCGCCGCCGAGTTCGCGCGGCGCGCACATGTGGTAGAAGCCGGCTTCGGCGGCGGCCATGCGCGTCGCCCTGATGTGTTCGAGCGCGGCATCGCTGAGACGACCGTCCTCACGGTAGCGCTTGCGCGGATCCTCGAGCACGTCCTGAAACCGTTCATGCCGGGGCAGAACTTCGCGCTCGGCAAACGTCACGATCGCATCGCGCGCGGCGGCGACGTCTTCCGGCAGCGGCGTCGCGATGGCGTTCATGTCATGAGCCTCGTTGTCTGCATCGTTACAATGATCATCGTGCGCACGTCATTCGATATGGTCGAGTGGCAGTTCCGTGCGTGCGATGACCTTGCGCAGGACGAAACTCGAATGCACCCCGGTGACGCCCGCAATGCGCGTGAGGCGGCCGAGCAGGAACTCCTCGTAGTACGTCATATCCGGCAGCACCGCCTTGAGCAGGTAATCGGCGGCCTGGCCGGTGACGATACTGCACTCGATCACCTCGGGGAATGCCATGACCTGGCGTTCGAACGTTTCGAAACGATCCGGGGTGTGGCGATCCATCGTGATCGAGATCATCGCGGTAATGTTCAGGCCGAGCAGCGCCTGGTTGAGCAGCGTGACATGGCGCTCGATCAGGCCCGAAGACTCGAGTCGTTTCACCCGCCGCGAGCACGGGGTGGGTGACAGACCCACCCGGTCGGCGAGTTCGAGGTTCGTCATGCGGCCGTCGGACTGCATCAGTTCGAGGATCCGGCGATCGGTGCGGTCGAGCTTGAGCGGCTTTACCCGCGAATTTGTCGCAGCCATTCGCGCGTTTCTCCCGATATGGTTTTGTTCACTAATAATGGTTCTAATATTAGTCATTAACTGCTAAATAAGCGAGAATATTTGGCCAATTTGCACACATTCACTCAAGAAGCTGCTCTATACTTCCCAGCCTGAAATGATGCGATCGTGCCCTGCGCCGAGCGTAAACGTGAACCGAACCACTGAAGAGCCGGATGAGGCTCAAAAGAGTAATGCCATGAGCAGTTTCGACCACAGCAAGTATCTCCCCTATGCCCCGGTGGGCCTGAACAACCGGACGTGGCCCGACCAGGTCATCGAATCCGCGCCGACGTGGTGCAGCGTCGATCTCCGCGACGGTAACCAGGCGCTGATCGAGCCGATGAACGTGGCGCAGAAACTGCAGATGTTCAAACAGCTCGTGAAAGTCGGCTTCAAGGAGATCGAAGTCGGCTTCCCGGCCGCGTCGCAACCGGATTTCGATTTCGTCCGCGTGTTGATCGAAGACGGTCTGATCCCGGACGACGTGAAGGTGCAGGTGCTGACGCAGGCGCGACCGGAACTCATCAGTCGCTCGTTCGAGGCGCTCGCCGGTGCGAAGCAGGCGATCATGCACCTGTACAACTCCACCTCGACGGTGCAGCGCGAACAGGTGTTCGGACTCGACCGCGACGGGATCAGGAAAATCGCCGTCGACGGCGCGGAATTCGTCAAGGCCGAGGCGGCGAAGTACCCCGGCACGCAATGGACGTTCCAGTATTCGCCGGAAAGTTTCACCGGCACGGAACTCGATTACGCGGTTGAAGTGTGCGACGCCGTGCTCGACGTCTGGGACGCGCGTCCCGACAAGCCGTGCATTATCAACCTGCCGGCAACGGTGGAGATGGCGACGCCGAATGTCTATGCCGATCAAATCGAATGGATGTCGACGCATATCAAGCGTCGCGCCGGGGTCGTGCTGAGCCTGCACACGCATAACGACCGCGGCTGCGCCGTGGCCGCGGCGGAACTCGGGGTCATGGCCGGCGCCGACCGGATCGAGGGCACCTTGCTCGGCAATGGCGAGCGCACCGGCAACATGGACATCGTGACGATGGCGATGAACCTGTACAGCCGCGGCGTCGATCCGGAGCTCGATCTGTCGAACATGGACGAGATCATTCGCTGCGTGAAAGCGTGCACCCAGTTGCCCGTGCATCCGCGGCACCCGTACGCCGGTGAACTCGTGTTCACGGCGTTTTCCGGCAGCCACCAGGATGCCATCAAGAAGTGCCTCGCGCGGCGCGGTGAGGACGACCCGTGGGACGTCGCCTACCTGCCGATCGATCCGGCCGACCTTGGTCGTTCCTACCAGGAGGTTATCCGCATCAACAGCCAGTCGGGCAAAGGCGGCATCGCCTACGTGCTCGAGCAGGAACAGGGTTTACAGATCCCGCGCTGGCTGCAGGTGGATTTCAGCACGGTGGTGCAGAAATTCGCCGAGGACAGTGAAACCGAGGTTGCCCCGGACAAGATCGTCGAATTGTTCCGGCAGCAGTATCTCGATTCACGCAGCCCGCTCGATTTGACCGGCTACCAGCTCGCGCGTGAGAACAACGAGGATCAACTCGTGGCGAACGTGACGGAAAACGGCAGCAGCATCACGCTGCAGGGCCGCGCCTCGGGGGTCGTCGGCGCGTTCGTCAGCGCGCTGGAGGCGCACTGCGGCAAGGACATCGTGCTCGTCGAGTACAGCGAGCATACCCTGAGCAAGGCGGATGGCGCGGGCGCCGACGCGGTAACCTACGTGCAGATCAACATCGACGGTCAGCGTTACTGCGGCGTGGGACAATCGAGCGATATCGTCGAGGCCTCATTGCTCGCCATCCTGAGCGCGGTGAACCAGCCGCTGAATAGTGCCGGCGCGGTGAAGGCCGCCTGAGGGACGATTCGATCCGCGGATACCGTGCGGCGCCAGCCGGGCGGTATCGCGCGGGCAGGCTCAGAAAATCAGGCCGAAAAATAATCCGACATGTCGTCGGCGCTGACTTCGCTGACGCTGATCCCGGATTCCGACGGCGACGCTGCACGTCCGGCCTCGATCGCCTCCTTGCGCAGAAACAATTGCAGTAGCTCGCACAGTTCCTCCTGCTGGGCCTTGTCCGTCATCGACGGAATCACCACCGGAAAACTGCCAAGAGCGAGCAGGCTGTCGTCGAGCAGAACGAGCGGCAGACCTTTTCTGTCGTCGAGGATCTGCAGGAACACGGCGTAATACGTACCGATGAGTCCGTACTTGTCGTCGCGGCGAACCTGCGCGAGCAGTTTCTCGCGCGACAGCGACAGGATGCTGTTGCGGATCCGGTAATTCGAATCGCTGACCGCGAGTTCATCGAACCACGTGCCGTAGAACGTCATGCTGTTTTTCCACGGGATGCCGAGTTTCGGATCCGGCATCCCGACCCGGCCGATGAACTTCGGAGCGGGATCGACGCACCGGGCAATCCGCTCGAGCTTGAGCTCCCCGTCCGGCGTGGTGATGCGGTTGATCGACAGGGTATCGCGGTCACGCAGGGCGACGAACGTCTTTTTCAGGCCGATGATCGACAGGGCCTTGGCGATGTTTCTGCGTGAAAAAGCTGGCATAGCACGTCCCGGTACCCTGTGGGGAAACGCACGTTTCGTTGCCTTGAACGTGCGCTCTCGTGAAGGAACGATATCGCAAACTGCACAGACCCGGTGTAAATTTTCGTTACTGTTTGCGCGAATCGACGCCGCGGCCGCGACATCACGGCCCGTGAACCGTGGGCGCGCCCCGGCTTCCGGCCCGCCCGGGTTCCGCGCCGGATGCATGGTTACCCCGCTCCCTGTCCGGCGATTTCGCGCCGGCGAGGGGGCCGCGACGCCTCATCCGGCACGCGGGTTCAGCCAGCCCGGTCGAGCCAGCCGCGCCGGTGACCGGGCAATGCGAGTTCCCGCCGGTAGCGTTCCGCGATCCGGCGCGCACCGCCGGGTACGTGTGCGCTCGGGAACAAATCGTCCGTCGGCGCGACCTGACCAAGCGCTGCCTTCGCCACGGTGATTTGGTGAACTTCCGACGGCCCGTCCGCGAGACCGAGCGCGTAACCCCACAACAACCACTCGCCGAACAGCATTTCATTCGAGACGCCGAGCGCGCCGTGCAGATGGATCGCGCGCCGCGCCGCACTCACCATAACGCGTTCGCTCAGAACCTTCGCCGCCGCGATGTCCTGGCGCACGAGTTTGTAGTCGTTGAAGCGGTCGATTTTCCACGCGGTCTGCAACACGAACAGCCGAAACTGCTCGATTTCCATCCACAAATCCGCCACCTCGGCCTGCACCATTTGTTTGTGCGACAACACCTCGCCCTGGGTAGTGCGGCTCTGCACGCGTTCGCAGATTGCCTCGAACGCACGGCGCGCGAGCCCCACCGTGCGCATCGCGTGGTGCACACGACCGCCACCGAGACGGGTCTGCGCGATCCGGAACGCATCACCCGGCTTGCCGAGCAAATCCTCGTCACCGAGCCGCACGTCGTTGAAACGCAGGTACGCATGCGCGCCGTGTTCGGGCTGTTCGAACGCCATGCCGGCATTGCGCACGAACTCGACCCCGGCGGTTTGCGTCGGCACGAGAAACATCGACGCGCCCTTGTAGATCGACACGTCCGGCTCCGTTACCGCCATGACGATCAGAAATTCGGCCCAGCGTGCGTTCGAGGCGAACCACTTTTCCCCCTGCAGGATCCAGCCGTCACCGTCGCGCACAGCTCGCGCGGTGAACACTTTCGGATCGGCGCCGCCCTGCGGCTCCGTCATCGAAAAACACGACACGATGTCACCGTCGAGCAGCGGCTTCAGATAGCGTTCTTTCTGCGCGGGATTACCGAAATGCGCGAGGATCTCGGCGTTACCGGTATCCGGCGCCGCGGTGCCGAAAATTGTCGGCGCGAAAAATGAACGTCCGAGAATTTCGTTCATCAACGCGAGCTTCAACTGGCCCCAGCCACCGCCACCGAGTTCCGCGGGCAAGTGACACGCCCACAGGCCGGCGTCACGCACACGCGCTTTGAGCGGCGCCATGATGGCCATGAGCGCTTCGTTGTTGACGTTGTAGGTTTCGTCTTTCGGAAACAGATAGTCGAGCGGTTCGATTTCATCGCGCACGAACGCCGCCATCCAGTCGAGCCTGTCCCTGAACGCCGGCTCGGTTTCGAAGTTCCACATACGCTGCCCCCGGTCGTGATTTGGACAATCCAGTATCGCATGGCGCGAGCGATTTCGTTGTTGCTACACTCGTGCCGGGCGCGGTGCGCCCGACGGGAACAAAACAGGCTGACATTCGCCCGCCTGCATCAGCGTCAACGCGGAGGACAGAACATTGGATCCGGCAAAGATGAAAATCGGTGTTCTCGTCCCCACGTGGACGGATTCGCTGCACGGGCGTACGCCCACGCTGCACGAATCACTCGCGTTCGCGCGCCATGCCGAAACCGTCGGCATCGACAGCGTCTGGCTCACGGATCACCTGTACTGGGAAGCGTTCGTCGATTTTCGTGCGGTCGGCATCGATTTGCCGCCGGAACTCGAAGGGGTCAAGGGCGGGCAGTGGGAATGCTGGACCAGCGCCGCCGCGATCGCGGTGCAGACCTCGCGCGTGCAGATCGGCACGCTCGTTTCCAACACGACGTTCCGCAACCCGGCACTGCTTGCCCGCACGGCCGACAACATAATGGAACTGAGTCGTGGTCGCCTGATCCTCGGCCTCGGCGCCGGCGATTTCATTTCCGAACACATGGCCTATGGTTTCGATTTCGAGCGCCATGTCGGGCGTTTCGAGGATTCGCTGCAGATCATCAAACCACTGATCGAAGGCCGCAGCGTAACGTACGACGGCGAGTTTCATCGGGCCGAGGGTGCGGCCCTGTTGCCGAAATCCGCTGCCGGCACGCCGCCGATCCTGATCGGCACGTTAAAAGGCAAACCGCGGATGTCGCGCCTCGCGGCACAGTATGCGGACATGTGGAACTGCATGATCGCGTTCGGTGACTGCGCCGTGACGACCTACGACCAGGCCTGGGCACCGATTCGCGCTGCCTGCGAACGCCACGGCCGCGATCCGGCGAGCCTGGCCCAGGGCGCGACGGTCGCCGTGAACTTCACCGACGATGCCTACCCCATAGTACCCACCTCGACCCCGTTCAGCGGCTCGATCGAACAGATCGCGGACCGCTTCGCCGAGTACGCGTCACGCGGGGTCGAGCATATTTCGACGATCCCGCATCCGTGGAACGAAACCGGCCTCGATCGGCTCGCGGCGGTGATCGAAACGCTGCGGTCCTAGGAGCCTGCCGGACCTGGGAGCAATCTAGTACGCCGGCAGGATAGCGGCCAAAAAGTGCGCAATTTGTCGTCACGTAGAATCACTATGCTTCGCAAAATCGCGAAGTTTTTGACTCGCTCTCCCACTCGGCTCGCTACGATTGCCCAAGTCCGACAGGTTCCCGGGCGCCCGCTCCCCGGCGGCCGTTCGGGGTCTCCCACACCCTCGCGGTCCCGCTGCGAGTACCGGTCGCGCAACGGCCCTGTAGCGTTGTTTTCGTCCCCGATCTGATCCGGATCAAACGCGGCCACCCCGGCACGGGCTAGGTTGCCAGAACAGGCAGACGATTACAGGAATAGACAATGAAAAACGCTTTATCGCGCGCAGTGCGCGCGCTCACACGTGGCGGTCTTGTCACGCTCGCCACGCTGACGCTGGCAACGACGACCCACGCAGCCACCATCGTCTCGGACGGATCCGATGGCGAGTTTTCCGGCGGCGCCACGCTCCAGCTCGATGCGGACGGCATTTTCAACTTCACGAACATCACCATCCCGAACGGCGCAACGTTGCGTCTCACCCCGAACGCCGCGAATACCCCGGCGGTACTCGCGGCCACCGGTGATGTCGTCATCGACGGCACGATCGACGTCTCCGCGGGACATTTCAGCCGGCTCGCCTACGGTCCGGGCGGCGGTTCCGGCGGTCTCGCCGGCCACGGCGCCGAGGCGGGCACCGCGGGCACGGGCCCATCGCCGGGTGAGGGTGGCGAATTTCCGCCAAGCCTGAATCCGGGTAACGCCGGTGGTGGCGGCGGCATGGCCACCCCCGGCCTCGTCGCAACGCAGTATACGAACAGCGCACCCGGCGCCGGTGGCGGCATGATCGGCTTTAGCGGCCCGGTCGGCGGCTCCGGGGGTGGCGGCGGCAGCGGCGCGATTCGCTTCGCCGACCTGTCCGGTGGCGTCGGTGGTGCAGGCGGCGGCGGACTGCTGATCACGACCCCGGGTACGATTACCGTGAATGGATCGATCCTCGCGAACGGCGGGCATGCGGGCTGGGCATTCGCCAATGTTTTCGGTTATGGCGGACCCGGCGGCGGCGGCAGCGGCGGCAACATCATGCTCGAAGCGACTGAAATTTCGCTCGGCGCCGCGGCCACCGTATCGGCGCTCGGCGGTGCGGGTGGTGGGCTGAGTAGGCAGCCCGTGCCGAACGACCCGTACTTCTATTCGAACGAAGCCGATGGCGGTCTCGGCTATCTCGCACTCGTCGCCGACACCGTGACGCTCGATCCGGCGACAACGATCAACGCCGCCGTCGTACCCGTGCCACCGGCAATCTGGCTGTTCGGATCCGTTCTGTTCGCCGGCGCGCTGCGATCGCGCCGCCGCGACTAGGCGCGCGGAAATACGGCCACCGCGGGGGCGGCGCGGCACGGTCCGCCCCCGACTTCGTGGCTTGTGCGTGCCTGTTCGGCTGAGACCGCGCGTGTGCCGGTCCGCTTTATGACGCGGCGGCCTGGATCGGCTCGCCAAGTTGCTCGAGCGCACGCGCGCGCAGTTTTACTTTCTGCACCTTGCCCGATGGCGTCATCGGAAACTCGTCGACGAACAATACGTGGCGCGGGATCTTGAAGCTCGCGACGTGCCCGCGCAGACTCGCGAGCACCTCTTCTTCACTCAGATCCGAGCCGGACTCGCGAATGATCCAGGCAACCGCGACTTCGTGCAGGCGGGGATCCGGATAACCGACGATGGCGACCGCGGAGACGCCGTCCAGGCCCATGAGGCGCGCCTCGATCTCGGCCGGTGACACGTTCTCGCCGCCAACTTTCAGCATGTCCTTGTAGCGACCGAGAAAGACGAAACGCCCGTCTTCGCGCTGTTTCGCCATGTCGCCGGTTCGGAACCAGCCGTCGGCGGTAAAGCTCGCGGCCGTGGCTTCCGGTTTCCGGTAATACCCCTGCGTCACGGTATAACCGCGCACGAGCAACTCGCCCGGCTCACCAACGGCGACCGGCGCGCTCGTTTCCGGATCGCCGATGCGGTATTCGACCCCGAGCATCGGCATACCCGACGCGTACACGCGCTGTTCGCGCGTTTCCGTCGGTGAGGAGACCGAGACGAAGGCCCAGATTTCCGTCATGCCGAAGCCGGAAATCGTCGGGCAGAAGACGTCCTGCGCGCGCTCCGCGATCGGGATCGTCGCGTCCGTGCCCGACGGCAGCGTACCGAGCCGGAGCGAGGAGACATCGCGCGGCGAGCGCGCCTGCGCTTCGAGCAAATCCTTCCAGTGGGTATCGAAGCCGTGCGCGATCGTCACGTGCTCCGCCTCGATCAGGTGCAAGGCCTCGTCCGCGTCGAACACGTCCATCATGACCTGTTTCGCGCCGGACACGACACACAACAACGCAACCTCGCTGAACCCGTACAGATGGAACATCGGCAGGTAGTTGATCTCCGTATCGGTCAGTGACAAGCCCATGATCGCCGCGCGCTCCATGCAGTTGCGGATATTGATGTGCGTGTGCATGACGCCTTTCGGATTGCCTGTCGTGCCCGAGGTGTAACCGATCAGCGCGAGACCATCGGGGTCGACGGCCGCGGCGCGCGCGGCGAGCGCGTCGTCGCTGATCGTCGCGCCGAGTGCCAGCGCCCCGGCCCACGAGTACGTGCCGGGCAACTGCTGTTCGCCGACGAACACGATGCGCCGCAGATCGGGGAAACCGGTGAGTGACTGCGCGGCCGGATCGCCACCCGCGGTATCCGGCAGCACTTCACGCAGCATCGCGAGGTAGTCCACCGGACCGGAGCGATCATCGGAAATGATCGTTCCCGTATTCGATTGCGTCACGACATATTCGATATCGTCGATACGGTAACGCGTGTTCAGCGGCACGAGTACGGCACCGACTTTCCACACCGCGAACATGAGAAACAACCATTCAGGCTTGTTGTTCATCCACAGCGCAACCTTCTCCTGCGGCTGCACCCCAATGGCGATCAGCGCTTTCGCCGCACGGTCCACCTCGGCGGAAAACTCGTGCCACGTCCAGCGTTGATCCCTGAACACGAGCGCTTCACGCGCGCCCCAGCGCGCCGCGGCATCGGCCGGCAGCTGACCAAACAGGCGCTTTTCAAACCATTCACTCATTGTTGATTTTCCTCATGGCGACAACGCCGCCTCATTCGTATGCCCCGATCACCCTCGCGCGATCACGAGGGATTCTGACGCAGCCACCGGCAACGAGGCAACGATGCAACGCACACCTGCGGATGTCCGTCGCGATACAAAATGCTAACGTGCGCTGCGGATGTATCCCGTGTGGAGCCACTATCATGATCATGCCGCGACAAAGCCTCGGTGTTTTCCTCTATCCGGATAATTTCAACGCCGCCGATCTCGCCGCGTTCGCCGCACGCTTCGAAGCGCTCGGTTACGCCGCGATCTGGTATCCGGAGGCGATGTTCTATGAAAGCTTTACGGTAGGCGCTTACCTGCTCAGCCAGACCGAACGGATCACGGTCGCAAGCGGAATCGCGAATATCTATGCGCGCGATCCGGTCGCGGTACTGCAGTGCAGCAGAGGATTACAGCAGTTCTACCCCGATCGTTACATCACGGGCCTCGGGGTGTCGCACAAGTCACTCGTCGAAGATCTCCGCGGCCACGTCTACGGCAAGCCGATGCAGACGATGATCGACTACCTCGATGGACTCGACCGCGCGCGCGTGCAACTGGCCGGCACCGACACCCCGCTCGTGCTCGCGGCGCTTGGTCCGAAGATGATGGAACTCGCGGCCGCGCGCAGCGATGGCGCGCATCCGTTCAATTCGCCGCCCGAACACACCCGCTGGGCACGCGATGTCATGGGCCCTGAACCGTGGATCTGCACGGCGCAGCACGTGTGCCTGACCGAAGACGCCGAACTCGCGCGTGCCGTCGCGCGACGCGCACTCGAGTTCTATTTCGTCACCCCGAATCACTATCGCAACTGGCTCCGCGTCGGCTACACGACGGACGATCTCGAAAACGGCGGCAGCGATCGGCTGATCGATGCGCTCGTTGCCTGGGGCCCGGAAGCCCGGATCCGCGACCGTATCCAGCAGCATTTCGATGCCGGCGCGACGCAGGTGATCGTGAACACGATCCGCCCGCAGTTGCCGGAAACGAAGGATAATGCGATTGGTGGTTACAACTTCCAGTCCGCACCGCACTGGGAAGTGTATGAAATGCTCGCGCCGGCGAACGCGTGAAAAAGGCCACCGGTCGCACCCGGTGGCCGCGGCAGCGATCGCCGTAGCAGGCGCGGGCGGCGTCGTTCAGGCCGGGTTGTTCGTGCTGAACATATCCCAGTGCAACTTCCACGCGCGACCTTCTTTCTTCCAGATCACGATATATTTGCCCGCGTCGAGCTTGTTGCCGTTCACGTCTTTCAGCGTGTAGGCACCGAGTTCGTTCACGGTTGTGCCGTGGATTTCGAGATCCACCGTGCGCAGGGTCCCGCCGCGGATCCCCATGTCGATCACGCCCTGCCAGAACCGGCGGATAGCCGCGTGACCTTTTTGCACCGGCGCGTTCGCGGGCAATAACTTCGCGGCTTTCGTATAGCGTGCGGCCGCGGCTTTCGCATCGCCGGCTTTCAGATCGTCCATGAGTGCCTTGTTCGCCGTCTTGATCGCGGCGGCGACTTCGTCATGTTTCTTCGTTGCCATTGTCGAATTCCTCCTCCCGGGTTGCTAGAAGCGGTCTCAAAAACTAGAACGCTGTCAGTGCACGGCTTCGCCGTGCGGTCGATTTTTCCTGATACGTCGCGCCCGCGTTGAAACCGGGCCGGTGATCACCGGGTGGCTAGGCCGATTTACGCCGCTTCGCCGGGGTCAGCAACGACACGTAGCTCGTACCGGGCCGGTTGTCGGCGGTGACGGGCAGATCGTAGCGGACCCAGCCGGCGAAACCCTGGCTCATGACGGCGACGTTCGTGAAGCCGTCATCGTGCAGTACCTGCGCGGCATCGGCGGCACGCGGACCGTCGTCGGCGCCGAGTATGAGCCGCGCGTCCTTCGCGAACACATCGTTCATCACGAGCAGAAAACTGTCGTTCGGATGCGTCGCTTTCGTCGTCGGATGGAAGAACACGATCGGGATATTGACGACACGCGCGGATTTTGGATGCCGCACGGCAAACTCCGCCACCGTGCGCACGTCGACGTAGCTCGCATCCGCATCGCGTTCGAATTCGGCAAACGCCTCGAGCGGGTTCAGCTCAGGTGTGCCCATGCGCCTAGTCCAGCACCGGAAACTGCGGCACGAGCGGCGGGATCACCTGGCAGCGATAGCGCTCGGCACCGGGTGCGGCACCATTCAGGGTGTAAATCGTCGCTTCGCCTTCCGTGCGCACGTCCACTTCCTCGATGTGATGATGCAGAATCGGGCCCGCCGGCGACAACGCGAAGATGCACTCGATCAGGCGCCGTGCGGGCAGGCGCCCGTGTTCCGGGTGCAGCAGTATCTCGTCGGTTTTTTTCACGCTCATCGATCTCGATCCCCCCGCGGTCCATTCTATGGCCGCATCGCGACATCGCCAAGCAACACGCAAACCCGTACGCGCCGATAACCTTGACCCGCAGCCTGTGAACGACTACAAACGGGGAGACATCATCGAGGTGTTACCCCCTATGTTCGCGAAGCCGCAGAAAGAACTCGCCACCGGCGAGACCTGGTTCGAACCCGGCGACGAAATTCCGAACGTCGGTGTGAAGCTTTTTGCACTGCGCAATCAGTGCACGGAATGCAACGTCTGCGAGGTCGCGTGTTCGCTCGTGCATTCGCCGGATGGTGAGGTCAATCCGCAGCTCGCGCGGATCCGCATCGACCACGCACCGGAGAAGCCGAGCCGGATCAACAGCGACGGGCTCGGCTTCGTCGCCGAAATCTGCCATCACTGCGGCAATCCGCCGCCATGCGCGGAAGTCTGTCCGACGGATGCGTTCTACTACGATCCGAAAACCCTCGCCGCCGTGATCGACCAGGACAAATGCATCCAGTGCATGGAATGCGTCCCGGGGTGTCCGTTCGATGTCGTGTTCGTCGCGCCGAGCGGCGAGTTGCTCAAGTGCGATCTGTGCGCGGGCGATCCGGTGTGCGTGAAGGCGTGCTCCACCCGGCCGGAATTACTGAACCAGGGCAAACAGTACAACCGCATGCCGGTGTTGTTCTATGAAGAGCAGGCGGACTTCAACCGGCTGTCGCGTGAGGAACCCGTGGCGCGCGATGAAGTCGGCATGATGCAGGCGATGCTCGAACGCGGCGAAATCAGCTCCGGCGCGTAGGCGCGCCCGAAGGAGGCAGGCACGATGGAAAGCAATCTGCTGCGCGTCGATTTGACGGCGGGCGAAATTACGAGCGAAATCATTCCGCACGCCGTGTTCGAACGCTGGGTCGGCGGTTCGGGGATCAACAACTGGATCATGTGGGAACATTTTCTGACCCACGACGTGAACTGCGATCCCCGCAGTCCGGACAATATCTTCGTGTTCGGGGTGGGGCCGCTCGCCGGATCCGGCGCCGGCAGCGGAGTGAAAGGACGGATCACGTTCAAGAGCCCGTGTTACGACATGTTCGGTGACTCCGCCGGCGGCGGAAAGTTTCCGTACATGGTGCGCTTTACCGGCTTTGAGTACATCGCGATCACGGGCCGCGCGCCGAAACCCGTCTACCTGCACATTTGCAACGACGAAGTCTCGCTGCACGATGCGGGTCACCTGTGGGGCAAGGACACGAAAGAAACCCACGAGATCCTGCAGCGCGAACTCGGCGACTATCCGTCGAAAACCCACACGCTGTCGATCGGTCAGGCCGGTGAGAATCAGGTTGGTATCGCCGGGGTCGTGTCCGACGCCCTGCGCATCCACGCGCGCTGCGGCGGCGGTGCGGTGCTCGGTTCGAAAAATCTGAAGGCGATCGCGGTACAGGGCAATGGCGGGATCAAAATCCAGCGTCCGGAAGGGATCATGAAATGGTCGGATGAATTTCGCCAGAGTCTCGACAAGAACGAAGCCGTGTACGGTTTCAAACGCCGCGGCACGCTTGGCGCGGTGGAAATGTACCAGCACATCGGCAGCCATTTCTGGCGCAACAACCAGGGCAATATGTTCCGCGGTGGTGAGATCACGTCGGATAACTGGGTCAAGCGCTTCCAGAAGTACTCCGAGGTGTGTTCCTCGGACTGCTTCATTGCTTGCGACTCGAAGTACAAGATTGACGGCACGGAATCGCCGGCGGCGGAGAAATACATCGGCGAGACGTTCCGCCGCCCCGAATACCTCACGACGGGCAGCGCGGCCGGCGCGCTCGACGTGCGCGACTGGGCCGAGGTGGCGCACTGGGGCAAGATCACGAACGACTACGGGATCGACAACCAGGACTTGAGCTGCTCGATCAGTTTCCTCATGGAACTGAAGCAACGCGATCTGATCAGCGACGACGACGTCGCGGATCTGTTCGGTCACAGCCAGAGCCTCGAATGGGGCAACATGGACGACATCGAACGGCTCGTTGAAAGCATCGTGTTCCAGACGAACCCGTTCGGCAAGCTTTTTGGTGACGGCCCGTACAAGGGCGCGCTGCGCTACTCGGAAATGAAGGGCCGGAACTTCATGAAGTACGCGATGTACGGCAAGGGTGGTGCGAGCTTCACGGAAGAAATGCGCCCGTTTCCGACGTGGATGAACAATATGGCGGTCGCCTCGCGCGGCGCGGATCACCTGAAAGGTCTCGGCCTGATCGAGAAATTCCAGCGTCGTGATTTGTCGCAGATTTATTTCGGCGGCCCGGAAGCGGCCGATCTGACGACACCGAAGTACAAGGGCGCCTCGACCGCGATCATCGAGAACCAGGTCGCGCTGCTGAATTCCTACGGCGTGTGCATGTTCCACTGGATGCTCGATCCGGCGGGTTATATGCCGGAAAGCTACTACGGCGAAGCGTACCGCTCGATCACGGGGGTCGAGCACGACGCGGAACAACTCATGCGTGATGGCGAGCGGATCTGCAACCTCGAGAAAGCGTTCAACTCGCGCGTGGGCATGCGGCGCGAACACGACACGATCTGCGAGCGCTGGATGTGGGAGCCGACGGACGAAGGCATGTATCCGGGCAAAGTCGCCGCCGATATGTTCAAACCCGTACTCGATGAATACTACGAGTGGCGTGGCTGGGATCAGACCACGGGTTTGCAGACGCGGGCAAAACTCGAATCGCTCGATCTCGGCGAAGTCGCCGACGTGCTCGAAGCCGACGGCGCGCTCGCACGAGGGTAATTGCCGTGATTACGGTCAACACGCAATACCATTCACACTTCCGCGAGATCACGGGTCTCGCCGGCGATACGTTCGAACTCGAGCAACCGCTCGTGTCGGAACTCGCGCGACGGGTCACGGATAAATACGGCGAGAAAATGTCGGCCCTGCTGATCGATCCGGATACGAACGAGCTGAACGCAAACGGCACGATGTACGTCGATTCAAAAGGCCGCCGCGTGTTTATCGACGACACGCTCGAAGACGGCGAGACGATCGCGTTTCTCGTCGGGATTGCCGGCGGCTAGGCAGCGCGACCGCTGCCGACGATTCGCCGGCAGACGGATCACTGATTATCCTTCGAAGCGCGCTGGCGCTGGCGGTGTTTTTCAGGCGGTATTTTTCTGCACGAACGCACCGAGTCGATCGATTGCTTCGCGACCCTTGTCGAGCATCGGCGCGAACAGGTGCCAGACGTGGATCATCTCGTCCCACACCTCGACCGTCACCTCGACCCCGGCGGCGCGCAGTTTTTGCTCGAGCCGGGTGCTGTCATCGAGCAACACCTCGGCGTCGCCAACCTGGATCAACAGCGGCGGGAGGCCGGTGAAGTCACCGTGCAGTGGTGCGGCAAGCGGTGATTTCGGATCGGCGCCGTTCAGGTACGTGCCGCCCATCTGCAGCAGGATTTCCTTTTGCACGATCGGGTCGACGGCCGCGCGCGACTCGATCGAGGCGCCGGTGCATTCCATGTCCGTCCACGGCGAGATCGGTACCGCGCACGCCGGCATGGCGAGTCCGGCGTCGCGGATCGCGAGCAGCGTCGCGAGCGTCAGCCCGCCGCCGGCGGAATCGCCGGCGACAGCGATGCGTTCGGCGGCGACGCCCTGCGCGAGTAACCAGCGGTAGGCGGCGACCGCGTCTTCTACCGCGGCGGGAAACGGGTGTTCCGGCGCGAGGCGGTAATTCAGCGCGAGAACGCGGCCGTTAATGGCTTTCGTGATCCGTTCGATCATCGGCCGGTGTGACTGCACGGAGCCGATCACGTAACCACCGCCGTGGAGATACAGCAGCACGCGACCCGGATCACCCCCGCTCACATCGAACCATTCGGCGTCGACCCCACCGGCATCGACGGCCGCCGCCGTCACGTCCTCGAGCGACGGGAACATGCCGCCCATGGCATCGATGCCGGCGCGCATCTCTTCGAGCGAAGCGCCTTCGGCAACCACCGGATTTTCTTTCAGCTGCGTACGGATTTGTTCTATCTGGGCATTCGCCATCGGTTCACCTCGGTTTTTGAAATTGTGTTGACACCGTCTTGCGCGGCATGAACGGCGAGTTTACACCGCGTTTCCGGCGAATCGCGCCCGGTCGATGTCGGCGACAGCCTGCAGGGGACCGTCCGGCCCTTCGAGGTTCGCGGCGAGGTGAGCCGCGGACGGACCACGGGTCAGCGCATAGAGTCGTGCGGTCAGTTCCATCGCCGCGCGTCCCGGCCAGGCTGCCGGCAACAAGCCGTCGGGCAGGTCCGTCAGTTTTAGCAGGATACGGCGATATTCATGGATGAGCAGTGTTTGCAACACGAACAGTACCGCCGGCTCCGCCTCGTCCGCCCCGGCTTCGAGGGCCGCGAGTGCCGGCTGAAACTCCGCGATCAAATCCAGGTAGCGCGCCGCGAACGCGTCGAGTTGCCAGGTTTGCTGCACGAGTCGGCGCAAGGTGTCACCCGCGCCGATGACGTCTTCGCGGGCGCGCAGGACGACGCTTGCGTCGCCGAGTTCGAGTTCGTCGAGCGTTGCCTGCAGTGATGTCTGATCCGCGCAGGGGTGCGCGAGCACCCCGCTGGCGAGCGTGCCGAAGCCAAGCCAGCTGAGTTCGCGTTTCAGTTCCTCGCGCTTCGCGCCATCGACGAACGCCGGCAACACGAGCGTCCACACGCCGTCCCAGGGTGCCGGTTGCGCGGCATAAATGCGGCGCGCGTTGCGTTCGAACTGGCGCCGGCCAAAATCGGTAAACGCATAGTAGCTTTTGCGGCCGCGCTTTTCGCACGCGAGCCAGTCGTCGCGGACGAGACGAAACACGGCCGTACGGATCTGGCGTGCGTTCAGCCCGAATGGTGCGAGCAGTTCGATCAGGCTCGCGAGCCCGACCGTGCCGCCGAAAGCGGAAATCGAGTCGCCGAACACGGTGATGATGAGCGATCCGGCACGCGGCGGATGTGCGTCGAGGATCGCCCCGACGCGCGCTGCGAGCGTCCGCCCCGCCGCCATCGTTCAGCGCGCGGCGTCGAAGTCGATAACGACTTTCTCACTCACGGGATGCGCCTGGCACGACAGCACGTAGCCGGCCGCGACTTCGTCGGCTTCGAGCGCGTGGTTCAGATCCATCTCCACTTCGCCCGCGGTAACCCGCGCCTTGCACGTCGCACACACGCCGCCCTTGCAGGCATACGGCAGGTCGAGCCCCGCATCGCCGGCCGCGTCGAGAATGTTCTCGCCGTCCGGGCTCATTTCCAGCGTCGTTTCCCGGCCGTCGGAAATCACCGTCACCGCGCACACCTTGCCGGCGTGGCGCCGCGCGCGTTCATGGTGTTTCTCGACCACGGCCGCGGCATCGTCGGCCGAGGCGCCAAACAATTCGTAGTGGATCCGGGCTTCGTCGATACCGGACGCGCGCAACCCGCGCGAAACTTCGGAAATCATCGCTTCCGGGCCGCACAGGAAAAACTCGTCCGTAGTACCGAGATCGAGCAGCCCGCGCATCAACTCGCCGCCTTTGCGGTTGTCGATACGGCCGTTCAGGATGTCCGTATCGCGGTTCTCGCGGCTGAGAATATGGATCAACTGGAAGCGCTCCATATAACGGTTTTTCAGCGCTTCGAGTTCTTCGCGAAACATGATGCTCGCGACTTTCTGATTGCCGTACAGCAGGGTAACGTGACTCTTCGGCTCACGCGCGAGGATCGTTTTGACGATGGAAATCACCGGCGTGATCCCGCTGCCGGCGGCGATACACAGATAACTTTTCTCGTGCGCCGGGTCGAGCGCACACGTGAACGACCCGGCCGGTGGCATCACGTCGATCGCATCGCCGGCCTTGAGCGAGTCGTTCGCGTAAGCGGAGAAACGCCCGCCATCGACCCGCTTCACGGCAACCTGCAGTTGCGGATCGTCTACGCCGGCGCAAATCGAGTAGGAGCGGCGCACTTCCTCGCCGTCGATAGTCGCCTTGAGCGTCACGTACTGGCCGTGCTGAAACGCGAACTCGGCCCGCAGCTCGTCCGGCACATCGAAGCACAGGCGGACCGCGTCGTCCGTTTCGCCGATCACGGCGCTGACGTTCAGAGTGTGAAATTCAGACATACTGGCGCCGTCGCCTCAGATACATTTGAAATAATCGAACGGTTCGAGGCACTCGCGGCAACGGTACAGCGCCTTGCATGCGGTGGAACCGAATTCGCTCACCCGTTCCGTCGCTTGCGAACCACACTGGGGACACGCGATCGCCGGGGCGGCACCGAGCAACCGCTTGTTCGTGCTGCGTTCGGCCGGCGGCGCAATACCGACCTCGAGCAATTTGCAGCGACCCGCGGCGCTCAGCCAGTCCGTGGTCCACGCCGGCGCGAGACGGGTTTCGATGCGCACAGGAGCTATACCGGCGGCGTCGAGGGCGGCGCGAATGTCCTGTTCGATCGTGTTCATCGCCGGACAGCCGCTGTAGGTCGGGGTTATCACGATCACGATCTCGCCATTTTCGATCGCGACATCACGCAGAATACCGAGGTCGGCGATCGTGAGGATCGGGATCTCGGGGTCGCGCACGTCCTCGAGCACGCTACGCACGTCCGCGATTGCCGGTGTCTCGTCGGCGGCGCTTACCATTGCAGGCCCGGGTAGGTTCGCGGTACGGATTGCATCTCGGCGAGCAGAAAACCCATATGTTCCGTGTGCACGCCGGCGCGGCCGCTCGCGGCGAGCGGCGTGTCCGGCGGTATCGTGAGCGTCGCGGTCGCGAACAGTTGTTCAACCTCGGCGCGCCAGGCCGCCGCGAGCGCCTCCTGGTCGGGACCGATACCGGCGTCCGCGGCAAACGCATCGACCGTGTCGGTCGCGAACAATTCGCTCGTATAGCGCCACTGCTGGTCGAGCGCGCGCTGGCAACGTTCGTTGCTTTCGGCCGTACCGTCGCCGAGCCGGATCAGCCATTCCGACGAGTGCCGCAGATGGTAGCGGCTTTCCTTCACGACTTTCGCCGCGATCGCCGCGAGCGTCGGGTCGACCGATGCCTGCAGAAGCTCGTACAGGTGCAGGTGGTAGGCATCCATCAGGGTCTGCCGGACGATCGTGAACGCGAAGTCGCCGATCGGCAGTTCGCACAGCAGGAAATTGCGGAATTCGCGCTCCGTGCGCGCGAACGCGAAATCATCCTCGGAGCGACCGCGACCTTCGAGTTCGCCGGCGTGCGTGAGCAGCATGCGCGCGCGACCGATGTGGTCGAGCGCCGTGTTCGCCATCGCGACGTCTTCCTCGACGAACGGGCTGTGGCCGCACCATTCGGACAGCCGCTGGCCCAGGATCAGTGCGTTGTCGCCGAGTCTGAGCACATACTCGACGTGTTCCGGCGCCGCGCTCACAGTTTCAGATCCTCGGGCACATCGTAGAACGATGCGTGACGGTAGACCTTGTCTTCGGCCGGGTCGAAAAACGCCGCGCCTTCCGCTTCCTGACTCGCGTGAATGTCGGCCGAGCGCACGACCCAGATGCTGCACCCTTCCTGGCGGCGCGTGTACACATCGCGCGCATATTGCATGGCCTGCTCCGGATCAGCGGCGTGCAGGGAACCGACGTGTTTGTGTTCGAGACCGCGTCTGGAACGCAGGAACACTTCCCATAACGGTAAATGTTTGCTCATGCTTTTCGACCTCAGGCTGCGGCGGCGTCACGCGCCCGCTGCTTCCCGGCGTGCGCGAGCATCGCCTCGCGGATCCAGTCACCCGCGGCGTTCGCCTCCCGGCGCGCGGCGAGCCGTTCCGCGTTGCAGGGTCCGGCACCCGCGAGTACGGCCTGGAATTCGTCCCAGTCGATCTCGCCGAAATCGTAGTGACCACGCGCTTCATTCCATTTCAGTTCGTCGTCGGGGATCCTGAGGCCGATGTGTTCGGCCTGCACGACGCTCTGGTCGACGAATTTCTGCCGCAGTTCGTCATTACTCTGGCGTTTGATCTTCCACTGCATCGACCTGCCCGTGTGGGCGGAATCCGCATCGTGCGGACCGAACATCATCAGCGTCGGCCACCACCAGCGGTTCAGTGCGTCCTGCGCCATTTCGCGCTGCTCTTTGGAGCCGCGCGCCAGGGTCGTCATGATCTCGTAGCCCTGGCGCTGATGAAAACTTTCTTCCTTGCAGATACGCACCATCGCACGCGCGTATGGACCGTAAGACGTACGGCACAGGGAGATCTGGTTGACGATGGCAGCACCGTCGACAAGCCAGCCGATTGCGCCGACATCGGCCCAGCTTAAAGTCGGGTAGTTGAAGATACTCGCGTATTTCGCCTTGCCCGACAGCAACTGGTCCATCAGTTCTTCGCGCGAGATGCCGAGCGTTTCCGTCGCGCTGTACAGGTACAGGCCGTGACCTGCTTCGTCCTGTACTTTCGCCAGCAACACGGCCTTGCGTCGCAGGCTTGGCGCGCGCGTGATCCAGTTGCCCTCGGGCAGCTGACCGACGACTTCGGAATGGGCATGTTGCGAGATCTGGCGGATCAGATTGCGTCGGTACGCTTCCGGCATCCAGTCTTTCGGTTCGATCTTTTCCTCGGCGTCGATACGCTGCTGGAATTCCGCCTCGAGGGCCTGCTGTTCCGGGCTCGCTTGTTCCATAGGACTACTCACTCAATCAGTTTTGTCGGGGCGGGATCTACCCGGCCGACGGCGGGCCGTCGATCACGTTGCCGCTTACGCGGTACGTGCGGCCGAGAAATTGCGCGATCGGCGCGCCGCTGCTGTCCGTGACGGCGACGTTGTAGGTTGCCGTACGGCCGGCGCGGTGGGCTTCCGTCGCGGTCGCGCGGACCGTTTCACCCATGCGGCCGGGGCTCAGGAATTCGATCGAGGTGCTGACGGCGACGTAGACCTCGTTGCGCGAGTTACTCGCGAACGCCATCGTCGAATCGGCGAGGGAAAACAGTAATCCGCCGTGGCAGATGCCGTCGCCATTCGCCATCCACGGCTTGATCGACATCTGCATGACGGCGTGGCCGGGTGCGATTTCCAGCAATTCGATGCCGAGCGCGCGCGATGCCTCGTCACGGGCAAACATCGCCTCGGCGCAGCGGCGCGCGAGCACGCTATCTGCGGCCGCGGCATTTGTTCGCGTATCCATCGATTGCTTGCGCTCCTCGTCGCGGCGGCATCAGCGCCCGGACGTGTTATGATACGTAATTCTCGGCATTTGGCAATATTGTGTAATACATTGCTCGCATCACCGGCACCGCTAGCGAAATTGCGGGATCACCCGCTCGGCGAACAGCCGCATCGAGGTTTTCAGATCCGCGGTCGGGATTCCCGGCAACTGCATGCGGCAGATCAGCTCGCTCGGGGCGAGGCGATCGACGGCGTCCTTGAGCTGCTCGCACGCCGAGGCCGGATCGCCGATGACATAGCGCGAGGCAAACGTGCGGAAATCCACCTGCGCGGCATCCGTGATCAGTTCGCCCCGATCGTTGCGCAGCGCGCGCTCACCTTCCGCCGATTTACGCCCGTACAGACCAAAAATGTGATTGACCGCCGGCCCGGCGAGTTCCTCGGCGCGCTGCGTCGTCGGGGCGACGAATACCTCGCGGATCACGGGGCGTTCCGTCGTCGCAAAGCCGACGTCCGCGGCCGCCGCGTCGTAGCGCGCGTAATGGTCGACGAGTTCGTCCACCGTGTGGCGCGGCGACGCGGTGACGGGGCAGCCGCGTTCGGCCGCGCGCCGCAGCAGTTTCGGCCCCGACACGCCGTACCAGATCGGGATCGGCTGCTGTACGGGTCGTGGCATCAGGCGGGTCGGCGGGATGTGGTAATAGCGGCCGTCGTGTTCGAGCACGTCATCGCGCCAGGATTTCTCGAGGATATCGAGGATTTCTTCGGCGCGGCCGAAACGCTCTGCGTGCGGCACCCCGTAGGCCGTGAACTCCTCGGACACATAGCCCGGCGATACGCCGAGCGTCACTCGCCCCTCGCACAGATTGTCGAGCGTGAGTATGTCTTCGGCGAGACGCAGGGGATCGTACAGCGGCAACACGAGGATATTCGTCACGAGACGCATCGTGCGCGTAAGCCCCGCGGCTTTCGCGAGCACCGGCAGTGGACTCGGCGCCCAGCCGTTCGACTGGAAATGATGTTCGGTGGTCTGGAACGAATCGAAGCCGAGCTGTTCCGCGTAGCCGATGAGTTCGTCCATCTCGCGAAACGTGTCGAGGTGCGTCATGTTCGAGCCCGGGGGCACGATAAAACTGTACATGAGTCCGAATTTCATAACGTCTACTCCTCCCGCCGGGCGCGGATATCGCGCAGCCATGGCACGCTGTTCCTGATCGACGGACCGAATGCCGCCAGGTCGAAATGATCGACACCCTCGATGAAGTCGGCCTGCACGTCACATCCGGCGGCCGCGTGCGCCTCGATCATCGTGCGCAGCCCGGCGGCGTCGAAGATCGCGTCCGCCGTCGAATGGATCGCGTAGACGGGCGTGCGGCATGCCGACGCCGGGGTCGGTTTGAAGCCGGAGACCGCAAGCGCGGCCATGAAATAGTCGGGACGAGCGGTGATGAAGTGCCACGTACCGACCGCACCCATGCTGTATCCGGTGATCACGCGCGCCGTGTGATCCGTCGCGTAGGCGTGCTCGAGTTCGTCGTACAAGCCGAACACGGCGGCTTCATTGTCCGCACTCGTCCAGTCACCGCCGAGGGAGACGGGGGCAACGAAAATGGCCCCGAGTCCGGCCAGCGCCGGGCCCATGAGTTGCTCGACGAGGGGGCGCCCGTAAAACCCGCTCGGCGGGCCACCGTAATGCAACACGAGCACGAGCATCTGCGACCCGTCGCGCGGCGGGGTCGCGGGCAAGCTCAGCGTGTAGCTGAGCGTACGCCCGTCGTCGAGCGTTGCGGTGCGGTCGTAGGTGCCGGCCGTTGCGGGCATCGGGCTCGTTGACGTTACTGCCATGACTGGTTCCGCGCACGTGGGGGAAATCATCATCGCCGGAGCGACTCCGGGGATCAATATGCCGGCCAGGCGCCCCGCCAGGGCGTGGCGGACGAGAGCGCCGATGCGCAGTACCATGACGACAGACCCTCAGGTAAATTGTTGTACAACGAAGCGACCCTGGAAAAGGATCCGAGTCCATGCCCACCGGTAACGAACCAGTCGGGGATACGGAATTCGCAGCCTGCGCGAAGCTGACGGAACAATCCGACTATCGCGGGCTGTGTGCCGGATTGTTGCAGGGGTTTGCCGCGCTCGCACCCGCTATGCACGCCGCGCTGCTCGAAGTGTACGACGATCGCGGCCAGACGCCGTGGCAGCAGGTCGAACTCGAACATCTGCTCGTGCGGCACGTGCCGACGCTCGCGAACCAGCCACAACCGGCTTGGCTCGCCGAGGGCGTCGCGGCGTCGCCCGCACACGGGGAGGTGAGCTTGCTGGAACGCGACGATTGCGTCGTGTTTTGTCTCGGTGGTCTGAACGGTCTGTGGCGCTTTATCGAGATTCGGCGCTGCCCGTCGCCCGCCATCCATGCGAGCGTGCACCGCCTCACGCTCATATTCGCGAACCTGATGCGCCTGTTCGACCGTTTCGAACGCGATCCGCTCACGGGGCTGTTCAACCGCCAGTCGTTCGAAAATCGCTTCGCGGATTTGCTCGAGTACCAGCAACAAAACCCCTCACGCGATCATCGCTCCGACGGCATGTGGCTCGCGATCGCCGATATCGATCACTTCAAACGGGTCAACGATACGTACGGTCACCTGTTCGGCGACGAGATTCTGCTGCTCGTCTCGCAAATCATGCGGCAGTCGTTTCGATTCGAGGATCTGCTGTTTCGTTACGGCGGCGAGGAATTCATCATCATCCTGAACAAGACCGATGAAACGGGCGCGCGGCTCGCGCTCGAGCGGTTCCACGCGGCGGTACGCGCGTACGAATTTCCGCGTCTGCGGCAGCTGACGATCAGTATTGGCTGGGCCACCGTATTGTCCCGCGAGTTTTCGTCGGACGTAATCCACAAGGCCGACAAGGCGCTGTACTACGCGAAAGATAACGGCCGTGACCGGGTAGTCAGCTTCGAGGAACTCGCGGACGATCCCGCGGGCGAGTAAAGCGGAACTCAGTCGTCCGAGGCGCCGAGATCGTTCGTTGAGGAGTCGTCGTTGGCGCGGCCGTCACGCAGCGATTTACGGTAGTTCGTCGTGACGATTTCGTCGATATTCGCCGGTCCCGACTCGACGGCGTCGGACGTATCGTAAACTTCCATGATTCCGCCATGGCGATAAAGTCGCTTGCCCTCGCGCGGGAAATCGGAAATCGCGACAGCCGAACGCTCGCCGCCCATGAGGCACACGAGACTCTTGTTCACGGCGTTACGTAACTGGTGCGGCGCGGAGCGCGCGGGGAAGCCGGCGAAATCGCCGGGGCCGAGCAAATACTCCTGGCCATCGATGTCGAGCACGCCCTGTCCCTGCAGGATGTAGATCCATTCTTCCTCGCATTCGTGCGAGTGGAACACAGACGCCGCACCCCCTGCCGGGATCCGCACGACATTGATGCGGGTCCGTTCGAGACCCGTCATCCGATCGAGTTGCGTTCCCGGCACGATCGTATCGGGATTCCACGGATAGGAAATCGTGTGTTTGAACTCGAACGCTTTCTCCGCCCGGATGATGTGAACCTTGTCGATCATGAGGTTGCCAGTGAATCGCTGCGAACCGTATCCCGCCGGATTCGGCGTGCCATTGCCGGCGGCCTGTGCGGTGATATCGGCACGAAAGCGTAACATATCTGCCCTGCGCCTTGGGTGCCCCGGGCCGGTATTCCGGCGTCCGGGCGACGACGTTCACCGGCGCCCCGGGCTCGGATCCGGCAGTCCTATCGATTAGACTGCGGGGCTCAATCGTCGAGTGAACCCGAAGTCATGAAAATCGCCGTCGTTCCGGTGACCCCGTTCCAGCAGAATTGTTCCATCGCGTGGTGCGAGAACACGCGCCGCGCCGTCGTCATCGACCCCGGCGGCGACCTCGACTCAGTGCACGGCATGCTCGCGGAACACTCGCTCGAGGTCGAAAAAATTCTGCTCACGCATGCGCATATCGATCATGCCGGCGCTGCCGCCGCCCTGCGCGACGCGCTCGGGGTGCCGATCGAGGGGCCGCACCGGGATGACGAATTCTGGATCGAGGCGCTGCCGGAACAAAGCGCCCGTTTCGGCTTTCCGCCGGCGGGCGCATTCGTACCCGAGCGCTGGCTCGAGCAGGGCGACACCGTCACGTTCGGCGACGAAACGTTCGAGGTTTACCATTGCCCGGGACATACGCCGGGCCACGTCGTTTTTTTTCATCGCGCCGCCGGGCTCGCCATCGTCGGCGATGTGCTGTTCCGGGGCTCCGTCGGGCGCACCGATTTCCCGCGTGGCGACCATGCCACGCTGATCCGCTCGATTACCGAACGCCTGTGGCCGCTCGGTGACGACGTCGGCTTTGTCCCCGGACACGGCCCGATGTCGACGTTTGGCGAGGAGCGCCGCACGAACCCGTTCGTCTCGGACGCGGCGCTCGCCTGAGTCGCCTGGCGCCGGCGAGCAGCCCGGCCCGGCAGGCGTGCGGGTCGCGGCGCTAACGACCGGCACGGGTTATTCGCGACGCAGCACATCGCGCTAAGCTTTTCGCCCGTTCAGCCGCTATCCCGGGTATCGACTGAACCCCTGTGGAGAACACGCGTTGCACGCGACGAATCTTCGAACTGCATCCGCGCCGACGGACCGCGCCGCTGCCCTGAAAACCGTGCGTACACTCCTGCCCATGCGCTATCTGAGCGATTCGGAGTTTGCGCAGATCAGCGCCGCGACGATGGTGGAATCCTTTCCCGCGGGCAAGGAACTGTTCCGCAGCGGGCGCGACGATCACTTCATCTTCTACCTGCTTCACGGCGACATCGAAATTACCGGCGCAAACGGTGACAGGTTCGAGCTGTCCGGCGACAGCCTCGAAACGCGTCGCCCGCTCGCACCGCATCCGCGCGATCGGCTTGTGGCCGTGACGAAGACCGCGATTGAATTCATGCGCTTCCCGTCCGAACTGATGAAGCTGCACACGCAGGAAGAAAACAGCGTGATCACGCTCGACGAAATCACCGAAGACGACGAGGCGGTCGAGAACAGGGTGTTGTTCGACGTGTATCACGCGGTGATGACGAACGATCTCGTCCTGCCAAGCCTGCCGGACGTCGCACTGAAGATCCGCGAAGTCGCGAGTAACGCGAACGCCTCGGTTGAAGACGTCGCGCGCATCATCCAGGCCGATGCGAGTACGACCGCCTATTGCATCACTATCGCAAACAGCGCCGCGCACGGCGGGGTTTCGAAAGTCGACAACGTGCTCGACGCCGTCGTCCGCCTCGGAATCGAACCGACACGCGATCTTGTCGTCGCCTATACGGTGCGCAGTTTGTTCTCCGGCACGACGACGGCGGCGAAAAAACTGATGCACGAAGCATGGCAACACAGCTGCCGCATCGCGGCTTTGAGCTACATCCTGGCCCGGGACGTCGGGCGTCTGAACCCCGAACGCGCACTGCTGGCCGGCTTGCTGCACGATATCGGCGTTACGGTCCTGATCAAGGAATCACAGTCGATTCCGGTGCTGATCGACGATCCCGTCCTGTTCGACCGCCTGTGCCACGACCTCTCGGGGCAGATCGGCGCGATGGTACTGCGCGCCTGGAAATTCCCCGACGTCTTCGTGACGGCGGCACTCGAAGCGGAATTCTTCGGCAAACCCGCCGTCGATCGCATCCAGCTGAGCGACGTCGTCATGCTCGCTCATCTGCACGATCGCGACCCGGCGCCGTGGTCGCTGACGACGGAGAATCTCGCCGACCTGTCGATACACAGCAAGCTCGGCGCCCACGATCTGACCGAGGACTGCCGGCTGGCCGTCATCGAGGAAGCCGATCACGAACTCGAAGAGCTGACCGCGCTGCTCGGCGCTTAACCCGTCCTGCGGGGCTGTCATACAATGGCGGCGTGATACGAACCCGCAGCGCCCGCCCTTGTCCGCCTGCCGCCCGCGCCTAGCCGCCGGTGCACTCACGCTCCTGCTCAGCTGCGCGCTGTCATACCCGGCGCTGGCAGCGGCGACGTCTGTCGTCTACCGCATCACCACCGATCCGGCGCTCACCCGCATCGCTGTCGGGATGTGTTTTCCGTCATCGCCGCCGGGCGCGACGCTGACGGTTCCGACCGCACCAGACAACGCCATCACCGGCATCACGGCGGTCACCACTGACGGTCGCGAAACCGCCCTCGGGATCTCGGCCAATACGATCAGCCTGCCGCGCGAACCGGTCGCCTGCGTCAACTATACCGTCGCGCTGCCGCGCGCCAGGACGAACAATCGTCGCGCCGACGTGCACTGGCACGGCGACGCCGTCATGCTCCCGCTCGACCGGATCCTGCTGCGTCCGGCGTGGCAGCAACGCTGGCTCGACACCCGACTCAGTTTCGATCTGCCCGCTTCGATCGACGTCGCGGCGCCCGGGCACGAACTCGCTGCGACGTCGAACCGGCGCGTATTCCTGTTGCAGGATCGGCCACACAACTGGCACGGTGATATCGCGCTCGGCGCGCTCGCGAACACCGTTGTCGATATCCGGGGTACGGACGTGCGGCTCAGCGTCCTCGGCGGTGCGAGCGCGCCAACCGTTGCCGTGCTGCAGGCCTGGGTCGACGCCGGCGCGCAGGCCGTCGCAGGCCTGTACGGCCGCTTCCCGGTAACCGACACGCAGGTGTTCGTCGTCCCGCTCGGGCCTGGCCCCGATCCCGTCCCGTGGGGTGAGGTCGTGCGCGGCGGTGGCGATGCCGTGCACCTGTACGTCGACGGCAGTCGCGGGCTCGATGAGCTGAACGCGAACTGGGTGTTGTGCCATGAACTGAGTCACCTGCTGCATCCCTATGTGGCACGCGGCGGTTCGTGGCTGCCGGAAGGAATAGCGAGTTACTACCAGAACGTTCTGCGCGCACGGGCGGGATTACTGGAACCGGCCGTTGCATGGCAAAAGCTCGCGTCCGGTTTCGCGCGTGGCCGCCAGCAGACCACCGGCCAGCGCTCGCTCGTTGATGCGACGGATAGGCTGATGCACGCCCGACAGTACATGCGCGTGTACTGGAGCGGCGCGGCGATTGCGCTGATCGCCGACGTCGAATTACGCCAGCGAACGAATGGCGCGATGTCGCTCGACCGCGTGCTCGACGAACTCGCTCAGTGTTGCCTGCCGACGCAGGATCGCTGGCGGCCCTCGGCGCTGATGGAAAAAATGGACGCGATTGCCGGCACCGGTACGTTTATGCGGTTGTACGAAATGTATGTCAAACGGCCGGTATTCCCGGACGTTGACCGCGTTTTCGATGTCCTGGGACTTGGCCCGCAACGGCCGCCGGCCGGCAGCGTCGCGGCGCGCACCGCAGCGAATTTGCGTCGCGCCATCATGGGTGGCGATTGAGCGGCACGGCCGCGAGCAACGCCGGTCAGGCCGGCCGCGTACCGAGTATCGCGTCGCGTGCGACAAGCCGTTCGAGAATCTCGCGTCCGGCGGCAACGACGGCGTCAGGGTTCGGATGGCGCAATTCCGCAGCGACCGCACGCATGATCTCCGCACCGCTCAAACCTTCATCGCGCAACAGCAGTTCGACGGCGCGCGCGCTCGCGGAATTCAGATCGATGAACCCGAATCGATGCGCGCGGTCGCGGAACGCGGCGATGAACGTCGGTACCTCGGGTTCACTGTCGGGCAGGTTCGAGGCATCGATCCGGTGTACGGGAAACGTATAGCGCACGAGCCGGAGCGTCGGATTCACGACCGGCACGCCCGCGATCACGTCGCCCTCCGGCTCGAGACCGGGTTCGTCGATGCACCGTTCGTCCGCGCTGACCTGGGTTTCGAGAAACTCGAAATGCGCGAGCTCATACAGGTATGGCGGATCGTCAGGAGCGTCACGCAGCTCGTCGAGATACCGCAGGAATTCGCCCGGCACCTCGACGAACAACGGCGTCGCGCAGGCGTGACGGGAAACATAGTCGCGCACCATTGACGCCCATGCGGCCTCGGCGAGGATGGATTTCACGCGCGGAAAATTCTCGCCGATGAACGTTTCCGCGTTCCTGATCACCGCGTTCGAATAAACCGCGAGACGCTCGGCCGCGAGATCGGCGGGCGGCGCAACGCGCTCGGGATCGCGCACGTAGCGTGTAAACGCGCGTTGTACGGAGAAGAAACGCGGTTCAGCCAAACGCGGATTCCGCCCTAGGCGCCGCCGGCGCCAGCCGCAAGCACGGCCGTGTCCTTGTGCTCACGGGTCGCCTGGATAGCGCGGATCCGCCGTACTTCATCGAGACAGCTTGCGAGCGGCGGGATGTTCTCGTCGCGTTCCAGCATCGTCGGGAACACGCCGTGGATCGCATAAGCCGCGTCGAGCAAATCCCACACGGGGTCGATTACCGGCGTGCCGTGCGTATCGACGATGAGTTCCGGTGCGGCGCCGGTATGTCCGGCGATATGCGCGTAGGCGATCCGCTCGGTCGGTAGTTCACGCACGAACGCAACCGGGTCATAGGCGTGGTTAACGCTGTTCACGTAGACATTGTTGATGTCGAGCAGCATGAGGCAATCCGCTTCTTCGAGCACCGTGCGAATGAAATCGAGCTCACTGATTTCCTGCCCGGGAGCGCAATAGTACGACGCGTTCTCCACCGTGATACGCCGACCGAGCAGGTCCTGCACGTGGCGGATTCTTGCCGCGATATAGTGCGCGGCCTCTTCCGTATAGGGTACCGGCAGCAGTTCATAAAGATGACCGCCGTCCGCGCAATACGTCAGGTGGTCGCCGTAATAGCCAATGTCGTAGCGTTCGAGGAATTGCCCGAGGCGCCGCACAAACGCCGTGTCGACGGGATCCGGGCCGCCGAGATTCAGCGACAGCCCATGCGCGGCCAGGGGTCCGCGCGCAGCGATGGACTCGAGCGCGGCGGCGAGCCGGCCGCCCACCCCGATCCAGTTCTCGGGCGCGAGCTCCATGAAATCGAGCTCGGCGGGATGCTGATCCAAAAGCGGGCCCAGATGGGCCCGCCTCAATCCTAACCCGGCACCGTACACAGGAGCTCTCTGTTGCACTGAATGACGCGGGATAATCCTGGATTTACTTCTTCTTCAGATGCGGCATAGAGCAGGTGGATTCCGAGAACGTGCCGCAGACAGCCGGATCTTTCTTGCCGGTTGCGACCTTCCCATCGCTGTATTTGCCCATCTGATCACCGCCGTAGGTGAAACCGGTTTCGTCATTGATCATGACTTTGTTGCCCTGCATGTCGCGGGCTTCGCCGGCGACCGTGACCGCGTCACCGAACTCGACCATCTGAAACGGGTTCTCGGCGCTGACCGGCGAGGTAACTGCGAGCGCGACGGTTGAGCCAACGGCGGCTACGAGGGGCTTAAGGCTGTTCTTTTTCATTGAAACTTCCTCCACACAAATATAAAACGTTTTATTCTGTACTGCCGTCGCCGGGTGCGTAGCATTTGCCGGGGAAAATCCTTTCTTCGGCGGTCGTCACACGTTCACCAGAGAGGGCTATTGGGATGTTATTACCGCCCTATACATAAGTCTAGACAAGTTCCCGCGACGTACGGTACCGCATTGCGCGATCCCGGTGAGCACGCTACGGTCGGCGAAATAGGGTGGCGGCAACTCGCGCGGGGTCGGGCAAACCAGGATCAACACATGTTGCAACGCGGCGTTTACGCGCAATCGAGAGGCAGGCTTCGCATGAGACCGTGGCGCGAGCAGCTTGAAACCCGGATCAGACCCGTGCTGATCGCGCTCATTCTCGCGGGCGCTGCAGGGCCGTCGTTCAGTGCCGCGGAAACCGGCCAGGCCGCGTTTCGCCGCGGTGATTACGCGGCCGCGGCGAGCCGCTTCCTGGCCCTCGCCGAACGCGGCAATGCGATCGCGCAAAACAACCTCGGAGCGTTGTACCTGAAAGGTCGCGGGGTGGCCCGGGACTATGCCGAAGCGCGTCGCTGGTTTGAACAGGCGGCCGCGGGCAATCTGGCCGGCGCGATGTTCAACCTCGGTATCGTCTACTTGCGCGGCTACGGCGTTGACAGCGATATCGAACGCGCGAACGAATGGTTTGAACGCGGCGCGCGGGGCGGCGACCGCGAGGCACAGTTTTTCCTCGGACTGCATTTGCACGAGGGCCGCGGGCTCGAGCGCGACGTTGCGATGGCGGCGACGTGGTTCGAACTCGCCGCTGAGCAGAACCTCGCCGCCGCCCAGTACAACCTCGCGGTGATGTATCTGAATGGCACCGGGGTTACGAGCGACGAAACACGCGCCGTCGACCTGCTCGAACGCGCAACGGACCAGGGCCATGAGCAAGCGACCCTGACGCTCGCCCGGATCGAACTCGCGGCGAACGATGACCCGTCGCGCACGGCCCGCGGGGCGGAGCGATTCAAAGCTCTCGCGGAAAACGGCAACGTCGAAGCCCAGATCGGGCTGGGCCTCATGTACACGTTCGGCCAGGGAGTCGCGCAGGATTTCGAGGAGGGCCGGTTCTGGCTGAAGCTCGCGTCGAACCAGGGGTCAGGCGCGGCGCAACTGAACCTGGGAAACATTTATGCCGAAGGGATCGGGGTTGAGCGTGATAAGGTCACGGCATACGCGTGGTACACGATCAGCGCGGCGCATGGCGAACAGGTCGCGGCCGAACTGCGGGATACTCTGGCGCAGGAACTCGACGAAGCCTCGCTCGCGCGGGGCCGCGATCTCGCCGGCAAACTCGGCAGCGCGATGCCGGTGCATGGTACGGACGCTGCGCGTGACGGGGAACACCCGGGTTGAGCGCATGTCCCACGTCGGCCACAACACTTTGTTAGGATACCGTCCATGAAGCTGCAGCCCACGCCGTCCACGTTTGCGCAACGGACGCTCGCCTCGATGCGTCGCCTCGTCGTCGTCGCGAGCATCTGCATGGCACCGTTCGGGTGGGCGCAGACGGACGAAGCGTTACCGGCGGAACCCGCCCCCGACAAGGAACCCATTGCGAAACAATGCGAATGGGCCTGTGAGCGCTGGACGAAAGTCTGTAACGTCGATCCACGCGGCGTGTACAAGTGCAGGCGGACGTGCGCGAAATTCGGCGAAGTTTGTGAGTAGAAGCGGTCTCAAAAATAGAGGGTGTCGCGTTGCACCGTGGGATCGGATCGAGACCGTCATTCTCGACATGGACGGTACGCTGCTCGATTTGTATTTCGATACACAGGTCTGGGGCGTGGCCCTGCCACAACGCTTCGCGCAGGCCGCGGGCCTGTCGCTCGCGGAAGCGGGCGCGGAAGTTGCGCGGCGACTGGACAGCGCGCGCGGCACGCTGGACTGGTATTGCCTGGATTACTGGACCGCCCAACTCGGCATCGACGTCGCCGCGCTCGAACAGGAACTCGGTCACCTCGTCACGCCGCGCCCGGGCGCGATAGCGTTTCTCGCGCAACTCGCCGCCGCACCGTTACGGGTGATCCTCGCGACGAACGCGCACCCGAGCGGCATGCAACGCAAGTTCGAGCGCACCGGGATCGATCGTTATTTCGACGCCGTCGCGAGTTCGCACGACTATGGCGACTGCAAGGAGACGCAGCGTTTCTGGGCAACGTTCGTCACCGCGTTCGACATCGATCCCGCGACCGCATTGCTGATCGACGACAACCACAACGTCCTCACCGCGGCGCGGGAATTCGGGATCGCTTATTTATATGGCGTACGCCTGCCGGATACGCGCGGAGCGCCCGGCGCAAGTGAACAGTTCCACCTCCTCGATTCGTTCGCCGAACTCGCGCTCGATGAGTTCACCGCTGCCTTGAGCAGCGATCCGGCCTGAGCGCCGGGATCACGCGCGCGCAAGTACGATATCGAACACGCGCGACCCGGCAGCGCCGGCTTTCGCCTCGAATTTCGTGATTGGACGAAACGCGGCGCGTGGCGCCCACGCGGCGGGGCCGGCGAGATTGATCCAGCGCGGCAGTTGCTCGATCGTAGCCACGACCGACTCGGCATACTCCGCATTATCGGTGGCGATAAAAACGCGTCCGTGGCGCTGCACCCGCGGCAGCAGCAGGTTGAAAAAATCCTGCTGCAGCAGGCGCCGCTTGTTGTGGCGCTTCTTCGGCCACGGGTCGGGAAAGAATACGAGCACGCGGTCGAACACGGGCTCCGTAATCGGGCCGAGCAGATCACAAATATCCGCATCACTGACGCGAATATTCGCCAGCGACTGATTCGCCGCACGGTGCAGCAAGCGCCCGAGTCCCGGGCGATAAACATCGACCGCGATGAAATTCTGATCCGCTTCGCGACCCGCAAGCGCGAGCGTGCAGGCGCCGTCGCCGGATCCGATTTCCAGCGTCGTCGGCGCCGGGCGGCCGAATGCGGCGTCGAGATCGTCGCGCGTGTTAAGCGGCGGCAGCACGTACCGCGGCCAGAGCGCTTCGAGGGCGGCTTTTTGTGCCGGGGTCATACGACTGTCGCGGCGCACGAAACTGCGTATCGGCGTACCCCGCTTGGCGTCGGGAGAGGGATTGCCCATGTTTTCGTGATCGATCGGTGCGCCGCGCGATACGCGCTACAGCTCGACGATTAAACCTTCGTGCGCAATGTGGCATGCCATCGTCGAGCCGCGCTCCCGGATGATCTGCAGACAATCGTGATAAATCGCGTTGACCTTCTCGTCATCGTACGTGGGGTCGTGGTGGTAGAGGTACAGCGCCTTGACCTCGGCGTCGATCGCGAAATTCACGGCGTCGACGTAACACGAATGCCCCCAGCCGCGCTTCTTGTCGTAGTCGTGCGGCGTGTATTGCGCGTCGTGGATCAGGATGTCGGTACCGCGGATTGCATCGAGTTCCGCATCCCGCTCCTCGTTTTCGATCCGTTCGAGCAATTCGTGCTCTTCGTCGTCGAATTCATCGCGCCGCCGCTGGATCGAGGACTTGAGGAAATCGATCTCGTTATCGGACACGTAGACGATATTCTTGCCGTGCACATTGATGCGGTAGCCGTACGTCACGCCCGGGTGGTGTACGTTGTGGAACGAGAGCGTGATCGGCCCGTGCGTGATCCCGGTTTTCGACGGGCTCAGGTACTCGATGTTGGCCATCCAGGTTTCCGTTTCAACCGGGAAGTACGGTGCCTTCATCTGGTTCGACAGGCGTTTCTCGATGTCTTCGGCGCTTTCGCCGGGCCCGAAAAACTTGATCTTCCAGCGCGGCGAGAACGCGGGCTGAAAAAACGGCAGGCCACAGATGTGATCCCAGTGGTAATGCGTGAACACCACGAGCATTTCGTTGATGTCCGATTGTGCGACCAGTGCTTCACCCAACGGGATGATGCCGGTGCCACCGTCACACACGAGCAAATGCTCACCGGCGCGGATTTCGACACACGATGTATTGCCCCCCACACCGAGGTGGGATTTTTGCGGTGCGGCGTACGACCCGCGCACGCCCCAGAAGCGGAGATAGTTCGCTGGCGTGCCGGCGTCACTCATTGTGCGGACCGGGATGCCGGAACTCGTGCTGACGCGCGACCCGGCGCGCGGCGCGGACGGTTGCATTGGGGGACAGCTGCCGAGGTCCGGCGCCCGCCGATGCGGGCGGTCAATTCGGGTCTGATCATCCGCTCCGGTGTCGCTTATTCTAGGAAGAGATGTAGCGCACGATAAGTTCTTCGATGGCTTTTGTCGACATCGGTTTTGCCACGAACTCGACGACCCCGAGTTCTTTCGCCGCCACCCGGTCCTGGGCATAGTCTTTCGAACTGATCACGACGGTCGGCGTGTCCTCGTGCAGGGGCAATCGGCGCAGTTCCTGCAGAAACGTCAGCCCGTCCTTTTCCGGCATGATGATATCGAGGAACAGCAGCGCGGGTTTGTTCGTCTCGAGGTATTCAAAAGCGTCATTCGCCGAGGCGAACATTTTCACCTCCACGTCCAATGGCGCGACGGCGCGCTCGAAGAAAACGCGGACCGTGGAGCTGTCATCTACGATAACGATCGTGGGCTTATTCACTGACATGCCGTTTTATTCCGTCGGAGCTTTGCGATTCGAATGAGAATCTACCTTAGTATTATACTCTAACTTCTTGAGATTAGAGATGTTGTAGACGATTTAATTCAGCAATCGTCAGCTTTTTCCCTGATCCAACGACCGGCGGCCTTCGAGCACGCCGTCATAATACCGCGTTAAACGCACGCATGCGCGAGCGCGAACACGCTAATTTCGTATCACCAGGTCGTTGCCGGCATCGCGACACGGGAACATCCCGCGCGCGCGACAGCGACCGCTGTTCGTTTGACTCGATCGGGCAAAAGCTTAAAAATGCGTTTCCCTCCGGTACCATGCGGCGCGGTTGGCGTTGATTCCCGATGGTAGCGTCGAAACGAGGCAGAACCGTCCGCGGTGCGCGCACCTTGACGGCCTCACGGGATGCCGGGCAGGGTCCGCCGGCACGACAGGATGAACGAAAACGAATGCTTCGCGGGTGTAGTTCAATGGTAGAACATCAGCTTCCCAAGCTGAATACGTGGGTTCGATTCCCATCACCCGCTCCATGTCCGATCCCGCGATAGTCGCTGCCGACGATGCCCGGACCGATTGCCGCGTTACGCGACCCGGACCTCGAAGCCGAGGTTGCCGGCTTGTACAGCAGCGAACTCGCCTACCACAACTTCCGGCACGCGCTCGATACGCTCGATGCGGCGGACGAGATTACCCGGAAGTGCGTTGATGAAGGCATCCGCGTCGATGCGGAAGTCGTGTACTACGCGCTGCTGTTCCACGATGCCGGCTTTCTCGACGACCATGAAGCGCTGGGATTCGAGACGAAAGAAGCGTATGCGGCCGATCTCGCCGCCCGGAACCTCGCCCGGCGCGGGGTCGCCCGGAGCACGATCGACAAGGTCGTCGCGGCGATCCTGAGCACGCACAAGGATGCGAGTTTTATAACCACGGAGCAGAAAGCGGTGCGCGCCGCCGACCTGTCGGGGCTGGCCGCGGACTACGAGCGCTTCGCGAGGAATTCCGCGAACCTGAAGGCCGAGTACGAGATGCTCAACGGCAAACGACTCGATTGGTCGCAATGGGTTGCTAACGTCAGTGCGACGATTCGCTTCTACCTGTCGCAGGAAATTCGCCTGACGACGTATTTCTCCGACGGCAAAGGCCGCTCGCGATTCCACAACGCGGTACGCGCAAACCTCGATCGACTCATCGCCGAAGCGCGCACCTAGGCCAGCGCCGGGCGATTCGCGATCCGGCAACGGGCGCTCGGGCGGTTCGGTGTCCGGGTTACGCAGCGGCGCAATAGCCCGCCCTTAACCGCGCTTCGCGGCGCGGCTAACCCGCGCCGTCGCCGATCTTCAGTACGATATTGTCGCTGTGGGTTGCGTTCAGCTTCGCACGCATTGCCTGGGTACTCGCCAGATCGACGAACGGCCCGACGTGTACGCGATACCAGACGTCCTGGCCATTGATCACGACCCGGTGAATTTTCGCCGCGATTCCACGCAGCGCGAGTGCCGCCTTGGCGCTGTCGGCATCTTCGTATTCCTTGAATGAACCGACCTGGATCACGTAAGTGCCCTTGTCGGGTACCGTCGTGGTCTCGGGCTTGGCCACGGGCTTCACGATCTTCCAGTCGGGTACGCGAACTTCGATTTCCGGCAGGATGTGGTGGAACGTGAACTCGCGCTCGGGCTTTTCCATCTCCGCTTCGAGCCGGGCCCCGGTATAGCGGGAGCGGTCGTCGGTCTCCGGGGCAATCTCCGCGGTGGGGTTCACGTCACCGAACGGCCCGAGGCGCAGGACGAACGCTCCGACCGCGATCACGAGCCCGACCCCGAGACCGCTGATAAACGAAACCCAGCTGCCGACGGGCCGCGGATTCGTCTTTTTCTTCGCCGCGGAGTGTTTGTAATCGCGCGCCATCTACATTGCTTCCGGCGCCGAAACCCCGAGGAGTTCGAGGCCATTGCCGAGGACCTGCCGCACGGCCAATGCGAGCGCGAGGCGTGCATTGCGCAGCTCGGTGTCGTCGGTCAACAGGCGCGTGCCGTTGTAGTAACCGTGGAAATCCGCCGCGAGTTCACGCAGGTAGTTCGTAATTTGGTGCGGCTCACGCTGCTGCACCGCATGCGCGAGCACTTCCGGATAGCGCAGCAACTGCACCGCGAGCTGCTTCTCCCCGGGCTCATCGAGGCGCGCCGTCGCCGCGATGCCGGCGTCGATATCGAACGACAGCCCCTTGTCTTCGAGCTGGGTCAGGACGCTGCAGATCCGCGCATGGGCGTATTGCACGTAGTACACCGGGTTATCGTTGCTCTGGGATTTCGCGAGGTCGAGATCAAAATCGAGGTGCTGGTCGGAACGGCGCGTGATGTAGAAAAAGCGTGCGGCATCCCGGCCAACCTCGTCGACGAGTTCAGCCAGCGTGACGAATTGTCCGGAACGCGTCGACATCGCGACTTTCTCACCATTGCGGTACAGCGCAGCGAATTGCACGAGCAGGATCTCGAGGCGCTCCGGATCGAGTCCGAGCGCTTCGATCGATGCTTTCACGCGCGTGATGTAGCCGTGATGATCCGCGCCCCAGATATTGATCATGCGATCGTAGCCGCGCGCGTACTTGTCCTGGTGGTAGGCAACATCGGAAGCGAAATACGTCGGGGTACCGTTGTCGCGCACGATGACCCGATCTTTTTCGTCACCAAACGCCGTGCTCGCAAACCACTGCGCGCCGTCGCGATTGTCGACGTGCCCGCGTTCGCTCAGGTTTGCAACGGCACGCGCGATACGGCCGTCGTCGGCCAGTGCGCTTTCGGAGAACCAGTGATCGAATTCGACTCCGAACGTAGCGAGGTCGGTTTCGATCCCGGCAAGTATTTCGTCGCGCGCAAACCGGTGCAGCGCGCGGTAGCGCTCCGCGCCGAGCGCCGTCTTGCAATCCGCGATCAGCTGATCGAGGGCAAGTTCGGGATCGTCCTGCGGCTCGCTTGCGGGCAGGACGCAGGCGAAATCCGTGGCGGCGGTGCGATGCAGCTTCCCGGCCATCGCCGTGATGTAGTCGCCCTGATAGGCGTTCGCCGGCAATGTCACGGCGCTGCCGCCCGTTTCGAGGTAGCGCAGCAACAGGCTGGCCGCGAGGATGTCCATCTGCCGGCCGGCGTCGTTCACATAGTATTCGCGTTCAACCGTGTAGCCGCATGCGCTCATGATGTTCGCGAGTACCGCGCCGTAGGCGGCGCCACGGCCGTGCCCGACGTGCAACGGCCCGGTTGGATTCGCCGAGACGAATTCGATCTGCACGCGTTGCCCGGCACCGATATCGGAGCGACCGTAATTCACGCCGGCTGCGTGCACGTCCGCGATGACACGCATGAACGCGTCGGTCGCGATGCGGAGATTGATGAATCCGGGCCCGGCCGTATCCGCCTGCGTGAGCAGGTCGCTCGTTTGCAGTTCGGCGACGATAGCGGCCGCGAGATCGCGCGGCGCCATTTTCATTTGTTTCGCCAGTACGAGGGCGACGTTCGTGCTGAAATCCCCGTGCTCAGGATTGCGTGGCACCTCGAGCTGAATTTCGGGTACGTTCACATCGCTGTCGTCGGCGCGTGCGAGGATCGCCGCGACGGCGTGCTCGAGGGTGGTGGAGAGCGCTTGCTTCAATGGGGCAACCTGTTCCCGTTGGTTGTTTAAGAGCGTTTTTGATAACCCGCAGACCGCCGCGTGTTGCGGTGCTGTGAGACAGGCCGGACGCCGGGGATTACGACGCCGAGCGTCCGGGGGAGCGCATTCTAGCGTGTCTGCCGCGCGCGCGCATGACGTGACTACCGGTACCCGGCGTGCTCACCGGACGACGGTCAGCCCGAGGCTCTCCCACGCCTGCATGCCGCCGCGATACCATTTTATTTTCTGCGCCGGGTAGCCGAAATTCAGCAGCGTGCGAATGTTCGTCGGCGACTGCCCGCACCAGTTTCCGTTGCAGAACAATACAAGGGTGCGGGCGTTGCTGAAGTTCCAGAAGCCTTCCTGGGCAATCGCATCGAATCGTTGCTCGAAAATTTCCGCAATATCGAACGGATCAGCGCCGGCACCCGGACTCAGGCGCGTCCATGGAATGTTGACCGAGCCGGGGATCGTGCCGTTTTCCACCCAGTCCGGAGTCCTCGAGTCGATCACGAGCACGCCGTTCGCCGGGTCCGCCGCGCGCGCGAGGTAATCCAGCAATTCGAGTTCGCCGATCGTTTCGACCCCGGGCGCAATCACGATCGGCTGGATGCAAAACGGCGGGCAGTCCCGGGCCGTCTTCGCGTACGCCGGATTAACCGTGCTTGCGGGATCCTGGCGGCGCGTAATCGTGACGTTCTCGCCGTCGTGTACAACCTCGACCCGCGCGAGGTCCGGCGTAATGTTCACCCTGAGTTTTGCCGTCTCATCGGCACCGGCAACCGCGGCGACCGCTATCACCGTCAACATCGTGAGCAAACGCAGCACTGGCATCATCATTCTCCCGTGTGACTTTATCCGCGGCGGTGATTCCGGCCGGCAACAATCCGGCAAGGAGCGATCCGTACCGCCGTCGCGCTACAGCGTATCCTGCGGGTCGATATCGATCGACCAGCGTACCGAGCGTGCGGCCGGCAGCGTTTCACTCGCGGCGATCAGCGCTTTCACACTCGCGGCGAGACGTTTGCGGGACGACGCCGTCAGCATGAGTTGCGCGCGGTAGCGACCGGCTTTTTTTTCCATCGCGGCAGGAATCGGCCCCAGTATATCGAGCCCGCCACGTTCCGGTAACGCCGCCCGGGTGCGCAATTCCCGCAGAAAATTCAGCGGCGCCTGCGCACCCGGGGCCTCGGCACGGATCAGCGCCATCGACACGAACGGTGGCAGCTCGGCGGCGCGACGTTCGGCGAGCGCCCGCTCGGCGAAGCGGTCGTAACCGTCGCTGATCAGGGTCTGCAACAACTCGTGGTGCGGATGATGGGTCTGAATCAGCACCTCGCCCGCGATCGCGGCGCGGCCCGCGCGGCCGGCGACCTGGACGATCGTCTGCGCGAGGCGTTCTTCGGCGCGGAAGTCCGTACTGAACAACTGGCTATCCGCGTCGACGATACCGACGAGGGTCACGTTCGCGAAATCGTGACCTTTCGACAGCATCTGGGTGCCGATCAGGATATCGACGGTACCGGCGCGCACGGCCTCGAAAGTCTCTTCCATGACCCCGCGACGACGCATCGAATCGCGATCGACGCGCGCGATCCGACGCCCCGGAAACAAGGTATTGAGCGATTCCTCGATTTGTTCGGTACCGAGTCCGAGTGGTACCTGCTCCGGCGCTTCGCAGCACGCCGCGAGCTGCGTGAGGCGCTTCTGGCCACCGCAATGGTGGCAGATCAGGAGACCCCGCCCCTTGTGCCAGACGTAGTTCGCATCGCAGCGCGCGCAAGCGGCGATCACGCCGCAGGCATGGCACAGCACGACCGGTGCGAAGCCACGGCGGTTCAGGAACAGCAGCGACTGCTCGCCCCGTTCGAGGCGTTGTTCGATGGCGCGACACAACGCGTCGGACAAGCCGCCGCGCAACTTCAGCCCGCGCACATCGATGCAGCGGATCGTCGGCGGTGAGGCCGCCCCGGCACGCTGCGGCAACGCTACCCGGGTGTACTTCCCGAGCTGTACGTTCAGACCGGATTCGAGTGAGGGCGTGGCCGAGCCGAGCACGATCGGCACGCCGAGTTGTTGCGCGCGGATGATCGCGACATCGCGCGCGTGGTAGCGAAAACCGTCGTGCTGTTTCAGCGACGCATCGTGTTCTTCGTCAACGACGACGAGACCGACGTTCGGCAGTGGCGCCCACACCGCAGAACGCGTTCCCATGAGCACCCCGACTTCACCACGATGACAACGCAGCCACACGTCCGCGCGTCGGGTATCGCTCATCGCGGAATGTAACACCGCGACGGTGCGCCCGAAACGCCGGGTCAAACGGCTCACCATCTGTTGCGTGAGTGAGATTTCCGGCACGAGCAGCAGGGCCTGGGCGCCGCGCGCGAGCGTATCGGCGATCGCGGCAAGATAGACCTCGGTCTTGCCGCTGCCGGTAACGCCGTGCAGCAGCAGCACCTGGAATGTGCCCGCCGCGCCGATCACCGCATCGACGGCGAGCTGCTGTTCCGGGTTCAGCTCGGGTGCGTGATCGCGCGAGATATCGACGTCCGTCGCGCTCGCCGTCGCACGCACGATGTGGCCCTTGCGTTCGAGTTCACGCACGGCGCGCCGCCAGTCGAAATCGAGCATCGCGAAATCTTCGGCCGTACACGCGCGCTCCGCGACACGCTGCAGTACGGACGCCTGGCGCGGCGCCCAACGCTGCAGCTCGGCGAGGGCCCCGGCGCCACCGGGGGCCAGCGACCACTGGAACAGCGCGCGCGGCGCGGCCACGATGCCGCGGCGTACGGGACCCGGCAGCGCCGCCGCGATAACGTCACCGAGCGGGTGCTGATAATACGTCGCAGCCCAGTGCGCGAGGCGCATCTGGGCCGGAGTCAGCGGCGGAACCGTTGTGATGACTTCGGTAATGGGTTTGAGCCGCGGGGTGTCAGCCGTTGCCGCAACCGGCGCGGCGAGGACGACGCCAATACGTTCACCACGGCCGAAAGGTACCCGCACGAGACTCCCGCACGGCGGCATTCCCGATGCCGGCGGCAGGTAATGAAACGTTTGGCGTAACGGCGCAAACACCGCAACCTCGACCGCGCCCGGCGGAGCCGACATCAAGCGCTTACCGATTGCGTTCCTGCCGGGTCGTCGCTCGCCAGCAGCTTTTCCAGCGTTGCCGTCGTCGCACGCCTGAACGGTTTTCCGTCGAGCGAACTCAGTGGCGGATGGGCTAGGTACGCAAGCGGCAACACGACGATGTCGAAATCGATATCGCGCTCACTGAGCGCGAAACTCGGGAACATCGCGTATTGCTTGCCCTGGGTGTTCAGGCGTGTCTCGCCGAGTCCGTAGGCCATGCCGATATCGTGGAAATGCCTGATCACGGCCTCGACCTCGTCGGTATATAAATGCAATGTCACCGGCGAATATTCGCACGCCGTGCCGTACAGAACCGGCCCGACGAGGCGCGGCTCGAACGCCGCGAGCGCTTGCAGGGCCGTAAGCGCGGCACGCCGCAGCGAAATAATCCGCTCGCGATGCGCATCGCCGCCGAACAGGGCCTGGTAGTCGATCAGGGCTTCGTGCACGGCCATGTTTTCCGGCAGCTTGCGCGCGTGCATGAGCCCGAGGCTTTCCGCGGCCTTGCGCTTCGCCTCGGAAAACGTTTCCGCCGTCCCTTCGACGAGCATACGTGCCGCGACATGGGCAATTTCCGCCTGGGTAGCCTTGCCGGTACGGCGACGATTTTCACGCATGGATTTGGTAGCGGTCTCAAAAATATTCGCGGGCATGTTGCGTCCTGAAATCGGCCTTGTCCATGTTCCCGGGCACGGCGGCGGGCGCCGGGCATGGAGATTCCATTTGAAGACGCGGCGACTTTGCGACCGGTTCCGGTGTCTGCCTGCGGGGAACCGCGACGACTGCCGTCGCGGCGTGAATTCAGAACAAGTGTTCCGGCACGGGCTGGTTGCGCGAACCGCCGCTGAGCGGTGACTCGAGACGTTTACTCGGCTTCGGTACGTTATCCGCGCGGAACGACTCGAACACCGCGTTCGGATCGTCGGCCCCGGCAAGCAGGCCGGTCGACGGATCGATTTTCACCGTCACGAGACCCGGCGGGCGTTCCATGACTGTTTCCGGCTCACCCTCGAGCGCGACCCGCATGTAATCAACCCACATCGGCAGCGCCGCGCTGGCGCCGGTTTCCCGCCGCCCGAGCGGTTTCGAGTCGTCGAATCCAACCCACACGGTCGTGACGATGTTGCCGTTGAAACCGGAAAACCACGCATCTTTCTGATCATTCGTCGTGCCGGTCTTGCCGGCGAGGTCGGTTCTTTTCAGACTCAGCGCGCGCCGGCCCGTCCCCTGCGTGATCACATCGCGCATCATCGAATTCATGATCCACGCGTTGTTTGCGTCGAGCACCCGGTTTGCCGGCCGCGGCCGGTTGTTCTCGGCGTGTTCGATCATCGCCGCGATATCGAGCGGTTCGCCGTCGTCCTCGAATTTCGTTGCGTCGCAATCCGGGCACACCGTCGGCGGATCCGCCTGCATGACGAGCTCACCGTCCGCGGTTTCGATACGGTCGATAAAATACGGCTCGATCCGGTAGCCGCCGTTCGCAAGTACGGCATAGCCGCTGACGAGTTCCAGCGGTGTCAATTCGCCGCTGCCGAGTGACATCGACAGATTTTTCGGCAGGCGATTGCGATCGAAACCGAAACGTTCGACATGATCGAGAGCGTTGTTTACCCCGATTGCCTGCAACAGGCGGATCGACACGAGATTGCGCGATTGCGCGAGCGCCGTGCGCAACGGGGTCGGGCCGTAGTATTTCCCGCTGTAATTCTCGGGACGCCAGGCGCTCTCGAGCCCGGGCGCGTCGAACACGATCGGCGCGTCGTTGACGCGTGTCACCGACGTATACCCCTGTTCCAGCGCCGCGGAATAAATGAATGGTTTGAAGTTCGAACCCGGCTGGCGCATCGCCTGCGTCACCCGGTTGAATTTGCTTTTCGTGAAATCAAAGCCGCCGACGAGCGCCTGGATCGCGCCATCGGTTGCCCGCAGCGATATGAGCGCACCTTCGACATCCGGGATCTGCGTGAGTTGCCAGTAACCGATCTTCGCGGCAACGGACTCCGCCTGCTTGTCACCGGCGTCGGGGGTTTCCGCCTTGCGCCACCGGATCCGCACGATGTCGCCGGGCGTTACGACGTCGGCGGCCTTGTTCGGGCTCGCGCCACGACCGTCGTGCGAGAGGTATTTGCGCGCCCAGGACAGACCCTCCCACGGGATCGTCAGCAAACCGTCGGCGACGGTAAATACCTGCGCCGCACGTTCGGCGACGCTGACGACGAGCGCGGGCCGTAACGGACCGATGTCGATATATCCGCCGAGCAGGCCCGCGAACGTATCCGGTTCGAGCGCGGTGATATCGACGTGTTGTTCGGGACCGCGGTAACCGTGGCGTCGATCGTAGTCGAGCAGGGTATTGACGAGTGCCGCCTGCGCGGCTTGCTGCCGCTTTGACGAGACCGTCGTGATGACCCGGTAACCGGCGGTGTAAGCGTCATCATGATAATTGTCCCGCAGGTACGCACGCACCATCTCGGCGAGGTACGGCGCGTCCACTTCCGTGCGCAGACCGTGAACCGTCGTCGCGACGGGTTCGGCGAGCGCCTCGGTGTACGTCGTCTCGTCAATGAAGCCGAGCTTGAGCATGCGCGAGAGCACATACGTGCGACGGCCTTCCGCGGCTTCCGGATTCGTTACCGGATTCGTGTTCGAAGGGGCTTTCGGCAGTCCCGCGATCATGGCGATTTGCCCGACGCTCAATTCGTCGAGCGTGGCGCCATAGTAAACCTGCGCCGCGGCGCCGACGCCGTAAGCGCGATGGCCGAGAAAAATTTTGTTCAGATAGAGCTCGAGGATTTCGTCTTTCGACAGTTCCTGCTCGATCTTTACCGCGAGCACGATCTCCTTCAGCTTGCGTTCGTAGGTTTTTTCCGGCGAGAGGAAGAAATTGCGCGCCACCTGCATCGTGATCGTCGATCCACCCTGCTTTTTTTCGCGCGTCTGCAGCAGTCCGATCGCGGCGCGCGTGATCGCCATCCAGTCAACGCCGGGGTGTTCGTAGAAGCGATCATCCTCGGACGCGATGAACGCCTGCTTCATCAATTCGGGTACCTGGTCGATAGCTACAGGATGACGCCGTTTTTCACCGAACTCCGCGATCAATCGTCCGTCACTCGTGAATACACGCAACGGGGTTTGCAGGTGGACTTCCCGCAGCGCATCGGCAGACGGAAGTTGTGGCAAAACTTTCCACAGCACCGCGCCAACCGTAACGATCCCGACAACAAACGCGGAAAGCAGTAAATAGAATGAAAAACGCAACATATTGTGTCTTGACGCGCGGCTGATGCTATATCGTCTGCTTTTTTACTTTAAAAGCCCTGGCTAAGCTTCGGAATCTATTACCTTTTCAACAAAAATATCGTTTGTTTTTTGAAATCGGATTGTCTATAGTTAGCTTTAGAATTTAAGGTTAAAGAACACTTTTTCGTCGTAACCTACTAATTTATAAGGGAATAGTTGTGGCTTTCATCGGACGCAAACAAGCTCCCATGTTGGGTGTAGACATCAGCTCAACGTCGGTCAAATTGCTTGAACTCTCACGCAGCGGCGGGCGCTACCGGGTGGAAAGCTATGCCGTGGAACCGCTACCGCCCAATTCCGTAGTCGAGAAGAATATCACGGATGCTGAACTCGTCGGCGAGGCCATCGGCCGCGCTGTAAAGAAGTCCGGCACCCGCACGCGTACCGCCGCCTGCGCCGTTGCGGGCTCGGCCGTCATCACTAAAATTATCTCTATGCCGGCGAATTTGTCCGAAGACGAAATGGAAGGCCAAATCCAGATCGAAGCGGACCAGTACATCCCGTATCCGCTCGAGGAGATCAGCCTCGATTTCGAAGTTCTGAACGCGTCCGAGAGCGACCCGGGCCGGGTCGACGTCCTGCTCGCGGCCTCGCGCAGCGATAATGTGGACATCCGGGTCGCGGCGCTCGAAGTCGGCGGTTTACAGGCGAAAGTCGTCGATGTCGAAGCCTTCGCACTGGAAAACGCGGTATCCCTGATCCTCGAACGCATCGACTCGCCGCACGTTGTCGCGGTGATGGACGTCGGGGCAACGACCTCGACGTTGAGCGTGCTCGAGAACGGCTCGATCGTCTACACGCGCGAACAGTTGTTCGGCGGACGCCAACTCACCGATGAAATCCAGCGACGTTACGGACTGTCTTATGAAGAAGCCGGCCTCGCTAAACGCCAGGGCGGACTCCCGGACAACTACGAACCCGAAGTTTTGCAGCCATTCAGGGAATCGATGGCCCAGGAGGTCAATCGCGCACTGCAGTTCTTCTTCTCGTCGAGTCAGGTCGGCGCGGTGGATCATGTGATCGTCGCCGGCGGTTGCGCATCCATTGCGGGAATCGATGAGCTGATCCGCGAAAAAATCGACACCCCGGTCACGATCGCGAACCCGTTCGAGAACATGTCGGTGGCGTCGCGCGTGCGCGCTGATGCCCTTGCCAACGACGCGCCGGCGATGATGATTGCCTGCGGTTTATCGCTGAGGAGTTTCGACTAATGGCGCAAATCAATTTACTGCCATGGCGCGCCGAACTGCGCAATCAGCGCAAGAAGGAATACCTGACGATCGTCGGTATTTGCGCGGTTGTCGCCCTGATGGTGTGGGCCGCGATCCACTGGCACTTCAACGAGCGCATCGATTACCAGAACGGCCGCAACGGGTTTCTGCAGGCTGAAATCAAGAAACTCGACCAGAAAATCAAGGAAATCCAGGAACTCGAGCACGAGAAGGAGCGCCTGCTCGCGCGCATGAAAGCGATCGAGACGCTGCAGACGAGCCGCCCGATCATCGTGCACATCTTTGACGAACTCGTCGATTCGCTGCCGGAAGGCGTGTACCTGAAAGAAATCGTGCAAAGCGGCAAGAATTTCACCATCAAGGGTGTGGCCCAGTCGAACGCACGCGTGTCGAACTACATGCGCAATGTCGAAAAGTCTGACTGGTTGAAGAACCCGACGCTGGACGTTATCGAAACGTCCACCGAAGACGGTCGCCGGATCGCGAATTTCACCCTGAGATTCCAGCAATCCTCGCCGCAGCAGTCATCCGGGGATGAAGAGGAAGACGCATAATGACACTGGCAGAGCTCAATAATCTCAGTTTCGACAACATCGGCTCGTGGCCGGTCGTCGTCAAAATCGTGTTCATCCTGATCGTCTGCTCCGGAATACTCGGGCTCGCGTACTGGAAAGACATCAACCCGCTGCGTGAGGACCTGGCCAAGGCCCAGGTCGAGGAAACCGAACTCAAGGTGACGTTCGAGGGCCGACAGAAAAAGGCGGCCAACCTGAACGCACTGAAGCAGCAACTCGAGGACATCAAGGAAACGTTCGGCGATTTGCTCAAACGCCTGCCGAACAAAACCGAAGTCGCGGCGCTGCTCGTCGATATCTCGCAGCAGGGGCTCGGTGCCGGTCTTGAATTCGAACTGTTCAAGCCGGGCAGTGAGCGGCCCACGGATTTCTACGTCGAACTGCCGATCAATATCACGGTAGTCGGCGATTACCACGAATTTGGCAATTTCATCAGCGGGGTTTCAGACCTGCCGCGGATCGTCACGAACCACGATGTGAGAATCAGACCGCAGGGCGAAGGACGCCTCGTGATGCAGACGGTAGCGAAAACCTATCGCTACATGGACGAAGAAGAGGAAGCCGGCCAATGAAGTTTGCGAGTAACCGTGTACTCGGCGTTGCGGCATGCGCTTGCGTCAGCCTGACGCTGTCGGGCTGCGTCAATCGCGACATGTCCGACCTCGAAAATTACGCCTCGGAGGTTCTTTCCCGACCGGGCGGCCGCATCGAGCCGTTGCCGCCGATCAAACCTTACGAGCGCTATCTGTATGCATCGGGAGAACAGGGCCTGCGCGACCCGTTCCGCTCGTTTTTCCGCCCCGAACCGCAAGTCGAGCCCAGTGATCCGGGCGACGATCCGGAACAACGCCGGATTGCAACGGAAATCCTCACGCACAACCGTGAGGAGCTCGAGCAGGTTGAGCTCGATTCATTGCGCATGGTCGGGATCCTCGAGAACAACAATGAACTTTGGGGCATCGTGCGCGACCCCGCCGGCACCGTACACCGTGTGCAGGTCGGCAACTACCTCGGCGCAAACTACGGGAAGATACTGAATATTCAGGAGGATCGAATCGACCTCCGGGAAATCGTCAAAGACTCACAGGGATTGTGGGAAGAGCGTCAGGCCACCTTGGCATTATCTGAGGACTAACCCAAAGAAGGGGTGATCGAAAATGATGACTGCAATGTTATCTGCAAACCGAAACGTCAAATCAATCATGCGGGCGCGGGTGAAGCGCGTCTTGTCCGTCGTCAGCGCGGCGGCCATGCTTGTGGCGACGTCAGCTTGGGCCGTGACGCTCGACAACATCAATTACACCTCGCTGCCGGGTGATCGCGTCCAGTTACGCCTCGAATTGTCCGAGCCGGTCGGGGCCGACCCGTTGAGTTTCACGATCGACAACCCCGCCCGGGTCGCGCTCGATTTCCCCGGCACGTCACTCAATGTCGCGCAGAAATCTCAAAATATCGGCATCGGCAACACGGAAAGCGTGACCGCCGTTGAAGCCGACGGTCGCACGCGCGTCGTGGTCAACCTCGTGAACCTCGTGCCGTACGATATTAAAAGCGACGGCAACATCGTCACGGTGACACTCGAAGGCGGTGCGGCGGATATCGCTTCGGAGGTTTCGAGCACAGTTGCGACGCTGCCTGGCGCGGCAACGAACGCCCAGATTAACGACATCGACTTCCGCCGCGGAGCGGGCGGTGAAGCGCAGGTGATTATCGCGCTGTCGAACCCGGATGTCGGTATCAATATTCGCGAGCAGGGCAAGAACATCATTGTCGATTTTGTCGATACGACACTGCCGGAAGAGCTCGATCGCCGCCTCGATGTGATCGACTTCGCCACGCCGGCGAAAGAAATCGATACGTTCACGCACGGCAACGGTACGCGCATGGTGATCACGCCGTCCGGGCTTTATGAACACCTTGCGTATCAGTCCGACAACGTCTTCACGCTTGAACTGAAGCCCCTCACCCCGGCCGAAGAAGAAGAGCTGAAGAAGGACAAGTTCGGTTACACCGGCGAACGACTGTCGCTGAACTTCCAGAACATCGAAGTGCGTGCGGTCCTGCAGCTGATCGCGGACTTCACGGAATTCAACCTCGTCGCGAGCGACACGGTCAGCGGCAACGTCACACTGCGCCTGAAGAATGTGCCGTGGGACCAGGCCATGGACATCATTCTCAAGTCGAAAGGCCTTGGCATGCGCCAGGTTGGCAACGTCGTCATGGTCGCCCCGCAGGAGGAGATCGCGGCGCGCGAAAAACTCGAACTCGAAGCGCAGCAGCAGATCCAGGAACTCGCTCCGCTGCGTACCGAGTTCGTACAGGTCAACTACGCGAAAGCCGTGGATATCGCCGGCCTGATCAAGGCCGACGAGAACAATCTGCTGTCTGACCGCGGCAACGTTACGGTCGATGAACGCACGAATACGCTGCTGATCCAGGACACCGCCGAGCAATTGTCCGATATCCGGGGCGTCGTTCAGGCACTCGATATCCCGGTCCGCCAGGTCCTGATCGAGTCCCGGATTGTGATCGCGAATGAGGATTTCAGCAAAGACCTCGGCGTGCGCTTTGGTTACAGCCAGTTCAACGACCAGAAAAATGCGGCTTTGACGAACGCGAACGGCACGAAGTCCGACTTCATCAGCGCCGTCGGCGGCGGTATTGCCGGCGACACGGACTACAACGGCACGACCGCGTTTCATACCGACGGTCTCGAAAACTACATCGTCGATCTCGGCGTTGCCGGCCCGGCGGCCGCGTTCAAGTGGTCGATCGGACGCATCGGCAGCTACCTGCTGCAACTCGAACTGTCGGCGCTGCAGGCCGAAGGGCGCGGCGAAGTGGTGTCGAGCCCGCGCGTGATCACAGCGAACCAGAAGGAAGCGGTGATCGAAGCCGGTACGGAAATTCCGTACCAGGAAGCCTCATCGAGCGGTGCCACGGCGATTTCGTTCAAGAAGGCGGTGTTGAGCCTGCGGGTTACCCCGCGGATCACGCCGGATGATCGCATCATCATGGATCTCTCGGTGAACAAGGACTCGGTCGGCCAGGTATTCGCCGGCGTCCCGAGCATCGACACGAACGAAGTCTCCACCCAGGTGCTCGTAGCGAATGGCGACACCGTGGTGCTCGGCGGCATCTTCGAGTCGGAACACCGCGACGACGTCACGAGCGTGCCGTTCTTCGGCGACCTGCCGTACCTCGGTCGCCTGTTCAAGAACACCTCGGTCGACAGCACGAAACAGGAACTGCTCGTGTTCGTCACGCCGAAGATCCTGAAAGACTCGTTGTCGCTTAGCTCACGCTGAGGAGAGTAATCGGCAATAGCGAAGAAGCGGGGCCGGCAAGCCCCGCTTTTTTTTGCGCCGGGCAAGGCTTCCTGCAACAATTCGCGGCGCATGGGCGCAACACGAAAACCTGTAGATATCACACTGCCAGCGTTGGCCGTGCGTGGCTGCGAGCGGACGATCATCGGCCAACAGCAACGGTCCGCCGCATGAGCCAGGCACCGCGGATTTTTCTCGTTGGCCCTATGGGTGCCGGCAAGACAACGATAGGACGGCGTCTCGCGAAATCATTGCGCAGCAGATTCATCGACACGGACCAGGAGATCGAGCGCCGCACCGGGGCTTCGATAGCACTGATCTTCGATGTCGAGGGCGAAGCCGGCTTTCGTGAACGCGAGAAGCGTATCATTGACGAACTTTCCGGGCTCGACGGCGTCGTACTCGCGACCGGTGGCGGCGCTGTTCTTGCCGCGGAAAATCGCGCACGACTGTCGGAACGCGGGTTTGTCGTCTATCTTCACGCCGATATCGATCAGCTCGTGGAGCGTACGCGCAGGGATGCGAACCGACCGCTGCTCGATACTCCGGATCCGGCGGCACGCCTGCGGGAACTGATGGAGCATCGCGAACCGCTGTACCGCGAAATTGCCGATCTCATTATCGATACTGGAACGCTGAATATGCACAACGTGCTGAAACAGATCAAAGCGGCGACGGCGTGATTGAATTAAACGTAGACCTGGGTGCGCGGGCATACCCGATCACGATCGGCGCCGGCCTGATCCAGGACGGCGGGTTGCTGCGGCGGGCCACGGGTTCCTCGCAGGTGATGATCGTTACGAATGAAACCGTCGCACCGCTCTACCTCGAACCGGTCGAGCGGGCCTACGCGGAACGCCGGCTGGCGACGGTAATTCTGCCTGACGGCGAACAGCACAAAACGCTCGCGAGCTTTGAACGGATTATTTCCGCCCTGCTCGAAAACGGCTTTGATCGCGGCTGCTCGCTCGTTGCACTCGGCGGGGGTGTGGTTGGTGACATCACCGGATTCGCCGCCGCGAGCTATCAACGGGGCGTGGCGTGCGTTCAAATCCCGACCACGTTGCTCGCGCAAGTGGATTCGTCCGTCGGCGGCAAAACCGCGGTCAATCATCCGCTCGGCAAGAACATGATCGGTGCGTTCCACCAGCCCGCCCACGTCATCGCCGATACGAGTTCACTCGCGACGCTCGATGCGCGGGAACTGAAGGCCGGAATTGCGGAAGTGATCAAATATGGCTTGCTCGGGGATGCGCCGTTCTTCGACTGGCTGGAAGAGCATCTCGAGGCGATTCTGGCGCTGGAACAGGACGCGGTGACGTACGCGGTGCGGCGATCATGCGAGAACAAGGCCGCGATCGTCGCCCGCGACGAAACCGAGTCCGGCGTCCGGGCATTGCTGAATCTCGGCCACACGTTCGGCCATGGCATCGAAAATGTGTACGGTTACGGCAACTGGCTGCACGGCGAAGCAGTCGCCTGCGGCATGTGCATGGCGGCCGAACTGTCAGCCGCTATGGGCCTGCTCGGTGCGGACGAAACTGCGCGGATCACCGCCCTGATCCGGCGCGCCGGCCTCCCCGTCTCGCCGCCGCCCGGCATCGACGGCGACGCGCTGCACCGGGCGATGCGCGTCGACAAGAAGAACCGCGACGGTCTGATCCGTCTCGTGCTGCTGCGCGCGATTGGCGAGGCATTCCTGACGGACGATTACCCGGCCGCCGAGTTTCACCGCGTCGTATACGGTTCGGGCAGCGGTTAAAGGCAACCGGCTCCGTTATCGTTGCTACAGATGACTGAACCAGCGATGCCTGCCCCTTATGCGGTTACGTTCGAACAGTCGCGCGGACGCGAGCACGCCGAACGACCGCCGGCGTTTCGCTCCCAGTTTCAACGCGACCGCGACCGCATTATCCACAGTTCCGCGTTTCGCCGGCTCGAATACAAGACCCAGGTGTTCGTGAATCATGAAGGGGACATGTTTCGTACCCGCCTCACGCACTCGCTCGAAGTTGCGCAAATTGCGCGCAGCGTGGCGCGGGCGTTGCGACTGAACGAGGATCTGACCGAGGCGATCGCGCTCGCGCACGACCTCGGGCACACCCCGTTCGGCCACGCGGGGCAGGACGCCCTGAACGCCCGTATGAAAGCGTTCGGCGGCTTCGAGCATAATTTCCAGTCGCTGCGCGTCGTCGAGCACCTGGAAGAGCGTTATCCCGATTTTCGCGGGCTGAACCTGCTGTTCGAATCGCGCGAAGGGATCCTGAAGCACTGCAGCGCGGAACGGGCGCGAACACTCGGACCACTCGGTCTGCGCTTTATCCATCGGACGCAACCGACTCTCGAGGCGCAGGTCGCCAATGTCGCGGACGAAATAGCCTACAATCACCACGACATCGACGATGGTTTGCGCGCGAACCTGCTGAGCGTAGAGCAAATGTCCGGGTTTCCACTGTTTTGCGACCTGCACGCGGCGGCCCTGCTGCGCTGGAAGGACAGCGATACGAAGCGAATTCTCTACAGTGTGATTCGAGAGATGCTGAATTATTTCGTGGTCGATTTGATTGAGGCGACGAAACATCGCCTCGCGGAACTCGCGCCACGTAATCTCGATGAAGTTCGCGCGTCGACGAAGCCGATCGTCGACTTCACCCCGGCAGTGCGCGAACAGCACATCGAGCTGAAACGCCTGTTGCGCGTGGGTCTCTACGAGCACGAACGCGTGCAGACGAACGCGAACGACGCCCGCATCGTCGTGGGCCGCCTGTTCGACGCACTGTTCGACGACCCGGCCCTGCTGCCACCGGAACACCGACCCGTCGGTGACGATGCGGATCACGACCTGCGCGCGCAGCACGTCGCGGACTATATCGCCGGGATGACGGATCGTTTCGCGATTGGCGAACACCGGCGTCTGTTCGGTCACAGCCAGTTCGCGACATCCTACCCCGCACCGTTGCCATGAGCAGCGGGCTGGATCCTTTCGTCGACGGGCACGGGGTTGCGTCGTATTTCACGACCGCGACCCTGAAGCAGCGTATCGATCTCGTCCGTCATCTGATCGAATTCGGCCGCCAGATTATCGTGCTGACCGGGCCACCGGCGTCGGGCAAATCGACCTTGCTCAATCAGATCACGACGAACGAGGGCCGCCCCTGGCACGTGATCCGCATGACCGCCGGCCCGAAGCTGAACGGCGATACGCTGATCGAGCGCTTGATTGAAGACCTCGAAATCAGTGACGCTGAACCGGCGACCCTGAGCACGATCCGCGACGCAATCGCAGCCGCGAGCGCCGACGGCCGGACAACGATCCTGGCGATTGATGACGCCGATGCCTTGCCGGCCGATACGGCGAGCTGCCTCGCGGCGCTCGCGCATGTCGCGAACCCGGATGCGGAGCTGAAGATCCTGCTCACCGCGGATTCCGGAGAATCCTCCATCATCAATCAGTTGCAGATCGAAACCGAGCAACATGCGCTGTTGCACGTGGTGGAAGTCCCGCGCCTGTCGGACGAACAGACGCGCGAAATGCTGCAACACCGCTGGCGCGCGGCGTACGGCGACGAACCGTTCCCGTTCAGCGATATCGAGATGGCGCAGGTCTACCAGCAGGCCGCGGGTCTGCCGGGTAAGGCGATCGTACTCGCGCGCCAGATCCAGATCATGAGCGGTGGTCCGGCGAGCACGGAGCCCGATCCGGCCCGGCGCCTGTTGCTCGGGGGCCTGATCGCGATTGCTGTGCTCATCGTGATCGCGCTGATCAATGGCACCGCGGTGCGTGAGCCGGAACCGGCGCTCGTGGAACTCGAACTGCCGGACGCCACGATTGCCGCGGCGCCGCCGCTTGAGGTGCCCCGCGAACGCACGGTGTCTGCCCCGGAGACGGTAATCCCGTCGGCACCCGCGCCGCAGCCGGCACCGGAAACCGCCCTGCCCCCGGCGCCCGACCCGGAATTGGCGCCCTCCCGGGCACCTTTGGCCGCCCCGCAAGCCTTACCTGAACCGGCCCCGGAGCCTGCCCCGGAGCCCGCCCCGGCGGCGCAAACGCCACCACCGCCGGTCGCCGCCGCGCAACCACCGCCCGCGAGTCAGCCGCCGGCTGCCACGAAGCCGCCACCACCGCCGCGCCGTGAAGCCGCGCGGGTTGCACCTGCAGCGCAAAAAGTCGCAAAACCGGCGCCACCGGCCGCGAAACCGCCTTATTCACTGGCCTGGCTGAAATCGCAAGCGAAATCCGGCTATGTGCTGCAATTATTCGGGGTACGGGACCGTGCGGCGGCGGAAAACTTTGTGCGCGAGCGGAAACTCGCCGGCGAAAGTGTCGTGCTCACCACGGAGCATGCCGGCGGGCCATGGTACGTGGTATTATGGGGTCACTATCCCGACAGGTCGGCCGCGCAGGCCGCGATCGGCGATTTACCAGTGAAATTAGCTGGCACCAGCCCATGGGCGCGACCGATTAAGAGTCTCGAATAAGCCCGCGGTGCGGACCGAGTACCGGATAATACTTTCATAAGTATCAGGACCCTGGCTCCTCTTTGCTGGTGCATGCCGCGACTGCCCACCGTGGCTGCAGCGGGTGTCCCATGATGACACCCGCTACCGCCTGTGGCTATAATCTCCGGCCTTTTTTCGCCTGATTTCAACGAGTTCGACGAGCTTCAGGGAGGCACCGAACGTATGTCAACGCTGCGACCACAATTCCCGCAACCTGGCCGGCCGACGGGCGGGTTATACGACGCCGACTACGAGCACGATTCGTGCGGCGTGGGATTCGTGGTCGATATGAAAGGGCGGAAATCACACGCGATCGTAGAGCACGCAATGACCGTGCTGAAAAATCTGTTGCACCGCGGCGCGTGTGGCTGCGAGGAAAATACCGGCGACGGCGCGGGCATCCTCGTACAAATGCCGGACAAATTCCTGCGCGGCGCCTGTGCGGCGCTGGGTATCGACCTGCCGCCTGTCAACGAGTACGGCGCGGGGCTCGTGTTCCTGCCGACGGCCGCGGAGCCGGCGCAACGATGCCGCGACATGTTCGCGCGGATCATCGAGGAAGAAGGCCTGAAGCTGTCCGGCTGGCGCGAAGTACCGACGGACAACTCCCCGATCGGCCCGACCGCGCTCGCGGCGCAGCCGGCGATCGAGCAGATCTTCATCGGCCGCGGCGATTCGACGGGCGACGCCGAAGCATTCGAGCGCAAGCTGTACGTCGTGCGCAAACGCGTCGAACACGAAGTCTGGGGCTCCGGCACCGCCGGCAGTGACCAGTTCTATATCCCGAGCCTCTCGCAGGCAACGCTCATCTACAAGGGCATGCTGATCGGATCCCAGGTCGACGTGATGTTCCCTGACATCGTCGATCCGGCGTTCGAAAGCGCGCTCGCGCTCGTACACCAGCGGTTTTCGACGAACACGTTCCCGTCATGGCCGCTCGCGCAGCCGTTCCGCTATATCGCCCACAACGGCGAAATCAACACGCTGCGCGGCAATGCGAACTGGATGCGCGCGCGCGAAGCCCTGTGCGAATCGAATCTGTTCGGCGACGATCTGCAAAAGCTGTTTCCGATCGTGCTCGAAGGCAATTCGGACTCCGCCGGTTTCGATCAGGTGCTCGAATTCCTCCACATGGCCGGGCGTCCGCTGCCGCTCGCCGTGCTCATGATGATCCCCGAGGCGTGGAGCGCGCACGAATCCATGAGCCCCGACAGGCGCGCTTTCTACGAGTATTACAGCTGCCTGATGGAGCCATGGGACGGGCCGGCCTCGATCGCATTCACGGACGGACGCGTGATTGGCGCCGTCCTCGATCGCAACGGCCTGCGCCCGTCGCGTTACTACGTGACGAAAGACGACCTCGTGGTGATGGCCTCGGAAGTCGGGGTGCTCGACATTCCGCCGGAAAACATCGAGATCAAGGAGCGCCTGCATCCGGGCCGGATTTTCCTCGTCGACACGGTGCAGGGGAGGATCATCGACGATCAGGAACTGAAGCAGCAGTACATCGACGAACATCCGTTCGCGGACTGGCTCGAACAGAGCTATACCGCGATCGATGACCTGCCGGAACCGCCGCAGGTCGCGCCGGTCGATCACGACACGCTGCTCGTGCGCCAGCAGGCGTTCGGTTATACGCACGAGGATCTGCGCATCATCCTGCAGCCAATGGCCGAAGCGGGCGCGGAACCGATCGGCTCGATGGGAACGGACGCCGCGCTTGCCGTGCTGTCCGATCGCCCGCGTCTGCTTTACGATTATTTCAAACAACTGTTCGCGCAGGTGACGAACCCGCCGCTCGACGGGATCCGCGAAGAACTCGTGACTCAGGTCTCCACGCCGATCGGCCCGGAAAGCAATCTGCTCGAGGCGACGGCGGAAAGCTGCCGCCAGATCAAGATCGAATCCCCCGTGCTCGACAATCGTGATCTTGCGCGGATTCGCCATATCGACGTGCACGGATTCCGCGCCGTGACCGTCGACTCGGTGTATCCGGTCCGCGAAGGAGTCAGCGGGCTTGAAGCCGCGGTCGAGGCGATGTGCAGTGCGACGGACGCCGCGATCGACGACGGCGCGTCGTTCATTATCGTCTCTGACCGTGCCGTCGATGCGGAACATGCCCAGGTTCCGGCCGCGCTCGCGACCGCGGGACTGCATCATCATCTCGTACGCAACGGTAAGCGCACCCGCGTCGCGCTCGTGATCGAATCGGGCGAGCCGCGCGAAGTGCATCATTTCGCCGTCCTGCTCGGCTATGGCGCGGATGCGATCAATCCCTACGTCGCGTTCGAGACGCTCGACGACCTGTTGCGCCAGGACATCCTGAAGGACGTGAAAGACCGCCGCGAGGACGAACCGGCGCACGACGCGGCGGTACGCAACTACATCAAGGCCGTGAACAAGGGCCTCGTCAAGGTCATGTCCAAGATGGGCATCTCGACGGTACAGTCGTATCGCGGGGCGCAGATTTTCGAGGCCGTCGGACTCAACAGCGCGCTCGTCGACAAGTACTTCACGAAGACCGCGGCGCGCATCGAGGGCATCGGCATCGATGTCGTCGAACAGGAAGTGAGCCGCCGGCACCACGACGCCTACCCGGACCGCCCGGTCGGCAAACCCGACCTCGACTGGGGTGGCGAGTATCAGTGGCGTCGCGACGGCGAATACCATCTGTTCAACCCGGAGACCGTGTTCAAGCTGCAGCACGCGACGCGCGCCGGGCGTTACGATATTTTTCGCGAATACACCTCGCTCGTTGATGATCAGAGCGAGCATCGCGCCACCCTGCGCGGACTGCTGAAGTTCAAGTCCGATCGCCCGCCGGTGCCGATCGACGAAGTGGAATCCGTCGAGTCGATTATGGCCCGCTTCCATACCGGGGCAATGTCTTACGGCTCGATCAGCGCCGAAGCCCATGAAACGCTCGCGATCGCTCTGAACCGGATCGGCGGCCGCTCGAATACCGGTGAAGGTGGCGAAGATCCCGAACGTTTCACCCCCGATGCGAACGGCGACCTGCGACGCAGCGCGATCAAACAGGTTGCCTCCGGACGTTTCGGGGTCACGAGCGAATATCTCGTGAACGCGGACGATCTGCAGATCAAAATGGCCCAGGGCGCGAAGCCCGGCGAAGGTGGCCAGTTGCCGGGGCACAAGGTTTACCCCGAAATCGCGAAGACGCGCCACTCTACCCCCGGGGTCGGCCTGATCTCGCCGCCGCCGCACCACGACATTTATTCCATCGAGGATCTCGCGCAACTGATCCACGATCTGAAAAATTCGAACCCCGTGGCGCGCATACACGTGAAACTCGTCGCCGAGATCGGCGTCGGCACCGTCGCCGCCGGGGTCGCGAAAGCGCATTCCGATGTCGTGCTCATTTCAGGCTACGACGGCGGTACGGGCGCATCTCCGATCACCTCGCTGAAACACGCGGGGGTGCCATGGGAACTCGGCCTTGCGGAAACCCAGCAGGTCCTCGTCGAGAACAAACTCCGCGATCGCATCGTCGTGCAGGTGGACGGCCAGATGAAAACCGGCCGCGACGTTATCGTCGCCGCGCTGCTCGGCGCCGAGGAATACGGCTTTTCGACCGCACCGCTCGTCGTGATGGGTTGCATCATGATGCGCGTATGCCATCTCAATACCTGCCCGGTTGGCGTTGCGACGCAGGATCCGCGCTTGCGGGCGAAATTCGCCGGTAAGCCGGAATTCGTCGAAACGTTCTTCCAGTACATCGCTGAAGAAGTCCGCGAGTACATGGCCGAGCTCGGCTACCGCACGATGCAGGAAATGGTCGGCCGGGTGGAGCAACTCGACGTCGACACTGCCGTGGATCACTGGAAAGCACGCGGGCTCGATTTTTCGAATATCCTCGCGAAACCGGATGTCGGCCCCGAGGTCGCGATTCACCGGATCCGCGAACAGGATCATGGCCTCGACCAGTCGCTCGACCGCACGACCATCGTCGGCTTGTGCACCGACGCGCTCGAAAATGGCCAACCGGTTGATGCGATTTTGCCGATCAAGAACACGAACCGCACGGTCGGCACGATCCTCGGCTACGAAATCACGAAGCGCTACGGCGGCAAGGGTCTGCCGGACGATACGATCAAGCTGCACTTCAACGGTTCGGCTGGCCAGAGTTTCGGCGCGTTCGTACCGCGCGGCGTGACGATGACGATCGAGGGCGATGCGAACGACTACGTTGGCAAAGGCCTCTCGGGTGCGAAGATCATCGTCTATCCGCCGCGCCACGTTACGTTCGTGCCCGAAGAAAATATTCTCATCGGCAACGTGGCGCTGTACGGCGCGACGGCAGGGGAAGCATATTTCCGCGGGATCGCCGGCGAGCGCTTCTGCGTACGCAACAGCGGCGCGAAGACGGTCGTCGAAGGCATCGGTGATCACGGGTGCGAATACATGACCGGCGGCTGCGCTGTCATCATCGGGCCCACCGGTCGCAACTTTGCCGCCGGTATGTCGGGTGGCACGGCGTTCGTGCACGACCCGGACAAGGTATTCCCCGGACGTTGCAACCTGGAGATGGTCGATCTCGAATCGATCGGGGCGGACGATGAGGAACTCGTCGCCGATTTGCTGCGCAACCATGTCCGCTATACCCAGAGCACCGTCGCCCAGAAAATTCTCGACAACTGGCATCGGGAAATAAAGAACTTCGTCAAGGTTATGCCGAAAGATTACAAGAAAGTATTGCTCGCGATCGAAAACGCGCGGCGCACGGGGATCCCGGAAGACCAGGCGATCATGGAGGCCTCGAATGGCTAAGATAACCGGCTTCCTCGAACACGATCGCGAGAAGCAACCCTATCGCCCTGTCGGCGACCGCCTCAAGGACTGGCGCCAGGTTATGGATGCCTGGCCGGTCGATACCCTGCAACAGCAGGCGTCGCGCTGTATGGACTGCGGCATTCCTTTTTGCCACCAGGGTTGCCCACTCGGCAACCTGATCCCCGACTGGAACGATCTCGTCTACCGCGACCGCTGGCGCGACGCGATCGATCGTCTCCATGCAACGAACAATTTTCCTGAGTTCACCGGTACGCTGTGCCCCGCCCCGTGCGAAGGTTCGTGCGTACTCGGCATCAATGACGACCCGGTGACGATCAAGGCCGTCGAACTCACAATAATCGACCACGCATTCGAACAGGGCTGGGTCGTACCGCTGCCGCCGGCGCGCGAAACGGGCAAACGCGTCGCGATCGTCGGCTCGGGCCCGGCCGGGCTCGGCGCCGCCCAGCAGTTGCGGCGCGCCGGGCATGCCGTGACGGTGTTCGAACGTGCCGACCGGATCGGCGGCCTGCTGCGGTACGGCATTCCTGAATTCAAGATGGAAAAGCGCGTCCTCGACCGGCGCCTCGAGCAAATGCTGGCCGAGGGAGTCGAGTTCCGCGTCAACGCGAATGTCGGGGTCGACATCGACATCGCGGATGTGCGCAAGGAATACGATGCCGTGTTGCTCACGGGCGGCGCGACCGAGCCGCGCGACCTCGATATCCCGGGACGCGACCTCGACGGCGTGCATTTCGCGATGGACTTCCTTACGCCGCAGAACCAGATCTGCGAAGGCGATTCCGTGCCCCAGGACAAACTGATCAGCGCCGCCGGCAAACACGTCGTCATCATCGGCGGGGGCGACACGGGCGCCGACTGCCTCGGTACCTCACATCGCCAGCACGCGGCCTCCGTACATCAGCTCGAAATTATGCCGCGCCCGCCGGAAACCCGCGCGAGCAACAATCCGTGGCCGCTGTGGCCGCAGATATTCCGCACCGCCTCGGCGCACGAGGAGGGCGGTGAACGCCTGTATTCCGTTTCGAGTAAACGGTTTGTCGATGACGGCACCGGGCGGGTCAAAGCGCTTGAACTCGCGGAAGTCGAAATGACGGTTGAAGACGGCCGCGCGCGGCTCAACGAAGTGCGCGGGTCGCTGCGCGTGTTGCCGTGCGACCTGGCCCTGCTCGCGATGGGCTTCACGGGTCCGGAACGGGCCGGGCCGATCGATGCGCTCGGTCTGAAACTGACCGACCGCGGTAATGTCTGGCGCGACAAGCAATGGATGACATCGGAACGCGGCGTATTTACCGCCGGCGACATGCAGCGCGGACAATCACTGATCGTCTGGGCCATCGCCGAAGGGCGGTCGGCCGCGCAAAGCATCGACACGTTTCTGATGGGTGATTCCGACCTGCCGGCGCCGCTGGACTGACGTGCGCCGAGCGCCGCCCGTCCCGCAACGTCGTTGATTCGTCGCCGTTTCCGTGCCTGAACCCACGAGTCGCTTTTTGCGTGCACTGCATCGACTGCCCGTCGATGCGACCCCCGTGTGGATCATGCGCCAGGCCGGCCGCTACCTGCCGGAGTATCGCGCGAGCCGCGAACGCGCCGGCGATTTTCTCACCCTGTGCAAGACCCCGGAACTCGCGTGCGAAGTCACGCTGCAGCCGCTCGCGCGGTTTCCGCTCGATGCCGCGATTGTGTTTTCCGACATCCTGACGATCCCGGACGCCATGGGCCTCGGCCTGTCGCTCGAAGAGGGGCTCGGTCCGCGGTTTGCGCGCCCGGTGCGCACCGCCGAGGCGATCCACGCGCTCGGGGTACCGGACCCGGCAACGGAACTGCGCTATGTCAGCGACGCCATCCGTCTGATCAAAAGCGAAATCAACGTTCCGCTGATCGGGTTCTGCGGCAGTCCGTGGACGCTCGCGACCTATATGATTGAAGGCGGCAGCGGGCACGATTTCAAAATCGTGAAGAAAATGCTGTATGAAGATCCGGCGCTGCTGAGCCACCTGCTCGATGTCGTGACCCGCGCGAGCACCGTGTACCTGCAGGCCCAGATCGAAGCCGGCGTCGATGCCGTGATGATCTTCGATACCTGGGGCGGGGTTCTCACGACGCCGGCGTTCGAGACGTTCTCACGCGCGCCGATGGCGCGGATAATCGCGGGACTCGCCGGCGCGGTCCCGAGTATCGTGTTTACGAAGGGCGGTGGCCTGTGGCTCGAGTCGAGCGCCGCGCTCGGCTGCGAGGCACTCGGGCTGGACTGGACGATTGATATTGATGCAGCGCGTCGACGAGTCGGCGATCGGGTCGCGCTGCAGGGCAACATGGACCCGGCATGCCTGCGTGCCGGTCCCTCGGCGGTCGCCGCGGAGGCGCGCGCGATTCTCGATGCCTACGGTCCGCATCCGGGCCATGTGTTCAATCTCGGCCACGGGATTACCCCGGATATCGACCCGGAAAACGTTGCCGTGCTCGTCGAGACCGTACATTCGCACAGCGCAACTCTGCATCGCGCACGGTAAGCACGTAGCGCGATGAGCCGGGCATCGGAGCTGTTGTCGCTGGTTGCGAAAGGATTCTGCATGGGCGCCGCCGATGTCGTTCCCGGAGTATCAGGCGGCACGATGGCGTTCATCCTCGGCATCTACACGCGACTGATCGATGCGATCAAGTCATTCGACGCGGTCTGGCTAAGCGCGCTGCTGCGATTCGATATCGCGCGCGTCCTGAGTCGACCGCATTGGTCATTTTTGATCCCGCTCGGGATCGGAATCGTTACCGCTGTCGCGTTTTTCACCCGGGTCGTACCGATCCCGGCCCTGCTGCGGTCGCACCCGGAACTCGTCTACGGGTTGTTTTTCGGGCTGGTCGTCGGTTCCGTCGTCGTACTGCTCCGGGATCTCGGCTGGCGCTCGTGGGCGGAACTGTTGTGGCTGGCCGTCGGTATCGTGATCGGCGGCGCAATCGTCACCGCCGTCCCAACGACGACGCCGGATGACTGGTGGTTCATCACGTTCAGCGGCGCCGTCGCGATTTGCGCGATGGTCCTGCCCGGCATTTCCGGCTCGTTTATTCTGCTGATTATGGGCAAGTATGCGCATGTACTCGACGGCATCGGCCACCTCGATATCACGATCATCGCCCCGTTCGCGCTTGGCGCGATACTCGGACTCGTAGCGTTCACCCGAGCGCTGTCGTGGTTGCTGCACCGTTTCGAGCGCAAGATGCTGCTCGCGATCTGCGGCTTTCTCGTTGCCTCGTTGTGGGTGATCTGGCCGTTTCAGGACCGCGTTTATGTGATCGTTCGCGGTAAACAACGTCTCATCGAGTCCACCCCGCTCATGCCATCTCTCGACGGAACCGGCTTTCAAGCCGCCGCGCTCGCCGCCATCGGCTTCGCCGTCGTCGTGTATGCGAGCGCCATCGCGAAACGTCGCCTGCACGCGAGCGCATAATCGCGACGTGGAGCCAAACGGGCTCGCTATGCTTTTCGCCCAAGCCGCGCTACGCTTCGAGACGACGCGGACTCCGCGGGCCGCTTGCGGCCATCGCTGCGGCCGCAATCGTGACGACCCGAGCAAGCAATGCCGATATCTGAACTCGTCCTGGTGATCATGGGTCTGTTGACCGTCGCGATGCTGGCGGCCAGCATCGGACGCAATCTGCCGGTTCCCTACACGGTGTTTCTCGTTGTCATCGGCATGGTGCTGGCGGCGCTGGCGAACCGGATCCCGGTACTCGAACCGCTGCAAAACTTCCGGCTGACCCCGGATCTCGTATTCTTTATTTTTCTCCCCGCACTGATTTTCGAATCCGCATTGACGCTTGATGCGCGCCAGCTGTTGCGGGATATCGCGCCTGTGTTCGTACTCGCGGCGCCCGCGCTCGTGGTCTCGACCGCATTGATCGGCTTCGGGGTATGGGCGTATATGGATCTCGATCTGACGCTCGCGCTGCTGTTTGGTGCATTGATCGCGGCGACCGATCCGGTTGCTGTCGTCGCCTTGTTCAAGGAACTCGGCGCGCCGGCACGGCTGACAACCCTCGTCGAAGGCGAGTCGCTTTTCAATGATGCGACGGCGATCGTCGTGTTTCATATCCTGCTCGGCATCGCGCTCGCGGGGACGTTCACCGCGGGCGATATCGGCCATGCGGCGGTCGAATTCATCCGGGTGTTTTTCGGCGGGGTTCTCGTCGGCGCCATCGCCGGTTTCGGGATCGGCGAACTGATGCGACGGATTCGGGGCAGCGAGCTCGCGATTCTCATCATGTCGTTCGTCATGGCCTATTCGAGCTTCGTCGTCGCGGAGCATTTGCTGCATGTTTCCGGGGTCATGGCGGCCGTATCGGCGGCCGTTTCGATGGGGCTGTTCGCGATCACGCGGATACCACGTTCCGCGCTTCAGTCGATCCACGAAACCTGGGAAGTGATCGCGCTCGTATGCAACTCCCTGCTGTTCCTCATGATCGGGCTTTCCGTCAATTTGGGCCCGCTCATCAACAACCTCGACGGCATCGTCGTCGCCGCGCTGCTCGTCCTCGTTGCCCGCGCCGCCGCCGTCTACACGCTGGTCCCGGCGACGACGCGGCTGTTTTCATTACCGCACGTGAACATGGGTGAGCGGCATATCATGTGGTGGGGCGGGCTCAAGGGC
>MRWG01000329.1_pt1 | contig 69004 bp, 67 predicted proteins | sample 1013341 | NCBI WGS metagenome assembly MRWG01 (sample SAMN06117577, study PRJNA244670) | biofilm metagenome | biome: Water; feature: Cathode Biofilm; material: Biofilm; isolation source: microbial consortium enriched at the cathode of a solar microbial fuel cell | place: USA: District of Columbia ...
GACGGGGTGCTCGGAGCGGAAGACGGTGCAGGCGTAGTCGACACTACGTCAAGCTGGCTGGAGTGAGAACGCCCCGTCAAATCAGATGGGTTGGCGTTCGCAGTAGGAGAGTGGTGAGAAATGCGGGCTAGCCTGCATTCCCCGCCGGCCTAGTCTTCGCGGCCGATTCAGTCCCCCCAACCAGCCACGCAGGCATCAGGCGTCATGCCGTGGCGGCACGGTTGATCATTTCCTCGGCATGGGCGCGGGTCTGATGGGTGATCTCCACCCCACCCAGCATGCGCGCGATTTCGTCCTGGCGCGCCCGCTCGTCAAGCCGTGCGATGCCGGTGCGGGTGCTGCCCTTGTCGATCTGCTTGCTGACCTGAAAGTGATGATGGCCGAGCGCCGCCACCTGCGGCAGGTGGGTGACGCACAGCACCTGGTGGCTCTTGCCCAGGGTGCGCAGCTGGCGGCCGACGGTTTCCGCCACGGCGCCGCCGATGCCGGTGTCCACCTCGTCGAAGATCAGGGTGGGGATGCGTTGGCTGTTGCTGAGCAATACCTGGATGGCCAGGGCGATGCGCGACAGCTCGCCGCCCGAGGCGACTTTCGCCAGCGCCTTGGCCGGCTGGCCGGGATTGGCGCTGACTTCGAAGCAGACCGTCTCCAGGCCGTGGCGATGCGGCGTGGTGGTGTCGCGCGGCGTCAGGGCGATGCTGAATTTGCCCGCCGGCATGCCCAGCGCCTGAATGATGGTCGTGGCCTGTTTGGCCAGCTTGGCGGCCGCCTTGCGGCGCTTCTGGCCCAGTTGGGCAGCGCTGTCGCTATAGTCGCGGCGTAACTGTTCGATTTCGCGTTCCAAGGTTTCCAGTTCGATGTCCACATTTTCCAGCTGCTGCAGTTCGGCGCTGAATTGGCTCAGCAGTTCGGGCAGGGCCTCGGGGTCGACATGGTGTTTGCGGGCCAGGTCGTGGATGCTGCCCAGGCGCTGCTCCACCCAGGTCAGGCGCTCCGGGTCCAGCTCCAGGCGGTCGACGTAGTGGCGCAGTTCGCCGCAGCCTTCCTGAATCTGGATGGCGGCCTCGCTGAGCAGGTCGCACACCGCTGCCAATTGCGGATCGAGCCGGCGCAGCGCCTCCAGTTCGGCGAGGTGCTGGTTGATCAGCTGCAGGGCATTGCCTTCGTCGCGCTCGTAGAGGGCCTCCAGGGCCGCGCCGCATTGCTCCAGTAGTTTGCCGCCGTTAGCCAGGCGGCGTTGTTCTTCATCGAGTTGTTCCAGTTCACCCTCATCCAGGTCGAGGGCCTCCAGTTCCTTTACGTGATAGCGCAGCAGTTCCAGGCGGGCGTCTTTTGCGCGTGCGTTGTCGCGCAGCGCCTCCAGCTTTTCGCTGGCCTCTTGCCAGCGCCGCTGCAGTGTGCGGACCTGCTCCACCAGCGCCTTGTGATCCGCGTAATCGTCCAGTAGCAGGCGTTGGACGCCGGGTTTGAGCAGGGATTGGTGCTGATGCTGGCCGTGGATATCCACCAGCATTTCGCCCAACTCCTTCATCAGTTGCAGCGGGGCCGGGCTGCCGTTGATATAGCCGCGTGAACGGCCTGCGGCGGAAATGACCCGGCGCAGCACGCATTCTTCGCTGGCGTCCAGGTCATGGCGGGCGAGCCAATCGCGCACCGTGCTGAGATGGGCGAGGTCGAAATAGGCGCAGATTTCGGCGCGCTCGGCGCCGTGGCGAACCACGTCACTCTCGGCGCGGTCGCCCAGCACCAGGCCCAGGGCGTCCACCAGGATGGATTTGCCGGCCCCGGTTTCGCCGGTCATGACGCTCATGCCCGACTCCAACTCGAGTTCGAGTTGGTCGATAATGGCGAAGTTGCGGATATAGATCTGGGTCAGCATCGCGACGCTGTGTCAGCCCCAGTTCAACTTGGCGCGCAGCAATTGAAAATGATCGTGGCCGGCCGGATGAATCAGGCGAATCGGCGCGTCTTTTCTGCGGATTACGATGCGGTCGTCATCGTTGACCTCGAAGTTGTCCTGGCCGTCCAGGGTGATGCGCACATGGGGCTGGCTGCCGGTGTTCACAATCAGTTCCACCACGCTGCCGCCGTCGATCACCAGCGGCCGGTTACTGAGAGTATGGGGGCAGATGGGCACCAGGGCGATGGCGTTCATGCTGGGATGCAGGATCGGGCCGCCACCGGACAGGGCATACGCGGTTGAGCCGGTGGGGGTAGACACAATGATGCCGTCGGAGCGCTGGCAGTTGACCAGCTGGCCGTCGACGCGGGTCTCGAACTCGATCATGCGCACTGAGTTCCATTTGTGCAGCACCGCATCGTTGAAGGCATAGCCCTCGATAACGCAGGCGCCGGCGCGTTCCACGTGGGTGGTGAGCAGAAAACGCCGTTCCTCGAAATAGTGGCCGTCCAGGATCTCGCCCAGCTTCTCGATCATCTCGTCGGGCAGGATGTCGGCCAGAAAACCCAGGCGGCCCAGGTTGACGCCCACCAGCGGGATGTCGGCGTCCGCCAGGGCCCGGGCGGAATGAAGAATGGTGCCATCGCCGCCGACGACAACGGCCAGATCGCAACGCCGGCCCAGGCGAGCCAGGTCGACCGTATCCAGTTCGGAGGGCGGCAGGGTCTTGGCGGCGCTTTCATCCAGCACCACGTTACAGCCCCGTTCGAGCAGAAAGTTGATCAGGGTGGTGACGCTGGCGCCGACGCTCAGGTCGCTGAACTTACTGATAATTCCGATGGTTTTAAATTCTGCCTTCATAACCCCCAACTCTATGATAACCGGGCTGGATTTTCCATCTTCTTTTTATATAGGCTCGGCTTGACACTCTCCAGGGCAGTTGATAGGTTTTTTGCAGGCTTGGCGTGTGGCGACCGCTTTCTGTCAAGCGCGATCCCTTGAAAGCGAATCTCAGCCCGGAAGAAGCGTTTCAACATGGCGATAGAAGGTCTCAATGAGCGTTCCCAGCACCTGCTTCGCACGCTGATCGAGACCTATATCCAGCAGGGTCAGCCGGTGGGTTCGCGCAGCCTGGCGCATGACTCAGGACTCGACATCAGTGCGGCCACGGTGCGCAATGTGATGGCTGACCTGGAAGCACTGGGCCTGATCGTCTCGCCCCATACCTCCGCCGGTCGCATTCCCACCGCCAAGGGCTATCGTCTGTTCGTTGACAGCCTGCTCCAGGTCAAACCGCTGCAGTCCGCCGAGGTGAAACGTATCGAGCACGAGTTGCAGGGCGCGTCGCTGCACAATACCGAGATGTTGATCAGCCGCGCCTCTGGCCTGCTGTCCGATGTCACCCGCCTGGCCGGGGTGGTGATGGTGCCCAACCAGGGCGGCATGTCGCTGCAGCACATCGAGTTTATGCCCTTGTCGGGCAAGCGGGTGCTGGCCATCCTGGTGATCAGCTCCACCGATGTGCGCAATGTGATCATCGATGCCGGGCGCGACTATGCCAAGTCCGAGCTGGAGCAGATCGCCAACTACCTGAATGCCGCCTTCGCCGGCAAGGGGTTGCGCGCGGTGCGCGAGACCCTGCTCAGGGAAATGCGCGAAACCAAGGCCGACATGGACGCGGTGATGCAGTCGGCCATCGAGATGGCGGACAAGGTGTTTTCCGGCTCCGAAGGCGGGGACGGCGATTACGTCATGGCCGGGCAGACCAATCTGATGGAAGTTTCCGAGCTGTCTCAGGTGGAGCGGTTGCGCCGGTTGTTCGAGGCCTTCAATGAAAAACGCGACATACTTTATCTGCTCGACAACTCGATGCAGGCCAAGGGCGTCAAGATCTTCATCGGCGAGGAATCCGGCTACCAGGTGCTGGACGAGTGCAGCGTGGTGACCGCCCCCTATGAGGTCGACGGCCAGTGCCTCGGCGTGCTCGGCGTCATCGGCCCCACACGCATGGCCTATGAGCGTGTCATTCCTATCGTGGACGTGACCGCAAAATTGTTGGGTTATGCCTTGAATCGGCGCTAAGCACCCCCATATCCCATAGTCAGTTTTGGACTAAGTGTTATCATGGCCGCCGCTATGACGGGGTTCAGTTTGGAGGAAAAGGCCGAAAGTCATGACTAAAAAGCATCAGGAAAACAACCAAGCAGAGGCACACGAGCAGCCTGAAGCCGAGGTTTTGCCGCCGCAGGAGGCGCAGACCGAGGCCCCGCCCGAGGGCGAGCAGGCGGCCCAGGAAGCAGCCGCCAGCGAGGCGCTGACGCAGCAGTTGCAGGAGGCCCAGCTCAAGGCGACGGAACACTGGGAACATGTGCTGCGCCTGCAGGCCGAGCTTGAGAATGTCCGCCGCCGCGCCGAGCGCGATGTGCAGGGCGCCCACAAATACGCGCTGGAAAAATTCGTCAACGAGCTGCTGCCGGTCAAGGACAGCCTGGAGCTGGGCGAGGCCGCGGCCCAGGTGGAAGAGACCGATCTGAACAAGGTGCGCGAGGGCATCGAGCTGACCTTGAAGATGATGGGCGATGTGATGGGCAAATTCGGCGTCACCGAAATCAATCCGGCGGGTCAGCCTTTCAATCCCGACCTGCACCAGGCCATGTCCATGCAAGATGTGCCGGACGCCAAGCCCAACACCGTAGTGACCGTCTACCAGAAGGGTTACCAGCTCAACGATCGCCTGGTGCGCCCCGCCATGGTGGTGGTGGCGAGCTCCAATTCCGGTTCGGACACGCCGCCCGGCGGCGGCAACGGCAACAACGGCAACAACATCGACGAAATGGCTTGAATTCCCGCGGCGCTGTCCCCATATGAGGGATAAGCAGCTGATACAGCCAAGAAAATTTGCACTACGAGATTAACAACGGAGATTTTTTCAATGGGTAAAATCATCGGTATAGACCTAGGTACCACTAATTCATGTGTGGCCATCATGGAAGGCGGCAAGCCGCGCGTCATTGAAAACAGTGAAGGCGGTCGCACCACCCCGTCCATCGTCGCCTATGCCGACGACGGTGAGGTGCTGGTGGGGCAGTCGGCCAAGCGCCAGGCGGTCACCAATCCGCAGAATACCCTGTTCGCCATCAAACGCCTGATCGGCCGCAAGTTCAAGGACGCCGAGGTGCAGAAGGACATCAAGATGGTGCCCTACAAGATCATCGCGGCGGACAACGGCGACGCCTGGGTCGAAGTCAACGGCAAAAAGATGGCAGCGCAGGAAATTTCCGCGCGCATTCTTATGAAGATGAAGAAGACCGCCGAAGACTATCTGGGCGAGCCGGTCACCGAAGCGGTGATCACCGTGCCGGCCTACTTCAACGACTCACAGCGCCAGGCCACCAAGGATGCCGGCAAGATCGCCGGGCTGGAGGTCAAGCGCATTATCAATGAGCCCACCGCCGCGGCCCTGGCCTACGGCATGGACAAGAAGGGCGGCGATCGCAAGATTGCGGTCTACGACTTGGGCGGTGGTACCTTTGATATCTCCATTATCGAGATCGCCGAGATCGAAGGCGAGCATCAGATCGAGGTGTTGTCCACCAACGGTGACACCTTCCTGGGTGGTGAGGATTTCGACCTGCGCCTGATTGATTATCTGGCCGACGAATTCAAGAAAGAGAACGGCATTGATCTGCACAATGATCCGCTGGCCCTGCAACGCCTCAAAGAGGCCGCTGAGAAGGCCAAGATCGAGCTGTCCTCGGCGCAGCAGACCGATGTCAATCTGCCCTATATCACCGCCGATGCCTCCGGGCCCAAGCATCTCAACATCAAGGTGACCCGCGCCAAGCTGGAGTCGCTGGTGGATGAGCTGGTGACGCGCACCATCGGACCCTGCCGCACCGCCCTCAAGGACGCCGGTCTGTCGGCTTCCGACGTGGACGAGGTCATCCTGGTAGGTGGCCAGACCCGCATGCCCAAGGTGCAGGACGCGGTGAAGGAATTCTTCGGCAAGGAGGCACGTAAGGACGTCAATCCCGACGAGGCCGTGGCCGTGGGCGCAGCGATCCAAGGCGGTGTCCTGGGCGGCGACGTCAAGGACGTGCTGCTGCTGGACGTTACCCCGCTGAGCCTGGGTATCGAGACCCTGGGCGGCGTCATGACCAAGCTGATCGACAAGAACACCACCATCCCGACCAAGGCATCGCAGGTGTTTTCCACCGCCGACGACAACCAGAACGCGGTGACCGTGCACGTGTTGCAGGGGGAGCGCGAGCAGGCCACGGCCAATAAATCCCTGGGCCGTTTCGACCTGGCCGATATCCCGCCGGCGCCGCGCGGCGTGCCCCAGATCGAGGTCACCTTCGACATCGACGCCAACGGTATCCTCAATGTCTCGGCCAAGGACAAGGCCACCGGCAAGGAGCAGTCCATCGTCATCAAGGCCTCTAGCGGTCTGAATGACGAGGAGATCGAAAAGATGGTCAAGGACGCCGAGGCCCACGCTGAGGAGGATAAGAAGTTCCATGAACTGGTGGCGGCGCGCAACGCGGCGGACAACATGATTCACGCGACCACCAAGTCCATGGAAGAGCTGGGTGACCAGGTCGAGGCCGACGAAAAGTCGCGTATCGAAACTGCCATCGAGGCCTTGCAGACCGCCATGAAGGGTGAGGACAAGGACGAGATCGAGGCCAAGACCAAGGACCTGGCTGAGGCCTCCGGCAAGCTGGCCGAGCGCGTTTATGCCCAGAAGGGCGGTGAGCAGGGCGCCGGCGAGGCCCAAGCCGAGGCCGAGAGTGGCGGTTCGTCATCCAAGGAGGATGTGGTGGATGCCGAGTTCGAGGAAGTCAACGACGACAAGAAGTAGTTTGACTCAGGTGTCCGGCGATGACAGGCGCGGCTGCCAGCCGCGCCTGTCATCGCACGTTAAAAAGAATGGAAAAGTTTACGCCCTCGGAGGGCTATAAAACCAGAAGTAGGCGATAAATGGCCAAACGAGATTATTACGAAGTACTAGGGGTGGCGCGCAACGCCAGCGAGGCGGATGTTAAAAAGGCCTACCGCCGCGCGGCGCAGAAGTACCATCCCGACCGCAATCCCGACGATGCCGACGCCTTGGCGAAATTCAAGGAGGCCAAGGAGGCCTACGAAATCCTGTCCGATGCCCAGAAGCGTGCCGCCTACGACCAGTTCGGTCATGCCGGGGTGGACGCCTCTATGGGCGGCGCCGGTCCGGGCGCAGGCGGCTTCGGCGGCGGCAGTTTCAGCGATATTTTCGGCGATGTCTTCGGTGACATCTTCGGCGCTGGCCGCGCCGGTGGCGGCGCCAATGTCTATCGCGGCGCCGATCTACGCTACAACCTGGAGCTGAGCCTGGAGGAGGCGGTGGCCGGCACCACGGTCAAGATTCGCGTGCCGACCCATGTGACTTGCAAGACCTGTCACGGCTCCGGTGCCAAGAAGGGCACCAGCCCGGTGACTTGTACCACCTGCGGCGGACGCGGTCAGGTGCGCATCCAGCAGGGCTTTTTCTCGCTGCAGCAGACCTGCCCCCAATGCCACGGTAAGGGCAATGTCATCAAGGATCCTTGCGGCACGTGTCACGGCCAAGGCCGGGTCAAGGAGCAGAAGACCCTGTCGGTGAAGATCCCGGCCGGCGTCGACAGCGGCGATCGTATCCGCTTGGCGGGCGAGGGCGAGGCCGGCGAGAACGGCGGTCCGCCCGGTGATCTCTATGTCCAGATCAAGGTGCGTCCGCATGCCATTTTTACCCGCGAGGACAGCGACCTGTATTGCGAAGTCCCCATCAGTTTCACCACCGCGGTGCTGGGCGGCGAGCTGGATGTGCCGACCTTGGAGGGCCGGGTCAAACTGAAGATCCCGCCCGAGACCCAGACCGGCAAGCTGTTTCGTCTGCGCGGCAAGGGGGTTAAATCGGTGCATGGCGGGGCGGTGGGTGATCTGCTGTGCCGTATCGAGGTGGAGACTCCGGTCAATCTGAACCGCAAGCAAAAAGAGCTGCTGGAAGAATTTGAGCGCTCCATGGAAGAAGGTAAGGGCAAGCATAGCCCGCGTACCAGCAACTGGTTCGATGGGGTAAAGAAGTTTTTCGAAGACATGAAGTTTTAGCCCGCCTTTCTCACCGGCGGGCCAACGGCTGTGGTATAGGTGATTTAAGCCGATGCAGGACGATCAACAATGTTGATCAACCCGGCGCTGTTCACGCCGCGCCTATGCCGGTGGGAGATACGGGCTAGGCTGAACACGCGACGCGATCAGTTCCAAGGGAGAGAATCATGACACGAGTGGCGATCGCCGGTGCCGCCGGCCGTATGGGGCGCAATCTGGTGACGGCCTGTCATCAGCATCCGGATCTAACGATTACCGCAGCCACGGAGCGTCCCGGCGGCGCCTTCGTGGGCGCCGACGCCGGTGAAGTGGCGGGTATCGGTAATATCGGGGTCAGGCTGGTGGAAGACCTGTCCAGTGTGATTGATCAGTTCGATGTCTTGATCGACTTTAGCTCCGTCGAAGCCACCCTGAAGCATATTGAGGTGTGTAGCGCCGCCGGTCGTTCCCTGGTGATCGGCACCACCGGTTTCAGCGATTTGCAAAAACAACAGATCGGCGTGGCGGCCAAGGACGTCGGCATCGTCTTCGCGCCGAATATGAGTGTCGGTGTCAATCTGTGTCTCAAGCTGCTGGATATGGCGGCGCGGGTGTTGGGCGACGCGGTGGATATTGAAGTGATCGAGGCCCACCATCGCCACAAGGTGGATGCGCCCTCCGGCACCGCGCTGCGCATGGGTGAGGTGGTGGCCGAGGCGCTGGGGCGTGACCTAAAAGAGTGCGCCGTCTACGGTCGCGAAGGCCAGACCGGCGCGCGCGAGCGCCACACCATCGGCTTCGAGACCATTCGCGCCGGCGATATCGTCGGCGAACACACGGTGATGTTCGCCGACATGGGCGAACGGGTGGAGATTACCCATAAGGCGTCCAGCCGCATGACCTTTGCCAACGGTGCGGCGCGGGCGGCGGCCTGGCTGGGTGTCAAGGAAAGCGGCTTGTACGACATGCAGGACGTCCTGGGCTTGAAAGAGTGAATTTGAAAACGCCTGAGACGGCGGGCTCCGCGTGGACAGGCAGAGCCCAATTTAGTAGAATTTGCGTAATTAAATTTGTCAGACGCAGGGGCGGGGTGAGTCGTAAGGGTCACCCCGTTTTTGCAGCTAGCGCTCGGAGGATCAATTGGATAAGTCGGCCCTGTTAGTCTTGGAAGACGGTACTGTGTTTCACGGGAGAGCCATCGGCGCGGAAGGGCAGACGGTGGGCGAGGTGGTGTTCAACACGTCCATGACCGGGTATCAAGAGATCCTCACCGATCCGTCCTATTGCAGTCAGCTCGTCACGTTGACCTACCCCCACATCGGTAATGTCGGCGTCAATCCCGAAGACGATGAATCGTCCAAGGTGTTTGCCAGCGGCCTGATCATTCGCGACCTGCCGCTGCTGGCCAGCAGCTGGCGCAAGCGTGAAGGCTTGGATATTTATTTAAAACGCAACGACGTGGTCGCCATCGCCGACATCGATACCCGCAAGCTGACTCGTATTCTGCGTGAAAAGGGCGCCCAGAACGGCTGCATTATTGCCGGCGACAGTGCGGATGAAGCGACCGCCCTGGCGGCGGCCAAGGCCTTTGGCGGCTTGCAGGGTCTGGATCTGGCCAAGGATGTCAGCACCCACGCACCTTATGAATGGGCCCAGGGGAGCTGGACCATCGAGAAAGGCTTGCCGGCGGCGCTGCACCCGGTCGATGAAATGCTGCCCTATCACGTGGTGGCCTATGACTATGGCTGTAAGCGCAATATTCTGCGCATGCTGGTAGACCGCGGCTGTCGCCTGACCGTCGTGCCGGCCCAGACCCCCGCCGGCGACGTGTTGGCCATGCAGCCCGATGGGGTGTTTCTCTCCAACGGTCCGGGTGATCCCGAGCCCTGTGACTATGCCATCACAGCGATCAAGGAGATCCTGGAGACCAATATCCCGGTATTCGGGATTTGCCTCGGGCACCAATTGTTGGCCCTGGCCAGCGGTGCCAAGAGCGTGAAGATGAAGTTCGGCCATCACGGCGCCAACCATCCGGTGTTTGACGAAGACGCCCGGCGCGTCATGATTACCAGCCAGAACCATGGCTTCGCCGTGGACGAAAAGACATTGCCCGACACCTTGCGCGTCACTCACCGTTCGCTATTCGACGGCACCCTGCAGGGCATCCATCGCACCGATGCGCCGGCGTTTAGTTTTCAGGGGCATCCCGAGGCAAGCCCGGGGCCGCATGATGCGGCGCCGCTGTTTGACCATTTTATTGAATTAATGCGATCAGTCCGCGAATGAACGCGGATGGACGCATATAAGGCTCCCCTCTTTTCTAAAGAGGGGCTGGGGGAGATTTATGGCTAACAGCTCCAAACCTTTAAATCCCCCTCAATCCCCCCTTTAAAAAAGGGGGAAGCTGGGAGTGTTTTTAATTTGAGTCCATCCGCGTTCATGCGCGGACTAAATTTTATTCAGAGTTAAAAAATGCCAAAACGTACTGACATCGAAAGCATCCTGATTATCGGCGCCGGCCCCATCGTCATCGGTCAAGCCTGCGAGTTCGACTACTCCGGCGCCCAGGCCTGTAAGGCGCTGCGCGAAGAGGGCTATCGCGTCATCCTGGTCAACTCTAATCCGGCCACCATCATGACCGATCCGGAGATGGCCGATGCCACCTACATCGAGCCCATCACCTGGCAGACCCTGGCCAAGATCATCGAACAGGAAAAGCCGGACGCTTTGCTGCCCACCATGGGCGGTCAGACGGCGCTGAATTGTGCCCTGGATCTGGACAAGCAGGGGGTGTTGCAGAAATACGGCGTGGAACTGATCGGCGCCAGCAAAGACGCCATCGATAAGGCCGAAGACCGCGACCGCTTCGCCCAGGCCATGCGCAAGATCGGTCTGGACCTGCCCACCTCGGCCGTGGCCCACAACATGGAAGAGGCCTTCAAGGTTCAAGAGACCGTCGGCTTTCCCACCATCATCCGCCCCTCTTTCACCATGGGCGGCAGCGGCGGCGGCATCGCCTATAACAAAGAAGAGTTCGTCGAGATCTGCGAGCGCGGTCTGGACTTGTCGCCTACCAACGAATTGTTGATCGAGGAATCCATTATCGGTTGGAAAGAATTCGAGATGGAGGTGGTGCGCGACCATCAGGACAACTGCATCATCGTCTGCTCCATCGAGAATCTCGACCCCATGGGCGTACATACCGGCGACTCCATCACCGTCGCCCCGGCCCAGACCCTGACGGACAAGGAATACCAGATCATGCGTGACGCCTCATTGGCGGTGCTGCGCGAGATCGGCGTTGATACCGGCGGTTCCAACGTCCAGTTCGCCATCAATCCGGTCGACGGTCGCATGATCGTTATCGAAATGAATCCACGCGTGTCGCGTTCATCGGCCTTGGCGTCCAAGGCCACCGGCTTCCCCATCGCCAAGGTGGCGGCCAAGCTGGCCGTGGGCTACACCCTGGACGAATTGCGCAATGAAATTACCGGCGGCGCGACGCCGGCCTCGTTCGAGCCGACTCTGGACTATGTGGTCACCAAGGTGCCGCGTTTTACCTTCGAGAAATTCCCGCAGGCGCAGCCGGTGCTGGGCACCCAGATGAAGTCGGTGGGCGAGGTGATGGCTATCGGCCGCACTCAGCAGGAGTCCCTGCAAAAGGCCTTGCGCGGTTTGGAGACGGGCGTCGACGGCTTGGACGATATTATGGATTTCGCCAACATCAGCGCCGAGGATGCCCTGTCGAAGCTGCGCCAGGAACTGCGTATCCCCGGCCCCGAACGGCTTTGGTATGTCGCCGAGGGTTTCCGTCTCGGCTGGTCGGTGGAAGAGGTGCACGAGCACAGCATGATCGACCCCTGGTTTTTGGTGCAGATCGAGGACCTGGTCAAAGAGGAAAAACTGGTCAAGGAGCAGGGTGTCAGCGCATTGACCAAGTCGCGTCTGTATAGCCTGAAGCGTAAGGGCTTTTCCGATCGCCGCCTGGCCACGCTGCTGGATACCGATGAGGATGAGATCCGCAAGCTGCGCCATGATCAGGATGTGCATCCGGTCTACAAGCGTGTGGATTCCTGCGCCGCGGAATTCGCCACGGCGACGGCCTATATGTATTCCACTTATGAAGAGGAATGCGAGTCCGATCCCACCGGCAAGGACAAGATCATGGTCCTGGGCGGCGGTCCTAATCGTATCGGACAGGGCATCGAATTCGACTATTGTTGCGTCCATGCCGCGTTGGCCATGCGCGAGGACGGTTATGAAACCATCATGGTCAACTGCAATCCGGAGACGGTCTCCACCGACTACGACACCTCGGATCGGCTCTACTTCGAACCGCTGACCCTGGAAGACGTATTGGAGATCGTGCGCAAGGAAAACCCCAAGGGCATTATTGTCCAGTATGGCGGCCAGACGCCGCTCAAGCTGGCTCGCCCTCTGGAGGCCGCCGGCGCGCCCATCATCGGGACGACGCCCGACTCCATCGATCTGGCCGAAGACCGCGAGCGCTTCCAGAAGATGCTGGAAAAGCTCGGTCTGCGCCAGCCGCCCAACTGCACCGCCCGCAACGCCGAAGCGGCGGTGGAGGCGGCGCGCGAGATGGGCTTTCCTCTGGTGGTACGGCCCTCGTATGTATTGGGCGGTCGGGCCATGGAGATCGTCTACAGCGAAGAAGGACTGCTCAACTATATGCAGAACGCGGTCAAGGTCTCCAATGATTCGCCCATTCTGCTGGACCGTTTTCTGGATAATGCCGTGGAGCTGGATGTGGACGCTGTCAGCGACGGCAAAGATGTCGTCATCGGCGGCCTGATGGAACACATCGAACAAGCCGGCGTCCATTCCGGCGACTCGGCCTGTTCGCTGCCGCCCTACAGCGTCTCCGCCGAGCACCAGGCCGAGCTGCGTGAGCAGGTGGTCAAAATGGCGCGCGAGCTCAACGTGATCGGTCTGATGAATGTGCAGTTTGCCATCCAGGACGACGAGATCTATGTTATCGAGGTGAATCCGCGCGCCTCGCGCACCGTGCCCTTCGTCTCCAAGGCGGTGGGTAAGCCGCTGGCCAAGGTCGCGGCCCGTTGTATGGCCGGCCAGACACTGGCGCAGCAGGGGTTTAGCAGCGAGATCGTGCCCAAGTATTTCAGCGTCAAGGAGGCCGTGTTTCCGTTTGTGAAGTTCCCCGGCGTGGACCCTATTCTCGGTCCGGAGATGAAATCCACCGGCGAGGTCATGGGCGTCGGACGCACCTTTGCCGAGGCCTTCGCCAAGGCCCAGCGCGGCGCCGGCGTGCTGTTGCCTTCGAGTGGCAAGGCCTTCGTCAGCGTGCGTGATGCCGACAAAGGCGGGGTGGTCAGAATCGCCCGCGATCTGGTTGAACTGGGCTTCCAGGTCTGTTCCACCCGCGGTACGGCGGAGGTGCTGTCCGTGGCCGGGGTTCCGTGCGAGGTGGTCAACAAAGTGGATGAGGGTCGTCCCCATATCGTGGATATGATCAAGAACGATGAAATCACCTTGATCGTCAACACCACGGAAGGGCGCCAGGCGATTGCGGATTCCTACGTCATCCGGCGCCAGGCCTTGCAACACAAAGTCACCTATGCCACCACGCTGGCGGGTGGCCGGGCCATGTGCATGGCGCTTAAGCACGCCGATGAATACGGCGTAAACCGTCTGCAAGATTTGCACGAGGAGTTGTCGGCATGAGTACCGTACCAATGACTGCCAAGGGCGCTGAACGCCTGCGTGAAGAATTGTCGCGTCTAAAAGCTGTGGACCGTCCGCGCATCATCCAGGCCATTGCCGAGGCACGCGCGCACGGTGATTTGAAAGAGAATGCCGAATACCACGCCGCCAAGGAGCAGCAGGGGTTTTGCGAAGGACGCATCGCCGAGTTGGAATCCCAGCTTTCCGCGGCGCAGATCATCGATGTCACCAAACTCAATGCCGGCGGCAAGGTAGTGTTCGGCACCACCGTCGATCTGTTGGAGTTGGAGACGGAAAAGCAGGTGACCTATCAGATTGTCGGCGATCTGGAAGCGGACATCAGCCAGCATCGTATCTCCATCAGTTCACCCATCGCCCGCGCTCTGATCGGCAAGGAGGCGGGTGACGAGGTCATCGTCAAGGCGCCGGGCGGCGACAAAGAATACGAAATCGTCGCTGTTCACTACGTTTAGATAGAAAATGAGTCCTTGGATAATGAATGCTTATCTCCTGAAACACGGCGTCCATACCTCCCTGCGCGCGCGGTGGCTGCGGCCATGCGGCCAACGGTTTCGGGAGACGAACATTCATTATTCCCGCGCCAGTGGTAAGTCTCGTTGACCCGTAAATTTTTAGTTGGTTTAGAAAGCGTCCTGCAAACCCTTTGGGTCGGTGGCCTGTGGGTGATCGGTTACCTGGTCGCCCCGATTCTGTTTGCCAGTCTTGATGAGCGCCGCCTGGCCGGCGAATTGGCCGGGCACATGTTTACCGCGATGAATTATGTCGGTCTGGTATGTGGGGGCCTGTTGCTGATATTTGCCCTCTTGCGCGCGGGTAGAGCATGGTTGAAAGAGCTCAGAGTGATTGCTCTGGTATCGATGCTGGCGCTGGTTCTGATTTCACTGTTCGTACTGCAGCCCATGATGCAGGAATTGAAACTGGCCGGACTGACGCCGGGCAGTGAAGCCGCTGGACGTTTCGGCATGTTGCACGGTGTTTCCTCGATCTTGTATCTGATCACCAGCTTGCTGGGCCTGCTGCTGGTGGTTCGCCGCGAGACGGGAGATTATCGTTCCAGATGAATTTTTGGGTTTTCCGGATTGCGGCGGTAAACTAAGGCCACATGACCGACGCGCTGTACGAGTTCGGCGGCGCAGCGCTCACAGAGTGATGCGATGATGGCATCGCGCTCGTCCCGGTCCGCGGCATTGACCTTGACTTTGAGTAGCTCGTGATGGGCCAGTGAGAGGTCGGCCTCATTGCACACAGCCTCGGTCAGGCCGTTGGCGCCGATCATGACCACGGGTTTGAGATGATGGCCGAGTTTGCGTAACTGGCGTTTTTGATGTTCCGATAATGACATTTCTGAAGTAACTCCGATATGGCCCAAGCGAAAGGCGACGAGAGTCTATCACGGCAAGGCAAAGGATTCACCGTCCCGGCCAGTCCGTTCAATGCGGTCAAGCTCGATCTGGCGCTGATCATTATCATCGCCGTGGTGCTGTGGTTGATCCATGATCGCCTGATTGCAAATCAGTTGGGGCAGTTTCTGCTGTTGTCGGGCTACGGCCTGGCGGCCATGGGCTGGATCGTATTCAGAACCCGGCGTGTGGCCCGGCGCTTGGCCGCGGCCGATAGTGCAACAGCTGTGGCCGCCGGCGCTGCCGCGCAAGCGCATGGATGGGAACGTGGCGAAGAGTAAGAGTAGTCGGCGCTGGTTGAAGGAGCACGAAAATGATCCCTTTGTGCAGCGTGCCCGTCAGGCAGGGTATCGTTCACGCGCGGTGTACAAGTTTCTCGAAATCAATGACAAGGACCGCCTGGTCAAACCCGGCATGACCGTGGTGGACCTGGGCGCCGCTCCCGGTGGTTGGTCCCAGGTGGTCGCCGGCATGGTCGGCCCCAAGGGGCGCGTCATCGCTATGGATATTCTGCCGATGGAGCCGTTAGCTAACGTAGCCTTCCTGCAAGGGGATTTTCGCGAGCAGGAGGTGTTGGACCAGTTGCTGGCGATGATCGGCGACCACGGGGTTGACCTTGTAATCTCGGATATGGCCCCCAATGTTAGTGGCATGGAGGCGGTGGATCAGCCGCGCGCCATGTATCTGGCGGAACTGGCATTGGATATGGCGCGGCAGGTGTTGAACCCCGGCGGCGATATTTTGGTCAAAGTGTTTCAGGGCGTTGGCTTTGATGAATATTTGCGTGATATGCGCGCTTGTTTCGCCACGGTGATCACGCGCAAGCCGAAGGCCTCCAGACCCCGCAGCAAGGAGGTCTACCTGCTGGCCAGAGGCTTTCAGATGTAGTATTTTGGGTTTCTTAATTGGCATATGTTGTTCCGGCTATCCCTGTCTGGACAGCAATACAAAAACCTTCCACTGGAGGGAAAATCGTTGAGTGATATGGCAAAAAATCTGATTCTATGGGTGGTCATCGCCGTTGTGCTGATGTCGGTATTCAGCAGCTTCGGTCCGACGCAGATCGGGCAGCAATCCACACCTTATTCGCAGTTTATCAACGACGTGCAAAACAACGTCGTGGATAAAGTGGTTGTCGAAGGGCGCACCATCCACGGTGTCACCCGTACCGGCGAGCGCTTCACCACCTACAGCCCCGGCGACCCCGGCCTGGTGGGCGATTTGCTCGACCACGGTGTTCAGATCACCGCCCGGCCACAGGAACAGCAGGGGCTGCTGACGCAGATCTTCATTTCCTGGTTCCCCATGCTGTTGTTGATCGGTGTGTGGATCTTCTTCATGCGCCAGATGCAGGGCGGCGGCGGTGGCCGTGGCGCCATGTCGTTTGGTAAGAGCAAGGCCAAGCTGCTGAGTGAAGACCAGGTCAAAGTGACCTTCGGTGACGTGGCGGGTGTGGAAGAGGCCAAGGACGAAGTCAGCGAGTTGGTCGAGTTCCTGCGCGATCCCAGCAAGTTCCAGAAGCTGGGCGGCAAGATCCCCCGCGGCGTGCTGATGGTCGGATCACCGGGTACCGGTAAGACCTTGCTGGCCAAGGCCATCGCCGGTGAAGCGAAAGTGCCGTTCTTCTCCATTTCCGGTTCTGATTTCGTGGAAATGTTCGTCGGTGTCGGCGCCTCCCGTGTGCGCGACATGTTCGAACAGGCCAAGAAGCACGCGCCCTGCATTATCTTTATCGATGAGATCGATGCGGTGGGGCGTCATCGTGGTGCCGGTCTGGGTGGCGGCCATGACGAACGTGAGCAGACCCTCAACCAATTGCTGGTGGAGATGGACGGCTTTGAAGGTAACGAAGGCGTCATCGTCATCGCTGCCACCAACCGCCCCGACGTATTGGACCCGGCCTTGCTGCGCCCCGGTCGGTTCGACCGTCAGGTGGTCGTGCCACTGCCCGATCTGCGCGGCCGTGAACAAATCCTGCGGGTGCACATGCGCAAGGTGCCGTTGGGCGATGATGTACAGCCCAGCCTGATCGCGCGCGGTACGCCCGGTTTCTCCGGTGCCGACCTGGCCAACCTGGTGAACGAGGCGGCGCTGTTCGCTGCGCGCGCCAATCGGCGCCTGGTGAGCATGGAGGAATTCGAGAAGGCCAAAGACAAGATCATGATGGGTGCCGAGCGCAAGTCCATGGTCATGAACGACGATGAGAAGAAGCTCACCGCCTATCATGAGGCCGGGCATGCCATTGTCGGTCGTCTGATGCCCTCACACGATCCGGTCTATAAGGTGAGCATCATTCCGCGCGGCCGTGCCCTGGGTGTGACCATGTTCCTGCCCGAGGAGGACCGCTACAGCTATAGCAAGGAGCGCCTGGAAAGCCAGATCAGCAGTATGTTCGGCGGTCGTATCGCCGAGGAGCTGATCTTCGGGCCGGAAAAGGTGACCACCGGCGCCTCCAATGATATCCAGCGCACCACCGAGCTCGCGCGTAACATGGTGACCAAGTGGGGGCTGTCCGAACGTCTCGGTCCGCTGACCTACAGTGAAGAAGAGGGCGAAGTATTCCTCGGTCACTCGGTGGCGCAACACAAGAATGTCTCGGATGAAACTACGCATATTATTGATGAAGAGGTGCGCGCGATTGTCGACCGCAACTATGAGCGGGCGCGCAACATTCTGACTGAGAAGTTGGATATCCTTCATCTGATGGCCAATGCCCTGATCAAATATGAAACCATCGATGCCAAGCAGATCGACGACATCATGGAGGGCAAGGAACCACGCCCGCCGCAAGGCTGGGTGGATCAGGAGCCGCGCGGCGGTTCCGGCTCCGGGTCTGATGCCGTGGCATCCGCGGATCAGGATCAGGACAAGGATACCGGCAAGGCCGACAAGCCGGGTGATGACAAGCTCGGGGATCCGGCCGGTTCGCACTGATCAGATATCCAAATGTCACCTGCAACGCCCTGCCTCTGGCAGGGCGTTTTGCTTACGGGTCTACTCACCCGCTGAGAAATACGAGCTAAAAGCAAAAGCGAGCGAGGCATACTGATGAAGCTGGTATTTGACCGCCCTAAAATTATGGGTATTCTCAATGTGACGCCCGATTCCTTTTCCGACGGGGGGCGATTTAATGCCCCTGATCGGGCCTTGCAGCGTGTCGAACAGATGGTGAGCGAGGGTGCGGATATTATCGACATCGGCGGTGAGTCGACGCGACCCGGTGCCCAGCCGGTCAGCGAGGCGGAGGAGATCGAGCGTGTCGCGCCCCTGATCGAGGCCGTGCGCAGCCGTTTCGAAATCCCGATTTCGGTCGATAGCAGTAAAGCGGGGGTGATGCGCGCTGCCGTGGCTGTCGGTGCCGATATGTTGAATGATGTGCGTGCCTTGCGCGACGAGGGCGCGCTGGCGGCGGCGGCCGAACTGGATGTGCCGGTTTGTTTGATGCACATGCAGGGGGAGCCGCGCACCATGCAGGCCGATCCGGTTTATGGCGATGTGGTGGGCGATGTGACGGCGTTTCTCTCCGGCCGGGTCCAGGCCTGCGTGGCGGCCGGCATCGCCAAAGACAGGCTGTTGATCGATCCCGGCTTTGGCTTTGGTAAAAAATTGTCACATAATCTGCTTTTGCTAAAGGAGTTGCATCGTTTCAAGGCTCTGGGGGTGCCGCTGTTGGTCGGTATTTCGCGCAAAAGCATGATCGGCGCGATCGTCGATAAGCCGGTGGAGCAGCGCCTTTGTGGAAGTCTGGCGGCGGCGTCCCTGGCGTTGTGGCAGGGGGCGGACATTGTGCGGGTGCATGATGTGGCGGCGACGGTGGACGTATTGAAGATTTGTCAGGCGGTCAGGCAGGCCTCTGCGTAGAACATAACAGGTGATTGGAATGGCGGGCGAGCGTAAATATTTCGGTACCGACGGGGTGCGCGGCGAGGTGGGACAATTCCCCATTACGCCCGAATTTATTATGAAGTTGGGCTGGGCCGCCGGTCGCGTGCTGGCTCAGTGTGAGGGCGACCAGAGCAAGGTGGTGATCGGCAAGGATACGCGCATTTCCGGCTACATGTTTGAGTCGGCGCTGGAGGCGGGATTGTCCGCGGCCGGCGTGGATATCATGCTGCTCGGGCCCATGCCGACACCGGGGATCGCTTATCTCACCCGTACCCTGCGTGCTGAGGCCGGGATCGTGATCAGCGCGTCCCATAACCCTCATTATGACAACGGTATCAAATTCTTTTCCGCCCAGGGTCTGAAGCTTGCCGATGAGGTGGAGTTGGCTATCGAGGCCGAGTTGGACAAGCCCATGGAAACGGTGGCGTCCAGCCGGCTGGGCAAGGCGGCGCGGGTAATCGACGCGGCCGGGCGTTACATCGAATTCTGCAAGAGTACCATCCCGTCGCGTATCTCATTGAACGGTCTAAAGATCGTCGTGGATTGCGCCCACGGCGCCACCTATGATATCGCACCTAAGGTGTTCGACGAGCTTGAAGCACAGGTGATCGAGATCGGGACGGAGCCCAACGGGCTCAATATCAACCAGGCGTGTGGCTCGACTCATCCTGCTGAATTGCAGCAGAGGGTGTTGGACGAGGAGGCCGATTTGGGGATCGCCCTGGACGGTGACGGTGATCGTGTCATCATGGTCGATCACAAGGGCGAAATCGTCGACGGGGATGAGATTCTTTACATCATCGCCTGCGCCAGTATCGATAAACCCGATTTTCGCGCCGGGGTGGTCGGCACCCTGATGAGTAATCTCGGCCTGGAACATGCCCTGACCGAGAAGGGTATCTGCTTGCATCGCGCCCAGGTCGGTGATCGTTATGTCATGGAAATGCTGCAGCGCCACAATCTGCTGCTGGGCGGCGAGTCCTCCGGTCACATCATTTGTCTGGAGCGCACCACCACGGGCGACGGTATCGTCTCGGCCCTGCAAGTGTTGGCGGCCATGGTGGAGCGGGACGTGTCCCTGCATGAGCTCAAATCAGGGATGACCAAGTACCCGCAGACCATGATCAATGTGCGCACCGCACAGCGCTTCGATTTTTCCGGCTCCGCCGAGGTGGCCGCTACGCAGCGCGAGATTGAATCCCAACTCAATGGCCGCGGGCGGGTGTTGTTGCGGGCCTCCGGCACCGAGCCGGTGATCCGGGTGATGGTCGAAGGGCAGGACGCCGACGAGGTCGATGAATGCGCCCGCCATCTGGCGCAAAAGGTTGAAGCCGCCTATCAAAGTTCACATTCCTGAGCAAGCCCCGGGGCTCCCGACGGCATTTCCAAGTGACTCAAAATATTTGATTTATCCCGTCCGGATCGGTAAGCTTGGCCTTCTTTTTTCAAAGCCCGGAAGAGGAATGTAATGCGTAAGCCGTTAGTAGCCGGAAACTGGAAAATGAATGGTTCCAGGGATGCCGCCCAGGACCTGATCGCAGGGATCAGGCGCGGGTTTGAGGCGGGTGTGTCCGCCGATGTGGCGATCTGTCCGCCGTTCGTTTATCTCACGCAAGTGGGCGGCCTGCTCGACGGTAGCGATATCGCGCTGGGCGGACAGAATGTGTCCCAGCACGAAAGCGGTGCCTATACCGGCGAGGTTGCACCGGCCATGCTCGCGGACGTGGGCTGCGAATACGTCATCCTGGGCCATTCCGAACGCCGTTCGTATTACGGTGAAGACGACGCGCTGGTGGCAGACAAGGTGGTCGCCGCTCATGCCGCGGGCCTCAAGCCTATTCTCTGTGTCGGTGAGACATTGGACCAGCGCGAAGCCGACCGCACCGAGGCGGTGGTGGCGAGCCAATTGGATGCACTGCTGAATTCAGCCGAGGGGCTGGCCGCCTTGAAGACCGGCGTAATCGCCTACGAACCGGTGTGGGCCATCGGTACCGGTAAGACGGCTAGCCCGCAACAGGCGCAGGATATGCACGCCTTTATCCGCCAGCGGGTGGCCGCGAAGGACGCCGAGCTGGGGGCCAAAATCCGTATCCTCTACGGCGGTAGTGTCAAAGGCAATAATGCGGCTGAGCTGTTCGCCATGGCCGATATCGACGGCGGCTTGATCGGCGGCGCTTCGCTGCAAGTGGACGAGTTTTTGACGATTTGTCAGGCGGCACAATAGCCCCGACAGTCGCAACGAGGTAATGCTTTAATGTTGAAGGTACTCACTGTATTTCATGTGCTGCTGACCATCTCCCTGATCGGGTTGGTACTGATTCAGCGCGGCAAGGGGGCGGATGTGGGCGCCGCCTTTGGCAGCGGCGCGTCCAATACCATGTTTGGCAGTCAGGGCTCGGCGTCTTTTCTGACGCGCACCACTGCCGCGGTCGCCACGCTGTTTTTTGTCACCAGCCTGACACTGGCCTATATGAGTGGCCAGCGGGTGGAGCGCAAGAGCGTGACCGAGATGGAGCAGTCGATCGCACCGGCGCCCGCCGAGGAAACGCAAACGGATGTGCCGACGGTACCGTCCGATAAGCCAGATTTACCCGCGTCGGGTAACTAGGCTTCATATCAACAGAGTTCACAATTTGTTGCCGATGTGGTGGAATTGGTAGACACGCTGTCTTGAGGGGGCAGTGGCGCAAGCCGTGCCGGTTCGACTCCGGCCATCGGCACCAACATTAGTAAGTAAAAGTAAAATAATTAAATTTTAGAAACTTAATCGAGGCTGTTGTTTTTTGTTAAGTTTTGCGCAAGGGGAAGCAATCTAACCTCATGAAATTAGCGGGTATTTGATGGGTTTCTTTTGGGTTGACACCCAAGAAAAGATAGGCCTAGACTGGCCGACCAATCCCGCTAAAAATAACAATAATATGTACCTTGGAGAGAAATGAGGGGTAAACCTTTCATTTTAGGATAAAGGGCTGATTAGGGGCGGCATCCGCACTATGCTAGAAAATTATCTACCGATTCTGGTTTTCATCATTCTAGGCGTTTTGTTTGGTCTTGGTCCCATCATCGTCGGCTTCGTTTTGGGGCCGCAGCGTCCGGACAGCGAAAAGCTCTCGCCCTATGAATGCGGCTTCGAAGCCTTTGAGGACTCGCGCATGAAGTTTGATGTGCGCTATTACCTGGTCGCCATTCTATTCATTATTTTCGACCTTGAGATTGCATTCCTGTTTCCCTGGGCGGTGGTGTTGGAAGACATCGGAATGTTCGGTTTTCTGGCCATGGTGTTGTTCCTCGGTATCCTGGTCATCGGTTTCATCTACGAATGGAAGAAGGGGGCGCTGGAATGGGAATAGCCGCACGAGTAGGGAGCAGGGGCCCCACCCAGTGGGGATGTGAGCGGCCACGCGTGCTGCCGGTCTATGCCCGTGCCGGCGCCGAAATGTTGAGAGGCGTGCGTTATGGGTATTGAAGGCATCCTTGAAAAGGGCGTGGTAACCACCACGGCCGACAAACTCATCAACTGGGCGCGTACCGGTTCACTCTGGCCCATGACGTTCGGCTTGGCCTGTTGCGCCGTCGAGATGATGCATGCGGGCGCGGCCCGTTATGACCTGGATCGCTTCGGTGTCGTATTTCGTCCCAGCCCGCGTCAGTCCGATGTGATGATTGTGGCGGGCACCTTGGTGAACAAAATGGCGCCCGCCCTGCGCAAGGTTTACGATCAGATGTCCGAGCCGCGCTGGGTGATCTCCATGGGATCCTGTGCCAACGGCGGCGGTTATTATCACTATTCTTATGCCGTCGTACGCGGCTGTGACCGCATCGTGCCGGTGGATATCTACGTGCCGGGCTGTCCGCCGACCGCCGAGGCATTGCTGTACGGTGTGATTCAACTGCAGAACAAAATCAAGCGCACTAACACCATCGCGCGCTGAGGGTAGGGACGATGTCAACTTCGAATGAGAAATTGGTCGAGCGCCTGGAAAATCGTTTTGGCGACAGTATTAAGAATTGTCGTGTGGCGGCTGACGAGGTCACTATTGAGATCAATCGCAACGAGCTGCTCGAGGTTTGCGCCGCCTTGCGTGATGATGCCGGGCTCCATTTTGAGCTGCTGATCGATCTTTGTGGCGTGGACTATTCCGAGTATGGCGAGGGCGCCTGGCAGGGGTTGCGCTTTGCCGTGGTGTATCACCTGCTGTCGATCAAGAATAACTGTCGCCTGCGTCTGCGCGTGTTCACCGACGATGACGAACCGCGGGTGGACTCGGTGGTCGGTATCTGGAGCGGCGCCAATTGGTTCGAGCGCGAGTGCTTCGATCTGTTCGGTATTCTGTTCGACGGCCATCCTGACCTGCGCCGTCTGTTGACCGACTACGGCTTTATCGGCCATCCCTTCCGTAAGGACTTCCCGCTGCTGGGGCATGTGGAGATGCGCTACGATCCGGAGCGCCGGCGTGTGGTGTATGAGCCCGTGGAGACCGAGATGCGCATGATCGTACCGCGCGTGATTCGCGACGACAATCGCTACGAAGCAGACTCAAAAGGGATTCCGGACCGTGGCTGAGATTCGCAACTACACCATGAACTTCGGGCCCCAGCATCCCTCCGCCCATGGGGTGCTGCGGTTGGTGCTGGAACTGGACGGCGAGGTCATCGAACGTGCCGATCCGCATATCGGTCTGTTGCACCGCGCCACCGAGAAGCTGGCCGAAGGCAAGCCCTATCATCACAATATCGGCTATATGGATCGGCTCGACTATGTTTCCATGATGTGTAACGAGCACGGTTACGTGCTGGCCATGGAAAAACTGCTCGATCTCGAAATCCCGATGCGGGCGCAATATATCCGTGTCATGTTCGACGAGGTCACCCGCATCCTGAACCACCTGCTGTGGCTGGGTGCCCATGCCCTTGATATCGGGGCCATGACGGTATTCCTCTACGCCTTTCGCGAACGCGAAGACCTGCTCGATGCTTACGAGGCCGTCTCCGGCGCTCGCATGCATGCGACCTATTATCGCCCCGGCGGTGTGGCGCGTGATCTGCCCGACACCATGCCCGCCTACCAGACCTCCAAGTGGCATAACGCCAAAGAGGTCGAGCGCATGAACCACAATCGCGGGGGTTCATTGCTGGACTTTCTGGAAGACTTTACCCGGCGCTTCCCGACCTATGTGGACGAATATGAGACCCTGCTGACCGATAATCGGATCTGGAAACAACGTACCGTCGGCATCGGCGTGGTCTCCCCCGAGCGTGCCATGCAGCTTGGGTTCACCGGCGCCATGCTGCGCGGTTCCGGTATTGAATGGGACTTGCGCAAGAAGCAACCCTATGAAGTTTACGATCGCCTGGATTTTGATATACCGGTCGGTGTGAACGGTGACTGTTATGACCGTTATCTGGTACGGGTCGAGGAGATGCGCCAGTCGAACCGTATTGTGCGCCAATGTATCGAATGGTTGCGCAAGAACCCCGGTCCGGTCCGGGTCGACAATTACAAGGTCACGCCGCCCAAGCGCGAATTGATGAAGGGCGACATGGAGGCGTTGATCCATCATTTCAAACTGTATACCGAAGGCTTTTGCCTGCCGGAAGGCGAGGCCTATGCGGCGGTGGAACACCCCAAGGGTGAATTCGGCATCTATCTGGTTTCCGACGGCGCCAACAAACCCTATCGCATGAAGATCCGGGCGCCGGGCTTTGCCCACATCTCGGCCCTGGATGAAATGTCCCGCGGCCACATGATCGCCGACGTCGTCGCCATCCTCGGCACGCAGGATATTGTATTTGGAGAGGTTGACCGCTGATGTCCCAAGCTAAGTCCCAGAGTAAATTAGATTTGATTAGCGACGCAGCACGCGCCGAAATCGATCAGTGGGTCGCCAAGTACCCGGAGGACCGCAAGGATTCCGCCTGTATGCCCGCGTTGCGGATTCTGCAGGATCAAAACGGTGGTTGGTTGACCACCGAACTGATGGACGCGGTGGCCGAATATCTCGACATGCCGCCCATCGCCGTCTATGAAGTGGCGACCTTTTATTCAATGTACGAGCATGAGCCCGTCGGTCGCCACAAGATTTGTGTCTGTACCAACATTTCGTGCATGTTGTGCGGCTCCGACGATGTCGTCAAACACCTCAACGAGAAGCTGGGCATCAAGTTCGGCGAGACCACCGAGGACGGTAGGTACAGCCTCAAGGAAGTGGAGTGCCTGGGTGCCTGCGGCGGTGCACCGATGATGCAAGTCGGTCGCAGCTATTACGAGAACCTGACCCCGGAAAAGATAGACGCTATCCTGGATAGCCTCGAGTAAAGACCATGGCTAACGAAGTCTGTTTTCGCAACAATCATCTGGACAAGCCCTGGACGCTGGATACCTATCAGAGTACCGGCGGCTATGAGGTGTGGAAAAAGATCCTCAAGGAGAAGACCTCGCCGGAGGAGATCATCGAGCAGGTCAAGCTCTCGGCCCTGCGCGGTCGCGGCGGCGCCGGTTTCCCCACCGGTCTCAAGTGGAGCTTTATGCCGCGCAATTCCGCCGGCCAGAAATATATCGTCTGCAACTCGGACGAGGGCGAGCCGGGGACCTTCAAGGATCGGGACATCCTGCGCTATAACCCGCACCAATTGGTGGAGGGCATGGCCATTGCCGGTTACACCATCGGCGCCACCATGGGTTACAACTATATTCGTGGTGAATTCTGGGAGCCCTATGAGCGTTTTCAGGCTGCCATTGAAGAGGCGCGCGCCGCCGGTCTGCTGGGCAAGAACATCATGGGCTCGGGCATCGATTTTGATCTTGAGACCCATCTGGGCGCCGGCGCCTATATCTGTGGTGAAGAAACCGCGCTGCTGGAGTCCCTGGAAGGCAAGAAGGGTCAGCCGCGTTTCAAGCCGCCGTTTCCCGCCAGTTACGGGCTCTACGGTCGGCCGACCACGATCAACAACACGGAGACCCTGGCCTCCGTGCCCATGATATTGAAGAACGGGGGGCAGTGGTTCCTGGATCTGGGCAAGCCCAACAACGGCGGCACCAAGATCTTTTCCGTTTCCGGTCACGTCAACAAGCCGGGCAATTATGAAGTCGCCATGGGTATGCCCTTCGCCGAATTGTTGGAGATGGCGGGCGGTATCCGCCACGGCCATACGCTGAAGGCGGTTATCCCGGGTGGCTCTTCGGTACCGGTGCTGCCGGGCGAGGTGATGATGGAAACCGATATGGATTACGATTCCATCGGCAAGGCCGGCTCCATGCTCGGCGCCGGCTCGGTCATCATCATGGACGAGACCACTTGTATGGTCAGGGCCTTGGGACGCTTGTCGCATTTTTATTATGAAGAGTCCTGCGGCCAATGCACCCCGTGCCGTGAAGGCACCGGCTGGCTGGCGCGCGTGGTGCATCGCATTGAACACGGTGAGGGGCGTCAGCAGGACTTGGACATGCTCGACGACGTGGCCGGCAAGATCATGGGGCGCACGATTTGCGCCTTGGGCGACGCCGCCGCCATGCCGGTGGCCAGCTTCCTGAAACATTTCCGCGATGAGTTCCAATACCACATCGACCATGGCAAGTGCATGGTGTGAATGTCGGATTGCATCGGATTGAGTGGATATAGCAGAACCTAACGGGGCCGATTGATGGTTAAGATAGAGATCGATGGAAAGAGGATCGAGGCGCAAGACGGGGCCATGATTATTGAGGCCGCCGACGAGGCCGGTATTCCGATTCCCCGTTTTTGTTATCACAAAAAGCTGTCCGTCGCGGCCAACTGCCGCATGTGTCTGGTGGAAGTGGAGAAGGCCGCCAAGCCGCTGCCGGCCTGCGCGACCCCCATCACCGAGGGCATGAAGGTCTTCACCCGCTCAACCAAGGCCGTTGACGCGCAGAAGAGCGTGATGGAATTCCTGCTCATCAATCATCCCTTGGACTGCCCCATTTGCGACCAGGGCGGTGAGTGCGATCTGCAGGACCTGGCTATGGGCTACGGCGGTGATCATTCTCAATACACCGAAGAGAAGCGTGTCGTTTTCGACAAGAACATCGGTCCCCTGGTGGCCACCGACATGACCCGCTGCATCCATTGCACCCGCTGCGTGCGTTTCGGTCAGGAGATTGCCGGTATTCGTGAGCTGGGCGCCACCGGTCGCGGGGAACACATGCAGATCGGCACCTATGTGGAAAAGGCCGTCGATTCCGAATTGTCGGGCAATATCATCGATCTGTGCCCGGTAGGCGCCCTGACCAACAAGCCCTTCCGCTTCGACGCCCGCAGCTGGGAGATGAATCTGCGCGAATCCATTAGCGCCCATGATTGTGTCGGTTCCAATCTGCAGCTGGAATCCCTGCGCGGTGAAGTGCGGCGTGTGACGCCCAAGGAGAACGAGGCGATTAACGAGACCTGGATCTCCGATCGCGATCGTTACAGCTGCGAGGGCCTGAATAGCGCTGATCGTCTGCGCGTGCCCATGATCAAGCAAGACGGCGAATGGCGCGAGGTGGATTGGCAGACGGCCCTGGAGACAACCGTGGCCGGTTTGAAAAAGGTCTTGGAACAGCATGGTGCGGGTCAGTTGGGCGCGCTGACTTCGCCTAGCGCCACGCTTGAGGAAATGTACCTGCTGCAAAAACTGGTGCGCGGCCTGGGGGGGTCCAATATCGACCACCGTGTCGGCCAGCTCGATTTTAGTGACCAGGACGCGATGCCTCTGTATCCGTCGCTGGGTCAATCCATCGCCGACTTGGAGCAGCTCGATGCTGCCCTGTTGCTCGGCGCCAACATCCGCATGGATCAGCCCTTGCTGGGCCATCGCATTCGCAAGGCGGCCTTGGCCGGCGGCAAGATCATGTGCGTCAACCCGGTGGATTACGAATTCAAGTTTCCCGTCAGCGAAAAGATTATCGCCGCCGGTGCGGCCCTGGAACAGGCCCTGGCGGGTGTCGCCAAGGCCCTGATCGACGGCGGCGCCAGCGCGCCGGAGGGGTTGGCCGAACTGGTGGGCGGCGTCCAGGTGGACGACGCGCATCGCCGTATGGCCGATACCCTGAAATCCTCCGGCAAGGCCACCGTGCTGGTCGGCAGCTATGCGATGGCCACCCCGGTCGCGGCCAATCTGCGCGCCCTGGCCCAGGCCGTCGCCATGATGAGCGGCGCCACCCTGGGCTACCTGACTAGCGGTGCCAACAGCGCCGGCGGCTACCTCGCCGGCGCCCTGCCGCACCGCGCGCCTGCCGGCAAGGGCGCCACCTTCGGTCTCAATGTCCAAGGTATGTGGGAGAAAAGGCTGGCCGGCTATGTACTGTTGGGTATCGAGCCTGAATATGACTGTGCTGATGGCGGCGCCGCCCTGGCGGCCTTGCGCAACGCGGATTTCGTCGTGGCCATGACACCTTATAAGAACGACGCCATGCTGGATTACGCCGCGGTGCTGCTGCCGGTGGCGCCGTTCAGCGAGACCTCCGGCACCTTCGTCAACGTCGAAGGCAAGTGGCAGAGCTTCGGCGGCGGCGTCAAACCCCTGGCCGAGACCCGCCCTGGCTGGAAAGTGATGCGTGTACTGGGCAATCTGTTCAGCCTGGACGGCTTTGATTACGTCACCTCGGAAGAGGTGCGCGACGAGCTGCACGCTCAGGCGGCCGGTTTGGAGAACAGCGCCGCGCAGTGGCGCTGTCCCAAGGCGCTGCATGTCCCCGGCAAGACCCTGGTGCGCGTGGCCGACAAAGCCGCGTATGCCGTCGACGCCGTGGTACGCCGTTCCGTGCCGCTGCAGCAAACCGCCCATGCCCAAGCGGCGCGCGCGGCGAGGATCAACTCATCCGTCGCCCAGGCCCTGGGCTTGAGTGACGCGGTGCGGGTGGAGGCGCGTCAGGGTGACGCCAGCTGTACGGTCGCCCTGGAGATCGACGACCGCGTCGCCGACGGCGCGGTGTGGCTGGCTGCCGGCATCGACGCATGCGCCGGTGTTGGCTGTGACGGGGCCGAGATCGGCCTCAAACCGGTATAGGAATGAATCGGGATAATAATAATGACTGACGCTGTCCTGAGTTTTTGGAACGACTTGCCTGAACTGGTCCAGATCAATTTCAAGATCATGGCCATTGTCATTCCGATCATGCTTTCGGTGGCCTACCTGACCCTGGCCGAACGCAAGGTGATCGGCTATATCCAGGTGCGTATCGGACCCAATCGCGTCGGTCCGCGCGGCCTGCTGCAACCCATCGCCGACGGACTCAAACTGGCGTTAAAAGAGATCATCGTTCCCAGCAACGCCAACCGGTTTCTGTTTTTATTGGGACCGATCGTCACCCTGGCGCCGGCGCTGGTGGCATGGGCGGTGATTCCTTTTGATGAAGACATGGTGCTGGCCAACGTGGACGCCGGTCTGCTCTATATTCTGGCCATGACCTCGGTGGGCGTTTACGGCGTCATCATCGCCGGTTGGGCCTCCAACTCGAAATACGCCTTTCTCGGCGCGCTGCGCTCCTCGGCGCAGGTGGTGTCCTACGAAATCGCCATGGGGTTTGCCCTTGTGGTGGTGTTGATGGCGGCCGGCAGTCTGAATCTGCAGGAGATCGTGTTGGCGCAGAAGGGTGGCTTGGGACTGCTCGACTGGTTCTGGTTGCCCTTGTTGCCCATGTTTGTCGTCTATTTCATCTCCGGCGTGGCCGAGACCAACCGCGCCCCGTTCGACGTTGCCGAGGGTGAATCGGAAATCGTTGCCGGTTTCCATGTCGAATATTCAGGCATGACCTTCGCGGTGTTCTTCCTGGCCGAGTACGCCAATATGATTCTTATCTCGGCCCTTGCGGCCGTGATGTTCCTGGGCGGCTGGCTGTCACCCTTCGAAGGCATCCCCGGATTGGCTGCGCTGTTCGCCTGGGTGCCGGGTATCGTCTGGCTGTTGGCCAAGATCGCGTTGTTGTTATTTTTGTTCCTGTGGTTCCGCGCCACATTTCCCCGTTACCGCTATGATCAGATCATGCGCTTGGGCTGGAAGGTGTTCATTCCGGTGACCATTGTCTGGATCCTGGTCGTGGGTGGTTTGGTAATGGGCAATGTGCCTCCGTGGTTCGATTAATAGGAGGAACTGCTATGAAGACCATGAATTATTACATCAAGAGCTTTATCCTCTGGGAATTGCTGAAGGGCTTGGCCCTGACCGGGAAATACCTGTTTGCCAGGAAGATCACGGTCCAGTATCCCGAGGAAAAGACACCGCAGTCGCCCCGTTTCCGCGGCCTGCACGCGCTGCGCCGCTATGCCAACGGCGAAGAACGCTGCATCGCCTGTAAGCTGTGCGAGGCCACCTGTCCGGCGCTGGCGATCACCATCGAGTCGGATCAGCGCGAGGATGGCAGCCGGCGCACCACCCGCTATGATATCGACCTGTTCAAGTGTGTTTATTGCGGTTTGTGCGAAGAGGCCTGCCCGGTGGATGCCATTGTCGAAACGCGCGAGTTCGAGTATCACTTTGAGAAGCGCGGTGAGAATGTCATGACCAAGGATATGCTGATGGCCGTAGGGGATCGCTTGGAGACACAGATTGCCGCCGACCGCGCCGCCGATGCACCCTATCGCTAATCACAATAAATCGACAATAATATGGAATCTCTGATTTTTTACGCTTTTGCCGCCATTCTGATCGCCTCCGCCTTGGCGGTGATCACTGTGCGCAATCCGGTGCACGCCGTGCTGTTCCTGGTGCTGACATTCTTTACCAGTGCCGCCATCTGGCTGCTGTTGGAGGCGGAATTCCTCGCCATCACCTTGGTATTGGTTTACGTCGGCGCGGTGATGGTGTTGTTCCTGTTTGTAGTTATGATGCTGGATATCAATATCTCGGTGCTGCGCGAGGGCTTTGTCAAAAATGCCTATATCGGCGTGCCCGTGGCACTGATCGTGGTCTTCGAACTGATTGCGGTGGTGGGCAGTGAGCGTTTTGGTCTAGAGGAAATGGCGGCCCCGGCGCGCCACGCCGCCGATTACAGTAATACCAAGGAACTGGGCCGGGTTCTGTATACCGACTATGTCTATGCATTCGAGCTGGCTGCGGTGGTGCTGGTGGTGGCGATCATCGCCGCCATCGCCCTGACCATGCGGCGTCGGCCGGATACCAAATACCAAGATCCTGCGCAACAGGTCAGCGTGCGCCGCAACGATCGCGTTCGTATCGTGAAAATGGCGGCTGAGAAAAAGAATAAGGCAAACCAGTAACAAGCCTTATCAAATAAAACTAGGGGACACAATGATCGCACTGTCAGATTTTCTGGTTCTGGGCGCCATCCTGTTTTGTATCAGCGTGGCGGGGATCTTCCTTAACAGGAAGAACGTCATCGTGTTGCTGATGGCCATCGAATTGATGTTGCTGGCGGTCAACATGAACTTCATCGCCTTCTCTTATTTCATGGGCGACCTGGCGGGCCAGGTCTTCGTCTTCTTTATTCTGACCGTGGCGGCTGCGGAAGCCGCCATCGGCCTGGCGATACTGGTGGTGTGGTTCCGTAATCGTCGCACCATCAATGTAGAAAACCTCGACACTCTGAAGGGATAGGGCAGAATAATTATGGAAAACGTCTATCTCGCCATCGTTCTCGCGCCCCTGGTCGGCGCCATAGTCGCCGGTCTGTTCGGCAGACAAATCGGTCGCAGCGGTGCTCACTGGGTCACTATCGCCGGTGTGGCGATCGCCTGTCTGCTATCGGCCGTTGTCTTTAATGAGATCGTTCTGAATGACGCCGCGACCTACAACCAATCTCTCTACACCTGGTTGGTGAGCGACGGTATTCGCTTCGAAATCGGTTTCCTGATCGACGAACTCACCGCCACCATGATGCTGGTGGTCACCTTCGTGTCGCTGATGGTGCACATCTACACCATCGGTTATATGCGTGACGATCCCGGTTATCAGCGTTTCTTCAGTTATATTTCGCTGTTCACCTTTTCCATGCTGATGCTGGTGATGGCCAATAACTTCATGCAGCTGTTCTTCGGCTGGGAGGCGGTGGGCTTGGTCTCCTACCTGTTGATCGGCTTCTGGTATAAGCGCGAGTCGGCCATTTACGCCAATCTAAAGGCCTTCCTGGTCAATCGGGTGGGCGACTTCGGTTTTCTGCTGGGCATCGCCGCGGTGGTGATGTATTTCAACAGCCTGGACTATGCCGATGTCTTCAACGCCGCGCCGCATCTGGCCGACCTCACCATCCAGGTCATCCCGGGTGTGGATTGGTCCCTGATGACCGTGATCTGCATTCTGCTGTTCATCGGCGCCATGGGTAAATCGGCCCAGGTGCCGCTGCATGTGTGGCTGCCCGATTCCATGGAAGGCCCGACGCCGATCTCGGCCCTGATCCACGCCGCGACTATGGTCACCGCCGGTATCTTCATGGTGGCGCGCATGTCGCCGCTGTACGAACTCTCCACCACCGCACTGAGCGTGGTGTTGATCATCGGCGCCATCACGGCATTGTTCATGGGGTTCCTCGGCATTGTGCAGAACGACATCAAGCGCGTCATCGCTTATTCCACGCTGTCCCAGCTCGGTTACATGACCGTGGCCCTGGGCGCCTCAGCCTATGCCGCCGGTATCTTTCATCTCATGACCCATGCCTTCTTCAAGGCGCTGCTGTTTCTGGCCGCCGGCTCCGTCATCGTGGCCATGCATCATGAGCAGGATATCCGCAAAATGGGCGGCTTGAAGAAATACTTGCCCATCACCTACTGGTGTATGTTGATCGGTTCGTTGGCCTTGATCGGCACGCCGGGCTTTTCCGGGTTCTTCTCCAAGGACGCCATCATCGAGGCGGTGCATGCCTCTGATATCGCGGGATCGGGCTTCGCCTATCTCTGTGTGCTGTTGGGGGTGTTTGTCACCGCCCTGTACAGTTTCCGCATGTTCTTTCTTGTGTTTCACGGCGAGGAGCGTATCGACCCCCATGCCAAGGAGCATTTGCATGAGTCGCCGGCGGTGATTACCCTGCCCTTAATCCTGCTGGCGATCCCCTCGGTTGTGATCGGCGCCATCGCCGTCGGTCCATGGCTGTTCGGCGATTATTTTGGTGATGCCATTACCGTGCTGGAAGAGCATGACGTGCTCGGGCAATTGGGCGAGCATTATACGGGTGTGATGGGCTTCATCCTGCACGGCGTCATGGCCCTGCCGTTCTGGTTGGCGCTGGCCGGTGTCGGCACCGCTTACTACCTCTATATGAAGCGTCCCGATTTGCCGGCGCAGATCAAGCAGCGCTTTGCCGGCATCTACAACATATTGGATAAAGCATATGGTGCGGACGCCTTCAACGAGAAGTTTTTCGCCGGCGGTAGTCGCAAGGCGGGTAACTTCTTCTGGCAGCTCGGCGATGTCAAAAGTATCGACGGCGTTATGGTGAACGGTACGGCAAAATTGGTCGGTTGGGTCGCAGGGGCGATGCGCCACATGCAGACCGGTTACCTGTACCATTATGCCTTCGCGATGATTATTGGATTGCTTGTTCTGGTGAGCTGGATGCTGGCTCACGCATAAGAATAAAAAGGATTGCACGGAATGTCGGATTTACCGCTCCTCAGTTTGGTTATATGGCTGCCGATTATCGGAGGCTTGCTCGTGTTGGCCGTCGGTGCCGGCGGCAATAATAATGCCGTGCGCTGGTCGGCTCTGGCGGTTTCCGTGGTTACCTTTTTAGTCTCCCTGCCGCTTTGGACGGGGTTTGACACCACCACGGCGCAGATGCAATTCGTCGAGCAGGCGGCCTGGATTCCGGCCTTTAATATCGTCTATCACCTGGGCGTGGACGGTATCTCCATGCCCTTGATCCTGTTGACCACCTTCACCACCATCCTGGTGGTAATCGCCGGTTGGGAGGTGATCCAGTACAAAGTCGCCCAGTACATGGCCGCCTTTCTGATCATGGAAGGGATGATGAACGGCGTCTTCGCCGCGCTCGATGCGGTGTTGTTCTATGTCTTTTGGGAGGGCATGCTCATCCCCATGTTCCTGGTTATAGGTATCTGGGGCGGGGTGCGCCGTATCTACGCCACCATCAAGTTCTTCCTGTACACCTTCCTCGGTTCCGTGTTGTTGTTGGTCTCGCTGATCTATCTCTATTTTCAGACCGGTAACTTCCAGATCCTGGATTTCCATACCGTACAGATCGGTATGACGGCGCAGATCCTGATGTTCCTGGGGATGCTTATCGCCTTCGCCGTCAAGGTGCCCATGTGGCCGGTGCATACCTGGCTGCCCGATGCCCACGTCGAAGCGCCCACCGGTGGCTCGGTGATCCTGGCGGCTATTATGCTGAAGCTGGGCGCCTATGGTTTTGTCCGTTTCATGTTGCCCATGTTGCCCGACGCCAGCGCCGAACTGGACTGGCTGGTGATCACCTTGTCGCTGATCGCGGTGGTCTACATCGCCTTGGTGGCTCTGGTGCAGGAGGATATGAAGAAACTGGTGGCCTACTCATCCATCTCGCACATGGGTTTCGTCACCCTGGGCTTCTTCCTGGTCTTTTCCATCTACGAGCAGACCGGCAGTGTCTCGGGTGCCGCCATGGGCATGGAAGGTGCCCTGGTGCAGATGATTTCGCATGGTTTTGTTTCGGGCGCCATGTTCCTTTGTATTGGCGTCATGTATGACCGTATGCACTCGCGCAAGATCAGCGACTACGGCGGCGTGGTGAACACCATGCCCTGGTTCGCCACCTTGCTGGTATTTTTCGCCATGGCCAACGCCGGCTTGCCGGGCACGTCCGGTTTTGTCGGCGAGTTTATGGTGGTGCTGAGCGCCTTCCAGGCCAATTTCTGGTACGCCTTTCTGGCGGCCACCACCTTGATCCTGGGCGCCGCCTACACCCTGTGGATGGTGAAGCGCGTGGTGTTCGGCGATATTAAGAACGACAACGTGGCATCGCTGAAGGATATCAACGCGCGAGAGGCGCTGGTGTTGGGTTCCCTGGCTGTAATGGTTTTGCTGCTCGGTATTTATCCGGCGCCGCTGCTGGAGGTGATGCACGCCACGGTGGATAACCTGTTGCAGCAGGCCGTGACCTCTAAAATTTGATTATTGACTGAATTGATCGCCGGCTGGTGATAAAGGCAGAAGGCTGAGAGACGGATGGCTATGGTGAATTTTGAAGTGCCGAATTTTGTACCCGCATTGCCCGAGATATTTGTCTTGGCCATGGCGTGTTTTATTTTGATCCTCGATCTGTTCATCAAGCAGAGTGACCGGGTCTTGACCTACCTGTTGTCGATAGCGACCTTGGCCGGTGCCGCCATCCTGACCATCAGCCTGTCGGACGGTACCCGCCAGTTGACCTTCAACGGCAGCTTCGTGTCCGATCCCATGGGCGACGTGCTCAAGGTCTTTATATATCTGGTGACGGCGGTGGCGTTTCTGTATTCGCGTCAGTATCTGCAAAAGCGTGATCTGTTTAAGGGCGAGTATTATGTCCTGGGCCTGTTTGCCGTGCTGGGTATGATGGTCATGGTCTCCGCCCACAGCATGTTGACGGTGTATCTCGGTCTCGAACTGCTGTCCCTATGCCTTTATGCCATGGTGGCCTTTCAGCGTGACTCGGTGACTTCCACCGAGGCGGCTATGAAATACTTCATTCTCGGCGCCCTGGCCTCGGGCATGCTGCTCTACGGCATGTCGATGATCTACGGCGCCTCGGGCAGTCTCGATTTGGGTGAGATCGGCGCCTACGTGGCTCTCAACAGCGATAGCACCGTGCTGCTGTTCGGTCTGACCTTCGTTATCGTCGGTCTGGCCTTCAAGCTGGGTGCCGTGCCGTTCCATATGTGGCTGCCCGATGTCTATCACGGCGCGCCGACGACGGTAACGGTATTCATCGGTACCGCGCCCAAGATCGCCGCCTTCGCCATGGTCATGCGCCTGCTGGTGGAAGGCTTGGGGGGGCTGCACACCGAATGGCTGACCTTGCTGGTGGTGTTGGCGGTGCTCTCCATCACCATCGGTAACATCATCGCCATCGCCCAGACCAATATCAAGCGCATGCTGGCGTACTCGACCATTTCCCATGTCGGTTTTATCCTGCTGGGTATCCTGGCGGGCACCGAAAATGGCTACTCTTCGGCCATGTTTTATGTGGTGGTGTATTCGCTCATGACGCTGGGTGGCTTCGGTATGGTTATATTGCTCAGCCGCGCCGGTTTCGAGGCCGATAAGCTGGACGATTTCAAGGGTCTGAACGAACGCAGCCCGTGGATGGCTTTCATGATGTTGATCCTCATGTTCTCCATGGCCGGGGTGCCGCCCACCGTCGGTTTCTACGCCAAGCTGTCGGTGTTGCAGGCCGTTGTTGAGATCGACCTGGTTTGGCTTGCCGTATATGCAGTCATCTTCTCCGTCATCGGCGCCTTCTACTATTTGCGTATCATCAAGTTGATGTATTTCGATAAGCCGGAGGACACGGCCCAGATCGAGGCGGGTATGGACATGCGCATCGTGCTCTCCGCCAATAGCTTGGGGATGCTGTTGCTGGGTATCTATCCGGCCGCCCTGATGCAATGGTGTATGGCGGTAATGTGATCCAGGCGGGACGCGGCGGCAGGAAGCACGGCGCGATCCCGGTACTCCGAGGCCTTTAAATGAACACTTTCCGGCTTGGCAATAAGGTAGACTGAGCCATGCGCATTTTGGTTAGTAATGATGATGGTTTCCAGGCCCCGGGCATCCAGGTCTTGGCCCAGATCTTGCGCAGCATGGCGGAGGTCACCGTCGTGGCCCCGGATCGCAATCGCAGCGGTGCCAGCAACTCCCTCACTCTGGAACGTCCCCTCAGGCCGCGCACTATCGAAGAGAATCTGATTTCCGTGGACGGCACGCCGACCGATTGCGTGCACCTGGCCATTACCGGATTGTTGCAGCATGAGCCGGACATGGTGATTGCCGGCATCAACGCCGGGGCCAATCTGGGCGATGATGTGCTGTACTCCGGTACCGTGGCGGCGGCGACGGAAGGACGATTTCTCGGTCTGCCCGCCATCGCCGTATCGCTGGTGGGTGAGCAGCTGATCCATTACGATACCGCGGCGCGGGCCGCCATCACCTTGATCAAGCGCTTGCACAATAACCCGCTGCCGGTCGATACCATCCTCAATATCAATGTGCCCGACGTGCCGTGGGACAAGCTGGAAGGCTTCGAGGCCACGCGCCTGGGACGACGCCACAAATCGGAGCCGGTGATCCGCAGTCACGATCCGCGCGGCCGCGAAATCTTCTGGGTTGGTCCCGCCGGCGCCGAGCAGGACGCCGGCCCCGGCACGGATTTTCACGCCATCCGTTATAACCGCGTTTCGGTAACCCCTATCCAAATCGATTTGACCCGCTACACGGCTCTGGATCAGGTGGCGAGCTGGCTGCATGGAGTGAAGTAAAGTGGCTGTGGGTATTCATAACGGCATCGGCATGACGTCGCAGCGCACCCGTGAACGCCTGGTGAGCCGGTTGCGCGAGTCGGGCATCCGCAACAAGAAGGTGCTGGAGGTGATGCTGAAGACACCACGCCACGTCTTCGTCGACGAAGCCTTGGGCAGCCGCGCCTATGATGATACCGCCCTGCCTATCGGCTTTGGTCAGACCATTTCCCAGCCCTACATCGTCGCCCGTATGACTGAGATCCTGCTCGAGACCGGTCTCTGCGACAAGGTGCTTGAGATCGGCACCGGCTCCGGTTATCAGGCCGCGGTGCTGTCCCAGCTCGTGGGGCAAGTGTATAGCGTGGAACGTATCGGCGCATTGTTGACCCGGGCGCGCAAACGTATTCGCGCACTCAATCTCTACAACGTGCGCATGAAGACCTTCGACGGCCACCTGGGCTGGCGCGAAAACGCGCCTTACGACGCGATCATTCTCACCGCCGCGCCGGAGGAGATACCGCCGGAATTGCTGGCGCAATTGAAGCACGGCGGGCGCCTGATCGCGCCGGTGGGGGTTGCCGGGCAGCAGCAGCTCCATTTGATTATGCACACGCCCAGCGGTTACGAATGTTCGATTATTGAGGATGTGAGTTTCGTCCCCTTGTTGCCGGGGAATCGGTAAGCGTCCATGGGTTTCTTCTCCCGCCTCTATGACAAGGTGCTGATCTGGGCCGCGCATCGTCATGCCGCCTGGTACCTGGGCGGGCTGAGTTTCGCCGAGTCGTCGTTCTTTCCCATTCCGCCCGATGTGATGCTGGCCCCCATGGCCCTGGCGCGACCCGAGCGCGCCTGGCACTACGCCCTGATCACCACCGTCACCTCGGCGCTGGGCGGTGTGTTCGGCTATTTGATCGGCGTGTTCGCCTTTGAGCTGATCGAACCCTTGTTGCATGAGTTCGGGTATTGGGAGAACTTTCAGTCGGCGGTGGAATGGTTTAAGGAGTGGGGCTTCTGGGTGGTGTTTCTGGCCGGTTTCTCGCCCATTCCCTATAAGGTCTTCACCATCTCCGCCGGCACCGTCGGCATGGCGTTTTTGCCCTTCCTGGTGGCGTCGTTGATCGGACGCGGCGCGCGCTTCTTTTTAGTGGCCGGTTTAATTCGCTGGGGTGGGGTGCGCATGGACCGCATGTTGCGTAGCTATATCGACCGTCTCGGCTGGATTTTTGTTGTGGCGGCGATCGTGCTATATCTAGTGCTTAATGGCGTTTAAATGTAAGCGATTATTTCATTCCGTCCGCCTCGGCCTATGCGTGCTTCTCGGTGTTTTGCTTTCCGGCTGCGGCGCGCATGTATATCATCAGGTGCGGCCGGGCGACACCCTGTATTCCATCAGTTGGCATTACAAGCAGGATTACCGCGAACTGGCGGCCTGGAACGGCCTCGCGCCGCCGTACACCATTCGCCAAGGCCAGTGGCTGCGCGTCGCCCCGCCCGGCCCCGAGGCCGGACTGGCGCCGCCGGTCTATACCCAGCGGCCGGACCTGGCCGAGGGCAAAAATGCCTCTAAAACTATGGAAACTAGCCGTCGTCCTGATTCCACCGCGACACAAGCAGAGGAATCGCTAGCCTCTCTCTCTGCATCGTCGCCAAGTGATTGGATCTGGCCGGTAAAGGGGACGCTGTTACGCAAGTTTGCCGCCGGCACGCCCGGTAAGCAGGGTATCGATATCGGCGGCGAGGCCGGTGCCGTGGTGCGGGCCGCCGCCGGCGGCAAGGTGGTCTATAGCGGCAATGGTTTGCGCGGTTACGGCAATCTGATCATTATCAAACACAATGAAAAGTTTCTCAGCGCCTACGCCCATAATCAGAGTATTCTGGTTCGCGAAGGGGCTCTGGTAAAACAGGGTGACGCGGTTGCCCGCATGGGTAACAGCGAAACCCGTGAGCCAAAGTTGCATTTCCAGATCCGCATTAGCGGCCAGCCGGTCGACCCGTTACGCTACCTTCCCGAGTGATTTTCATGTTAGGCTTTTGTGGACAATGAAACACATACTGGGTTACCCAATTTCATCAAACAAAGACGTGAGCGGCGAATCTTTATCTCTTCGCCGGCGGGTCACGCAAAGCAGCGAGGGGGCTTTGTAGTGGTTGATAAGCGGGATGATGACAGCGCCGTTGACGAGAATGTTGAATTGAAAGGCGTTGATGAAGAGTTGAAAACGAGGTCGTCATGGCCCGAAGATGAGGACAGCGGCAGCAAGCCGGCTGCAACAGCTCCCCAGGAAAATGCAGAGTCATCCTGGCAATCGGTGGAAACCTCCCTGGACGCGACGCGCCTGTATCTCAATGAGATCGGATTTTCGCCTTTGCTGACGGCGGAGCAAGAGGTCTATTACTTGCGCCTGGCCCAAAAAGGGGACGAGGCGGCGCGTAAGAAAATGATCGAGAGCAACCTGCGCCTGGTAGTCAAGATTGCGCGTTACTACATGAAACGCGGTCTGGCCTTTCTCGATCTGATCGAAGAGGGCAACCTGGGTCTGATTCATGCGGTGGAGAAGTTCGATCCCGAACGCGGTTTTCGTTTTTCCACCTATGCCACCTGGTGGATTCGCCAGACCATCGAACGCGCACTGATGAATCAAACCCGCACCATTCGTCTGCCAGTGCACGTGGTCAAGCAAATCAACAGCTATCAAAAGGCGGCGCGCAGGCTGGCCCAGACCCTCGACCACGAGCCCAGCGCCGAAGAGGTGGCAGAGAACCTGGATCTGCCGCTCAAGGATGTGCAGAACATCCTCGGCCTGAGCGAACAACTGTCCACGGTGGAGTCGGCCAATCTCGACAAGGACAAAATGCTGCAAGAGACGGTGGCCGACGACAAGCAGCTCGATCCCTCATCCGTGCTGCAAATGGAAGAGGTGCAGGCCTGTCTGCATGACTGGCTGGCCCAGCTCAATGACAAGCAACGGCAAGTGGTGGAGCAGCGCTTCGGCCTCAACGGCGACGACGTGGCTACCCTGGAAGAAGTGGGCGAGCGTATCGGCGTGACCCGCGAACGGGTCCGCCAAATTCAGGTGGAGGCGCTGAAAAAGCTGCGCAAGATTCTGGAAAAAGAGGGTGTGTCCGGCGACCAACTATTGGGCTAGCCCGCGTCCTGCGCGGGCTTAGATCATCATCAAGGCCGCCGCGACGCGGCGTTCTTCATACGACAACACATTGTAGGTACGGCAGGCGGCCGCCGTATCCATGATCTCGAAACCGATACCCGCCTCGACCAGCGGTCGCAGCAGGGCCCGCTTCGGCCACTGCAGCCGGGCGCCGGTGCCGATGATGGCCACCTCCGGATTCAATTGCGCCAGCGCCGCCACATGCGCTTGGGTCAATTCTTCGACGCACTGCGGCGGCCAGTCGCGGATCAGCTGTTTCGCGGTAATGATGGCGCTGCTGGTGAGGCTCTCCTGCTGCAGGCCCTTGGCCGGGTTTCCCGCGGCATCGGTCTCTTCATTGAGTTCTGCCAGCAGGGGGACCAGCACCACGACTTCGCCCCTGTCATAGCCCTTGATGCTGTAGTGGTGGATGTCCAGATCCTGGTGGATTTGCATCGTCCCCGTCCCTTGATGATAAAAATGTCTATTTTTACTGACTGTAACGCTGGGTTCAAGGGTGAAAATCTAGCATAATTGACAGTTTTTGGGGCCGTCGGTATGTTACGCCCTTTGGTTCGGGTGCCCGCGAACCCGCTAGCTGGAAGTACGACTTTGATCGAAGAATTTCCGAGAATAAAACGACTGCCGCCGTATGTCTTTAATATCGTCAACGACCTCAAGGCCAAGGCCCGGGCCCGCGGCGAGGACATTATCGATTTCGGCATGGGCAACCCGGATCAGCCCACGCCCAAGCACATTGTCGACAAGCTGGTGGAGGCGGCGCAACGCGGCGATACCCACCGTTATTCCCTCTCGCGCGGCATTCCGCGGCTGAGGAAGGCGATCTGCACCTGGTACCGCAACCGCTACCAGGTTGAGTTGGACTATGACAGCGAGGCCATCGTCACCATCGGCTCCAAGGAAGGGCTGGCCCATCTGGCCCTGGCCACCGTGGGGCCGGGCGACGCCGTGCTGGTGCCCAATCCCTCGTATCCGATACATCCCTACGGCTTCGTCATCGCCGGGGCGGACATCCGCCACGTGCCCATCGTGCCGGGCGGTGACTTTTTCGACGAGCTGGAAAAGGCCATCCGCGACTCCTGGCCCAAGCCCAAGATGCTGGTGCTGAATTTCCCCAGCAATCCCACCACTCAGTGCGTCGAGCTGGAATTCTTCGAAAAGGTGGTGGCCATCGCCAAGGAGCACCAGATCTGGGTGGTCCATGATCTGGCCTATGCGGATATCGTCTTCGACGGCTACAAGGCGCCCTCCATCCTGCAGGTGCCGGGGGCCAAAGAGGTGGCGGTGGAATTCTTCACCCTGTCGAAAAGCTACAACATGCCCGGCTGGCGCGTCGGTTTCATGGTGGGCAATCCCGTCCTGGTGGCGGCGCTGGCGCGCATGAAATCCTATCTCGACTACGGCATGTTCACGCCGGTGCAGGTGGCCGCCATCCACGCCCTGGAGGCCTCGCAGGAATGCGTCACGGAGATCTGCGCCATGTACCAGAGTCGCCGCGACGTGCTCTGCAACGGCCTTAACTCCATCGGTTGGCAGGTGGAGCCGCCCAAGGGCACCATGTTCGTGTGGGCGCCGATCCCCGAGCAATATCGCCACATGGGCTCGCTGGAGTTTTCGAAAAAGCTGCTCAAAGAGGCTAAAGTTGCCGTATCGCCCGGGGTCGGGTTCGGCGAATACGGCGATGATTTTGTGCGCTTCGGTCTGATCGAAAACGAACATCGCACGCGCCAGGCGATTCGCGGTATTCGTGATATGCTGCGCCACGATGCGCAAGCATAAATCAAATAAAATATATTATAAATAACAGGTTAGGAGATATATCTTGAAACCAGTTAAAGTCGGTTTGTTGGGCTTAGGAACGGTCGGCGGCGGTACCGTCAGTGTTTTGCAACGCAATGCGGAGGAGATCCAGCGCCGTGCCGGGCGCGGCATCGAAATCGCCATCGCCGCCGCCCGGGACCTCGATAAAGAACGCCCCTTCGACAGCTCCAAAATCGAACTCACCACCGATCCTCAGGCCGTGGTCAGCCACCCCGAGGTGGAGGTGGTGATCGAGCTCATCGGCGGCACCGACACCGCCCGCGAATTGGTGATGCAGGCCATCGCCAACGACAAGCACGTGGTCACCGCCAATAAGGCGCTGATCGCCAAGCACGGCAACGAAATCTTCGCCGCCGCGCAAAAGCAGGGCGTGATGGTGGCCTTCGAGGCCGCCGTGGCCGGCGGCATCCCCATCATCAAGGCCATCCGCGAGGGCCTGGCGGGCAATCGCATCGAATGGCTGGCCGGCATTATCAACGGCACCGGCAACTTCATCCTCACCGAGATGCGCGACAAGGGCCGCGACTTCGCCGACGTACTGGCCGAGGCGCAGAAACTGGGATATGCCGAGGCCGATCCCACCTTCGATGTGGAAGGTATCGATGCCGCCCACAAGCTCACTATCCTGGCCTCTATCGCCTTCGGCATCCCCTTGCAATTCGACGCCTGTTATACCGAAGGCATCAGCCACATCACCCCCGAAGACGTGGAATACGCCGAGGAACTGGGCTATCGCATCAAGCACCTGGGCGTGTCGCGCCGCACCGATAGCGGCGTAGAATTGCGCGTGCATCCGACCCTGATCCCGTATCGTCGCCTGATCGCCAATGTGGACGGGGTCATGAACGCCGTGCTGGTCAAGGGTGATGCCGTCGGGCCCACACTGTATTACGGCGCCGGCGCCGGCGCCGACCCCACCGCCTCCGCCGTGGTGGCTGACGTGGTCGACGTGGTGCGGGTGCTGACCGCCGATCCGGAGAACCGGGTGCCGCATCTGGCCTTCCAGCCCGACCAGCTGTCGGATCTGCCGGTGTTGCCCATGGCCGATATCGAGACCGCCTACTACCTGCGCCTGGAGGCCAGCGACAAGCCCGGCGTGTTGGCCGACGTCACCCGTATCCTGGCCGACTTGGATATCAGCATCGAGGCCCTGCTGCAGAAAGAGCCGGCCGAAGAGGCCGCCAGCGTGCCGGTGATCATCCTCACCCATCGCATCCGCGAGGGGCGCATGAATGACGCCATCAGCCGCATCGAGGCGCTGGCGACCATCCAGGGCAAGGTGACGCGCATCCGACTTGAGGCCTTAGACGCCTAATCGAGCCCAACTAATAGGCCCCCCCCCTTTGAAAAGGGGGGCTAGGGGGGATTTAAGGCCGAGCCCCCACACCCGGCAATGGAATAAAATCCCCCCAACCCCCCTTTACAAAAGGGGGGAACAGGGCGAGGTGGCCAATAACTGGTGCTGCCCTGCGGTCTGGGGATCGTTTATAATTGCCCGCCCGATAAAGAGTTTTTGTAAAAGTTAAAGCAGTTTCTCAAGGAGCCGCAGCCATTAGGTTCCCCCCTTTGAAAAGGGGGGCTAGGGGGGATTTAAGGCCGAGCCCCCACACCCGGCGATGAAATGAAATCCCCCCCAACCCCCCTTTACAAAAAGGGGGAACAGGGCGGGGCGGCCAATAACTGGTGCTGCCCTGCGGTCTGGGAATCGTTTATAATCGCCCGTCCAACAACACATTTTTGCAAAAGTTAAAGTAGTTCCTCAAGGAGTCACAGCCATGCCTTTCCGTCCCCGCTATACCGGCCTGATCGAAAAATACCGCGACCGCCTGCCGGTGCACGACGACACCCGCATCATCAGCCTGGGCGAGGGCAACACGCCGCTGATCCGCCTTAACAACATCCCGCGTGAGCTGGGCAAGGACGTGGATATCTACGTCAAATACGAAGGCCTCAACCCCACCGGTTCCTTCAAGGACCGCGGCATGACCATGGCCGTGACCAAGGCGGTGGAAGAGGGCAGCAAGGCCATCATCTGCGCCTCCACCGGCAATACTTCGGCTGCTGCCGCGGCCTATGCCGCACGCGCCGGTATCACCGCCTTCGTGCTGATCCCGGAAGGCAAGATCGCCCTGGGCAAGCTCTCCCAGGCCATGATGCACGGCGCCGTGGTGATCCAGATCAGGGGCAACTTCGACGCCGGCATGCAGATCGTGAAGGACGTGGCTAAACAGGCGCCGGTCACCATCGTCAACTCCATCAATCCCTATCGCCTGCAGGGCCAGAAGACCGCCGCCTTCGAGATCGTCGAAGAGCTGGAGTGCGCGCCCGACTACCACTGCCTGCCGGTGGGCAACGCCGGTAACATCTCGGCCCACTGGATGGGGTACAAAGAGTACAAAGAGCACGGCATCGTCAACAAGCTGCCGCACATGGTGGGTTATCAGGCCACCGGTTCCGCGCCCTTCATGCGCGGCGCGATGGTTGACGACCCCGACACCGTCGCCACCGCCATCCGCATCGGTCATCCGCAGAGCTGGGATCTGGCCTGGAAACTGAAAGAGGAGTCCAACGGCTGGTTCGACGAGTGCAGCGATGCAGAGATCCTGGCGGCGCAGAAACTGCTGGCGCAGAAAGAGGGTGTCTTCTGCGAGCCCGCCTCCGCCGCCTCCCTGGCCGGCGCCATGCGCGATATCCAGAGCGGCAAGATCCCCGAAGGCAGCAAGATCGTCTGCACCCTTACCGGGCACGGTTTGAAGGATCCGGACGTGGCCATCGAGCAAAGCAAGGGCGGCATGGTCACCGTCGAGGCCAGCATGGATGCGGTCAAGCAGGCGATTCTGGACAATATGGCGGATTAAGGCTTGAGCGCATCCGGCTGAAAGGGGGTTGACAAACCGGCAACCGACCGTGAGAATCATTCGCTAATGAAGCAGACGATCTCATTAATGCTGTTAATCACCACCCTTTGGTCGGGGCTGGCCTTCGCTTGGGATAGCCACCCCGAGGCCGCCATGGGCCATGGGGCGGCGCTCGTGTTGGCCGACGACCCCGCCGACCATCCTGATAACGATCTCCATCACGCCGATCACTGTTGTCACGGCGCCTCACACCTGACGGGGATTTTCAACGACTTCGCGATGCACCTGGATGCCCCGCACGGGGCTTATCAACGGCCTCGCGCCATTGCACTACCCTCGCTGTATATTCCCCCTTTCCTGAAACCGCCCATCGTTTAAATCCTTCGTCACCCGATATGTGCCGCGTCCCCGTTGACGGCGGTGCCTAGATTCGTCACCTCTCCGAAGGATTGAACAATATGTCTCTGAAACGCGTGTTTTGCGCGGCCGTGTCCGTCTGTCTGGCACTGCCCGCGTGGGCGGTCACCGCGCCCGCTACGAAAACGACGCCGTTATCGATCGCCGCCGGCCCGGCAGCGCAGATCGATCCGGCGTTGCAGATCTTCATACAGCAGGTGTGGGCCGAAAGTCCGGCGCTGCAAAAGGCCCAGGCCGAACTCGAAGCGGCCCGCGCCCATGCCGCCGGTGCCGACAAACCGTTGCACAATCCGGTGCTGGAACTGGAGACCGAGCGCACGGAGATCAACACCACCACCGTCGGCGTGAGTCAGACCCTTGACTGGAGCGATAAGCGTGACGCCGCAAGCCGCATCGCCGCGCGCGAAGTGGAGGCGGCGCAGGCACAACGCGACCAGGCCCGGCAACGGGTTGCGATCGACGCATTGAATGCCCTGGCCGATTACTACAGCGCCGGCGAGATGCAGGCCCTGGCGCTGCGGCGCAGCCAGTTGATGAAGGGGTTTATCGACGTGATCGACAAACGCCAGGCGGCGGGCGACGTGACGGCGTTGGAAGCCAATTTGGCCCAGGTCGCCTACAGCGAGGCGTTGATGGCGCAGGCCAACAGCGAAAGCGCGTTGGCCGAAGCCGAAGCGGCATTGCAGGCCGCCAGCGGCCTGGCGCCGCCGCAATGGCCCGGCCTGCCGGACAGGCTGTCGCCGCCGCCCGAACAGGCCGACATCGCACAGCTTGATGCGCTGCCCGAACTGGTGGCGCTGAAAAAGCGTCTGCAGGCCGCCACGGCGCGCATCGACTTGGCGCGGCGCGAGGGGCGCATCGACCCTACTGTCGGTTTGCGCGCCGGGCGCGAAGACTCCGAAACCCTGCTGGGCGTGACGCTGGAGATCCCCCTGTTTGTGCGCAACAACTTTCAATCCGGGGTGCGTGCCGCCGGCCGCAATGCCGCCGCCGAAGAGCAGGCCTATCGTCAGGCGCATCGCCTCGCCGTCGGCCGACTCCGGGCCGCCCTGGGCCGCTACCACCACACCAGTCGCGCTTGGCGTGCCTGGGTCAGCACCGGCTTGCAGGCCCATCGCGAGCAGGCGGCGCTATTGGAACGCATGTGGCGCGCCGGCGAGTTGAGCGCCACCGATTTTCTGGTGCAGGCCAAGCAGAACATCGACACCCAGGTCAGCGCCACCCGGTTGAAGGGTGAAGTGTGGCAGGCCTTTTTCGAATGGCTGGACGCCACCGGCCAAGTGGAACAGTGGCTGGGGCTTACACCTGAGTCAGCCAGCCGGACAAACACTTTTGGAGCACAACAATGAAACCGATTTTTTTACTGATTATGTTGGCCTTTTGCGCACCTGCCGCATTTGCCCAGATGGACAATCACAATCACGATCACGAAGCCGAAGCGGCCTCGGGGCACGACGAAGCAGAGCATGAAGCCGAAGCGGCCTCGGAGCACGACGAAGCAGAGCATGAAGCCGAGGCGGCCTCGGGGCACGATGAAGCAGAGCACGAAGCGCATGGTGACCATGGTGAAGACCAGCACGATGCACACGGCGAGGAGGAGGCACAACACGCCCAACTCGACGCCGCACAGCGCACCACTGCCGCGATCACCACGGTAACGGCACAGCGACAAGCACTGCCGCAATTGATCACCGCCCCGGGCGAGGCGGTGGTCAACCGCTATCGCACCAGTGTGGTCACGCCGCGGGTCGATGCCCAGGTCGTCAAACGGCACGTGCAGCTCGGCGATCATGTCGATGCCGGCCAGGCGCTGGTCACCTTGAGCAGCGTGGCCATGGCCACAGCCCAGGGGGCTTTGTTGGAGGCGGATACCGAATTGCGCCGGGTGAAACAGCTGGGGCGCGACGTGGTGTCGGAAAAGCGTTTCGTCACCGCCCAGGTGGCCTACCAACAGGCGCGTGCCCAAGTCGGCGCCTACGGCATGAGCGATCGCCAGATCGACGCGTTGATTCGCCAGGGCGATGCCGCCCGGGCCGACGGCCGCTTTCAACTGCTGGCGCCGCAAGCCGGTACCGTTATCAACGACCCGTTCGTTATCGGCCAGATCGTGGCACCGGGCTATGAATTGTTGCGTATCACCGATGAATCACGCATCTGGGTGGAGGCGCGCTTACCGGTCAATGAAGCGGAGTGGATTATGAAAGACGTTGCCGCCATTGTCACCGTGGGCGACACCCAGCTCAACGGCAAAGTGGTGCAGCTACACCATCAACTGGACGACACCACCCGCACCCGCGCGGTACACATCGAGGTGGCCAATCCCGACCACCGTTTGCACCCCGGTCAGTTTGTGAACGTGGTCATTGAAGGCAAAGCGCAGCAGGCACAACAAGGCATCGTGGTGCCGAAGGCGGCCGTCATGCGCAGCAAAGACGGCGATTGGCAGGTGTTCGTCGAGACCGCACCCGGGCGTTTTGAAGCCAAAGAGGTGGCACTGCTGCGCACGGCGGGCGAGCGGGTCATGATCGACGGCATCGCGCCAGGCACCACCGTCGTCGCCCGAGGGGCCTTCTTCGTGCAATCCGAAATCGCCAAGGGCGGTTTTGAAATCCACAATCACTGAGGTGTGTGAACGATGCTGAATAGACTCATAGACCTCGGCGTGCAAAACCGCCTGCTGGTAGTGCTGGCCCTGCTCGCCACCCTGGTGGGCGCGGTGCTGGTACTGCCCAAACTCAATCTCGACGCCTTTCCCGATGTCACCAACGTTCAGGTGCAGATCAACACCGAGGCGCGCGGCCTGGCGGCGGAAGAGGTGGAGCAACTCATCACCTTTCCCATCGAGGCGGTGATGTATGCCCTGCCCGATGTGGAAGAGGTGCGCTCCATCTCCAAGACCGGCCTGTCGGTCATCACCGTGGTGTTCGAAGAGGGCACCGATATCTACTTCGCCCGTCAGTTGGTGTTCGAACGTTTGCAGGCCGCGCGCGAGGAGATCCCCGCCGGCATCGGCACCCCCGAAATGGGGCCCAACAGTTCGGGGCTGGGGCAGGTGTTCCAGTATGTACTGGAGGCCGAGAGCGGTTCGCAATATGATGCCACCGCCCTGCGCAGCCTCAATGACTGGGTGGTGAAACTGATGCTGATGCCGGTGGAAGGGGTGACCGAGGTACTCTCCTTCGGCGGTGAGGTACGTCAGTATCAGGTGCAGCTCCAACCGCAACAGCTATTGGCCCATGGCCTGGATGCCCACGATGTGGCCGACGCCATCGAGGCCAACAACCGCAACGCCGGCGGCTGGTATCTGGATCGCGGTGAGGAGCAGTTGGTGATCCGCGGCGTGGGTTGGGTGCGCAGCGGCGCGGCCGGCTTGCGCGACATCGGCAACGTACCGCTGAAAACGGTCGACGGCACGGCGGTGCGCGTCGCCGATGTGGCCACGGTTGAATTCGGCCCCGAGATCCGCCAGGGCGCGGTCACCATGACCCGCCGCGCCGCCGACGGCAATCCGGAACCCATGGGTGAAGTGGTCGCCGGCGTGGTGCTCAAACGCATGGGGGCCAACACCCAGGCCACCATCGAAGGTATCAAACAGCGCCTGCCCGCCATTCAACAGGCCCTGCCCGACGGCGTCAAACTGGACGCCTTCTACGATCAGTCCGACCTGGTGAACAAGGCAGTCAACACAGTCAGCAAGGCATTGCTGGAAGCGTTTGTGTTGATCGTGATTATTTTGATGCTGTTTCTGCTCAATCTGCGCGCCACTTTGTTGGTATTGATCTCGGTGCCCGTCTCCATCCTGCTGGCCTTGATGGTGATGGCGCAGTGGGGGGTGTCCGCCAACCTCATGTCGCTGGGTGGGCTGACCATCGCCATCGGCATGATGGTGGACGGCTCGGTGGTGATGATGGAGCACATCTTCCGCCACCTCACCACGCCGGATCGTGAGCATCACGCCCAGGCGCAGCAATTGGCCGCGGGTGAGGCACACCCGTATAACGCCGCCCAGGATCGCCACGGCATCGCCCTGCGCATCCGGCAGGCGGCGCGCGAAGTGGGGCGGCCGGTGTTCTTCGCGGTGATGATTATCATCATCGTCTTCGCACCGTTGTTCACCCTTGAAGGGGTGGAGGGCAAACTGTTTCAGCCCATGGCGATCTCGATCGTGCTGGCCATGCTCGCCTCGCTGCTGGTGGCCTTGATCGTGGTGCCGGCGCTGGCCACCTATCTGTTCAAAACCGGCGTGCGTGAGCGCCGCAATCTGCTGATGGAAAAGCTGGAGGCGCTTTACCGTCGTGCCCTGAACGGGGCGCTGAAGATGCGCGCCCTGGTGATCGGCACGGCGCTGGCGCTGTTCGTCGGTGCTTTGGCACTGGTGCCGTTTCTGGGCACGGAGTTCGTACCGGAGCTGGAAGAGGGTACGCTCAACATCCGTGTCACCCTGGCGCCGTCGGCCAGTCTCGATACTTCGCTCAAGGTGGCGCAGAAACTGGAGCAGCGTTTGATGACCATTCCCGAAGTCACCTACGCCTCCAGCCGTGTCGGTCGCGCCGAACTGGGCGGTGACCCGGAGCCGGTCTCCAATATCGAAATCTATGTCGGTCTGAAACCGACCGGGCAGTGGCGCAGCGCTGAAACGCGTGAAGGTTTGCAGGCGTTGATGGAGCAGAAGATGTCGGTCCACCCCGGTCTGCTGTTCACCTTCTCCCAACCCATCGCCACCCGTGTCGATGAACTGCTCTCGGGTGTCAAGGCGCAACTGGCCGTCAAACTGTTCGGCCCGGAGCTGGAGCAACTGGCCGACTACGGCAAACGCATCGAAGCGCTGGTGCGTGAGGTGGACGGCACCCGCGACGTGGAGATGGAACAAATCGCCGGAGAATCCCAACTGGTGGTACGTCCCGACCGCGACCGGTTGGCGCGTTACGGCATCCCGGTGGCCCAAGTGATGGAGGTGGTGGAGGATGCCATCGGCGGTCGTCAGGCCGGGCAAGTCATCAAGGGCAACGAACGTTACGACATCTATGTGCGTCTGGCCCAACAGCACCGTGACAGTGTGGAGGCGCTACGCGCCCTGATACTGCAGGCCGCCGACGGCGCCTGGGTACGACTGGGTGATGTGGCCAGTGTGGGCATTGAATCGGGCCCGCCGCAGATTCGCCGCGACGACGTGCAGCGCCGGGTGGTGATCCAGTCCAATGTCGAAGGGCGCGACATGGGCGGCCTGGTGGCCGAGTTGCGCCAACGCATCGATCGCGAAATCGAGCTGCCGCCGGGCTACAGCGTGGTCTTCGGCGGTCAGTTCGAAAACCAACAGCGCGCCCAGGCGCGCCTGATGATCGTGGTGCCGTTGTCGCTGGGGTTGATCTTCCTGCTGCTCTATTTTGCTTTCAACTCCGTCGGCCAGGCGCTGTTGATTATGCTCAACGTGCCGCTGGCGTTGATCGGCGGCATTGCTGCCTTGTTTGTTTCCGGACAATACCTCTCGGTACCCGGCTCCATCGGCTTTATCGCCCTGTTCGGCGTTGCCGTGCTCAACGGCGTGGTGATGGTCAATGCCATCAATCAACGGCTGGCGGGCGGCAGTGACCCACGCAATGCCGTGTTCGAAGGCGCTCTGTCACGGCTGCGGCCGGTGCTCATGACCGCCTCCATCGCGGCATTAGGGCTTATTCCCATGCTGTTGGCCAGCGGCGTGGGCTCGGAGGTGCAACGCCCCCTGGCCACGGTGGTGGTCGGCGGACTGTTGTCCTCGACACTGCTGACTTTGTTCGTGCTGCCCGTGCTCTATGCCGTTTTTTCGCGCGCTGTCACGTCATCTTCCAACGACAAATAATTGCAGGAGATTTATCATGAACACACGTTTGATCATGTTGGGCCTGCACGGTGGTGCTCCTCGGCATGCCGATCACCGGCATGGGCCAAGCACCCGTGCCAGTCACTGGTGTGACCATCGAAATCGAGGGCTCTCTGCTGGCGGTGCCGGAGGACATCCAGCTGCGGCGCACCGATCAGGTCATTGAGGTAACGGGCAAACTTAATCGTAGGCGGCACAACAACCAAGGCCTACGCGGCCACGTGGATGTGGAACTGGTGGTTGAAGCCGGTCGGATGATGAAGAGCGAAAGCGTGGCGATTCCACGTTCGCTCGTGTCCGCCAAGCATGATCATTTTCGGGAGTTCAGCGTCATGCTGCCGTTGCTGTAATCGCAGCATTACAGCGCGCGCGTGCGACACAGTATGGGCTCCTAAGACCACAAGTAGAGCCGTGAGGGTTAGCTATGGGGCATATACATCAGCATGACACCGAGGCCATGGGCGACCGTCGGCTGCTGGCGGCCATCGCCGCGAATATGCTGTTGACCCTGGCCCAGGTCGTCGGTGGTATCCTCTCCGGCAGTCTCGCCCTGATCGCCGATGCCCTGCACAACTTCAGCGATGCCGCGGCCCTGCTGATCGCCTGGGTGGCGCGCAGGATCGGCAGGCAACCCGCCGACCATTTGAAGACCTTCGGCTACAAGCGCGCCGAGCTGATCGCCGCTCTGATCAATCTGGTGGTGTTGGTGGTCATCGGCCTCTATCTGGTCTACCAGGCCCTGTGGCGCGTGTTCGAACCCCAGGTTATCCAGGGCTGGACAGTGGTGATCGTGGCCGGCATCGCCCTGGCCGTCGATGTCGTCACCGCCATGCTCACCTATCGCCTGTCGAAACAGAGCATGAACGTGCGCGCCGCCTTCCTCCATAACGTCTCCGACGCTCTGGCCTCGGTGGGGGTGATCGTCGCCGGCACCCTGATTCTGCTCTACGATTGGTACTGGACCGACACTGTGCTCACCCTGGTCATCGCCGGATACGTGCTCTATCAGGCCTTTACCCTGCTGCCCAAGACCATTCACATCCTGATGCAGGGCACGCCGGAAGGCATCTCCATCGATGAGGTGATCAAGGCCATGGAGCAGGTGGACAAGGTATTGAACGTCCACCATGTGCATCTATGGCAAGTGGACGAACACCGCAACAGTGTCGAGGCCCACGTGGTGATCGCCGATTTTGCCGATACCGAAACCGTCAAGGCCGCCCTGAAACAGGAACTGGAACAACGCTTCGCCATCGCCCACTCGACGCTGGAGTTCGAGGTCGAGCATTGTGGCTTTGGGCGTTGTTGAGGGGGCGCGGGTTATGCCCATAAGGCGCAAATGCTAAGTGCAGCGCACCCCAATACGTCCAGCCGGCGAGGCAACGCCATGCGCCTGGACAGGGTATATTCCCCGCCCAACAGCTTAGGCGTTTCCGCGCCGGCCAATGTTCGCTTGCGCTGCACTCACCCCAACTTATGGCGCACGTTTGAATAGCGGCAGGGCGTCCGTGTTGACGCTGCTGATGGGGACCTGATGAATCACCACATCGGCGCTGGGAACCGCCTCCTTGATCTTGCGCTCCACCTCGTCGGCAATGGCGTAGGCCTTCACCAGGGGCAGATTGTCGTCCAGCTCCAGATGCATCTGGATGATCAGTTCGCGCTTGTCCTGCGGCAGTTCATGATCGAGCAGGTCGGTCTTGTAGTGCAGGGCGTCGGCGCGCGACAAGCTGCGACATTATGTCGCATTGTCTGCCGCGCGCCCCGTCGATAATCTTCTTTTCTCACAGAAAAATAATAAGCGGGAGAATGAATGCGCAGATTATCCAAACCCACGGTGGCCTTGATCACCCTGGCGCTGGCCCATACCGGTCGCGCCGCCGAGCCTGTCACTCTGGACGAGGTCACCGTGACGGGCACCCGCGAGGCCCAGGCGATCGCCGAAACCCCCGCCTCGGTGGGTGTGATCATCACCAAGGACATCGATGAGCTGAAGGCCTCCCATCCAAGCGAGATCATGGGTACGGTGCCCGGCGTCCACGTCAATGTCACCGGCGGAGAGGGCCACATGACCGCCATCCGTCAGCCCATCACCACCGCACCGGTCTATCTGTTTCTGGAAGACGGCGTGCCGACCCGGTCCACCGGCTTTTTCAATCACAACGCCCTGTACGAGATCAACCTGCCCCAGGCCGGCGGCATCGAGGTGACCAAAGGGCCGGGCTCCGCCCTCTACGGCAGCGACGCCATCGGCGGTGTGATCAATGTGCTGACCCGCCCTGCGCCGCTGCAGCCGGAGGCGGAGGTGAGCGCGGAGGCGGGCGGGCATGGCTGGCGGCGGTTGCTGCTCAGCGGCGGCGACAGCGACAGCACGGGCACGGACGGCTATCGCGGCGACCTCAACCTGACCCATACCGACGGCTGGCGCGACACCACCGATTACGACCGCCAGAGCGCCACCCTGCGCTGGGACCGCTTCCTCGACAGCGGCGCCGCGCTCAAGACCGTCATCAGCGCCGCGAACATCGACCAGCAGACCGCCGGCACCTCACGCCTATCGAAACAGGATTACCTGCACAACCCCACGCTCAACTACACCCCGGTCTCGTTCCGCGAAGTCGAGGCCTTGCGTATCTCCACCGCCTACGAAGACGAGACCCAGGACAGCCTGCTCAGCCTCACCCCCTACGTGCGCTACAACCGCATGGAGATCCTGCCTAACTGGTCGCTGAGCTACGACCCGCAGCGCTACACCACCGAGAACACCTCGGTCGGCCTGCTGAGCAAGTACCGCCGCGATTTCGCGCCGCGGCGTAGCCGCATGATCGTCGGCCTGGATCTGGATTACAGCCCCGGCAGCTACCAGGAAAACGCCATTGACCCGACCCGGGTCGGCGCGATCTACGTCAGCTACACCGAGCTGGCGCGTACCTATGACTATGACATCAGCTTCACCAGCGTCTCGCCCTATGTGCACCTGGAGACCTCGCCGACAGAGAAACTGCGTCTCCAGGCCGGCCTGCGTTTCGACTACATGCACTACGACTACGACAACCACCTCGGGGTGCAGAGCAGCGGCGCGCACCGCCGTCCCGCCAGCACCGACGTCGACTTCGATCATATCAGTCCCAAGCTCGGACTGACCTATGCCCTTAGCGAGCGGCTCAATACCTTCGCCGCCTACCGCAACAGCTTTCGCGCGCCCAGCCAGAGCCAGCTGTTCCGCCAGGGCCAGGCCGAAAACACCGTCGGCCTGAAACCGGTGGATGCGCACAGCTACGAAATCGGCCTGCGCGGCCAGGCCGGGCCGGGCAGTTACGAGGTGTCGCTGTACTACATGCGCGTCGAGGACGACATCGTCAGTTTCCGCAACACCGTCGACGGCACCCGCGAGACCCAGAACGCCGGCGAAACCCTGCACCGCGGCATCGAGATCGGCCTCGAGACCCCGCTCACGGCCAGCGTGCAACTGGACATCGCCTACAGCTATGCCAAGCACAGCTACGAGGAGTGGCGCCCGGCCACCGGCACCAACTACGGCGGTAATGAGATCAACTCGGCGCCGCGCCAGATCGGCGACGTGCGCCTGAGTTGGCGTCCCGCCCTGCTCAAGGGCGGTCGCCTCGAACTCAACTGGGAACACCTGGGCGACTACTGGCTCGACGACGAAAACACCCATCGCTACGACGGTCACGACCTCTATCACCTGCGCGCCAACTACAAGGTGACCACGCAACTGGAGCTGTTCGGGCGGCTGGAAAACCTCACCGACGAGCGTTACGCCACCGGTGCTTCCTACAGCCAGTTCCGCGGCGAGGAGTTCGCCCCCGGTCTGCCGCGCACCTTTTATGCCGGTGTCAGCTACCACTGGAGATAAACCATGAAACGCCCCCGCGCGGTATTGTTCGCTGTGATCTTCCTGCTGGCCGGCCCCGCGCCCGGCCATGCCCAGCCCCACGCCCATGCCGGGCACACACCGGTCGCGGCGGACGCGCCGGTCAGCATCGCCAACGGCCGCGTCCCCAGCGCCGCCTTCGATGCGCGCGGCCGCCTGTGGCTGGCCTGGGTGCAGAATGATCATGTCTACGTCAACTACTCCGACGACCTGGGCCAACGCTTCAGCCCGCCGGTGGCGGTGAACCCGGAACCGGAACAGATCCACGACAACGGCGAGGCGCGGCCCAAAGTGGCGCTGGACCGGGACGGCCGGGTCTTCGTCGCCTACACCCGGAAACTGCCAAAACGCTTCACCGGCAATATCCGTTTCAGCCGTTCGCTTGATGGCGGGCGCAGTTTCAGCCGCCCGCTCACCGTCAACGACGACCGCGAGATGATCAGCCACCGCTTCGTCTCCATGGCCGTCGACGCCCGCGGAGGTGTCCATCTCGCCTGGCTGGATGCGCGCGACGCCGTCGCCGCCGCGGACAGCGGGCGGCCCTACGACGGCTCGGCGCTGTACTACAGCTATTCCGACGACCATGGCGCCGCCTTCCAGCCCAATCGCAAGCTCGCCGACACTACTTGTCAGTGCTGCCGCATCGCCCTGGCGCTGGATGGCACTCAGCGGCCGGTGTTTTTCTGGCGCCACATCTTCGCCAATGCCAGCGGCCCGGGCAGCCGCGACCATGCCCTGTTGCGTCTGGGGACGGACGCGGCACCGCAACGCATCAGTCACGAAAATTGGCGCGTGGAGAGCTGTCCCCACCACGGCCCGGCGCTGGCCATCGGCGCGGACGGCCGCCGCCACATGGCCTGGTTCAATATTGCGGCGGGCGCTCCGGGGCTCTACTACGCCTACAGCGACGACGGGGGCCGCACGCGCTCGCCTGTCCATCCCTTCGGCGGCGCCGACAGCCAGGCCCAGCATCCCCATCTGCTCGAACGCGACGGCCGCGTCTATCTGGTATGGAAGGCCTTCGACGGCCGCCGGACCACGGTGCAGCTGATGCGCTCCAGTGACGGCGGCGCCAGCTGGGGCGCACCCGAGGCGCTGGCCGCCACCTCCGGCGAATCGGACCATCCCTTCCTGTTGCAGCACGACGGCCAGGTCTATCTTTCGTGGCACAGTGCCGCCGACGGCTACCGCCTGGTGGCCATCCCATGAGGCGGCGGCTGGCCTTGGTGCTGTTGCTGCTGTTGCCGCCGGTGCTGCTGGCGGCCGAAGTGCGGCCCTTCGTCAGCGGTTCCATGGCCGCGATCACGGCCCGGCAGGCCGACGAACCACTGATCGTCAGCTTCTGGTCCATCGACTGTCCGCCCTGTTACAAGGAGCTGGACCTGTGGCGCGCGCTGAGTCGCCGCTATCCGGCCCTCGATCTGGTGCTGGTCTCCACCGACGCCCCGGCGGCGGGCGCCGAGGTGAACCGGGTGTTGCGGCAGCGCGGTGTAGCGCATCTGGAGTCGTGGCAGTTCGCCATCAGCGAGGTGCAGCGGCTGCGCTACGAGATCGACAGGCGCTGGTACGGCGAGCTGCCGCGCAGCTATTTCTTTTCCCCCGACGGTGACGTGTCCGCCGTCAGCGGCGTCATCGACGACGAGCAGGTGGACGCATGGTTGGCGCAGTACTATCCGGCCACCGACTAGCCGGCCTGCCTGCGCCATTGGCGGCGGGGGTTGCCGGCGAAGGCTGGGGATTCCCGGCCCGCACGCGGCGCCATTTTGCTTTCGCGCTGGCCGCCGCCATCCTGCTGCACCTGCTCTCCTTCGCCGCCCTGATCGACGCCGGTCCGGCGGTGGTCGGGCCGCTGTCGCAACCGGCTATCAGCCTCACCCTGGTGACAGCGCCGGCAACGGCGCCCGCCCCGCCGCCCCCGGCCGTCCCGTCCACGCCACCCGCTGCTCACCCCCCGCCGCCCAGGCCCGCCCCGACACAGCCGGCGCCAACGCCAACGCCGCCCGAACCGGCGGCCAGCGTCGCGCCCACCACTCCGGCACCGCCCGCGCCGGTTGCCGCCGTGCCGGCATCTCCGGCACCGTCGGAAGCGGACATTCCCGTCGCCGCCGAGCCCGCCGTGGCCGAGGCGCCTCCGGCGCAGCCGGTCGCGTCCGCCCAACGCCATACGCCGCCCTCCAGCGAGGTGGCCTATCACCGCAATCCCGATCCGCATTACCCCCGCGCCGCCCGGCGCCGCGGCATGGAAGGGGTGGTCGAGCTGGCGGTAACGGTGGATCGCGATGGCCTGCCATTGGAGATCCGCATCAGGCAGTCCTCCGGTTTCGAGGTGCTCGACCGCGAGGCGCAGCGGGCGGTGCGGCAGTGGCGTTTTGAACCGGCGCGGCGCGGCGGCATCGCTGTGACGGGTGAGGTGGTGGTGCCGATACGCTTCCGCTTGCAAGCGGGCTAGGCCGAAATTCTCACGCCTTTAACGAGCGACCTCCGTGACGGAGGGCGCGCGCGGGCGTTGGCGGATGCCAGCGGGATGCTGCAGCCGGCGGCGGGGGAGAAATCGGGGTCAGGGCAGGCGCTTGAACACCGGCAGCGTGTGCAGGTCGACGCTGCTGACCGGGTCCTGGTGGATCACCACGTCGGCGCCGGGGATGGCCTGTTTGATCTTTCTCTCCACCTCGTCGGCGATGGCGTGCGCCTCGATCAGGGGCAGATTGTCGTCCAGCTCCAGGTGCATCTGGATGAATTCGGTGCGGCCGGAGAGCCGGGTGCGCAGGTCATGCATGCCCTCCACCTTGGCGTGGTCTTTGGCGATCTGGATAATCAGCTGTCGTTTCTCGTCCGGCAGTTCGTGGTCGAGCAGGTCGTGGAAAGCGTCGTTGCCGATGCCCCAGGCGCTGTAGAGGACGTAGGCGGCAATGGCCAGGGCGAAGACCGGGTCGATGCCCAGCCAGCCCAGTTCCGACAACAGCAGCGCGGCGATGATGGCGCCGTTGGTGAGCAGGTCGGTCTTGTAGTGCAGCGCGTCGGCGCGGATGGCTGTGGAGTGGGTGCGCTTGATGACATAGTGCTGGAAGGTCATGAGGATGCCGGTGGCGATGATGGCGAAGACGATCACCCCCAGGCCGATACCCACAGCTTCTAAGGGTTTGGGATGCAGTAGCCGGTCCACCGCCTCGATGATCAGGAACACGCCGGAGCCGGCGATGAAGGTCGCCTGGGCCAGGCCGGCAATGGATTCGGCCTTGCCGTGGCCGTAGCGGTGTTCGCGGTCGGGCGGCGCCAGGGCGTAGTGCACCGCCAGCAGATTGATCAGCGAGGCCCCGGCATCCATGAGCGAATCCACCAGCGAGGCCAGTACGCTCACCGAGTTGGTGAGCAGGTAGGCGGCTAGCTTGGCGGCGATGAGAATGGCAGCGGTGACGACTGAGGCATAGGTCGCCAGTTTCAGCAGCCGCGAGCTTTCGGCCTGGGTAATGGGTTCGGACATGGGCGGGTTCTTTTGGTTTTTTACTGCCGGGCGAAAATCCGGACTCATTATAAATGAGTTGAGCGGGGTTCTCGAATTGCGTTTTTCGGCGGGTGTGAGGGGAGGGGGTTTGCGCGCGATGAGTAGATCAAAGGAGCCGCAATCAATGACTCTGACCCTGTTGATTCGGGCCCTGTTGATTCGCTGGTGAGCTGGGTATTCCGCTTCACGTCGCTGCTTACACCATCACGCCAAAGATTGGCCCGTAGCGGGCGATCTTTCAACAGCCTGTCAATCTCGGTAAGCGCCATGACTTCGCTTTTGCGGTGTTGCCTTCCACACAGGCGTACTTAATTTTATAGGCGCCAGAAAAACCCAGCCGCTTCAGCTTGATAGCGTTTCACAATAAAAGCCAAGCCGGTTAAGCTAGCCGCATGACCTTGTCTCTATTTCTTATCGTCTTTGCTGGCAGCGCCCTCACCGCCTGGGTGTCGCGCTTTGGGCGCCTATATTCGGCCTGGGCCGCGGGGGCGGTGACCAGTCTGGCGTTGCTGCAACTCGTGTGGCAACTGCCTGCGGTCTTCGCCGGCGAGACCCTCATCGAACGCTGGACCTGGATCCCCAGTGCAGGCTTGGACCTGGTGTTCCGCATCGATGGTCTGGGTCTGCTATTTGCCTTATTGATCTTGTGTATTGGTCTGCTGGTAATTTTTTATGCACGCTACTATCTGTCGGCGCGGGACTGCATGGGACGGTTTTACAGTTATCTGCTCCTGTTTATGGGCGCCATGCTGGGCATTGCATTGTCGGAAAACATCATCCAGTTGCTGGTATTTTGGGAGCTGACCAGCCTTACCTCCTTCCTGCTCATCAGTTACTGGCAGTTCCGTGCCGACGCCCGCCAGGGGGCACGCATGGCGCTAGCCATTACCGGCGCTGGCGGGCTGGCCCTGCTGGGCGGCTTTATCATGCTGGGCGAGATTACCGGCAGCTATGAGTTGTCGGTGATACTGGCCTCGGGGGATATCATCCGCGCCCATCCGCTCTATTTATCCATGCTGGTCCTGGTGCTGCTGGGGGCCTTTACCAAGTCGGCGCAATTCCCCTTTCACTTCTGGTTACCCAATGCCATGGCCGCGCCAACGCCGGTGTCTGCCTATTTACATTCGGCCACCATGGTCAAGGCCGGCCTGTTTCTGCTGGCGCGGTTGTTCCCGGCCCTGTCAGGCACCCCGGAATGGTCATGGCTAGTCGGTGGCGTGGGCCTGGCGACGTTTCTGGTGGGTGCCTTTTTTGCCCTGTTTCAGCACGACCTCAAGGGGCTGCTGGCCTACTCCACCATCAGTCACCTTGGCCTGATTGCGGTGCTGTTTGGTATCGGCACGCCACTGGCGGCCGTAGCGGGGGTGTTTCACATCATCAACCATGCGATTTTCAAGGCCTCACTGTTCATGGCCGCCGGGATTATCGACCACGAGAGTGGCAGCCGGGACATGCGCAAGCTCAATGGCCTGTGGAAATGCATGCCCCACACCGCGCTGCTGGCCATGGTGGCCGCCGCCGCTATGGCCGGGGTGCCGCTGCTCAACGGCTTCTTGTCCAAGGAAATGTTCTTTGCCGAGGCCGTGAGCGCCGGCACGCACTTTAAACTCGGCTGGATCCTGCCGGCCTTGATCACCCTGGGCGGTATTTTTGCGGTGGCCTATTCGTTTCGTTTCATTCACGATGTGTTCTTCAACGGCGACCCCATCGACCTGCCCAAGATTCCGCACGAGCCACCGCGTTGGATGAAAGTGCCGGTGGAGATGTTGGTGGCGCTGTGTCTGCTGGTGGGCATTCTGCCGGGGCTGACCGTGGAGCCCATATTGCGCATCGCCGCCGCCGGTCTGTTACAGGCCCCGTTACCGGAGTTTGACCTGGCCATCTGGCACGGCTTTAGTGCCGCATTGCTCATGAGTGTGGTGGCCATAGTCGGTGGCGGCATGCTCTATGCCGTACGTAAGCCTCTGTTTGCCCTGCAGGAAAAAAGCGCTGGCCTCCAGGGCAAGGTGCTTTTCGATGCGCTGATCGCGGGCTTGCTGGCCTCGGCGCGCGGCGTCACCCGCCTACTGGATACCGGTAGCCTACAGCGCCTGGTGCTGTTGTTCTTTTGCGCGGTTCTGGTGCTGGGCGTGGCAGGTTACTGGAGCAGTGGCAGCCCGCTCAGCGGCGAACGTGAATTGTTGCCCCTGGACGGCATTAGTCTTATCGCCGTGGTCGGTCTGTTCCTTACAGCCATTGCCACAGTGGTGATGCATCGGCAACGCTTTATCGCACTGGTATTGATTGGCGCCGTCGGCCTGGTGGTCGCGCTGATTTTCGTCAAGTTCTCCGCCCCCGACCTTGCCCTGACCCAACTGTCGGTCGAGATTGTCACCATTGTCCTGCTATTGCTGGCCCTCTATTTTCTACCACAACAACCCGCGCCTGAGTCCGGCCGGACCCGGGTCGTACGCGATGGCGTGGTCGCCACGCTGGTCGGTGGATGTGCCGCCCTGCTGAGCTGGTCGGTGCTCACCCGGCCCTACCAGAGTATTGCCGATTTCTTCCTCGCCAATGCGAAACCTGGCGGTGGCGGCAATAATGTGGTCAATGTCATTCTGGTGGATTTTCGCGGCTACGATACCCTGGGTGAGATTGCCGTGCTGGCGCTGGCCGCGCTGGGTATCTTCGCCATGCTGGAACGACTGCGCCTGCCAGGGCTACAACATGACGGCAAACGCCCCTGGAACTGGGATCTGCATCCGCCGGTCATGGCCTCGCTCACCCGCCTGTTGCTACCCCTGGCCTTACTGGTATCGATATTCATTTTGCTGCGCGGCCATAACCTGCCGGGTGGCGGTTTCATTGCCGGCCTGATTACCGCGATAGCATTGATTATGCAGTACCTGGCCAACGGTGCGGTCTGGACCCAGTCACGTCTGCCGGACAACATGCACCCCACCATTGCCGTGGGCCTGCTCATCGCCACCCTGACCGGGCTGGGCAGCTGGCTGGTGGGACATCCCTTTTTGACCTCCACCTTCACCTACCTGACCTGGCCGCTGGTAGGCAAATTCGAAGTAGCCTCTGCCATGGTCTTCGACCTCGGGGTTTATCTGGTCGTGGTCGGTGCGACGCTGCTGATCCTGATTCACCTCGGCCTGCTGCACGACAGCAGCCACGCCCCGGCAAAAACTGAGGCATCCCACTGATGGAGGCCTTGCTTTCCCTGGTCATTGGCGTGCTTACGGCCTGCGGGGTCTATCTGGCACTGCGCGCCAGGACCTTTCCCGTTGTCCTCGGGCTCACCTTGCTGTCCTACGCCGTAAACCTGTTTCTGTTCAGTATGGGCCGTCTGACCATTGGCCAGCCCCCCATTATTGACGCGGCGGCCGCCGGCTACGCCGATCCTTTACCCCAGGCCCTGGTGCTCACCGCTATTGTGATCAGCTTTGCCATGACGGCCTTTATCATTGTGCTGGCACTCAAGGCCCGCGCCGAGCTGGGGAACGACCACGTCGATGGCAAAGAGGACGACGCATGAATCATCTGGTTTTCGCGCCGGTACTCTTGCCATTGCTCGCCGCTATTCTGCTACTGCTATTGCGCCCGCTTGATCTCGGCCTGCGCCGCTTGTTGAGCCTGTTCGCCGTCGTGGCACAGATCGGCCTGGCTGCGGCGCTACTGCCGGATGTCCATAGTGGCGAAATCCTCACCTACGCCCTCGGTGACTGGGCGCCCCCCTTCGGCATTGTCCTGGTAGCCGACCGACTGGCGGTGTGGATGCTGCTGATTACCGCACTGCTAGCGTTGTTTGCCCTGTTGCATGCCGTGCGTGGCAGTGACAGCAGTGGCCGCCATTTTCATGTCCTGTTCCAGTTACAATTGTTTGGTCTCAACGGCGCCTTTCTCACCGGCGACCTGTTCAACCTGTTTGTCTTTTTCGAAATCCTGCTGCTGGCCTCATACGGGCTGTTGTTGCATGGCGGCGGCCGCCGGCGCACCCGCGCCGGTCTACACTTTGTGGTCATCAACCTCGCCGGTTCAACCCTGTTCCTGTTCGCCGCCGGAACCCTCTATGGAGTGCTCGGCACGCTCAACATGGCCGACCTGGCGCGTCAGGTGGCGACGCTGCCGCCGGAAAATCTCGGCCCGGTCAAGGCCGCCGCTCTGCTGCTGTTCGGGGTGTTTGCCTTAAAAAGCGCCCTACTGCCGCTGCACCTGTGGCTACCGGCGGCCTATGCCAATACCAGTGCCCCGGTGGCGGCCCTGTTCGCCATCATGACCAAAGTCGGGGCCTACAGTATCCTGCGCATCGATACACTGATTTTCGGCGGCAGCGCCGGCCCCCTGGCGGGCATGCTCGGCGGCTGGTTATTACCCCTGGCCCTGCTGACCCTGGTCGTCGGCATGCTCGGCGTGCTTGCGGCGACTGCCCTGCGACAGCAGATCGCCTACCTGGTGGTAGCCTCGGTGGGCTCACTACTCACCGCCTTCGCCCTCGGCTCCACGGCCGGTATCGCCGCAGGACTCTACTATTTACCCCATGCCACCTTCGCCGCGGCGGCCTTCTTTTTACTCGCCGACACGCTGGCCTGCCGCCGCGGCAAATACGATGATCGCTTTGTCCCTGAGGTCGCCCTGGCCGATCGGAAAATCCTCGGTAGCCTGTTCTTTGTGGTGGCGGTACTCATGGCGGGCCTGCCGCCGCTGTCGGGATTTATTGGTAAGTGGCTCACCTTGCAGGCCGCCATCCAGCACCCGCACATGCCCTGGATCATGGGCGTGATTCTCGTCACCAGTCTGCTCGCCATTATTGCCCTGGCACGCGCCGGCAATGTGTTGTTCTATCGCGCCGAAACGGCGGTGATGCGTAGCGACCCCGGTGCTACGCACCATCCCGAGGGTAGTCAGAGAGGGGGCCGGGGATTGGCGCTCGAATTGTTACCCACCGTGGCTCTGCTACTGCTTTGCGGGGCCCTGGTGGTCGGGGCCGGCCCCGTCGATGAATATACCCGCGCCACCTCCATGCAGTTGTTACAACCCGATGCCTATGTACACGCCGTGCTGGGTTCGCCGACGACAACTCATCTGGGCGCCATGCCGGTCTTGACGCAGGAAGACATTCTCGGGGGCAGGCCATGATCAGACGACTGCTCCCGCACCCCCTGCTGATTCTGATCCTGACGATGGTCTGGGCACTGCTGGCCAATAGCTTTTCCTTCGGCAATCTTGTTCTCGGTTTACTGCTGGGCTGGACCATTCCCCTGTTCACTGCGAACTTCTGGCCCGAGCGCGTGAATATCCGCCACCCGCTGACACTGCTGCGCTTTATTGCCACGGTGTTGATGGACATTATCCTTGCCAACTTTATTGTCGCCGGTCTGATCCTGCGGGGCCCGAAGCGACTCAAGCCTGCCTTTATGCGCCTGCCCCTGGATCTGCAATCGGATCTCGCCATCAGTCTACTTTCCAACACCATCTGCCTGACACCGGGCACGGTCTCAGCGGAACTTTCCGCCGATCGCCGCTACCTGCTGGTACACGCGCTCAATACCGATGACGCCGATGCCCTGCTGCGGACCATCAAGCAACGCTATGAAGCACCGCTGAAGGAGGTTTTTGAATCATGATCCATACCGCCTTAATCATCGCCTTCACTCTGGTGGGCATTGCCGTGATCTTCGCCTTCTGGCGGCTGTTGCGCGGCCCCAGCGCCCCGGATCGCATCCTCGCGCTGGACACGCTGTATGTGAACACCATTGCACTGCTGGTGTTATTCGGCATTTATCTTGGCAACAACATTTACTTCGAAGCCGCCTTGTTGATCGCGCTCATGGGTTTTGTCGGCACCGTGGCACTCTGCAAATACCTGTTGCGCGGCGATATCATCGAATAAAGGAAATATTTATGGAGATTCTGTTTTCACTGCTCATCATTGCCGGTGCGGCCTTCACCTTCATCGGCTCGCTCGGTCTGGTACGCCTCAAGGACTTCTACACCCGCCTGCACGGCCCCACCAAAGCAACAACGCTGGGCGTTGGCTGTATCCTGATCGCCTCGGCGGTGTATTTCAGCCATCACGACGATGGCATTAGCCTGCACGAAATTCTGGTGACCCTGTTCCTGTTTATCACCGCACCGGTAAGCGCCCATCTGCTGGGCAAGGCGGCGTTGCACCTGCAGATCGATACACAGGCTCGTCACCAGGACAAAGACAGGCCGCGCTAGCTCAAGAAGTGGTGGCACTGCCGACCAGAAAACGGCGAACCACTTAAAGTGGGTCAGAGCCCCTTAGACTCTTGGCGCGGAAACCAGTGCTGTGTGCGGTTGGCGAAAGCCACCAGCGACAGCATTACCGGCACTTCCACCAGCACGCCCACCACGGTCACCAGGGCCGCGCCCGAGTTGAGCCCGAACAGGCCGATAGCCACGGCCACCGCCAGTTCGAAAAAGTTTGAGGTGCCGATCAGGGCGCAGGGGGCGGCGATGTTGTAGGGCACGCGCCAGGCGCGCGCCGCGGCATAGGCGATGGCGAAGATGCCGTAGGATTGGAACAGCAGCGGCACCGCGATCAGGGCGATGAGCAGCGGTTGTTCGACGATGACATGGCCCTGAAAGCCGAACAACAGCACTACGGTGGCCAGCAGGCCGAGCACCGACAGGGGTTTGACCCGGTGGGTGAAGCGGGCCACCGCCTGTTCAGCTGCTGCCGCCGAGGCGGCCCGGGCGCTGAGCAGCATGCGCGTGGCAATACCGGCGGCCAGCGGGATCACCACGTACAGCAACACCGACAGCAGCAAGGTGTCCCAGGGTACCTCGATATCGGTGACGCCGAGCAGCAGGGCGACGATGGGGGCGAAGGCGAACACCATGATGACGTCGTTGAGCGATACCTGCACCAGGGTGTAATTGGGGTCGCCGCGGGTGAGTTGGGACCAGACGAATACCATGGCGGTGCAGGGGGCGGCGCCCAGCAGGATCAGGCCGGCGATGTACTGGTCGGCGTTGGCCGGATCGATCAGGTCGGCGAACAGGTATTCAAAGAACAGCACCCCCAGGGCCGCCATGCTGAAGGGTTTGAGCAGCCAGTTGACCGCCAGGGTGATGATCAGCCCTTTGGGTCGGGTGTGGACGCGTTTGAGGCTGGTGAAATCCACCGACACCATCATGGGGTAGACCATGCACCAGATCAGGACGGCGACGACGAAATTGACCGAGCCGTATTCGAATCTGGCCAATCGCTGAAACAGGCCCGGAAACAGGTTGGCCAGGGCGATGCCGGCAAAAATGCACAACGCCACCCAGAGTGACAGATAACGCTCGAAAAAGCCGATGGCCTGCGGTTTGCTCATGATGACGGTTCTTCCATGTGGGGCAGGGCGGTGAACTCGTCGAAGGCGGCGATCTCGGCGTCGCAGACACCGGTGCTGCAGCACAGGGCGGGGTCACAGATAGGGATGGTTTTCATTTTAATGCTCCATCGATTATTGAAATAATGCTTACGGCAAAAGGCGGCCGATGCGATCCAGCTCGGCCTTGAGGCGTTCGCGGTCCTGCTCAAGCGCGTCCAGCGGCAGGGCCAGAAAGGCCTCGATGCGGGCGCGCAGGATGCGGTAGGCGGTCATGAAGGCGGCATGGATCTCGGCGTCGCTGCCGCTGGCGTGGGCCGGGTCATCGACGCCCCAGTGGCTGCGCAGCACCGGGCCCAGGTAGGCCGGGCAGGTCTCGCCGGCGGCGCTGGCGCAGACGGTGATGACGATGTCGGGTGTGACCGGCAGGTCGTCCCAGGATTTGCTGTGGTAGCCCGCGGTGGCGATACCCTCGCGCTGCAACAGGGCCAGGGAACGCGGATGGACCTGGCCGGTGGGCCGGCTGCCGGCGCTGACGGCGCGCCAGCCGGCGGGCGCCAGGTGGTTGAAGGTGGCTTCGCCGAGGATGGAGCGGCACGAGTTGCCGGTGCAGAGAAACAGGACATTCATGATTTTGATCGCGTCGGGATTGGGGACTCGGGAGATGACACGGGCGGCGCGCAGGGCGACAACGTGCCCGGATCCAGGCATTGTTCCGGCTGGCCGGCGCAGCACTCCTCGGTCAGGTAGGCGATCAGGTCCAGCATCTGGGGCAGGTTGGCGCGGTAACGCTGATAGCGCCCCTCCTGCGTCACCGTCAGCATGCCGGCCTGGGTCAGCGCCTTGAGGTGGAATGACAGGTTGGTGGGCGGCACATCCAGGGTGCTGGCGATCTCACCCGCCACCATGCCCGCGTTGCACTGTCTGACCAGCAGGCGATAGATGTCCAGCCGTACGCCGGAGGCGAGCGATTCAAACAGGGTGATTGCCGTGATCTTGTCCATATTTTGATTCTACAACTATTATTGAAATAATGGCAAGGGTGGCGGAACGGGGATATTCAATAAAGCAAGTTTGGAGGTCTGAAGGGCGGAATTCCGCCCGCCAGGCTGTTGCGGCTAATGACGGCTTTTCATAGAGAAGACGCCGGACAATTCCATGTCGATGGCAAACACGTAGTCGAGGGATCCATAGGGTCGGATCAATAGGATCAATAGAGTCAGAGTCATTGATTGCTAGTCCCGGCGGGATTAACTTCGTATGCTGATCTCAACAAGGAAGATCAAATGGCCCGGTTACCACGACTCTATTTACCCGGCTGTGCCCAGCATATCATCCAACGGGGCAATAACCCGAACTGAATCCGGTGCGGGCGGGAATGGTCACACACGCCTCTGAATACCCCTGGTCCAGTTACTCATCCAATGCGATGGGTAAAGCAATCCAACTGTTAACACCCCACCCTCAGTATGCTCAACTGGGCAAGACGGCGAAGGAACGGCAACAAGCTTACCGGTCGTTATTCCGGGGTAGGATGTCGGAGCGAGACCTGATGGCGATCCGTGAATCGACGAATAAAGCCTGGGCGCTCGGAAATGATCGATTCAAGGCTCAAATTGAAGCCAAGACGGGGCGACGGGCTATCCCACTCGGTCGGGGAGGGGATAGGAAATCGGAGAAGTACCGGAGGACTAAATATCAATGACTCTGATCCCATTGAACTATCTGCTAACACATACTGGAGCGGAGGCTAAATGAGAAAGTTTACAGGTTTACTATTGGCATTGTTCATACATGCGTTATTCCTTCAAACAGCATTAGCACAGGAAGAAAAAACAGCTTTGGTGCCTTTGCCTTCGATCGACGACTTCACGAGGGGTAATGATGGCTGGAGCTTTGGGCTGGGCCTGGGTGTTGAATACGAATCTGCCTACGAAGGATCGGATGAGTTTGGCTTCGAAGTCCAGCCTGCTGGTGCAGTACAATGGCGTAGAGGTGATGATATTTTCTTCTGGGCCGGTGAGGCGCTGGGGTGGCGTGGTCTTCGTTCTGACACGTGGCTATTAGAGGCCATCGTCGGCTTCGAAGAGGGCCGCGAAGAAAGTGATTCCGATGACGGTCGGTTGGATGGACTCGGCGATACAGATGAGGGTTTTGAACTCGCGCTGCAGGCGCGTCGTGCTTTCGATGCTGATTGGCGTTATTGGTTAGATGGTCGAATTGTAACCGGTGAAAACGGAAGTCTTGGTATTTTTGGGGTGGGTCGTCGCTTCGGCGAGCGGAAAGACGGCTCCGGTTCTGAATTTTCTATCGTTGCGGTTTTTCATGATAGCGATCTTGCCAATACAGAGTTTGGCGTAGACCCAATGCAGGCAGCTGCATCTGGACTGAATGAGACCAACCTAAGCGGAGGATTCCGCGCGATTGGAGCCCATTACAATTATCGTAATTATATCAACGATAATTGGCAGATTTTCGGCGAGGTGCTCTATGAACGATATAGCAGCGACATTGCGGACAGCCCAATAGCACGCAACAACTATGAAGCCGAAGTAGGCGTCGGAGTCATTTACGTATTCTAGACCGCCTAACGTGAATTAGTTTCGACTTGATCTGATAGTCACTTCCGCAAAATCGGTATCTGTCAGATCAGGTCGCGACTACTACAACTAAAAATCAATGACTCTGACCCGAATGGCACTTACTTAAGCCCAAGCACTTGATTATCAAATAGAAAGACCGGCACCATGGTAGGGTGTAAA